>Ga0308161_1000322_pt1 | contig 85539 bp, 76 predicted proteins | sample PhyFR2_FD_201034 | JGI IMG/M metagenome (GOLD analysis project Ga0308161, IMG submission 201034) | Phyllosphere microbial communities from UC Gill Tract Community Farm, Albany, California, United States - DLSLF.R2 | ecosystem: Host-associated > Plants > Phyllosphere > Unclassified | place: USA...
CGGACGTCCTCAAAACCAACGCGATACTGTAAAAGCGTTAGGTCTAACGAAAATGAACTCAACAGTTGTAAAACCTGCTAACGATGCAATCAAAGGCATGGTCAACACTGTTTCTCATTTAGTGGATGTTGAAGAAGTCTAAGGATCAGCAGATCTAGTTTGATTAAGGAGGTGCCAAACCTATGAAACTTCATGAATTAAAACCATCAGAAGGCTCACGTCAAGTACGTAACCGTGTTGGACGAGGAACTTCATCTGGTAACGGTAAAACAGCTGGACGTGGACAAAAAGGTCAAAAAGCTCGTTCAGGTGGCGGAGTACGTCTAGGATTCGAAGGTGGACAAACACCATTGTTCCGTCGTTTACCAAAACGTGGCTTTACCAATGTAAACCGCAAAGAATATGCAGTCATCAATCTTGATGTCTTAAACCGCTTTGAAGACGGTGCTGAAGTAACACCTGTTGCTTTACACGAAGCTGGAATCGTCAAAGACGAAAAAGCAGGAATCAAAGTATTAGCTAACGGAGAATTAACGAAGAAATTGACTGTGAAAGCAGCGAAATTTTCAAAAGCAGCTGAGGAAGCAATCGTTGCTGCTGGTGGATCAATCGAGGTGATCTAATGATCAAACTATTGAGGGATGCCTTTAAAGTAAAAGATATTAGATCAAGAATTTTGTTCACCGTGTTTATCTTGTTTGTCTTTCGTCTGGGAACACATATTACTGTGCCAGGCGTAGACGCAAGCCGCTTGGCTACTATTGCCGATTTACCATTCTTAAACATGTTGAATCTGGTCAGTGGTGGTGCCATGCAACAATTTTCGATTTTCTCGATGGGGGTCTCACCTTACATCACTGCTTCAATTGTGATCCAGTTGCTGCAGATGGATATCGTGCCAAAATTTGTTGAATGGTCTAAGCAAGGGGAAGTCGGTCGTAAGAAATTGAATCAAGCAACCCGTTATTTGACATTGGTTTTGGCGTTTGTCCAATCAATGACATTGACCGCTGGATTTAACTACTACACACAACTGGGCTTCGTAAACAACCCCAACGTGGCTACGTTTATCGTTATTGGTTTGATTCTGACTGCAGGCACGATGTTAGTGACTTGGTTAGGCGAACAAATCACGGAACGTGGTATTGGAAATGGTGTGTCCATGATCATCTTCGCAGGGATCATTTCACGCTTGCCGGCAAGCATCAAAGAGTTGGTTGAAGATTATTTCATTAACGTGGAAAAATCTGATATCTGGCTAAATGCCATCTTTATGCTGATTCTTGTTGTTGCTGTTTTGATCGTCATTACATTTGTAACGTATGTTCAACAAGCGGAACGCAAGATTCCGATCCAATATACCAAACGAGTAGCAGGCGCACCAACAAGCAGTTACCTTCCATTGAAAGTAAATGCTGCGGGTGTTATCCCAGTTATCTTTGCCAGTTCTTTGATCACGACACCAAATGCGATCATTCAAGCATTAGGCAGTTCGTACAAAGGCGAAACATGGTATGACGTTGTTCAAATGATTTTTAGTTATAACACCGTACCGGGTGCGATCGTATATACGGTCTTGATCGTTGCATTTACATTCTTCTACGCATTTGTCCAAGTGAACCCTGAGAAATTAGCGGAAAACTTGCAAAAACAAGGAAGTTATATTCCAAGTGTGCGTCCTGGTAAAGGAACTGAAGAATATGTATCACGCTTATTGATGCGATTAAGTACTGTCGGTTCAGTGTTCTTAGGCTTGGTTGCATTGCTGCCAATCATTGCACAAATGGTTTGGAATTTACCGCAATCGATCGGGTTAGGTGGAACGAGTCTATTGATCATTATCGGTGTAGCTCTGGATACTGCCAAGCAGTTAGAAGGACTTATGCTGAAACGGAAATATACTGGTTTTATCAATTAAAGTTATTGAGGTGTTGAGGATTTCCTCAACACTATTCAAAAACTTACAGGAGGAATTAGAATGAACCTCATTTTAATGGGATTACCTGGTGCCGGAAAAGGTACTCAGGCAGAACGTATCGTTGCTGAATACGGTCTTCCTCATATTTCAACAGGCGATATGTTTCGGGCTGCTATGGCGAACGAAACAGAACTAGGCCTTAAAGCAAAATCATACATGGACCAAGGTGCATTGGTTCCTGATGAGGTAACCAACGGTATCGTCAAAGAACGTTTGGCAGAGCCCGATACAGAGAAAGGCTTCTTATTAGATGGCTTTCCTCGGACATTGGATCAAGCCAAAGCCTTGGACGAGATGTTGAAAGACCTCAACAAAAAGATCGATGCAGTGATTGATATCCATGTTCCTGAAGAAGTTCTTGTAGAACGTTTAGCCGGCCGCTTCATGTGCCGCAATTGTGGGGCAACTTATCATAAATTGTTCAATCCGCCAAAAGTGGAAGGGACTTGTGATCGTTGTGGAAGTCATGACTTCTACCAACGTGAAGATGATAAGCCTGAGACGGTCAAAAATCGTCTAGCTGTCAATATTGAAAGCAGTCAACCAATCTTGTCTTATTATAAAGACCAAGGGTTATTGCAATCAATTGATGGGGATCGCGACATCGATGCTGTCTTCGAAGATGTGCAACACATCATTGACTAATCATAGATTGCCCGAGACCAACTTGCAGCTTAAAACTTTCTCTTGAAACCTTTGACAGGATATGGTAGAATATATCAGTCCGACTTCTACCTTTTTGTAGGGTGGGAGCATAGTTTGAGAATATCAGGTGGGAACCGCGTTTCCGCCATTTTATCGTGTGAAAATCACAAGTACAAGGAGGTACTGTGCGTGGCAAAAGAAGATATGATTGAAGTCGAAGGTACAGTCGTCGAAACTTTGCCGAATGCAATGTTTAAAGTAGAATTGGAAAACGGACACCAAGTTCTAGCGACCGTTTCTGGTAAAATCCGGATGCACTACATTCGTATTTTACCTGGAGATAAAGTAACGGTGGAATTATCACCGTATGATCTGAACCGTGGCCGCATTACTTATCGCTTTAAATAATTGTACTCCGTAAAACCACAGGAGGTATTATCATGAAAGTAAGACCATCAGTAAAACCAATGTGCGAACATTGTAAAGTAATTCGTCGTAAAGGACGCGTTATGGTGATTTGCCCAGCAAATCCAAAACATAAACAACGTCAAGGATAATTGGAGGTGTAACAAATATGGCTCGTATTGCAGGAGTAGATATTCCTCGTGATAAACGTGTGGTCGTTTCACTTACTTATATCTATGGTATTGGTAACACGACTGCAAAACAAATTTTAGCAGACGCAGGTGTTTCTGAAGAAGTTCGCGTTCGTGACTTAACGAATGAACAAACAGACGCTATCCGTGCGGAAATCGATAAATTAAAAGTTGAAGGTGACTTACGCCGCGAAGTGAACTTGAACATCAAACGCTTGATGGAAATTGGTTCATACCGTGGGATCCGTCATCGTCGTGGATTGCCAACTCGTGGACAAAACACGAAAAACAATGCACGTACTCGTAAAGGCCCGTCTAAAACAGTCGCAGGCAAGAAAAAATAATTTCTAAGTGAAGGAGGTTAAACTTCATGGCAGCAAAAAAAGTGAGTCGTAAACGCCGTGTGAAAAAGAATATTGAAGCGGGTATTGCACATATTCACTCAACATTCAATAATACAATCATTATGATCACTGATACTCATGGTAATGCGTTAGCATGGTCATCAGCTGGTTCATTAGGTTTCAAAGGAAGCAAAAAATCTACGCCTTTTGCCGCTCAAATGGCAGCAGAAACAGCTACCAAAGCAGCAATGGAACACGGATTAAGAACTGTAGAAGTAACAGTTAAAGGACCTGGTTCTGGACGTGAAGCAGCAATTCGTTCATTACAAGCAGCAGGTTTGGAAGTGAGTGCAATCCGTGACGTGACGCCAGTCCCTCATAATGGATGCCGCCCTCCAAAACGCCGTCGTGTTTAATGAGTGCTGCTCATTTTGAGTGTAACAAAAACGTCATTGAACAAGACACTTTTCGTTTTGAAAGGGGTAAAAGATAAGAATGATTGAATTCGAAAAACCAAGAATCGCAAAGATTGATGAAGACAAAGATTATGGCAAGTTCATCGTTGAACCTCTAGAAAGAGGCTACGGAACTACACTAGGGAATTCCCTACGTCGTATTTTATTATCTTCTTTACCTGGTGCGGCAATCACCAATATTCAAATCGATGGAGTTTTACACGAATTCTCTACTGTTAAGGGCGTTCGGGAAGACGTTGCTCAAATCATCTTGAATATTAAAGGTCTTGCATTGAAAATGTACGGGGATGAAGAAAAAACCCTGGAAATCGATATTTCTGGACCTGCTACAGTAACTGCTGGCGATATTATCGTTGACAGCGATGTAGAAATCCTTAACAAAGATATGTATATTTGTACCGTTTCTGAAGGTGCCAACTTCCATGCTCGCTTAACAGTGAAACCTGGTCGCGGCTATGTTCAAGCGGACGAAAACAAAAAAGAAGATATGCCGATCGGTGTTCTTCCTGTTGATTCTATCTATACACCAGTACGTCGTGTCAACTACCAAGTAGAAAACACACGTGTAGGCCGTCGTGATGATTTCGACAAATTAACGATGGAAATTTGGACAGATGGTTCTATTGAGCCATTAGAAGCAATGAGTCTTTCTGCAAAAATCATGACTGAACATTTAGACATCTTTGTCAACCTAACAGATGAAGCGAAAAACGCTGAAATCATGGTAGAGAAAGAAGAAACACAAAAAGAAAAAATGTTAGAAATGACGATTGAAGAATTAGATTTATCTGTTCGTTCATATAACTGTCTAAAACGTGCAGGAATCAATACTGTACAAGAATTGACTAACAAATCTGAACCTGAAATGATCAAAGTAAGAAACTTAGGCCGTAAATCTCTAGAAGAAGTCAAAGTGAAATTACATGATTTAGGGTTAGGATTACGTAAAGACGATTAAACCGTTTTCGACTGCGTTAGTTCGGTTCGTTTAACCGAAACAACATTTCGAAAGTGAAGGAGGGAAACCACGTGAGTTATCGTAAACTAGGACGCACATCTAGCCAACGTAAAGCGATGTTGCGTGATTTGACAACTGATTTATTCATTAACGAACGTATCGTTACGACTGAAGCGCGTGCGAAAGAAGTTCGTTCAACTGCAGAAAAAATGATCACTTTAGGTAAACGTGGTGATTTGCATGCACGTCGTCAAGCAGCCGCATTCGTACGTAATGAAGTTGCTAGCGTTCGTGAAGAAAACGAAGAAGTAGTCATTGAATCTGCTTTGCAAAAACTATTCAATGATATCGCTCCTCGTTACACAGATCGCCAAGGCGGATACACACGCATCTTGAAGACAGAACCAAGACGCGGAGATTCTGCACCAATGGTTATCCTAGAACTTGTTTAAAATCACACTTATCATCACTTTATAGATGTTTATTAAGAGTGTTATGATGTTGGAAGATCCTTTCCGAGTCTAGCTCAGCGCATACACCTCGATTTTTCGAGGTGTACGCACTCATCATAAAGTGCTTTTTTTTTACTTTCGATTACCTGTCTTGACAGGTCATGGCAAGTGGAAAAAAGAACTGTCTACAAATCAATGAGAATGATTGAAAATCACCCTCTTTTTTGGTAGTGTTAGAAAGAATCAATCGCATTTGAAGGAGTCTATTATGAAGCCAATCATCGAATTAAAAGAGATTACTGTGCGTTATCATGAAGAAGAAGACCGTGCCGCTTTAAATAAAGTATCATTTTCTATCAATCAAGGAGAATGGGTGGCGTTGATCGGTCATAATGGTTCTGGGAAATCTACATTGGCGAAAACGATCAATGGCTTGATTTTGCCCCAGGAAGGATCCGTTTCTGTAGGCGGTCGGCCTTTGGATGAAGCCAATATCTGGCAAATACGCAAAATGGTCGGTATGGTCTTTCAAAACCCTGACAATCAATTTGTCGGATCGACTGTTGAAGATGATGTTGCTTTTGGTTTAGAAAACCAAGGTATACCGAGAGAGGAAATGCTGGTACGTGTTAAAGACGCTTTGGAACAAGTACGGATGAGTGAATTTTCCACGCGAGAACCAGCACGTTTATCTGGCGGTCAAAAGCAGCGGGTGGCAATTGCCGGAGTCGTGGCCCTGCGTCCTGATATCATTATTTTGGACGAAGCAACCAGTATGTTGGATCCTGAAGGAAGAGAAGAAGTAATCTCAACCATCAAAAAGATCAAAGAGCAAAACAACTTGACTGTCCTATCCATCACCCATGATATTGATGAAGCAGCCAATGCCAATCGTGTGTTGGTGATGCGAGAAGGGGAATTGGTTCGTGAGGGAACACCAGCAGAAATCTTCTCAGCTGGGCCAGAGTTGATTGGCTTAGGGCTGGATCTGCCTTTTCCTGAAAAATTAAAAGCAGCATTGGCACAGCGGGGGATCCGTGTGCCTAAGGACTATTTGACTGAAGAAGGGATGGTGGATTGGTTATGGACATCCATTTTGAACAAGTAGGCTTCACGTATCAGCCGCATTCACCCTTCGAACAACGGGTTCTTTTTGATATTGATCTAACGATCAAGGAAGGTTCATACACGGCGTTGGTCGGCCATACAGGCAGTGGCAAATCGACCTTGCTGCAACATCTGAATGCTTTGTTAAAACCAACCAGTGGTCAAGTAACGATTGGTGAGCGCGTGATCAAGCCAGATACTGACAACAAGAACTTAAAACCGCTGCGTAAAAAAGTGGGTATCGTTTTTCAATTTCCTGAGTCGCAGCTTTTTGAGGAAACCGTTGCTCGAGATATTGCATTTGGTCCTAAAAACTTCGGCGTGACGGAAGAAGAAGCGCAACGACTAGCCAAAGAATATATTCAATTGGTTGGACTAGATGAAAGCTACCTTGATCGCTCTCCATTTGACTTGTCAGGTGGTCAAATGCGTCGAGTGGCCATTGCAGGTGTCCTAGCGATGGAACCTGAGGTGCTCGTGCTAGATGAACCTACAGCAGGGCTAGACCCGCAAGGTCGCAAAGATATGATGGAGATGTTTGAACGGCTCCATAATGAAAAGAATATGACCATCATTTTGGTGACCCATTTGATGGATGATGTGGCCAATTACGCAGATTACGTCTATGTTTTAGAAAAAGGACATATCGTGAAAGAAGGCACCCCAGCAGTTGTCTTTCAAGATATCAAGTGGCTGGAAGAAAAGCAGTTAGGTGTTCCAACCGCGACTGCGTTTGCGGCGCGTTTGCACGCCAAGGGCATTTCTTTCGACGGCTTGCCGCTGACCGCAGACGAATTGGCGGATGTCCTAGTCGCAAAGGAGGTTGCAGCCAATGATGAATAAATTGATATTTGGCCGTTACATTCCTGGTGACTCTCTGATTCATCGCTTGGACCCAAGGGTCAAATTGATTGCAAGCTTTTACTTTATCGCGATTATTTTTCTGGCCAACAATTGGCAGAGTTATTTACTGGCAGCCGTGTTTACCGTATGTTGTATTGTGCTATCTAAAATTGATTTTGGTTTCTTTGCCCGAGGCGTACGGCCTTTATTATGGCTGATCTTATTCACTGTCGCATTGCAGATTTTGTTTACGACAGGCGGGACAGTGTATTGGTCATGGTGGATCTTCAATATCACAGAGTATGGGTTGCAAAACGGGGTTTTTATTTTCTGTCGATTCGTCTTGATTATCTTTATGTCGACATTATTGACACTGACCACACAGCCGTTAGAATTGTCGGATGCGATCGAGTATATTTTGCGGCCGCTAAAAGCTGTTCGCTTTCCTGTTCACGAGATTTCTCTCATGTTGTCGATTGCATTGCGCTTTGTTCCGACATTGATGGATGAAACTGAGAAAATCATGAATGCACAACGAGCCCGAGGTGTCGACTTCGGTGAAGGCGGACTATTGCAAAAAATGAAAGCCATCGTTCCTTTGTTGATTCCCTTGTTTGTCAGCAGTTTCAATCGAGCAGAAGATTTGGCTACAGCGATGGAGGCCCGTGGCTATCAAGGTGGCGAAGGCCGAACGAAATATCGTGTCCTGCATTGGCATCAACGAGATACATGGGTTGTAGTCGTCTATGCATGCTTTACGATAGCACTGATTTTTTTAAGAGGCTAAAAACAAAAGAAGGACCGTGGCTGAAGACAATATAGCACAAGTCTGATGAATTGCTGGCACCGTTCATGTTGAATGAAGGGTGGGCGAGGACCTCAGCGCTGCGCATTGTCTAAGCAACGGTTCTTTATTTTTAATGAAATAGGTGAATGACATGGTACGATACAAAGCAACGATTGCTTACGACGGCACCAACTTCCAAGGCTTTCAAAGACAGCCGAACGGACGGACAGTGCAAGAAGAGATTGAAAAAACATTGACCCGCATGAACAATGGCCACCCTATCCAAATCCATGGGTCAGGGCGAACTGATGCAGGGGTCCATGCAGAAGGCCAAGTCATTCATTTCGATTTTCCCCAAACGAGGGTCCTCGAAAAAATGCGCTTCGGTTTAGATACCCAAACACCAGAGGATATAGCAGTCAAAGAAGTGGAAATCGTTGATGACCAGTTCCATGCCCGCTATTTAGTACAGGAAAAGACGTATCAATTTCGCGTCGACATCGGTAAGCCCCGCAGCCCGTTTCGGCGGCATTATGCCAGCTATTTTCCTTACCCATTGGATATAGAAAAAATCCAACGTGCTTTGCCAGATTTGCTAGGCACCCATGATTTTACCAGTTTTTGTGCAACAGGCAGTTCTGTGGAAGATAAGACCCGCACAATCTATGAAGCAACAATGGCGGTCAATGCTGCTGGGGATGAATTGATATTTACATTTCGCGGAGATGGCTTTCTCTATAAAATGATTCGGATCATGGTAGGGACATTGCTGAAAATCGGGAACGGACGTATGGCACCAGACAGCTTGCCAGAGATCATTGCCCAAAAAGACCGCAACGCCGCCGGACCTACAGCGCATCCTGAAGGCTTATATCTGTGGAAAGTATCATATTAGCATAAACAAAGCGGCCATCCTTCAATGAACGATGGCCGCTTTTTGTGATCGTTACATGTCAACTTTTGATCGTTCTGCAGGTCTTTTTGCTTTATATGCTGTATAGTAGGCGAAAGCAGCAACAGTCATGGATAAAACAATATATAGGAGCCAACTCCAAAGGATCAATGAACGGTTCGCTATGCCTAAGAAGACTAGTTGACCGATTGGCCCGCCTAACATTACCACTGTCGAGATAAAGCCGCTAACGAGGGCTAAATGTTTTTCATCGATTTCCCTAATGATATAGGCCGAAAGGCGCGGGTTGATTTTACCAATCAAATAACCGACAACAAAGAGCGAGATCATCATCCACCAGCGGTTGCCAATCACTAAGAAATTCAATGCCGCCAGTGCCATCATGACGGAGGTATAACCAATCAATTGAATCAACCCCATTTTAGAAAACCAATCATTGGTGAATAGAGCACCGGCAATCATGCCAATCGATGTGGCGATTCCCGTCATCGCCACTGTATTGCCGTATGAGGCAAACCAAAGATTTGCAGCAGTCAATAAATCAATATTCATCAGCCCGGAGGTACTGGCGGCTAATGTGTTGATCATCAAAGCGAAGAACAATACTTGTCTTAGGAAAGGACCAGCAGTGACCAAATGAAAGGCACTTGTTGTATTTGCAAAAATACGCCCGTGATTCTGGCTCGAGGGTGTATGATCGATGAAACAGGGGCGATGCAGAAAAATGACAATAGCAGCCAAGAAGAAAGTCAAAGCGTTGATCGCACCGAATAAAGCAAATTGGTGGTCCATGAACACGATCGCCCAGGCACCAATCCCTTGGAAAATAATCTGAATCGTTGTTTGACAAGCCATTTGAAAGCCCATTGCTTGATCCAATGCTGCAGCGGGAACTAAACGTCTGACATAAGGCAATTGTAATCCGCCGCTATAAGCGCCAAGGCAATCGGATAAAATATTGATTGCTAAAAGGAGCAAAAATGTAATCAAACTTGGGGGCAACTGGATCAACCAAGCCAAGAGTAAAAACAGCACACCTTGAAACAGCCGACTTGTCATCATCCAGCGTACTTTCCGTTGCGTGCGATCCGCCAAATGACCAGTAAGGATTTGTAGTAAGTTGGGCACTAGCATCGCCATTGAGGCCAGCGATACCGCGAGTGTGTTGAAAGGAAGTGTACTGGCATAGATCACAAAAACGATATTGAATAAGCTCATGCCGATCCCAGTTAAGAGGGCAGCGTTGACGAGGGCACGATAGCCTTTGTTGTGCAGATAGACTTGCATTGATTCATCACATCACTTTCTAGTAGTTGTATAGTTAGTATAGATTCCTTTATACTAGGAAGGTAAATCATTCCACTATAGTGGAATGATCTTCGATACAGCGTCTATTTATTTTAGAAAAGGAGTTTCTCATGGAAGAAGGAAAATTGTTTAAGCAGTTACGCCAAGCGCGGGGATTTACACTGGCCCACTTGTCGGATGACCTGAATAGCCGCTCCTTTATCAGCAAGTTTGAAACTGGCGCATCAAATATTAGTTTGCATCGTTTAGAGCATTTATTGGGAAAAATCAATGTTTCCTTCGAGGAATTTTTGTATTTGCGTGCCTCGGATCAAGGAACAACCCACTTTGAACACGTGCTTTATACACCGATGTACCTGACAAGTGTATTCATAGAACAATTAGATCAAGTACTTGCCATCAACAAAGATGCCAACTTGAGCGTTGAATCCATGCAGCGGGGGATACGACAAATCACAGCGCTAAAAAAAGAGATCGCTGACAAGCAAGGCAGCACCTTCATCTTATTATATGCTGACTTTATCCAGCATACTTTTAAAGTCAATCTTGAGGCAAATGTTGCGCAGACCCAGACAGAGGCGCAGACGCAAAGGGAGCACTTTTTTGAGACTTATCGGATTCGTACCCGCCCTGTCGTTTCATACCTATTGAAAGTCGATGATTGGGGTGTCTATGAGGTGTTGCTGTTTCGCTATTTTCAGTTCTTATTTCCAATTGATACATCCCATCGTCTGTTAAAAACGGCGATTTCTCGAACCCAAAAAGAATCTGGGTTAGCTGTGATGAGAGAAGTACAATTAGATTTGCTGTTCAGCACTTTTAGTACGTTTATCAACTTTCGCCATTTTGAGTGGGCCAAAGAAGCATTGGATTTGGCAGAAGAAATCTTATTCGATCGAGGAGATTTAATGAATAGCGCCAATTTGCTTTGTTATCAAGGGTGGTATTGGTATATTTTGGGTGATATAGAAAAGGGGATACAAAAGTTTGACCAAGGGTTATCTGTTTTTCGGATTTTGAAACAACCCAAGCTGGTCAGTCTGTGGGAAATGACGATGAAGAGTGTAAAGAAAAATGCGTTGGATCCAAACAGATATTTGGTGTTTAGATAGAGAAAACCACGGGTATGTCCTAAACATGCCCGTGGTTCTTTATGCTTCAATCTATTTTTCTGAGTCATCTATTTCTAGAGCTTGCGCGCGTCGAGACAAGTACTTTGGGTATAACCAAAGAAACAAGATGAACAACGCGATGCAGACAAAGAACAAGCAAACACCTGGTAAGAATCCTTGCGGCAAATAGGTCAATTTCAGCTGATGCGTCCCACTAGGGATCGTCATACTGATAAAGCCATCTTGGAAGGCTGTGATTGGTACCGATTCACCATCTAAAGTCGCAGACCAGCCCTTATCGTAAGGGATCGTTGTCACCAATTGTTGTTCTGTATCCGTGGTGATCTCAGCTTCCGCACTGCGCTTGCCAACTGTCATCTCAACGCCGCGTTCTTGGATGGCGTTGATGGATGATTGGTATGCTTGGGTATCCAAGGTCACGACTTGCGGATTCTGGAATGAAATCTCATCTGTACCGTAAAAACTTGCAGTAAATTGGACTGTCGTTGCTTCATCAAAGGTACCTAAATCATAGTATTGTCCATTGATACTGATTTGCGTTTCTCGCTTGATCCCATTGACGGTAACAGTAGCAGATGAACTGTCGAGTTCGCCAAAGTTCGCTGGGTACAAACTGAGATAGGCTTGTGTATGGGCAGGAACTTCTACTTGCCAAGTCACTTCTTTTGCTTCGTTAAATGTTTGTTCAGTCAATTTTGTATACATGCCATCATCTGAGATATCCGTATTTTCTGTATGGATCACAGTGATAGGCTGAAAGGAAAAATACGTATAATTGGCGTTTGCCAAACCGTTGATCAAATTGGTTTGACTAGTCAAATTATCATTTGCGGGTTGTTCAATATCCTTGATTGTCGGATCAGCTAAGAAAGCCAGTGGTAAAGCGTTCTTGTTTTCATACAACTTGTAGGCACCTGATTCACCCACACGCTCAAAACCATATTTTGTCAGGTTTTGTTTTGAGATATTATATTTGATTCCTGTAAACGCATCCATCAGCAACGTATTGTTCAAATAACGAATGTTCAAGTTGGTTCCACGGGACCGAAACCCAAGTTGGTCTAAATAACTGGAAGAATTGCGGTTCCTGATTGAAGAAAACATGCTGACGCCGCTGTAGCCATAATTGATACTATCATTTGAAGAAACTGGATCTAAGCTCTCAAGACGGAAAAAAGTGTCGTTGGCTTCATTCGCTTGGGTAACAAGTGTGCGGATATCATCATAGGGTTCTGTGTACAGACTACGAGAGGCATAATTCCAATCATCCAAAATCCCCCGTAGCATGCCGCTGGTATTGACCGCCATTTCGCCGCAGACGAAGACCAGCATCAACAGGGACACTCTTTTCTGAGTGAGTAAGCCTACTTGTCCAAAGCTGATACACAGAAGATAGAGAATCAGAAAAACGATCGTCAATGCAAACGAAGTGATCGTGACATAGTCGTAACTGTCTGCTCCTTTTAAAGCATAGGAAAGTGCGAAGACAACAATCGTCGATAATCCAATAATGACAAATAGACCGCGGTCTTTTTGCTGCAACTGTTCCCAGCCATAACCGGCAAGCATGATCACCAAGAATGAAAAGAGATAGGCATAACGAAAAAGAAACATATTAGGCGCATGCATCCCATGCCAAAACAAATTCAACGGTACGATATAAAAACTGGCAATCAAAATGCCGAATAAGCATCCATAAAGCAATTTGTCTTTCAATGGTACTTTTCTTGAAACGAAATACAATATACAGAACAACAATGGTACTAGACCAATGTAGATAAAAGGGATCGATCCGTATTTGGTTGTATCGTAGACGCCAACCATGTTCTTCATCACGATATCCAAGACATCGGTCGCTTCAGTCTTAAATTTTGTCACAGTGGTCAGGGCCTCACCGTTAGAGTGCAAATCCATAATGGCTGGTAAGACGATGATCATTGAGGCACCACCAGCTAGGAGCGCTGTCAGGCTATATGGAATCACAGCACCTTTGGCTTGGGTCCAATTGCGTCCCAACTGTACAAGACAGTATAGGACGGAAAAAACACCAATCATGAACCCCATATAAAAACTAGACAAAAATAGCAGCAGATAACTGACAAATAAGAGGAGCGGTTTGCGTTTTTGGATCAACCGATCAATACCCAAAATGACCAGTGGCAAATAGATCATCGCATCCAACCACATGATCAATTCAGAGTGGGCTGTTATGAAAGACATCAACGCATAACATACGGACAAAGTGACATGCTGCCAACGCTGCACTTTGAAAGTTTGACTCGCATAAAACCAAAATGCTAGTCCGGCACTGCCAATCTTGATCAAGGTTAGGAAATACAGCGCATCTGGCATCAACTGGTTTGGAAAGAACAAGACCAGCGGCGTGAAGATCCCGCCCAAATAATAAGATATCAGTGCCAAATAATTCAGACCCAATGAGGCATTCCACGTATAAAAAATACTTTGTTTACCTAAAAGCATATTGCGAAAGCTCGCATGGAAATTTGAAAATTGCGAAAAGGCATCACTAGCCAATACGCTGCGGCTGCTCCCAGGATATATGCCAATCGTTAAATAAATCAGCGTCATGATCAAAAAGGGCAAGAAAAAACTAGCCAGCATATAGCGGCGATGTTCTTTAACAAAAGCTTTGATAGTTTGCACGAATAGTCACCTATTTCTTATGAAGTTTTTTCTTAGTTTACCACAAGTAAATAGATTAAAAAAACAATCGCCTGCTGACTTTAATGAAAACATAAGTGCATCCAAAGAAAAAATGCACAAAAAAAGACCGTTCCTTAGAACGGCCTGAAAAGGTGTGGTTACACGCGCTCAACTTTTCCAGATTTCAAAGCACGAGTTGACACCCAAACTTTTTTAGGTTTTCCGTCAATCATAACGCGAACTTTTTGCAAGTTAGGTTTCACAGTACGTTTTGTCGCATTCATTGCGTGAGAACGATTGTTTCCACTTGTAGTTTTACGTCCAGTAAAGTAACAAACTTTAGCCATGTGGTTATTTCCTCCTTTGCCTTGATGTTGGAGCGCTATTTCAGCTCATACCATCTGAATTTATCATAGAATGCTGAAAAATGCAAGTGTAATTTCCAGGAAACATTGACTTTTCACAGTAAACATTGTAAATTAAACAAGGTCAGAATAGATAAAGTTCTGCTATAACGCCCCTTTTCGTAAGTCACATCCTTTTATTTGCAGTACAGCTATGATAAAATATGTTAAGTAGAAAGATGGGAATTTCCCCTTTAAGGAGGCTATATAATGGCTGTTAAAATTCAAACCTCAGCAGGTATTATTGAAATCAGCAATGAAGTCATCGCGACAGTCGTCGGTGGTGCAGCAACAGATGTATTTGGTATCGTTGGGATGGCCAGCAAGAAACAAATCAAAGATAACATCAATGAAATTTTACGTAAAGAAAATTATGCTCGTGGTGTCGTGATCCGTCAAGAAGAAAACGGCATTGCAGTGGATGTATACACGATCGTCAGCTATGGAACCAAAATTTCCGAAGTTTCCCGCAACGTACAGGAAAAAGTGAAATACAACTTAGAAACCATGCTAGGTGTATCCGCGAATTCGGTCAATGTATTTGTTCAAGGCGTACGTGTACTGCCAGATTAGGCAAGGGATCCGTTCACGGCGGATGATTTTAAGGAGGACTATCTAAGTGAAGGTAACGAATATCAGCGCAAGTCAGTTTCAAGAAATGGTGCAGGCCGGCGCATCTCGTCTACAAGTAAATGCAGAGTTTGTCAACTCATTAAATGTTTTTCCTGTTCCTGATGGCGACACAGGAACCAATATGAACCTATCAATGACAAGCGGTGCCAAAGCAGTATCCGATGCAACATCTGAAAAAGTTGGCGAATTGGCAGCAACACTGTCAAAAGGATTATTGATGGGCGCGCGGGGAAACTCCGGCGTGATTTTGTCACAGCTATTTCGCGGCTTTTCAAAAGCGATCCCGACAGTGGATACAGTCACTGCACCAGAATTGGCACAAGCCTTTACGCATGGCGTTGAAACTGCCTATAAAGCAGTCATGAAACCTGTCGAAGGAACGATTCTGACAGTTGCGCGCATCGCAGCTGAATATGGTGAAAAGAAAGCTCAAACCAGCGATGACTGCGTGGAAGTGATGAAAGCTGTTGTTCACGGTGCCAAACGCGCTTTGGCAAAAACCCCAGATTTATTGCCGGTCTTAAAAGAAGTTGGGGTCGTAGATAGTGGCGGTCAAGGACTGCTGTTTATTTATGAAGGATTCCTAAATGCTTTGAGCGGCGAATATCAAGCGGATGAAGTATTTGAACCGACACCTGCAGCAATGGATGAGATGGTCAATGCGGAACATCACCGCAGTGTCCAAGGACATATGGCGACTGAAGATATTACCTTTGGTTATTGTACTGAAATCATGGTCAAAATCGGTGAAGGGCCTACGGTGGACAGCGATTTTGATTACGATACATTCCGTAATTATTTGAACGAACTAGGTGATTCTCTGCTAGTGGTCAATGATGACGAAATCATCAAAGTCCATGTGCATACTGAACATCCAGGTGAAGTCATGAACTATGGTCAAAAATTCGGTTCATTGGTGAAAATCAAAGTCGACAATATGCGTGTGCAACACGAAACGATTCTAGAACATGACCACCAAACGAACGATACAACGCCTGCACCACGTCCTCGGACACCTTATGCAATCATCGCGATCGCAGCTGGCGAAGGATTGAAGCAATTGTTTACAAGCTTAGGTGCTGCCTATGTGATCAGTGGCGGTCAAACGATGAACCCAAGCACAGAAGATATTTTATCTGCTGTCAAAGAAGTCAACGCGGACCAAGTCATCGTCTTGCCAAACAACAAAAACATCTTCATGGCTGCGCAACAAGCAGCTGAAGTGGCAGATGTACCTGTCGCAGTTGTTGAGACGCGGACGATTTCTCAAGGAATGACAGCGATGTTGGCCTTCCACGAGCAAGCAAGTCTTGAGGAAAACAAACAAGCCATGACAGATGTTTTGGCAAGTGTAGCCAGCGGGTCTGTGACCCATGCGATTCGCAATACATCTATTGATGGTATTGAGATCACAGAAGGCGACTTCTTAGGCATGGTGGACGGAAAGATCGTTGTATCCGTACCAGATCGTTTCTCTGCTTCGATGACGACATTGCAAAAAATGATCACAGAAGACACAGAAATCGTGACGATCATGATCGGTGAAGAAGGCAAAGCCAAAGAAGCAAACAAAATCGAAGAAGCGATTCTAGCATTACACCCAGAGATCGAAGTGGAAATCCATCAAGGAGATCAACCAGTCTATCCGTATCTCTTCTCAGCAGAATAATCAAAATAGGCAGGCGGGGGCAAAAATCGAACAAACGATTTTTGTCCTCGCTTTTTCGTATCATTGCATCAATCGCGATCAGCGAAGTGCTCTATGAAGGCAACGAACAACACATGAAAGGAGAATCGTATGTTAAAGCAGCCATTGACCGTGCTGAAAGGTGTCGGTGAAAAGCGCGCCCAGGATCTTGCTAGTCTAGGCATTGAAACCATCGAAGACTTGCTGAAATATTATCCTTTTCGCTATGAAGATATTCAAGAGCGACAATTGGCAGAAATCCAAGATCAAGAAAAAGTAACGATCAAAGGCATTGTCGTTTCCCCGCCCGTAGTCAATCGATTTGGCTATAAGAAGAGCCGTCTGCAATTTCGTATGATGCAAGACCACGATGTCTTCAATGTTTCTTTTTTTAATCAACCTTATCTAAAAGACAAAGTAGAATTATCGGAAGAGATTGCGGTATATGGCAAATGGGATGCCAAACGCAAAGCGCTGACTGGCATGAAAATCATTGGCAGCAAAAGCAGTGAAGAGTTTGCACCAATTTATCATGTCAATAAATCGGTGCGCCAAAGCGTCTTGATCGAACTGATCAAGCAAGCATTTACGGACTTTGGCGACCAAATCCCGGAAATCTTGCCGCAAACTTTGATCGATAAGTATCGTTTGATGCGTCGCGACGCTGCCATGTTTGCCATGCATTTTCCTAAGCAGCCCCAAGACAGCCATCAAGCCAAGCGCAGAGTCATTTTTGAAGAATTCTTCTTATTTCAAATGCAGATCCAAGGCTTGAAACGCAGTGAGAAAGATGCAAAGAATGGGGTAGTCATCGATTATGATGTCCAACGGCTCAAAACATTTACCCGCCAGTTGCCTTTCGAACTAACAAATGCCCAAAAACGAGTCACCAATGAAATCTGCCATGATTTGAAGAGTCCGCAACATATGCAGCGCTTATTGCAAGGCGATGTAGGAAGTGGCAAAACCGTCGTTGCTGCGATCGCCTTATACGCCACGATGACTGCTGGATTTCAAGGGGCATTGATGGTGCCAACCGAGATTTTGGCGCAACAGCATCTGGAGAGCCTCAATCAGTTGTTCGATCCGTTAGAAGTTCGGACAGCACTGTTGACAGGATCGACTAAGACCAAAGAACGACGGGCGATCCTTGCTGCGTTAGCAGCCGGCGAGATCGATATCGTTGTTGGCACTCATGCGCTGATCCAAGAAGGCGTTGACTTTGCTCATTTGGGTTTAGTGATCACAGACGAACAGCATCGATTCGGTGTCAATCAACGAAAAGTTTTGCGAGAGAAAGGCTATGCGCCAGATGTTTTATTTATGACCGCTACCCCAATTCCGCGGACATTAGCGATCACTGCCTATGGTGAAATGGATGTTTCGATCATTGATGAAATGCCCGCTGGCCGAATCCCCGTCGAAACCCGCTGGGTCAGACCGCCTCAATTTGACGCTATCTTAGAATGGGCACAAAGAGAACTTTCCGCAGGACATCAGATGTATGTGATTTGTCCGCTGATTGAAGAATCTGAAATGCTGGACGTCAAAAATGCGACAGAAATTTATGAACAATTGCAAAGTTACTATGCACCGACCTATCAAGTGGGAATGCTGCATGGCAAAATGAAAAATGACGAAAAAGATGCAATCATGGCTGCTTTCAAAGAAAACGAGACGCAGATTTTGGTGTCCACGACCGTCATCGAAGTGGGTGTCAATGTACCAAATGCGACAGTGATGCTGATCATTGATGCCGATCGGTTTGGTTTGGCGCAGTTGCATCAACTGCGGGGGCGCGTTGGTCGTGGGGCAGATGCCTCTTATTGTATTTTGATCGCCAATCCTAAGAATGAAACGGGCGTAGCCAGAATGACGATCATGACTGAAACCACCAATGGCTTTATCGTCAGTGAAAAAGATTTGGCATTGCGTGGTCCGGGAGAAGTCTTCGGAAACCGTCAGTCAGGATTGCCAGAATTTGCTGCAGCGGATCTGGTGGCGGATGCCCATATTTTAGAAGTCGCCCAAGTAGAAGCCACTGCGCTTTGGCAAAAAAAGAATTGGCAAGTATTGCCAGAATATCAATCATTAGCTGCATATTTGGTTGCGCAAAAAGCCGATAAACAATTTTTTGATTGATAAATTATGCTATACTAATGAAGAAAATGAAGGGAGTGGCAACGACATGCGAATTGCCGTCGATGCAATGGGTGGAGATAACGCCCCAAAAGCCATCGTGGAAGGTGTCATGCTGGCAAAAAAAGACTTTCCAGATATTGCGTTTCAATTATATGGAAAAGAAAATGAGATCAGAAAATATGTGACAGATGAAAGTCAGATCACAATTATTCATACCGATGAAAAAATCAATAGCGATGATGAACCCGTCAAAGCGATTCGACGGAAAAAAACAGCTTCAATGGTACTAGCAGCACAAGCAGTCAAAGAAGGACGAGCAGATGCGATTTTTTCTGCCGGCAACACCGGCGCGCTGTTAGCAGCAGGTCTGTTCATCGTTGGACGGATCAAAGGGATCGATCGACCTGGATTGATGTCAACGATGCCTGTGATTGGTAAAGATGCCGGGTTTGATATGCTGGATCTAGGTGCGAATGCAGACAACAAACCAGAACATTTGGTTAACTATGCAGTGTTAGGTTCTTTCTATGCACAAAAAGTGCGCGGCATCAATACCCCGCGTGTAGGCCTTTTAAATAATGGGACAGAAGAAACCAAAGGCAGTGAATTAACGAAGAAAGCTTTTGAATTGCTTTCTGCAGAACCGTCGATCCATTTTATTGGTAACGTTGAGGCGAGAGAGTTACTGAATGGCGCAGCAGATGTTGTTGTAACGGATGGCTTCACCGGGAATGCAGTCTTAAAATCAATTGAAGGCACAGCCTTGAATTTGATGGGCTTATTGAAATCTTCGATCATGGATGCTGGCATCAAAGGTAAGTTAGGTGCTGTATTATTGAAAGATGCTTTGAGAAATGTCAAAAATGAGATGGATTACGCCAAACATGGCGGTGCTGTTCTCTTTGGTCTAAAGGCCCCAGTCATCAAGACCCACGGCTCTACGGGGCCAGAAGCGGTTGCGTATACCATCAAACAAATCCATGCGATGCTTGCAACAGATGTCGTTGCGCAATTGGTGGCGCATTATGAATCAAACACAGCAACGTCAGCTTCGCAATCGGAATGACATCGTTGTAACAAAATTGCAAAAAAAACCTAGACAAATGCACGGGAAAGCAGTACAATGTTTCTTAGCCATTCTATGTTTTGTGCAAACGCGTGGAGGTGAAGCCAGTTGACACGAGATGAAGTATTCAAGAAAGTAGCAGTCGTGATCGCCAATCATTTTGAGATTGATGCCGAGAACGTGACGGATACAATGAGCATTAAAGACGACTTGAACGCTGATTCGATCAGTGTGATGGAATTCGTCCTAGAACTAGAAGATGAATTTGGTACCGAAATTTCAGATGAAGATGCCGAGCAGATCGAAACAGTCGGTGGAGCGGTTGATTATATTTCAAGCCATCTTGCTTAAGACAGTTTAAAAGAGCTAAGTCCTAGATGACTTGGCTCTTTCTTTATCCTGTTCTTCAATAAGGGTTCCTTTAATCGATTTTTGCAAGCCATTTCAACCATGCGGAAAAAGCTGACATGGCAATGATGTAAGTCTATTGTAAGTATTCTGAAAATTCAGTGTTTTTGTTTTTGTGGGGCTTGCATTATTAGAATCATTTCTATATAATTATTAAGAATATATTATACAATGTTAAGAAAGCTTTCGGAATTCATTCGTTTATTCCTAGTTTTTTATTAGCACTTGCACGTCATCTTAGAAAGTAGAGAGGGGTATTCGATTGTCCAGAGATAATCAGTTACTAGATGTTCAAAACCTTCATACAGGTTTCCGTATTAAAGATGATTACTATGATGCAGTAGATGGCATTTCTTTCACATTAGACCGCAATGAGATATTAGCGATCGTTGGAGAATCCGGCTGCGGAAAAAGTACATTAGCGACCACGATCATGGGCTTGCATGATCACAACAACACCAAAATCACTGGTGAGATCTTATATAAAGATCTAAATTTATCAAATTTAAATGAAACATTGTACAACAAGATCCGCGGCAATGATATTGGTATGATTTTCCAAGATCCATTGTCAGCATTGAACCCATTGATGCGTATTGAAGATCAAATCAAAGAAGGTTTATCTTACCATACCGATATGTCAGCTGAACAGCGTCAAGCTCGGGCATTGGAATTATTAGAACAAGTTGGGATCCCAAATCCACCGCGGGTGGGTCGTCAATATCCCCATGAGTTATCTGGGGGGATGCGGCAACGTGTCATCATTGCTATCGCAATTGCATGCAAACCGCCGATCATCATTGCGGATGAGCCAACAACAGCTCTTGACGTGACGATCCAAGCACAAATTTTGGATTTATTGAAAGATCTGCAAGAAGAAACGCAAACGGGGATCATTTTAATCACCCATGACCTTGGTGTCGTAGCCGAAATGGCTGATCGCGTGGCTGTTATGTACGGTGGACAATTCGTCGAAGTTGCAACTGCTGAAGAACTATTTTCAAATCCAAAACATCCTTACACACGTTCATTATTAAACTCGATCCCACAAGAAAATTCGCAAGACAGTGAACTGCATGTGATCGAAGGCGTCGTGCCTTCATTGAAAAATATGCCTCGGACAGGCTGCCGTTTTGCAGCGCGGATTCCTTGGATACCTGAAAGTGATCACGAAGAAAACCCAGTATTGCATGAAGTGGCGCCTGACCATTTGGTTCGCTGTACATGCTACAAGCATTTCCATTTTAGAGACGAAGAAGGAGAAGTGTAGATGACAGAATTAATTACAATCAAAGATCTGAAAGTCCACTATCCGATTCGCAGCGGGTTTTTCAACCGTGTGACTGACTTTGTTTACGCGGTAGACGGTGTCGACTTTGTGATCGAAAAGGGCAAGACCTATGGGTTAGTTGGTGAATCTGGTTCAGGGAAATCAACGACCGGTAAAGCCATTGTTGGACTAGAAAAAGTGACCAGCGGCGGCATCATTTATGAAGGGCAAGACGTGACCAAACGTTCTGTTCGCAAAAAAATGAACTATAACAAAGACGTCCAAATGATTTTCCAAGATTCAATGTCTAGTTTGAACCCCAAAAAACGGGTGATTGATATCATCGCTGAACCGCTGCGGAACTTCGAACGTCTTAGTGACCAAGAAGAAAAGCAACGTGTGAAAAGTCTGCTGGATATCGTAGGGATGCCAGAAGATGCATTGTACAAATATCCCCATGAGTTTTCTGGTGGACAAAGACAACGTTTGGGTGTTGCTCGGGCAGTTGCCACAAACCCTAAATTGATCATCGCGGATGAACCTGTATCTGCTTTGGACCTTTCTGTGCAAGCACAAGTATTGAACTTCATGAAACGCATCCAACAAGAATTTGGCTTAAGCTTCTTGTTTATCTCTCATGACTTAGGTGTCGTGAAACATATGTGTGACAATATCGCCATCATGTATAAAGGGCGCTTCGTTGAAATCGGCACCCGGGAAGATATTTATCAAGATCCACGCCATATCTATACCAAACGGTTGTTATCAGCCATCCCTCAAATCGACGTAAAAAATCGTGAAGCCCACAAAGATAACCGCCGTCGGGTGGAATTAGACTATGTGACGCATCAAAAAGATTATTATGACGAAACTGGCCGGGTGTATGATTTGCGGACGATTACCGCATCACATCAAGTCGCATTGAAAAATGGGGGTGCTGAATAATGTGGAAAACAATTCTACGTCGTTTGTTATTGATGATCCCTCAAGTCATTATTTTGAGTATTTTGATTTTCTTGATTGCACAAGCAATGCCAGGGGATCCGTTTACCGGGTTGATCAACCCAAACCAAGATCCAGCCGTAATTGAAAAAATGCGGGAAGCAGCCGGATTAAATGATCCGTGGTATACCCAATATTTCCGCTGGATCGGCAATGCAGTCCAAGGGGACTTCGGACAAAGCTTCATTTATAAGCTGCCTGTCGCAACCTTGTTGTCAGGCCGGATCACAAACACATTATGGTTATCATTACTAACAGTTATTTTGACATACTTGATTGCAATTCCTTTAGGTATGTGGGCTGGTCGTTACCAAGATTCATTCATCGATAAAGCAGTAGTCATCTATAACTTTTTTAGTTTTGCTGTTCCATTGTTTATCTTTGCTTTGTTGGCATTGTTCATTTTTGGCTATCGTCTAGGTTGGTTCCCAACGAGCGGTTCTGTTGTGCCAGGTGTCAGCGGCATGGCTGAGTTTTGGAGTCGCTTGTATCATTTGATCTTGCCTTCCATTACGTCGGCATTATTGGGGACGGCAGTAACGATCCAGTACTTGCGTAGTGAAGTGATTGATTCGAAATCACTTGATTTTGTTCGTACAGCCCGTTCAAAAGGCGTACCAACAAATAAAGTCTTCTCACGTCACGTCTTTCGGAATGCATCATTACCGATTGCCTCACAAATGGGGTATGAGATTACTTCCTTGATTGCTGGATCAGTGGTTATCGAAAAAATCTTCGCCTATCCAGGTGTAGGTAAGTTGTTTATTGATAGTATCGTACAGCGGGATTACGCCGTGATTACATCGTTGACGTTGATCTTAGGGTTGGCTACACTGATCGGTACGTTGTTATCTGATATCATTATGAGTATTGTCGATCCAAGAATCAGAATCCAGTAATAGGAGGGGATAAGCATGTCTGAAAAGAAAGAAAAAGATTTAAAACAAGAAAGTATCCCGCCTATGGGATTAAAAATGATTTTTCGCGAATTTTTAAAAGACAAAATTGCCATTTTCTCATTGGTATTTTTAGTCGCTGTTTTACTATTCGTGTTTATTGGTTCGGCTATGATGGATCAAACCCAAGTGATGCGTGTCAGCATCCTTGATAAATATGCAGTGCCTGGCGCTGTTTCGCCAAACGGCGGCACCTACCTTTTAGGGGCGGATGAAGGTGGCCGTGATGTTTGGGGACAGTTAGTGATTGGTGCCCGTAATTCGATATTGATTGGGTTCTCCATTACGATCATTACATCGATCGTTGGGGTTGGCCTAGGGATCATTTCTGGTTACTATGGCGGAATGATCGATAATATTCTGATGCGAATCGTCGATTTCGTGATGATTTTGCCGATCATGTTGATCATTATCGTTATCGTGTCGATCGTACCTCGTTATGATGTTTGGACCTTTATATGGGTCATGAGTGCCTTTTACTGGGTCGGAAAAGCGCGGCTCTTCCGAAGTAAGACCTTGTCAGAAGGCCGTAGAGATTATGTTAGTGCGTCGAAAACCTTAGGAACCAATGACTTTGTCATTATGTTCCGCGAAATCATGCCGAACTTGAGCTCATTGATCATCACCAACTTAACAATGAACTTTGCAGCCAATATCGGTATTGAAACGACACTAACGTTCTTAGGTTTTGGTCTACCGACCAATGTACCGAGTTTAGGTACGTTGATTGGATACGCCAGCAGCGGTGATGTGCTGGTCAATAGACAATGGATTTGGTTACCCGCGTCAATTCTGATTTTGGTCTTGATGTTGAGTATAAATTACGTTGGTCAAGCATTTAAGCGTTCAGCAGATGCGCGTCAGCGGTTAGGATAATTTAAGGAGGATACAGGATGAAGAAAAATATTTTTGGTATGGTCACGCTTTTGTCAGTGTTAGCATTGGCAGCTTGTGGCAGTAATAGTGGTGGAACAGATTCATCTGACGGCAGCAACTCAGCTACTGAAACAGAAGATGTGAGCAGCTTCCCGACTTCAGTTACAAATGATGCAGACGCAGTGGACGGCGGTACACTTGACGTTGCAGTGGTAATGGATACACAGTTCCAAGGATTGTTCCAAACAGAATTCTATCAAGATGCGTATGATGCTCAATTCATGTCTCCAAGTAATGAAAGTCTGTTTTTAACAGATGCTGACTTCAAAATCGTGGATGGCGGCGCAGCAAACTTAGAAATCGATCAAGACAACAATACAGCAACGATCACATTGCGTGACAATTTAAAATGGTCTGACGGTGAAGATGTAACCGCAGATGACGTGATTTTCTCTTATGAAGTAATCGGTAACAAAGACTACACAGGTGTGCGTTATGACAGCAACTTCACAAACATCGTCGGCATGGAAGATTACCATGATGGCAAATCTGATACGATCTCAGGTATCACAAAAGAAAGCGACAAAGTCGTAACAATCGAATATAAACAAGTACATCCAGGTATGTTGCAAGCTGGTGGCGGTGTGTGGGCTTCTGCACTACCAAAACATACGTTTGACGGCATTGCGATCAAAGATATGGAATCAAGTGATCCCGTTCGTAAAAACCCAGTTGTATTTGGTCCTTATGTAATGTCTAACATCGTTTCTGGTGAGTCTGTAGAATATGTACCAAACGAATATTACTACGGTGGCGCACCAAAACTAGATAAATTATCATTCAAAGCAGTACCATCTGCTTCAATCGTAGAAGGTTTGAATGCGAAACAATATGACATCGCACTATCAATGCCTACGGATACTTATCCAACATACAAAGACACAGATGGCTACCAAATCTTAGGTCGTCCAGAACAAGCGTATACCTATATCGGTTTCAAATTAGGTACATGGGATTCAGAAGCAAATAAAGTTGTAACAAATCCAGATGCTAAAATGGCTGACAAATCATTGCGTCAAGCAATGGGCTATGCATTAGACAATGATGCAGTCGGCAGCCGTTTCTACAATGGTTTGCGTACAAATGCAACAACATTGATCCCACCAGTATTTGGTACATTGCATGACACTGAAGTTGAAGGTTATACTTACAACATCGACAAAGCAAATCAATTACTTGATGACGCTGGTTACGAAGATGTGGATGGCGACGGCATGCGTGAAGACAAAGATGGCGAAAAATTAACCATCAACTTTGCTTCAATGTCAGGTGGCGAAACAGCTCAACCATTAGCTGATTATTACATCCAACAATGGAACGAAATCGGACTAGATGTACAATACACAACTGGCCGTTTGATCGACTTCCAAGCATTCTATGACAAATTAGAAAATGATGATCCTGAAATCGACGTTTACCAAGGCGCTTGGGGAACTGGTTCAGATCCATCACCTTCAGGTTTGTATGGTGCAACTGCAGCTTACAACTACACACGTTTCTCTTCAGATGAAAACACTAAATTGTTAGAAGCAATCGATTCAACAGATTCATTTGATGATACAAAACGCAAAGAAGCATTTGATGCATGGCAAGAATACGCATTTGACGAAGCATTCGTTATCCCAACACTTTACCGTAATGAAGTATTACCTATTTCAGACCGCGTGAAAGATTTTGATTGGGCATACGATGTTGACCATAACCCATGGGCAACTGTTTCTGTTACTGCAGAATCTCGCTAATCTTTGATGGATGAAAGACGTTCCTTTTGGGGCGTCTTTTTTTATATAACTTGTCCCTCTATCCAACACGGATCTTTATTATCAGAATAGCTGCATAAATTTTTCTTACATACAAGGCAAGTTTTTAGATGAAACATTTCATAATTCAGCAAAAACCAGTATAATAAGGAAGTGTCAACTAAAGAATAAAGGAATGTGGCAGATGAATACACAGCTAACGAAAGAACTGAAAGAAAAGTTTGGTATTGTGTTCCATGATGTTGATCTATTAGAACAAGCTTTTACCCATTCATCTTATGTGAATGAGCACCGCAACTTACACTTGTCAGACAATGAACGGTTGGAATTCTTAGGTGATGCTGTCTTAGAGTTGATCGTTTCGCGCTATTTGTATCGGGAATTACCAGATCTGCCTGAAGGCAAATTAACAAAATTGAGAGCAGCGATCGTTAGAGAAGATAGCTTGTCGATGTTTGCCAAAGATTGTCGGTTTGATGCGTCGATCCGACTAGGCAAAGGGGAAGAGAATTCCGGCGGACGCAAACGTCCTTCTTTGTTATGCGATCTATTTGAAGCCTTTCTGGGCGCATTGTATTTAGATCAAGGACTAGAAAGTGTGGATGGCTTCTTGACACAAGTTGTCTTTCCGAAAGTCAAAGCAGGTGCTTTTTCCCATGAGATGGATCATAAAACACGGTTGCAAGAAGTCTTGCAAAAAGGCGGCGATGTCGCGATCAATTATCGTTTGATCAAGGAAGCAGGTCCTGCCCATGAACGAATTTTTTGGACAGAAGTCTATTGTGATGATACGTTGATCGGTAAAGGACAAGGGAAATCAAAAAAATTATCAGAACAAGATGCAGCAGCCAATGCGCTCGCATCCCTGGAACAATAAGAGAGGAATGGCGGAGTGTATTTAAAACGAATAGAGATTGCCGGCTTTAAATCCTTTGCCGACCGCACAGTCATCGATTTTGAACACCGAGTGACTGCTGTTGTCGGACCAAACGGCAGCGGCAAGAGCAACATTACCGAAGCGATTCGGTGGGTTTTAGGAGAACAATCTGCCAAGAATTTACGAGGCGGTAAAATGCCTGATGTCATTTTCGCGGGTTCAGATTCTCGCAAAGCACTAAATATAGCTGAAGTAACCATTATTTTGGACAACAGCGATCACTATTTACCATTGGATTACAATGAGATCAGTGTGTCGCGTCGGTTAAGACGGACGGGTGAAAGTGACTTCTTTTTGAACAAACAATCCTGTCGCTTGAAGGATATCCAAGAATTGTTTATGGACTCTGGATTGGGGAAAGAATCCTTTTCCATTATTTCTCAGGGGAAAGTGGAGGCCATATTCAGCAGCAAGCCAGAAGACCGTCGCGGCATTTTTGAAGAAGCGGCAGGTGTTTTGAAATATAAACAGCGTAAGAAAAAAGCAGAGCAGAAATTATTTGAAACCGAAGATAACCTGAGTCGCTTACAAGATATCATCTATGAATTGGAAGATCAGCTGTTGCCGTTGGCGGCGCAAAGCGAAGCAGCCAAAAAGTTTTTGGCATTGAAAGAACAACTGACGACGATCGATGTGGCCTATACAGTGATGGAGATCGCCGAAGCCAAAGCAGCATGGGAATTGGCGAAAACGGAGTTGGCTGCATGTAATCTGCAGCTTGAACAAATTGCCACCCGAATCAACCAAGGGGAACTTTCATTGCATGAGTTGCGTCAACAACGAACTGCTTTCGATGAAACCCTCGAAAAAATCAATCAACAGCTTCTTACGGCTACAGAGGGCTTGACACAAGCAGAAGGGCAAAAAGAACTGTTGGATGAACGCTCGAAACATACCCAAAAGAGCGCCGAAGAGTATCAAGAGAATTTGGATGAAGTCATAGAAAGAAGCGATCTCCTAAACGAGGAAAAAAGCGAACTGATTGCGGCGCTCTCGCAAAAGAACCGCAGCATCCAAGAAGTGGAAGCCCAAATTGCAGCAACCCGCAAAGACCAAGCAAAATATCAACGTTCTGCCAAAGAAATCATCGAAGAATTGCGCAGTCAATATGTGGAAGCCATGCAAGAGCAAGCTACGGTTGGCAATGAATTGAAATATTTGGCTCGCCAATATCAGCAAGAAACGGCCAAAAATCAATCTGCCCTGACAAGGCAAACAGAAATGAACACAACGCTGCAAGAAAAAGAAACCGAAGCCGCGTTGGTGACTGAACAGCTGACGACCGCAAAGACTGCACTTGATGCGCAGCGCAATCAATACATCCAAGTACAAGAAAAAGCGCAGCATAATCAAGCACGCTTTGAAGAAGCCCAGAAAAAAATGTATGCATTGATGAATCAAGTGCAGCAAGTTCGAGCGAAGCAGCGTAGTTTGCAAGACATCCAAGAAAACTACAGCGGTTTTTATCAAGGGGTTCGTTTGGTATTAAAGAACAAACAGCACTTGGAAGGAATCGTCGGAGCCGTAGCAGAGCTGATCGATGTCCCTCAAGACTACACGGTTGCGATCGAAACAGCACTGGGCGCTTCGGCACAACATGTGATCGTGGAAAATGAACGCGATGCCCGCAATGCCATCACTTACTTGAAAGAAAATCGTGGCGGCCGTGCAACATTCTTACCGTTGACGACCATCAAAGCCCGCCATTTGCCTGAATATGCCCGTAACCAAGCACAGCAAGTGAATGGATTTATCGGTGTTGCTAGTGAGCTGGTTGAGTCGCCGGCATCGATTCAGACAATCACAGACAATCTTTTAGGCAGCATTTTGATTGCTGAGGACTTACAAAGTGCCAATGCGTTGGCCCGGGCGCTGAATTACAGCTATCGGATCGTTTCGCTAGAAGGTGATGTCATGAATGCCGGAGGTTCGATGACCGGTGGCGCAACCAAAAAGAACGCGGGCAGCTTATTCAGTCAGAGCAATGAATTGCAGCAACTGACTGCGCAAGCAGCACAATTAGACGAACGGCTGCAAACGACTGAAAAACAAGTGCAGCATTTTGAAGCAGCCGCTAAAGAAGCGCGCGCAGCCCTAGATACGTTGCGCACCCAAGGTGAAGAAGCCCGCATGACGGCGCATGAATTGCAAAATCGGTTGGATCATCTGCAACAAGAACTTGACCGCCTGCAAAAAGAACAGCAAGTCTTTGCTTTTGAACATCGGGAAGTACAAGCCTTCTTCGAAGAGTATGCGGAGAAGAAACAAGACTTAGAAGAACAACAGCAGCATATTACTGCCCAATTGACAAAAATCGATCAAGATATACGTCAAATGAATGTTGAAGAAGACTTGATTGAAGAAAAACGACAACAATTGTCAGAAGATGTGGCACGTTTGCAAGCAGATTTTGCGGTTCAGAAAGAGCAAACTGCGCATTTACAGCAAAAAATAGCCGCCAACGCGCAAGCCATTGCCGAAAATGAAGATCGGCAACGGGTCTTGACACGGCAAATACAAGCACTCTCCAGCAACGCCAGTGACCATGGATTCTCAGAAGAAGCCCTTTTGCAGCAAATCAAGGAATATGCAGCCGCCAAGGATACCTTAACGGAAGAATTGGGGGCGATCCGCACCAAGCGACAAGCGCTGCAGCTGAAGATCGGTACCTTGGATGAAGCTTTGAGCAGTGCCAATTTAGAACAAAAAGAGCAGTTGTCACAAAAAACGGCGGTTGAGATCGAAAAAAATCGCAGCGAATTAGTGATGGATAATCGCTTGTTGTACCTGCAAGAAGAATACAACATGACGTATGAGAAAGCAGCGCAAGATTTCGCGGCAATCACAGATGCTGTTGCTGCCAAAGAAGAAATCCAAACATTAAAAACTGCCATCGATGAGATAGGGCCAGTCAATCTAAATGCGATCGAGCAATTTGAGCAAGTCAATCAGCGTCATGTGTTCTTGACTGGGCAGCGTGATGATTTATTGACCGCTAAAGCACAGCTTTTTGATACGATGTCCGAAATGGATGAAGAAGTCAAGACCCGTTTTGGCGAAGTGTTTGATGCCATTCGGTTACAATTCAAACAAGTTTTTCCCAATATGTTTGGCGGCGGTCACGCAGAACTTGTGTTGACAGATCCTACTGATCTGTTGAATACAGGAATTGAGATCGAAGCCCAACCACCAGGGAAAAAACTGCAAAACTTAAGTCTGCTTTCAGGGGGAGAACGAGCTTTGACCGCTATTGCACTTTTGTTTTCGATCATTCAAGTGCGCCCTGTACCATTTTGTGTATTAGATGAAGTAGAAGCTGCATTGGATGAAGCCAACGTGTCTAGATTTGGCCATTATCTCAGCGCCTTCCAAAATGATACGCAGTTTATCGTGGTGACCCACCGTAAAGGGACGATGGAAGCTGCCGATGTCCTATATGGCGTGACTATGCAAGAATCTGGTGTCTCCAAAACCGTTTCGGTACGGTTAGAAGAGGTTCGTGAAGGTGGACGTTTCGCAGCCGCGCAAGAGTAGAGGAGTAGAAGTGATGATTAAATTGATTGCCATTGATTTAGATGGAACATTATTAAACAGTAAAAAAGAAGTCACGAGCCGCAACAAACAAGCGCTGGCCCGTGCCAAAGCCCAAGGGGTCAAAGTCGTTATTTGTACGGGACGTCCATTGCGGGCAATTAGACCGTATTTAGATGAATTGTCACTAAAAGATGCCGGAGATTACAGTATCACTTTCAATGGCGGACTGGTGCAAAAAAATGAAACGGGTGAAATTATTGAAAAAGCGGCGATGCAGTTGGCCGATGTCCATGAATTGATCGCTGTGGCTGAAGGGTTGAATTTGCCTTTAGACATCGTATCAGAGGAGATCGTTTTGAGTTTGCCTACCTCAGCTGAGCATTTGTCGATCTATGGCTCGTTGAATCCGTTGTTGGATTGCCGTCCATTTGCCATTGATGCTTTAGATGAAACCAAATTATACAATAAGGCCGTGATTGCCTATCACCAAGAAGTGTTGGATCCTAAAATACCTGCGATCCCAGCAGAAGTTAGTGAAAAGTTCGAAATCATCAAAAGCCGCCACAACTTACTGGAATTTATGCCAAAAGGTATCACGAAAGCTTATGGTATCAGTTTATTGGCTCAGGACTTAGGGATTGATCAATCTGAGGTCATGGCGATCGGCGATGAAGAAAATGATTTACCAATGATTCGTTATGCCGGCATTGGGGTAGCAATGGACAATGCGGTACCGATGATCAAAGATGCCGCAGATGTTGTGACAGCCTCGAATGAAGCCGACGGTGTCGCGCAAGTGATTGAAAAATATGTCTTAACAGGAGGTGCTTGATATGGGATTTTTTGATAAAATCAAAAAAGCGTTGGTTGGAGAATCAAAAGATACAGAAGAAATAGCTGAGCCTGTTGTGTCTGATAATGAAACAGCACCATCTAGCCATGAAGCGAGTGAACCAGCCCCTGATTCACCAGTTTCCGATGAAGAGGTCCCTGGTGATGAAGAAGATCAAACAGATCAAGCAGATGCACATGCGGATTTGCCAGAAGAAGGACCAGCTGTGCAACCACCTGCTGAGGCACCGATAACGACCCAACAGTCTGTTACACCAACGCCTGAAACGATTTCTGAAACGATCGAAAAAGAAACAGTGCAAGACAAATACACCAAAGGATTGAGTAAGTCACGCAAAACGTTTGGCCAACGGATGAATGAACTGTTTGCCAATTTTCGGACTGTCGATGAAGATTTCTTTGAAGAAGTGGAAGAAACATTGATTGGTGCTGATGTCGGGTTCGATGCAGCGATGAAAATCGCTGACGCATTAAGACAAGAAGTCAAACTGCGAAATGTCAAAAAAACGGCAGAAGTACAAAATGTGATCATTGAGAAGCTGGTGGATCTTTATGGTGAAGCAGGTGTCGATGAAGTCAATACATTGAATATGCAGCCTGATTTGACGGTCATCTTATTCGTGGGTGTCAATGGCGTAGGCAAAACTACCAGCATTGGGAAATTGGCCCATCAATTCAAGGCAGAGGGCAAGAAAGTCTTATTGGCCGCAGCAGATACTTTTCGTGCAGGCGCCATTGATCAATTGGTCGTCTGGGGCGAACGGGCAGGCGTTGAAGTGGTTCGCGGCAACGCTGGCGGAGATCCAGCAGCGGTGGTATATGATGCGATGGCGCGGGCCAAAGCGGAAAATGCTGATGTCTTACTTGTAGATACAGCGGGACGATTGCAAAATAAAGTCAATCTGATGAATGAATTGGAAAAAATCAAGCGGATCATCCACCGAGTCGATCCAAGTGCGCCTCACGAGGTTTTACTTGTATTGGATGCGACAACCGGTCAAAACGCCATGAATCAAGCCAAACAGTTCAAAGAAACAACGGATGTGTCTGGTCTTGTTTTGACCAAATTAGATGGTACAGCCAAAGGCGGGATCGTATTAGCGATCCGCAATGAGTTGCGTTTGCCAGTCAAATTGGTCGGTCTAGGAGAAGGCATTGATGATTTAGAGCCGTTTGATCCAAATGAGTTTGTTGTAGGTCTATTCAAAGGATTGATCAAAGACTAAAGAAGAGCCATGTCTCGGGATATTCCCAATACATGGCTCTTCTTTATTATTAATAAACCTGTGATGGTCAATTGAAGAGATGCTGTCATATAGGCCAAGACCCTTTCCAGCAAAGACAAAAGATGCCTCACAATCAAGTGTACGCAGACCGAGTATTTCGGGAAGCAGTCTTTCGCAAACTTAGATTGCAAGTAACGACAAGGGCAAGTGGCTTACTTTGTTAGTTCTCCTTGGCGGTCTTTGATCAATTTCTCTAGTTCGTTCAACGTGTCGATCTCTTTATTGGTTTTAATAAAGTTGGTGATCAAGTTTAGTAACGATTGGTCAGACAATTCGGCAGCAAGAAAATCTTCTTGCGTCACATTTGGCGCATACAGGCGCGTCAACACGGTGCCGCTATAACCGATATCGGCTACTTTCAATAAATCATGATTTTTTAATTTACGTACAACAGCTTGAATCGTATTCTTGCTGAGATCTTGCTGCTGGACAGCAATGTCGTTTGCAGAAAGGGGTTTTTCTGCATTCCAAAAGATATTCATGATCTGGCGTTCGCGTTTGGTAAGATTAAGTGGTTTCATTCACTATTCTTCCTTTCAAAAAGAGTAATATAGACATAATAATTTACTGTTATATAATCAGTATACTTTATTTTGTAGGTAAATATCAAATTTATTCAAGTATTTTATAAATTCTTGGTAATTTTGTTAACAGTTAATGTAAAAAAGAGGAACAAATTTGTTTAATTTTCATATTTTTTGTCTATAATAGAAGAGAATATGAATGATCAAACTAAAAACAAGTAGAAATTTAGAGGATACCTACATGATGATAAAAAACATTTTAAAACAAAAAGCACTTTTCCCTTATTTACTAAAAGGCCGTTATGGAATCGAACGGGAGGCGCAGCGGGTCACGCTGGCAGGAGATTTTTCTGGTACCGATCATCCTGCAGTGTTAGGCAATCGCAGTTTTCATCCCTATATTCAAACGGATTTTGCCGAAAATCAATTAGAATTGATCACACCTGTAGCAGATACGGTAGATGAATTGTTTCGCTATTTGGGTGCGATCCACGATGTGGCCTATCGGTCAATGGCACCAGAAGAAATGTTATGGCCATTAAGCATGCCCCCAGCTTTGCCCAAAGCAGAAGCAGACATCGTGATTGCTAAATTAGACCAGTTTGAGGATGTCTTGTATCGCCGCTATTTGGCGAAGACCTATGGCAAACGTAAGCAAATGGTTAGCGGTATCCATTTTAATTTTGAGTTTGCGGATCGTTTCCTCCAACAGTTATATGAAGCAAGTGATCAGGGAGTAGAGTATCAATCCTTCAAGACAGCCTTGTATTTGAAGGTTACCCGTAATTATTTGCATTATCGTTGGTTTTTGACCTATTTCTTTGGGGCAACCCCCACCTCAGAAGCCAACTATTTCACAGATGAGCAGCGGCCGACAGAGCCTGTTCGCAGTATCAGAAACAGCCGTTATGGCTACACCAATCATCCGGATGTGACGGTATCTTATGAGTCATTAGAAAACTATCTTGGGGATATTGCTGCGCTTGTGGAAACCGGCAAACTCTCGGAAGAGAAAGAATTCTATGCGCCGGTACGTTTAAGGGGCGGCCGTCGCGTGGCAGACCTTGCTGAAGCGGGCATCCGATACATTGAGATTCGCAATATTGATATCGATCCTTACGCTGCCTATGGTATCTCGAAAGAGCAAGTGCGTTTTTTACACTTCTTTTTGTTATTTTTAAGCACCAAAGATGAAGGCGCTGATCTAGACGAATGGGTCAAGATAGGGGATCGAATGAATGATACTGTCGCGCTGGAACATCCATTGGCTCAAACAGCTTATCTGCAAGAAGCGAAAGAAATAGTCGCAGAGTTATACAGCTTTGCGGCTGAATTGCAATTGCCAGAAGTGCCTTATTTGGCGCAATTAGGTGATATGCTGGAAAATCCTGCGTTGACTTTTGCCGGCAAGCTCTTTCAAGCAAGTCAATCCGCCGGTCAAGCGGCGGTCGCAAGAGAACTTGGTGTAGCATATCATCAATCTGCTTGGGCCAGACCGTATCAATTAGCTGGTTATCGCACCCTAGAACTATCTACGCAAATTTTGATGTTTGATGCGATCCAAAAAGGAATCAAAGTAACAGTTCTAGATGAAACAGATCAATTCTTGCGCTTGCAAGTAGGGGACCATATTGAGTATGTCAAAAATGCCAATATGACAAGCAAGGATCAGTATATCGTCCCATTGATCATGGCCAATAAGACGGTGACGAAGAAAGTATTGGCAGAACATGGCTTTCATGTTCCTAGCGGTGCTGAATTTGCAACGGCTGCAGCGGCAATCGATTATTACCCGCATATTGCGAAAAGCGGCTTTGTTGTCAAGCCCAAAACCACCAATTATGGATTGGGTATTTCAATTTTCAAAGAAGGGGCTTCTTTGGCTGACTATCAGGAAGCTGTGGCGATTGCTTTTGCAGAAGATCAATCGATTTTGGTTGAATCATTTTTGGCTGGAACGGAGTACCGCTTCTTTGTTATTGATGGACGGGTCGATGCGATTTTGTTGCGGATCCCTGCAAATGTCGTGGGAGATGGCCGACAAACGATCGAAGCATTGGTCAAAGAAAAAAATCTTGATCCCTTACGTGGTTCGCATCACCGGTCACCGCTGGAATGGATCCAGCTAGGCAATCTGGAACAGCTGATGCTCAAAGAACAAGGCTATACGATAGGCTCCGTTCCGCCAGAAGGACAAATCGTTTACTTGCGGGAAAACTCAAATATCAGTACCGGCGGCGATTCGATCGATGTCACGGATGATTTCAATGAGGAGTATAAAGCGATTGCCGCAGCGGCAGTGGCAGCTTTAGGGGCATCGATTTGCGGCATCGATCTGATCATTCCTGATAAGACAAAACCCGCTGACAGCGAGGGTGCGTATGGGATCATAGAAGCCAATTTCAATCCTGCGATGCATATGCATGTATATCCTTATAGCGGAGCTGGCCAACGCCTGACAATGTCTGTTTTGCGGTTGTTGTTCCCAGAAGTATTTGATGCTTCAAATTAAATGAACTTGAACTGACAAAAGACCAACTGATCGATCGCAACGGTTGCGTGATCAGCTGGTCATTTTGTTGTATAGTTATTGGAAAGCTGTAATTTCAATAGTTTGTTTTGTTTCTTCCACAACAAGTCCGGTTCGATTTTCCCACCATTGCTTCATGGCGGTTTCGTAAGACGTAGGGAAAGTCTCGATGATCGTTAATAAAGGGACATCTTCTAACGAAGCGTAAGGGAAATTCAGCACCAGATTGTATTTTAGTTCTGACAGCAAACTGTAATATTGGAACATCATAAAATGCATCTCAGTCAAATCGTCCGAAGCCAGGACTTTAGGTGCCCGGTCCAGCATAAAACCAAGACTGCGCATCATAAAAAGCACGCCGTCTAAATGGTCGATCTCAATGGAAGTCACGGTTTTAAGTATATCGATATGACGATCCAGTACAATCAATAATTCTTGTTTCAATTCGCCAAAAGTAGGTTCATACGTAGACATGATGGTTCCTCCTAGTGAAAAATATTGTGCCAAAATGATGTTTTGTGTTTTTCCTCAGTCTTTGGTTCGACAGGTGCAGACGGATATTTTTGTTCAATATCGATGACTGTCTCATTGACCGCTTCTTTGGCGGTAACCAGCAGACCGATACTATCAGGTGCCGCATCTTGGGCATCAGAAACCACGCGAAAATCCATCTGCTGTTTTGTTAGTAAGGCGATATAAGTGGTTTGGATCGATTCCGGCAACTTGCCATTCAGCAAGACCAATTGCTGTTGAAAATGCGGCAATGCAGAAATCAACGTGTCTTGGTTGTCCTTCTTCTTCATTTCTGCTACTGTCATACTTAGATAACATCGTTCACGAAATGTGCCTAAGTATTTGCGCTGCTCATCAGGGTTGATCCGAGGTGTTCCGTACATGCCTGTATCCAGGCGTTTTTCTAGTTCATCTGCCATAATAGCCTCCTTAAGCGTTTTCTTTAAGACTATTATACCATACGCGCAAGCTGCATAAGATCCTGTATGTCAATGCGTAATTTCAGGGAAAGAAAGTAGGGAAAGTCATGGAAAAAAAAGAAAAACATCAGCTATTGCTTGCCATGCATCAAATGATCGAAACACCGCGTTTGCTATTGCGCCCAGTGACATTGGCAGATGCAACAGACATGTATGCATATGCCAGCGATGAGGAAACAACGAGATTCGTTTTTCCACAGCATCAATCATTAGAGGAGACAAAATTGAGTATTGCGACCTATTTCATAGCTGATCCTTTAGGTAAATTTGCCATTCAAGACAAGTCATCTGGGAAAATGATCGGCACGATTGACTTGCGGGTGGATTCTGCGAAAGAAACAGCAGAAATCGGCTATACCCTCAGCCGGCTGTTTTGGGGGCAAGGAATGATGCCAGAAGCAGTGATGACATTGCTGCACTTCGGGTTTGACACATTGGATTTGGTTCGCATTTATGCCTTGCATGATGTACGGAATCAAAAATCTGGACGCGTTATGGAAAAAACGGGTATGAAAATCGAAGCCACGATTCCATCTGCCCGCAGTGTACGCGGACAAGTAGTGGATGAAGTGATGCGAGGAATCACCAAAGATGAATGGATGAAGCGCGTGATGTAAAGGAGTGAGCCAATGGAGATAGAGATCGCACAACAGGCTGCTGAAAAAATCAAGGCAGTGATGCACGTCAATGACCGCTTGTATTTTGTTGGAGAGGAGTGGTGGGATCCTTTTCCTGCGACGACCACCGCATCGGTGGAGGTGGACCTGCGATTGATCGTAGCCCCTGAGCGCTATCCGTTGTCCAAACAATCGCCTTATACAGTGAAGTGCCAAACAATGATTGGTGTGATTTGGACAACGGAAGAAATCAATCAAGCATATCCTGAACCAATACAGCTGACCCTTGCAGCTGCCCATGGTGGCTTACAGTTGACGACAGCAGATCAAATGACCGAAGGGGTGCAGTTGTTGCGGGTCGAACAGCACACAGCAAAAGGATCAGCATCATGGGAAGACTAGCCATCATCAGCGACTTGCACATGGATATCAATCATTTGACACCCGTTCATTTTCAGCAGATAGCCAATCATTTGAAACAACAACAAGTCGATCACCTGCATCTGGCAGGGGATATCGCGAACAAAAAAGAGCGGGCATTATCTGTGATCGATTTTTTTCAGCGTCAAGGACTATCGGTGACGTTCCACTGGGGCAATCACGAAATGATTGATTTAGCGGAAGATGAAATTGAAGGATTCACGCATCCCTCTTTTCTTAATTTTCATACCTATCCACTATCTGACACCCATGTATTATTGGGTGTCAATGGCTGGTACGATTACCAGTATTCTGATTTAACAAATGAAAAAGACATTCTACGATTAAAGCAGCTCTTTTGGTATGACCGCATGATCCATCGACAAGGAACAGATCCGGCAATCAGTCATGAGATCAATCGGCGGCTGCGAGAAGTATTGACAACTATACCAACTGATAAGCAGGTGATCTTATCTACGCATTTTGTCCCTCAATCGGCGTTTATTGTACGCCAAACGGGCAAATATGCCCGTTGGAATCATTTGAATGCTTTTTTGGGCTCTCCTGATTTTGGCGCAGTGCTTGCTGATTTCCCACAAGTCCAAGACGTTGTTTTTGGTCACACCCACCGCCGTTTTGCACCAAAATGTATCGCAGGTGCCTGGTACCATTGCCGTCCTTTTGGCTATTACTATGAATGGGAGATGACGCGGCGTTTTGTCAAGGAAAGGCAATTGACTGATTCTTTTCAACCGACAAAAATCCGCGGTTTGCTGCGGCAGCATGACGATGATTTCGCTGCGTACAAGCAAGCGCATTTGATTGAAGAACTGGAACAAGGTATCACCTATATTGATTATTAAATTGAAGAAAGCAGGAAAGACTATGACATTTGAAGCAATTTTACCAGAACTAAAAGCAGGCGCAAAAATCATTCGGGAAGGATGGGGCGGGTATGAATTGTATGTGACCCTTGTTGCGGATGAAGTATATGATGGCAGCCCAGTCACCCCTTATTTTTTGATCAAAACAGCAGATGAAGGCTTTTCGAGTTTTGCGCCGACAGTTTGTGATATCTTAGCAGATGATTGGAAAATCGTTGAATGAGTCATGATTGGATCACGAAAGAAACAAGCGTCTTTGTGACGGGCGCAGCTTCAGGAATTGGTTTGGCGCAAGCACAGTTATTTCTTAAACAGGGTGCACGGGTTTTTGGTGTGGATCAGCAGCCTTTTCCGGAAAAATTGACCAACCAAACGCTCTTTACAGGGTATGTTGGTGATATCTCTAATGTACAGACTTGTGAAGACGCAGTGGCTTTGTGCAAAAAGCAATTTGGTGCCATCGATATTTTGTTGAATACGGCTGGCAAATTAGACGGTTATAAAACAATTCTAGATACTGAGAATACCTTGTGGCACGAGTTGTTAGACACAAATCTGTCGAGCATGTTTTACCTAGTCAAAACGATTTTGCCGGGCATGATCGCAGAAAAAAACGGAACGATCATCAATATGGCTTCAATTGCGGGAATGGTTGCAGGAGGCGGAGGTATTGCATACACAGCAACAAAACACGCCATCATTGGCTTCACCAAACAATTGGCGTTAGACCATGCCAATCAAGGCATCTCAGTCAAAGCAATCGCACCGGGCGCAATCAAAACACCGATGAACCAAGCAGATTTTGCTGGAGATGGTGCCATGGCGCAATGGGTCGCAGATGAAACGCCGGTCAAACGCTGGGCGTCACCTGAAGAAGTGGCAGAATTGACGCTCTTTCTTGCCAGTCCACAAGCAAGCTATCTGCAAGGTGCTGTTGTACCGATCGATGGTGGCTGGACATTGAAATAACAGCTTCAAAATAGTCAAACAACCCAACAGTTCCGACGAATCATGTCGAAGCTGTTGGGTTGTTTCTACCTATCTAAGGGCTAATTTATGAGCCAGTCTATTGCGTAAGAAAATCCCTAACACAGCTGCTGCTACAGCTTTGATGATCCCTGGCAGGATGAATAAGACGAAGCCACCGCTAAAAGCTGCGGACCAATCCATCCCTGTGCTCCATTTCAGCCATACTGTACCAAAAGCCAGTGTAGCCAGCGCCCCTGCGATATTCGCAATGATCGCCCACCGATAATTGTTGGACTTGAATGACAAGAGAGAACCAGTCACCAGACCATTGAAGATAAAACCCACAAGATACCCGCCAGTTGGGCCAAACAAGACCCCGATACCACTGCTGAATCCAGCAAAAACAGGTAACCCAATCAAGCCTAGCAAAAGATAAATCAGGATCGCCATCGTACCAGTGCGGGTTCCTAAGAAAGTCACTGCTAAACCAATTGCAAACGTCTGTCCTGTCAAAGGAACCAATCCTAATGGAATGGTCAATTGAGATAAACCGGCAATAATAATGGCAAAAAGTGCTGCTTGTATTTGTTGACGTAATGTTAAACGCATCGAATCCCTCTCTTTTCGTTAACTTTTTTTTTGTTATATTGGTTAACGAAAGTATAAAACATGGTAAACGAAAAGTAAAGATTCTTTTTTAGCCTACACGAATATAGTTGGAATAAAAGAGACCTCCTTTGCGCAGATATCCGCAAAGAAGGCTTTTTCGTGTTTAGCGTGAAAGGGTGTCAATCAATCGTTGGCCAAATTCTTGCGTCGATAGGCAAGTTGCTCCGGGAAGCAAACCGGCAAAATCGGCTGTAACTTGCTGGTCTGCAATGGCTGATTCGATCGCTGAAGTGATCAAATCAGCTGCTTCTTGCCACCCAAGGTATTCCAAGAGCATACAAGCAGATAAGAGCAACGAGCAAGGATTGGCTTTGCCTAAACCGGCAATATCAGGGGCTGTGCCATGGGTTGCTTCGAAAATTGCAGCCCCAGTCTGGTAATTGATATTCGCCCCAGGGGCGATACCGATGCCGCCAACTTGTGCCGCTAGCGCATCTGAGATATAGTCGCCATTTAAATTACAAGTGGCAATGACGTCATATTTTTCGGGATAAAGCAAGATTTGCTGTAAAAAGTTATCAGCAATCACATCATTGATGATCAGCTTGCCATCCGCTTTGGCTTGTGCAAGCGCTTCTTGCGCGGCGGCTTCGCCTTCAGATTGCTTCAACCGATTAAATTGTGCCATAGTAAAACATTGATCTGGATAGTCCCTTTCTGCCAACTGATAGCCCCAATTCTTGAAGCCGCCTTCGGTAAATTTCATGATATTGCCTTTATGGACTAACGTGACCGTCTGTCGACCATGAGCCAATGCATAATCGATCGCAGCTTTGACCAACCGCTGGCTGCCAGAGACAGACATCGGTTTGATGCCTATAGCTGTATCTTTTGGAAAACGAATCGTATGGACATTAAATTGATCTGTCAATAGTGCGACCAAGGATTTGGTTTGCGGATCATCCACGGCAAACTCGATCCCAGCGTAGACATCTTCTGTGTTTTCACGGAAAATCACCATATCGGTTTTTTCGGGTTCCTTTAATGGAGAAGGAACCCCTGAAAAATAACGAACAGGCCGGACACAAGCATACAAATCTAATGCTTGCCGCAGTGTGACGTTCAATGAACGGAAGCCTTCACCGATGGGTGTGGTCAAAGGACCTTTCAAAGCTAGTTTGTGGGTTTTGATCGCTGCGATCGTTTCATCAGGCAGCCATGTGCCGGTCTGAGTGTAAGCAGCTTCACCAGCAAGAATCTCTAGCCATTCAATCGCTTTTGTGTGACCGTAAGCTTTGGTTAATGCAGCATCGATCACCGGTCGGGCAGCTTGCCAAATTTCTGGGCCGATCCCATCTCCTGCGATGTAGGGTACCGTCACGATCCCTTGTTCTTGGAACTGATTAGACATGAACAGCACCTCCTGTTTCAGTGACTTTTTTACGGATGACCATCGGCAGAATGCCTTGATGTTTCCAATAGCGGATGTCTGCCGGGGCATCAAAACGCAAGCGTGTTTGAAACGTGATTGCTGATCCATCTTGTCGTTTGGCGGTTACGTCAATGGTTTGACCCACTTGCGGTTCTTCAGGCAAAGCGACAAAGAAGGACTCGCTGCCATCTAAACCAATGGTTTCGGCTGTCTCTCCTGCTAAGTACTCTAAAGGAATGACCCCCATCATTACCAAGTTGCTGCGATGGATCCGTTCAAAACTTTCTGCTAATACGACTTTGACGCCAAGCAATTGCGTCCCTTTGGCTGCCCAGTCTCGTGAAGAACCCATTCCATAATCTTTCCCGGCCAATATGATGCAGCTAGACCCGGCTTCTTGATAAGCCATAGAAGCATCAAAGATCGAACGTGTTTCTCCGGTTGGGAAATAGTGGGTCACGCTTCCTGTACTGCCAGGGACCAATTGATTTTGCAAGCGAATATTGCCAAATGTTCCCCGCATCATCACATGATGGTTGCCACGACGAGAACCAAAGGAATTAAAATCTCGATAGGGCACAGCTTTGTCCGTCAAAAATTTGCCAGCAGAGGAATCTAGCCCAATGCTTCCAGCAGGTGAGATGTGGTCTGTTGTAACTGAGTCACCTAGCTTCGCCAAAACTTTCAGGTCATTCAGCGCCCCTTGTTGCGGCAAATCTTTTTGCAATCCACTGAAGTAAGGCGGATGTGCGATGTATGTCGATTCTTCTTGCCATCCGTAGACCGCGCTGGCTGTGGTTTCAATCGCATTCCATCGCTCGTTTGCATCGAACAAATGGGCATAGGCAGTTTGGAAGGCTTCTGGACCAACATATTTTTGGACATACGCGTTGACTTCTTCATTTGTCGGCCAAATATCAGCAAGAAAAACCGGTTGGCCGTGGATGATCGTCAAAGGTTCTTTGGTCAAATCTTTACGAATCGTTCCAGCAATTGCATAGGCTACAACCAATGGGGGTGAGGCCAAATAGTTGGCTTTGATTTGCGGATGGATCCGCCCTTCAAAATTGCGATTTCCTGATAAGACCGAAACGACCAATAAATTCTCTGCTTCAATGGCTTCAGCAACAGGGGTTTCTAAAGGCCCTGAATTACCAATACACGTCGTACAGCCGTAGCCAACCAAATAAAAACCTAGTTTTTCTAAATAAGGCATCAAGCCACTGTTTTGCAGATAGGTCGTTACGATCTGCGAACCTGGAGCTAAAGAGGTTTTGACATACTTTGGCACCACTAGTCCTTTTTCTACGGCATTCTTTGCCAACAAACCGGCAGAGAGCATCACAAAAGGGTTACTGGTATTGGTACAACTTGTGATAGCTGCCAGTACCAGGTCGCCGGTGGTCAACTGTTCAGTGGTTTTTGGCCACACAACAAGGGCTTCTTTTTCCCATTCCTCATGGGTTAAGCCAAAGCCTTTCGGCCCAACGTCCGCGGTGACGGAGCGATCAAAGTCCGTACCGACCTCCGGAAGTAAAATCCGGTCTTGAGGTCTTTTAGGCCCGGCTAAGGCTGGTTGGATCTCCGCTAAATCGATAAGGATCACCTTCGTATATTCCGGGTCTTGCTGTGCATCATAAAAAAGATGATTGGCTTTCGCATAGGCTTCCACCATAGTGATCAATGTAGATGGTCGTCCAGTAGTGGCTAAGTAATTCAGTGTTTCTTGATCGATTGGACAAAAGCCGCACGTTGCACCATATTCTGGCGCCATGTTCGCCAAGGTCGCCCGATCGGCAAGAGATAAGTTGCTGTAGCCAGGACCGAAATATTCAACAAATTTACCCACAACTTTTTCTAACCGCAACACTTCAGTCACTTTTAATGCTAAGTCAGTGGCTGTTGTGCCAGCGGGCATTTCATTGATAAAACGGACACCAATCACTTCGGGCGTAGGAAAGAATGACGGCTCTCCTAAAATCGCCGCTTCTGCTTCGATCCCGCCAACACCCCAGCCCAGTACACCTAATCCGTTGATCATGGTGGTATGAGAATCGGTTCCTTGCAAGGTATCGGGGAATAGATACGTATTGGCACCAATTTGCTTTTGTAAAATCACATCTGATAACGATTCAATATTTACTTGATGAATGATACCAGTTTCAGGCGGGACTACTTCAAAATTATCGAAAGATTGCTGTGCCCACTTCAAAAATTGATATCGTTCCTGATTGCGCTCAAACTCTCGGGCGGTATTAAATGCAATCGCTTGAGACGTACCGGCACAATCAACTTGCACAGAGTGGTCTACGACTAGTGTTACAGGGATCTCTGGATTGATCGCCTCCGCATCGCCTCCTAACGCAACGATTGCATCTCTCATCGCCGCTAGATCAACGACTGCTGGTACACCGGTAAAATCTTGCAACACGACACGTTCTGGTTTAAAAGGCACTACGCCTTCAGGTTGGGCAGGAGACCAATGCGCGAGAAAAGGTAAATATGCCTCTGTAATTTCATCATCTTGATGACGTGCAACACTTTCAAGTAAAACCCGGATCGCATAGGGCAATCGGTGAAGATCCGCTGAAAATTGTTCGGTCAGCTTCACGAGGTCAATGTACGTATATGCCGTATCATCCACCGTTAATGTGGTTTGCCACTTCATATGAATCCTCCTTAAAACGAAATATTGGTTCTTATTAGGAATAATTATACGATTTTAATTTAAAAAATCAATTAAAATTATGAAAAATATTTCATTTTTAAATCATCGTGCTATAATGTGTGAAAGTTTGAAAAATAGCAAACAAAAAATGCGGACCTTGTATAGGTGATTGAACAAGGCATTAAATAACAATTTATCTGAATATAAAGAATAGGATTGGAGGATAAATAGCTATGGAAAAATTAGAGAAGGATAAGAAACTATCATTTCTCGCATCACGATGTCAGGATGCCAATCAAATTGATGTGAATCTTTATACAGAATATGATGTCAAACGAGGACTCAGAGATGTCAATGGAACTGGTGTTGTAGCAGGATTGACGACGATATCCACGATATATCCTGAGAAAATCGTGGATGGAAAACCAATCGCTGCTTGTGGAGAGTTGCGTTATCGAGGGATTGACATCAATGAGTTGGTTGCAGGTTTTGTCAATGAAGATCGATTCGGATTTGAGGAAATTGCATATTTATTACTTTTTGGAGAGTTGCCAACTATGGACGAACTAGGCGAATTTCGTGTGCTGTTAGCAGAGAAACGCACATTGCCCACAAATTTTGTGCGGGATGTCATTATGAAAGCTTCTTCTTCTGATCTTATGAATAGTTTATCTCGGAGTATACTGACATTGGCAAGTTATGATCCGAAGTCAGATGACATAAGTATTGAAAATGTGCTGGAACAAAGTTTGATGTTGATCAGTGTCTTCCCCTTGTTGGCCATCTATGCTTATCATGCCTATAATCATTACAGTCAAGGGGAAAGTATGTATATTCACCGACCGCCAGAGAATCTAAGTACTGCTGAAACGATTTTGACGATGTTGCGCCCTACCAAAGAATATTCTTTCCAAGAAGCACAAACCTTAGATATGGCATTGGTCTTGCACATGGAACATGGCGGCGGGAATAATTCCACCTTCACGACCCGAGTCGTCACCTCCAGCGGTACCGATACTTATTCCACGATTGCTGCAGCGTTAGGATCATTAAAAGGTCCCAAGCATGGTGGCGCGAATATCAAAGTAACAGAAATGATGGCAGATTTAAAACAACAAGTTGCTGATACTACGGATGAATCAGCGATTCGCGTGTATTTGGAGAATGTATTGGATAAGAAAGCCTTTGACCAAAAAGGGTTGATCTATGGCATGGGGCATGCCGTATACAGCGACAATGATCCAAGAGCAGCGATTTTCAAAAACTATGTCGCCAAATTGGCCCAAGAAAAAGGAAGCCAGGCATGGGAGGAATATCAACTGTACACCATGGTGGAACGGATTGCGCCTGAAGTCATCAAAGAAAAACGTAAAATGTACAAAGGGGTAAGTGCCAATATCGATTTCTTCAGTGGGTTTGTATATAATATGTTAGATTTGCCGGAGGAGTTGTATACACCGATGTTTGCAATCGCCCGAATCATTGGCTGGTCTGCCCATCGGATCGAAGAATTGGTCAATGCACAAAAGATCATGCGCCCGGCATATAAAGAGGTGTCAGTGGATCGAGAGTACAAAGCGCTATCTGCAAGATAGTAAATGTGGGATGTCAGTTTGGTGCTGTTTATTTGGATTGTATCTAATAAACAGCGCCAACTGACATTCTTTTTTTTGTTAAATAATTTTTTTAAAAAAATGATGATGTAAGCGTTGACAAAATATAGGTTTAACGTTAAACTTGCATTGTAGTTTAACGTTAAACCTATATTTTAAGGAGGAAAGACGAATGAAAGCAAAAAGTGTGTATAAGGCAATGCTTGGTTTGGCTGCAGTAGGTGTATTAGCTGCTTGTGGAAGTAGTAATAACAGTAGTGGTGGTACAACAGATACTACGGAAGACAAAGGAATGGAAGTATTGGGTGACAGCGTGACTTTTGACCCCAATAAATTAGTGAATGATGGCGAACCAATTGAAATTGAGTATTGGACGTGGAACGAGGGTGATCCAGCAATTACGATGGCGAAAGAATATGAGAAAATCTATCCGAATGTCACGATTAAAATTGTCAACAATCCATGGGATGATTATTGGACGAAATTGCCATTAGCATTGAAAGGTGAAAGCGGTCCAGCTATTTTTAATATTCATAATTCCCAACATGATATTCTTATTCCTTATTTAGCACCTTATGATATAGAGGTAGCAGATTTGCAAGCAGATTTTACGTCAGTTGACCCTCATATTATTGATGGCAATGTTTATTATATTGACAGTATGATCAATACTGGAAATATTTATTATAACAAAACATTATGGGCAGATGCAGGTTTGACAGATGCAGATATTCCACAAACTTGGGATGAATTACGTGAAGTGGCTAAGAAATTGACCAAAATGGATGGAGATACGATCACACAAGCAGGTTTTAACTGGAATGGCGAAACCTATAGTGCCTTATACCAAGGATTGAACTATCAAAACGGGCAGTTACTGTTTAAAGATGATGGAACAGTAGTAGACTATGACAACGATACAACCAAAGAAAATCTACAATTTTTGATCGACCTATATGACAAAGACCAAGTAGGTTCAAAAGATTTTGGTGCAGAATCTTCTCAAAGTTTTGGTAATGGCCAAAGTGCGATGGTGTATAAGTGGGGGTGGTTTCTAAATGAATTAGATACCAATTATCCTGATATTGATTACGGTGTATTTGCAACACCTACACCAACAACAGATACACCGTTTGCTTATGATCGTTATAATGGCGAAAGTACGCCGGGTATCAATAAAAATCAATCGGATGCGCAACAAGCAGTAGCACAAGACTTCTTGCGTTATTGTTTAGCAAATGACGATTATTCAATAAAAGGAGCACTTTCACTAGCTTCATTCCCAACGAAAAAATCATTGGCTGAAAATGCAGATATTTTGGCAAACCCTGTGTTGGAAGCGATTGCGCCAAGGGTAGAACGATTGATATGGCCAGGACCATTTCCAGCTACTGTAGAATCAACTGGAAATGAAACCATGGAAGATGTTCTATTTAATGGGAAAGATTTGGATACAGCGATCACTGATGGTCAATCAAAAATGGAATCAGATATGAAAGATACTGATTTCACTTCACTAGAGGATGCGTATCAGTACTTTGACGAAGTAAAATAAAGTGGCTGATTGAAGGATGCTTTGTAAGAAGCATCCTTCGATCATATGGGAGGAAGACTATGAATAAGAAGTTGACACGTTTTCGCTTTGATATGAAAACGATCGCTGTATTACTATTGATTATCTATTTTGCGATTTTCCTTGTATATCCTATATACAAAGCATTTGCAGGAAGTCTACATAACTGGAACCCATTGATTGATAAATACGATTTTGTTGGGTTAGATAACTTCAAGAATGTACTGACAAGCAGCTTGTTTTGGCAGTCGATGAAAAACACGTTTACTTTTGCCTTTTTTTCGGTGGTGTTCCGAATTATCTTTGGACTAGGATTAGCATTGTTGATCTCATCTAAATTTACAAAGATGCGTACAGTTTTTCAAGGCCTTTTTTATATGCCCACGATCACGCCGTTAGTAGCAGTTTCTTTTGTTTGGATGTGGATGTTTGATCCACAATTCGGGTTGATCAACAAAATTTTTAATCTAGACATCAATTGGTTGAAGGATTCTACCTGGGCTTTGCCAGCAATCATTATTATGACGATTTGGAAAGACTTTGGCTATGCAACAGTTCTATTCTTAGGGGGATTGATGGGATTGCCTGAAGATGTGTTTGAAGCCTCGAAAATCGACGGCGCCAGTGCTTGGCAAACTTTTTGGCGTATCACTGTTCCATTATTGAAGCCTACGACACTTTTTGTTTTGATCACATCATTGATCACCTACTTGCAAGCATATATCCAAATATTGATTATGACTGAAGGCGGACCAGGGACATCGACCTATGTGATCTCCTATCTGATATTTGATGAAGCCTTTGTAAAATATAATTTTGGTACGGCATCAGCAATGGCAATCATTCTTTTTGTCATGATTGGCATTTTGACTGTCTTGATGTTCAAAGCGACTGGGGAAAGGAAGATGAAGTCATGAACAAAGGAAAAACAATAGCACTGAATTCGATTTTGGTTATCTTGTCGTTAATCACGATTGTTCCATTTATTTGGATGCTCTTATCATCATTTGCTCCAAATAGTGAAATCGTAAAAATTGGTGGCTCGCTATTTCCTACCCCAAGTTCAATTAGCAACTATTTAGATGTACAGGAAAAATTTAATTTTTTGCGCATGTTTGCCAATAGTTTGTTTATCGCGATAACAACAACGGTCATTATTATTTATACGAGTGCATTAATGGGATTTGTATTTGCTAAGTTTCGATTTTGGGGTAAAAATGTATTGTTTGGGGTCGTTTTAAGCACGATGATGTTGCCGTGGGCAGTGACGATTATACCTAAATATGAAATGATGGTTGACTTTGGTTGGTTGGATTCATATAAGGCATTGATTATTCCATCAATGGTCAGCGGATTTGGTATTTTCATGTTTCGACAAGCTATCTCACAAATTCCAGATGAAATGCTGGAAGCTGCGCGTGTTGATGGTGCATCAGATTTTTATATTTTCCACCGCATTATTTTGCCTATGTCTCAGAATACGATTGCTAGTTTGGCTATTTTTCAATTTCTATGGAGCTGGGAAGATTTCTTATGGCCATATCTGATGATCAACAATGAAGAGAAGCAACTACTGTCCGTAGGACTAAGGATGTTCAATGGACAATATGGTACAGATTATGGCGGATTATTTGCGGCGACATCAATTTCAATCATTCCTGTGATCGTTATTTACATCATTTTCCAAAAACGGTTTATCGCTGGTGTTTCTAGTGGTTCCATCAAGTAATTGCTGAAAATTGACAATACGGTATAATAAGGAAAAAAAGAGTGAGATCGAAAGGACAGAGCGCATGAAAATCACAATCAAAAAAATTGCAGAGGAAGCAGGTGTGAGTGTCACCACTGTTTCAAATGTCATTAATAAAAAAGCGCATCGTGTCTCTCAGGATAAGATCGATTTGATACAGTCAATTATAAAAAAATACAATTATTCCCCCAATATGAATGCGCGTGCATTGGTCAAATCTTCGTCCAGATTGATTGGTCTTTTGTATTTTGCGAACCACAAAAATTTGGACTTCTCCGACCCTTTTGTAACGGAAGTATTGGAGGGGATTGAAAGAATCGCGAAAGAACACAATTTTTTCACTTTGGTGCACAGTGTGACTGAGACTGACAATATTTCGGAATTGCAAAACAATTGGAAATTCGATGGATTTATTGCTGTTGGATTTAGCCAAGAATTATTTGGAGAAATAAACCAAATCGTTCAAGTACCAATCGTTTTTATTGATACGCACTTAGAAGAAAGTGTTTTTCAATCTATCGCGCAATATCCAAATAATTATTTCATTAATACCAATGATCAGAAAGCGGCTTTTGAAGCAACATCATATTTATTGGAAAAAGGGAAAAAGAAAATAGCGTTTTTGTCCTATTCTTTTGATCATCAGAAAACTTCTGTTATACAACAGCGTTACTTAGGATATACAGCGGCTTTGTCAAGATATTCCATCGATGCAGAGGAGCGACTCATGTATACAGATGAGGACCAAGAGCAAATGGCAGAAAATGTCAGTGAGTTCGATGCGGTACTTGTGACTGCTGATTACCTAGCGATTAAGTTCATTCACAAACTAAAACAGAAGCAGTTGTTTTATGAGCAAAAAATATCCATTATCAGCTTTGATGATATACGTTATGCAGCGCTTAATGATCCGCCGTTATCAACGGTTCGATTAGATCAAATCAAAAAAGGCGAAAAAGCGATGGAAACACTTGTCAATATAGTCGACAAGCATCACGAAGAACCGCAGATAAGTTTATTAAATGGAAAACTAATTATTCGAAAAACGACATTTTAACAAAGGAGTTCATTATGGGGAAAATTGCAGATTCATATTATTCCATTGATCCTTGGCAGATATCAGAAAGTGGCTTCGATCCGGGACGTAGTGAGGTATCTGAATCCATATTTTCATTAGCAAATGAGTATATGGGTGTCCGAGGTTATTTTGAAGAGGGATATACCGGTGAACAGCTTTTGGGTAGTTATTTCAATGGCATCTATGAGAATAGTCCAAAAGAAAACCACGTCAAATACAAAGGGATCGTATCCCGCAGCCATTTTATGGTCAACGCAGTGGATTGGCTATATACCAGGATTTGGTATGATGGTTGCCAATTAGACTTAGCCACCGCAACAATAGAGAATTTTGAGCGACATTTAGATTTGCGTTCAGGATTACTTAGTCGTAGCTTTGATTGGCTGCCAAATGAAGAGACAAGAATCCATATTGTCTTTGAACGTATTTTGGATATGGAGGAGGCAACTTCTGGCTATCAACGGATTCAGTTCGAGTCAAAGAATGCGGATAAATTGCTTGAAGTAGTCATGGGCATTGATTTTAACACGGTCCATACATCAGAAAGACAAAATTTTTGGGTGGAACTCAGTAAGCGATCAAAGGATGCGGAAATTCAAATTGCTAGTCAAACGATATCGACAAAGCAACAGATTCTTGCAGGATGCACTTTTAGCACATCAACATCCCTGGACACGCACGTCGTGGAGAGGGATAAATTTATCGGTCTCAAGTTTAACGTTAAACTTAAGAGAGAGAAACCTCTAACGATCGAACGCCATGCTGTGAACATAGCAGACAAAACCGCAGAGGATCTTACTGTGTTGCAGTCTAAATATGAGAAGGCAAAACAGATGAAATCTTTTGATGACATGTTGCTGCAAAGTACTCGTTATTGGGATCATGTATGGAAGAAAGAGGACATCCAGATCGAAGGAGATGAAAGCAACCAACAGGGGATTCGCTTTTGTATTTTTCAATTACATCAAACGTATCACGGTCAAAATCCAACCCATAATATTGGCGCCAAAGGTTTAACGGGCGAAGCGTATGGAGGCCATGCTTTTTGGGATACAGAGACTAGCTGCTTGCCTTTTTATCTTCTGACAAATTTGGCTGCCGCGAAAAATCTGCTTGAATTTAGATACAGTACATTGCCGGAAGCCAGAATGAGAGCGACCCAATTAGATTGTATCGGTGCCTGCTATCCGATAGCTACGTTGAATGGCCATGAAGCGAGTGACCTTTGGCAACATGCGAGTCTACAATTTCAACCAAGTACGGGTGTAGCTTATGGCATCTGGCATTATGTCAATGTATCAAACGATACCGACTTTTTATATGGCCATGGACTTGAAATGTTGGCAGAAATATCACGTTTTTTGGTTTCCCGTGGTGACTGGTCGCCAAATGGTGAATTTGGGTTTTATGGTGTGATGGGTCCAGATGAATTTCAAATGATGGTCAACCATAATATGTATACGAATTATATGGCCAAAAGAACATTGGACTATACATTAGCAGTATTGGCGCAATGCGAAATAGACTACAAAGATCGTTATGCTGCGATTATCGATAAAGTAGGCATTACCCGCGAAGAAATGGCCGATTGGGAATCTTGTGCTTCAAATATGCTCCTCTTAAAAGAATCATCTGGCTTGATAGAGCAGCATGATGGATTCTTTAAATTACCGCATATCGATATTCATTCCATTCCGATCGAGGACTTTCCCTTATATGATCATTGGTCTTATGATCGTATTTATCGAAATGACATGATCAAACAACCTGATGTTTTGATGTTCTTGTTCTTATACAATCAGTCATTTACCAAAGAAGAAAAACAAATCAATTATGAGTATTAAGAACCGAAAACAATTCATGAATCTTCTTTATCTCCTTCGATACACTCCATTCTAGCTGCTGAATTAGGCAAAAAAGAAGAGGCCTATACGTTTTTTGAATTTGCTACACGAATGGACTTGGATAATTTCAATCGGAACACACGAGAAGGACTTCATACAACATCGATCGCTGCTGCATGGATGAATATCGTATATGGTTTTGGTGGTATCCGATCGGATGCCGACACATTGATCATAGCCCCCATCATTCCTGAAGAATGGACGAGCTATACATTCAAAATCACTTATAAACAAAGGTTGATCCAAATCAGCGTCACCCAAAGCGATGTCAATATTACGCTATTGGAAGGTGAGTCATTATTCATTGAACTGTATCAAGATTCGAAAGAACTTGCAGATGAACCGTTGCGCATGGATGTCAGATAAAAAGGAGGTGCCTGAATGACTTGGACAATCAGTGAGACGTATGAAGCAGATAAAATCAGTCAAAATGGCAATAAATTTTTGATTGCAAATGGATTTATGGGCTATCGAGGGACGCTAGAAGAGTTTGGCAAAGAACAGTTTTGTGCAGTCAACCTATTGGGGATCTATGATCAAGTAGGGGCACAATGGCGGGAGCCAATCAATGCGCCGAATCCTTTCGCTATTCAGTTGTTCGCTGAAAGCCAATCCCTGAGTGTGCTGGATACCGTGCCAATAGAGCATCAGCAACAGTTAGATTTTCGGTACGGTATTCACAAACGGCATACTGTGTGTGCATTAGCAGATGGCAATCAAATTGACTATCAAATAGAAAGATTTATGAGCATGGACGATGTGCATTCTCTCAATGCGCAAATCAAAATCTCTGTATTGAAAGAAACAAAAATTGTGCTGAAAGTAGGCATTGATGGGGATGTTTGGGACATCAATGGTCCGCACCTGGAAAACTTCCAAATGGAAGATGAGGGTCTATACTCAGCTCTGCATGTTCAGACCCATGAACAGCATTGCCCCATGTCAGTTGGGCAGCAAATTGCCTTGTCTCACCACTATCAATCAAAGAAAGTCGTTTCTGAACAACAGATAGTCAATGAACTGGCAGTGACTATTTTGCCAGATCAACCGCTGGTTGTTGATGTATATGCAGCAATCGTTCATGGACGCGAAAGTTATCAGACAGCAGCATGTGTGAAACAAAGTGTGGTTGCATCTGCTTTCAAAGGCTATGAAAAAACGCTTCATGCGCATCAAAATAAATGGGATGAACTTTGGAAGAATGCCGATGTAGAGGTCGAAGGGGACCCTGAAGCGCAGCGGGCTATTAGGTATAGTATCTATCATCTACTCTCTTTGGGACCACGACATGCACAAAATCTATCGATTCCTGCTCGTGGTTTATCAGGACAAACCTATAAAGGAGCCGTTTTTTGGGATACGGAAATGTTTTTATTTCCATTTTTCCTGCGGACAGAACCAGCTGTGGCTAAGGCATTGTTGAATTATCGAGTTGAGACGCTGCCGGGCGCACTGAAAAAGGCAGCAATGTATGGCTATGAGGGTGCTTTTTATGCTTGGGAGAGTCAAGAAGGCGGTTACGATGCGACATCTGACTATAACGTAACGGACGTATTTACCGACAGACCGATGCGCACCTATTTTAAAGACAAGCAGATCCATATCAATGGGGCAATCGTCCACGCCATCTGGTCCTATATTCAAGGGACAGGCGACGATTCCTTCTTGTTGTCAGGTGCCGGAGAAGTCATTTTGGCGTGTGCAGAATTTTATGTATCCTATAGTTTTTTTAAGCCACAAAAAAATCGGTATGAATTGTTAGATGTTATCGGTCCTGACGAATATCATGAGCGGGTGAACAATAATTTATACACCAATTTTATGGCGAAACAAACGGTTGAGATCGGTTTGAAAGTAATTCAATACTATGAAAAAAATGCACCAAAAAAATTAGCAGCATACTTCTCAATCAACGACAAAGAACACACCAAAACATTATGGCAAGATTTTGCAAAGCGGTTATATATCCCTCAAATGAACGAGGCAACACAAGTGATTGAGCAATTTGATGGATACTTTGATCTAGAGGATGTTGCTGTGGATACTGTCGCTAGCAGACTGTTGCATCCAAGGGAATATTGGGGTGGTGCATATGGTGTAGCAGCAGACACACAAGTCATCAAACAAGCAGATGTCGTGTTGCTATTGGCACTTTTTTCTCAAACCTTTCCCCAATCTACACTGGAACAAAATTGGCAATACTATGAAAAAAGAACAGAACATGGTTCTTCTCTTAGCGCCTGTATGTATGCGATATTGGCAAGCAAAATTGGTAAAGCTGATTGGGCATATCCATACTTTATGAAATCAGCCACTATTGACATCAGTGGAGAATCTAAGCAATTCGCAGGCAATATTTATATAGGCGGTACCCATCCTGCTGCAAGCGGAGGGGCATGGATGACTATTGTTGAAGGCTTTGCGGGGGTGACAATTGAAGAAGAAAAAATTTCATTAGATCCGCATTTGCCCTCGCATTGGCAGTCTTTAAAATTCAAAATAATGCATCAACAGATATGTTATCAAATCGATATTGGCAAGGACTATTGGTCCTGTAAGTCTGTGGAAACGTTATAAGTGGAATAGGAAAGATGAAAACAACAGTAAAGGAGATTACTGTTGTTTTTTTAACCTACCTATTTTGTTTCAATATAGATTGTTTTTCGGGTAACAAGTGTTTTTCTTTGTAAAAAAACCGAAAAAAAACTATGCTTAAAGGGTAGGATATTTTCCTAGCGTTTGAAAGTTGAGGAAATAAAGTTGTGCAACAAGTGAGCGCGTTGGCATATTTGTATTCGTCAAACCAAGGAGTGTGAAAAATGACATACGATCAACAAACAGAAAATCAGCAAGAACCAACGAATGAACTGTCCTTTGAAGAGAAAGTCATTGAAACGATCATTGCCGCTGCGTTGGCATCCGTTGACGGTTTGATCAGCTTGAATGGTCAATTTATTACCGATGAAACCAAAGCGCTTGAAAAACAGGAACAAGTCGCCTCTGGTATCAATGTTGAAGTCGGCAAAGAAGAAATCGCTGTTGATTTAGAAGTAGTCGTGCTTTATGGAAAAGATATGCCAAAACTGTTTGGGCAGGTTCAAGAAATCGTGCTGCAAGAAGTCAGCCGTTTGACCGCATTGACTGTCAAAGAAATCAATATTCGTATTGCGGATGTCGTGACGCAAGAAAACTTTGAAAAAATGGAAGAAGGCACTTCGCAAAAAGAAACCAATCAAAATCAGTAAGAAAGGAAGCATGATCAAATGATCTCACTATATACAACACCGAGCTGTACCTCATGCCGCAAAGCGCGGGCTTGGTTGACCGAAAACGAGTTGCCCTTTGAAGAAAGAAACATGTTTAGCGATCCATTGAATAGTGAGGAATTAATGCAAATTCTTTCTTTGACCAAAAATGGTACGGAAGATATTATTTCTACCCGTTCGAAAGTCTATCAAAAATTGGCTATTGATTTAGATGATTTGAAGCTTGAAGAACTCCTCAACTTGATCGAAACCTACCCGAATTTATTGAAACGGCCAATTATCATTGATCAAAATAAACTGCAAGTGGGCTACAATGAAGAGGATATTCGTAAATTTGTCCCAAGAAACTTGCGGAAGATCATCTTCAAAAGACGGCAGCGGGAATTGTTGATGTTCAACTACCGTCAAAAGAAAACCGAAGGCAAATCTGTCGTCAACATTATCTGAGAAAGGAGAAGCATCGTGCTTCTCTTTTTTTGCACAAAAAAAACACGACCCAATAATGGATCGTGTTCCTTGATAAAATTAAAGGACTTGGTTGTAGAATTCAACGACCAATGCTTCGTCAACTTCTGCAGTCAATTCATCGCGCTCAGGCAAACGAGTCAATGAACCTTCTAATTTTTCACTGTCAAAGCTGACAAATGCAGAACGGCCAGCTGTTGCTTCAACAGCTTCTTTGATTGTAGAAATGTTTTGTGATTTTTCGCGAACGCTGATCACTTGACCCACTTCAACATGGTATGAAGGGATATCAACACGTTTGCCGTCTACCAATACGTGGCCATGGTTGACCAATTGGCGTGCTTGACGACGTGTAGTTGCTAAACCTAGACGGTAAACAACGTTATCTAAGCGTTGTTCTAGTAAGATCATGAAGTTAACACCGTGTTTGCCTTCTTTGATTTTGCTAGCTTTAACGAACAATGTACGGAATTGACGTTCGTTGACGCCGTACATATGACGTAGTTTTTGTTTTTCAGTTAATTGCATGCCGTATTCAGATTTCTTTCCACGGCTGTTTGGTCCGTGTTGACCTGGAGCGTAAGGGCGACGTGCCAATTCTTTTCCAGTTTCTGATAATGAAATACCTAAACGACGAGAGATTTTCCATGATGGTCCAGTATAACGTGACATAATTTGGTTCCTCCAATAAATTAGTTTGGAGTAAAATAATCCGTTGAAAAATTCATATTCGTACAGTTCGTTCTTCAATCTTCACCTTTGCAGCCGCGGTTACGCAATTGAACCCTGCGGGCAACGAACTGGGGACGAGTTATTATTTCCCTGCTGCATTATTTTACACAAAGAATAGTATACGAAATATTGCTGTATAAGTCAAGATATACTTCTGGTTGCTTATATGAAAACTGGGAATGAAATTTTTCATAAATTCCTTATATTTTCAATTATCCCTTTACAAAAAAGTGTTTCGTCATTAGAATATGGAAGTATTGTGCAATTTATAACGAATAAAGATAATAAACAAAAAAGGAGCAGAAAAATGAATCCAGTATCCCCATTATTTGAGAAGATCGATTCCTCTATTGAAAAGAAAATCGATTTGATCAAAAGTAGTTATTTACGTTACGCTGTCCGTGCAATGATGGCCTGCCTATTCTTGACCCTTGGTACAGCAATTGCTTTTGCGATTGCCATGAAAGGTGAATCCATGGTCCATGGACTTGGGAAAATTTTGTATGCCTTTATGTTCAGCTGGTCTTTGGTCATGATTTTGTATATGAATGCGGAACTTGGTACATCGAATATGTTGTATATGACAGTTGGGGTCTATCGCAAACGTCTGAGCGTTCCTTTGGCATTGAAGATTTTGTTTACCTGTGTCCTATTCAATTTGATCGGTGGCGTGATTTTCGGCTCGATCGTTGCGTTGACAGGTCCTTTCCAAGGTTTGACAGCAGATAACTTCATGTTGGCATCGATCACTGCAAAATTGGATAAATCAACAGTACAAATTTTGGTTGAAGCGATGTTTGCCAACATTGTGGTGAATACAGCTGTGTTAGTCAGCATGCGTATGAAAGATGATGCTGGTAAAGTGGCAGCGATCATTTTCATTATTTTCATCTTTGCCTTCTTAGGCTTCGAACACGTTATCGCCAACTTCCCAGCCTTCACATTGGCTTTCTGGGCTTCAGGCGGTCACCTAGCTGGCATGACTGTCGGTAGTGTGATCCATAACCTAGTCTTTGCTTTTATCGGTAATTATATCGGTGGCGGACTTGTGATGGGCTTAGGCTATGCTTGGTTGAACAATTCTAAATCAACTTATGTAGACTAATCAAAAAGAAGCAGCAATGCTTCTTTTTTTTAAAAAAATTTGATTGACAGCCATTTGCCAATCTGCTATTCTTGTAAAAAATCAAGCAACAAACACGTTGATGAAGAAAGTAAGATTTAGTCATATTCCTGACAGAGAGCCCTGTATGCTGAAAATGGGTGGAAGAAAATGAATCTGAAAATGGCTTTTGAGTGGGTACTTCGAGAATTTATTTTTAGAGGTACACGGCTGTCCCCGTTATCATGGATCCCTATATCGCGCAAGCCGTATGGGAGCAGAGGCATGCTTCGTAAGAAGTTTGCGCACAAAGGTGGTACCATGTAAGTTGATTACATCCTTAGGAGAATAACTCTCTTAAGGATTTTTTTTTACCCTAAAAAATGGGCACCCAAAAACAGCTTGATTGTAGAAAGTGATTTCTCTCGGTTTCAATGCCTTTACGGCAATGATAAACAATCAATCATAGAAAGTAGGAAAATAAATGGCAGAAGTAGAAAGCTTTACCCTTGACCACAATAAAGTAATTGCACCTTATGTTCGCGTCATCACGACGGAAACTGGGAAGAAGGGCGATACGATCACCAATTATGATCTTCGCTTTGCCCAACCCAATCAAGCAGAAATCCCTACCGGCGCCATCCATACTTTAGAACATTTGCTGGCCGCGTTGCTCAGAGACCGATTGGAAGGAATCATCGATATTTCTCCATTTGGCTGCCGAACTGGATTTCATTTGATCGTATGGGACAGATATGAGCCTGCAGAAGTCGCCGTAGCATTGAAAGATACCTTGACACAAATCGTTGATGAGATTGAATGGTCTGATGTTCAGGGGACAGATGCCAAAAGTTGTGGGAATTATAAAGATCACTCCTTGTTTTCTGCGAAAGAATGGGCGAAATCAGTGTTGGATCAAGGAATTAGTAGTGATGCTTTTGTCCGCCGCGTTGTGTAGGTGAGAACATGGTATTTTCTGAGTTGCAGCAAAAGGTCGTATTGGTGATTGGCGGTGCACAGGGAATTGGTGCGGCGATCCGCAAAACATTTTTGTCTGAAGGGGCCATCGTGATCGACGCAGACCGCCAATATACACAAGATTGGGCGCAAGCAGGAGATGGTGCGTATCAAATATACGTTGATATTCAACAAGAAGCGTCGATTGATCAGCTTGTTGAAATGATCCAAATACATCAGTTGGTTCCTGATGTGTTGGTGCATGTTGCTGGGTTATCGATCATGGATCCATTTCTCATAAGTCAGACCGCAGATTTCGACCAGGTTTTTGCTGTCAATACGAGAGGTGCCTACCTCGTAATGCGAAAAATCACAGCAGAAATGAAGCGGGAGCAAAAGCATGGTCGAGTGATCGTGCTTGCTTCTCAGGCTGGGAAGAATCCGTATCGTGGCATGAGCGCCTATGTAGCCTCAAAACATGCCCTAATAGGGTTAACAAAAAATTTGGCATTAGAAGTTGCTCCGGATGACATTCTTGTGAATGCTGTTTGTCCTGGAATTATCGAAACAAAGATGAAGCAGCGAGAAAGAGTGGATGGTGCAAGATTGCGTGGACTATCTGTCGCAGATATCGTTGCCGAAGATACAGCGCAAGTGCCATTAGGCCGCACAGGAACGCCGCAAGATGTGGCCAATGTGGTCTTATTCTTAGCAAGCCCCTTAGCAGCGTATATGACAGGTCAAGCCATCAATGTTACTGGCGGTATGACGATGCACTAATAAAATAGGCAATTAAAACACAAAAAGGATGGATGTAGGATGAAAAAATATTTGGGCGTAAGTTTACTGTTTTCGGCATTCGTATTTGCGGGATGTGGGCAACAAGCTGATACATCAGCGAGTGGCGATTCAACAGCGCCGGAAAAAGTAGTGATTGGTTCTGTCGGGAGTGATGCCGAGATTTGGACATTTATTGCTGGACTTGATGAAACCAAAGATGCAGGGTTATCGATCGAAGTCAAGGAAATTGACAGCGGTCCGCAGTTGAACGCAGCCACTGTCGAGGGAGAAGTAGCTGTCAATGCGTTTCAATCTCTAGGATATTTATTGAGCTTCAATCATGATAGTGATACAGATTTGGTTCCCATCGCTACGACATATATGGAGCCAATGGGGATTTATGCCGATTCAATCGATGATATCGCGGATGTTCCAGATGGAGCAGTGGTTGCTTTAGCAGATAATCCAGCGAATACAGCGCGAGGGTTACGCTTATTAGAATCAGCTGGCTTGATTACGCTATCGGATGATTTTGACAATGGAACTGGGACACCTTCTGATATAGTAGACAATCCAAAAGATTTGACCTTCAAACTGATTGATGACACGACGGGACCTAGAATCTTGCCAGATGTCGATCTAGCATTGATCAGTAATACGGTGGCTTTTGAGGGCGGGTTGAATGTCTTAACGGATTCGTTGTATAAAGAAGAAATCGATCAAAATACCAAAACCAGTATTAATGTGTTGGCGACCACTGAAGAAAACGCAGATGATCCTGCATTGCAAAAATTGGCAGATCTTTATCATAGTGATGAAGTGAAGGACTATATTGAAGACAATTTTGGCGGAACCAAAGTGGACGTCCAGGAAGATATCACTACGTTGTGGCAAGACGTCCAATGAGTTTCATCGATGTAGAGGGCAGTATGCAAGAGAAAAGCGGAGGATTCGTTTACGCAGCTTGAAAACACGAAAAAGATTTTCGTTGAAAGGATTGACTCAGAAACATTGAAAAGACGGCATTTTTATGTAAGAATGGAAGTAAGATTTCCTTTGAACGAAAAAAATGTTCAAGGATGTACGTCTTAAAAAAATGGATACTTCTTATAGAAAGAGAGCCTTAACCTTTTATGAATCGGAAATTCTTTGCCTTTGATATTGACGGAACTCTGCTTGACTCGAACAAACAGCCTTTAGACAGTACAGTCGAGGCATTGCAATGCTTGCGGGATGCGGGACACTTCGTAACAGTGGCGACTGGACGCAGTCGTTTTCATGCACAAGACGTGATTCGTTCCCTTGCTTTTGACAACTATATCCTTTGTAATGGAGCAGCCGCCTTTTTGGCCCATCAACAAGTGTACAAACATTTGCTGGATGAGGAACAATTGCACAATTTTGTGGCTGAAGCCCATGACCTAGGGATAGATACCGCATTTGTTGGGATGGATACAGCCAAACGAGCTTCTTCTTTAAATATTGAGAAGATGGAAGCTGCGATGCATTCCTTTGGTGCACAGTTGCCAGAATTAGATATGGATTTTCCTGAAGAAAAAGAAGTCTATCAAGCATTGGCTTTCTATGGAAAAGAATATGAGCATTATTTTGATGACAAATACAGCAAATTACGCTTTGTTCGTTGGCATGAAAACAGTGTCGATGTGGTGCCTAAAGAAGGGTCAAAAGCGGCAACGATTTTGTGTGTTGCAGAACAATTAGGCATTTCGCAAGCTGATGTGATCTGCTTTGGCGATGGCCAAAATGACCGCGAAATGCTAGAAGCTGCTGGCATTGGTGTGGCCATGGGCAATGCTGTACCTGCGATCCAGCAAGTGGCGGATATGGTGACTGCAAGCAATGATGAAGATGGTATTTGGTTAGCGTTAAAAGAGCTGCATTTGATTTAAATGACGAACATAGCGGGGCTGAATTGCGTGCCGCTATGTTTTTTATGTTTTTCATACAATATCTTAGTTGATTGGTACAATAGAGAAAAAAGGAGGAAGACAAGATGAAAATTGCATTGATCGCCCATGATCGAAAGAAAGAGGTCATGATCAAACTGGTGACCGCTTATCGCGAGATTTTGGCGCAACATGAATTATTTGCAACGGGGACGACAGGAAAGAGGATCCAAGAAGCAACCGATCTGCCGGTGCATTGCTATAAATCGGGCCCTTTAGGTGGAGATCAGCAAATCGGCGCGATGATTTCACAGGATGATTTGGATATGGTGATTTTTTTGCGGGATCCTTTGGCAGCGCAACCCCATGAACCAGATGTCACTGCTTTGATACGATTGTCAGACGTCTATGAGATTCCCCTCGCGACCAATATGGGTACTGCAGAAATCTTGCTGAGAGGTTTGGCTGCTGGTTTTGCTGATTTTCGCGAGGTGATCCATGAAACCGATCATCGTCCCTTGTCTTTTTAACATGATATAGTAAATAACAATGATATAAACAAGAAAGAAGTGTCGCTATGAAACAAATATTGAAGGATTTCCTCACTTATGCCAAAATGAATACCCGATCTGATGCAACCAGCCAACAGATTCCTACAACACCAGGACAAGTCGAACTTGCTTTGTTGTTGAAAGACCAACTAACTGAAATGGGGCTGTCAGACGTCGTTTATCACGAAAAAAATAGTTTTGTGATTGGTCGGTTGCTAGGGAATCCTGAAAAAGAAGCAATCGGCTTTATTGCCCATGTCGATACAGCGGATTTTGCAGCCGAAAATATCCAACCCCAGATCCACGAAAATTATGATGGTCAAGACGTCGTACTCAATCAAGAACAACAATTGATGATGCGGGTGGCTGAGTTTCCTAACTTGACGGATTACATTGGTCAGACATTGATCACCACTGACGGCACGACATTACTAGGTGCGGATGACAAAGCAGGGATCGCAGAGATCATTGATGCAGTACGCATCTTACAAAAACAAGATCCCCAACAACGTGGGGATGTCTGGGTTGCTTTTGGCCCAGATGAAGAGATCGGCCTTGGGGCAGATCGCTTTGATCCAGCAGATTTTCCTGTTGCTTTTGCCTATACAATGGACAGCGGTCGGATCGGACATATGGAGTTCGAGACCTTCAATGCGGCCCGGATCGATATCACCATCCACGGCACCAGTGTTCATCCGGGAACGGCGTATGGCCGTTTGGTCAATGCCTTGAAGATTGCGCATCAAATCGATGCTGCTTTGCCGGCAGCTGAGGTGCCAGAGTTGACGAAAGACTATCAAGGATTTTATTTACTGCACAACTTGAGTGGGCATATTGGCCAAGCTGAAGTATCCTACATCATACGTGACCACGACCATCAGCAGTTTGAGCAGCGTAAAGAAAACATGGTAGCGATCATTGCCGCGTTGAACAGTCAGTATGGTCAAGAGCGGATCACCTACACACTTTATGATCAATATTACAACATGGGGGACCTGATCAAAGAAGACCCGCGTAGTATCGAAGCAGCTAGAGCAGCGATGAAAGCAATCGGGATCACACCAATTGAAGAACCTTTTCGTGGCGGCACAGACGGATCAAAAATCACGTATAAGGGCATCCCGACACCGAACTTGTTTACCGGAGGGGAAAACTTCCATGGACAATATGAGTTCATCACAGTCGAAGCGATGGAAACAGCCCGTGATTTGATCGTGGCGATCGTTCGTCATGTCGGTACTGAAGAGGATGCACAGAACTAAAGCCAAGAACGCGTACTTTGGAAAAAGGCGCGTTTTTTTTGCTGTGCTGCCAAACATGGGGAATCTTGCCTGCGTGATTCAAGATCTGAACAAGGAATGCACCTTTTTTTTCTTGACCAAAACCCTTATAATAGAAAAGAAGTGAAAAGAGAAGAGGAAATCGTGTGCGGGTATTATTTATTGGAGATGTTGTTGGTTCATTAGGCAGAGAAACGATCACGGAGTATTTGCCAAGACTAAAGAAAGCCTATCGGCCGCAGGTGACGATCGCCAATGGCGAGAATGCGGCAGCTGGTCGCGGTATCACAGGGAAAATCTATAAGAAATTTTTGCAAGACGGTGTTGATGTTGTCACACTCGGCAATCATACATGGGACAATCGGGATATTTTTGAATTTATCGGCGATGCAAAAAAAATGATCAGACCGGCTAATTTTCCAGAAGGGACACCGGGAGTGGGGATGGTTTTTGTCAAAGTCAATACGATTGAATTGGCAGTCATCAATATGCAAGCCCGTTCCTTCATGGTCGATCTAGACGATCCATTTCGCAAAATGGAAGAGTTACTGGCTGTTGCACGCAAACGGACCCCTTTTATTTTTGTTGATTTCCATGGGGAAACCACGAGTGAAAAGCAAGCAATGGGATGGTATTTAGATGGCCGTGTTTCTGCTGTTGTCGGCACCCATACCCATGTTCAGACCAATGATGCGCGAATTTTGCCTCAAGGAACGGCATACTTATCTGATGTTGGCATGACAGGCCCCTACGATGGTATTTTGGGTATGAAACGCGAACCAGTGATCGAGAAATTTTTGACCGCATTGCCGCAACGTTTTGAAGTCATCGAAAAAGGCCGCAGCATCCTATCGGCCTGCCTGATCGAGATCGACGAAACATCTGGGAAAGCCAAATCAATCAAACCAATCCAAATCAGTGAAGACCGCCCTTTTACGGAGTAAGAACGATGGATCAACTAGAGAAAGAACCAAAAATCGCCAGTGAAGTGGCCAGGTTGAAACAGCTTTTAGCAGATCATTCTGTTGTCCGGAATTTTCAAGCAATCCAAAAGCGGGCCGCAGCGAATCCCAAGTTACAATCTTTGGAGGAAGCAATCAAACAGGCACAAAAGGATATGGTCCACTACGAGTATTACCATAAACCTGAAGCGTATCAAGCAGCGCAAAATAAATATGAAGTATTGACAAATGAATATGAACACCACCCGATCGTGGTTGCCTATCGGGAGGCATTACAAGAAGCAGATGAATTATTGCACTATGTGACCAATGAGATCCAAAAGCAAATGAATATACCCATCCAGGAGGAGGAACAACATGCCTCAAAAGACTAAAAACACTCCCATGATGGAACAGTATTTAAGCATCAAGGCCCAATACCAAGATGCTTTTTTGTTCTATCGTTTAGGAGATTTCTATGAATTATTCAATGAAGATGCCATCAAAGCCGCGCAAATCTTAGAACTGACATTGACCAGCCGCAACAAAAATGCGGAAGATCCGATTCCAATGTGCGGCGTACCGTATCATGCAGCAAGCAACTATATCGATACCCTGATTGAGCAAGGGTATAAAGTCGCTATTTGCGAACAAGTAGAAGATCCTAAAACCACTAAAGGAATGGTCAAACGAGAAGTCGTTCAGTTGATCACGCCAGGAACGGTCATGGACAGCAAGGGATTGACGGCGAAAGAAAATAATTTTTTGACGGCAGTTTTGCACGCAAATCAGCAATTTGGCTTTGCATATGTTGATTTAAGCACAGGGGAATTGAAAGCAGCTGTCCTAGAAGATGAAGAAGCAGTACTCAATGAAGCTGCTGCGCTGCAAACGAAGGAAGTTGTTTTGTGCAGTGAGATCTCTGAGGAACTGAGAACCTTATTGACGACCCGTCTAGAAGTGGTTTTTTCTAACCAAGAAACGAATGAAGACAATGCAGAATTTCAGTTTTTGACAAGCCAGCTGACTGAGCCAACGATCAAAGAAGTGACTGGTAAATTACTCAGCTATCTTTCAGTCACCCAAAAACGCAGTTTGGCCCATATTCAACAAGCTGTCGCTTATCAACCAGACCATGCCCTGAAAATGGATCATTATTCTAAATTTAATTTAGAATTAAGCCAGTCGATTCGTACAGGGAAAAAACAAGGCACTTTATTGTGGCTATTAGATGAAACCAAAACAGCGATGGGTGGACGTCTATTGAAACAATGGTTGGATCGACCATTGATCCAACCGAAAAAAATCGCTGCCCGTCAAGATATGGTCCAATCTTTGCTGGATAGTTTCTTTGAACGAGGCGATCTGCAAGAAGCATTGACAAAAGTCTATGATATGGAACGTTTGGTTGGCCGAGTGGCTTTTGGCAATGTCAATGGCCGTGATTTATTGCAATTGAAATCTTCCTTGATGCAAGTTCCCTTGATCGGCAATCTACTGGAAGGCATCAACCGTGGCGAATGGAACGATCTATTGTTGGAACTAAATCCAATGGATGATCTAGTTGCGCTGATCGAAGCGGCCATCGATGAAGACGCACCGTTACAGATCACGGAAGGCAATATCATCAAAGACGGTTTTGATCCGCAATTGGATCAATATCGCACAGCGATGCGGGATGGCAAAAAATGGTTAGCCGAACTGGAGGCTAAAGAGCGGCAAGCGACTGGTGTCAAAACATTGAAAGTAGGCTTTAACCGTGTATTTGGTTACTATATTGAGATCACCAAAGCCAATTTGGTCAATGTGGATACTTCTCGCTATGAACGGAAACAAACCCTAGCCAATGCAGAACGTTTCATCTCCCCTGAATTGAAACGGTTGGAAACCTTGATTTTAGAAGCTGAAGAAAAATCTGTTGATTTAGAATATCGCTTGTTTTTAGAGGTTCGAGAAGCGGTCAAAGCAAAGATTGCTCAGTTGCAGAAACTAGCCAAAGCAGTCAGCGCAGTGGATGTGTTGCAAAGCTTTGCGACAATCTCAGAACGGTATCAGTATGTGCGGCCAACGATTGCCCAAAAACGTGCCGTATCGATCATTGATGGCCGACATCCAGTGGTCGAAAAAGTATTGGGCCACCAAGAATATATTCCCAACAGTATTGTGATGACTGAGGATACGGAAATCTTACTGATCACAGGGCCGAATATGTCTGGTAAGAGTACGTATATGCGTCAATTTGCCTTATTGGTGATTATGGCGCAAATCGGTTGTTTCGTTCCGGCGCAATCCGCAGAAATGCCGATTTTTGATCGTATCTTTACCCGTATTGGTGCCAGTGATGACTTGATTGCTGGTCAAAGTACCTTTATGGTGGAAATGATGGAAGCCAATCAAGCACTCCGTCATGCGACACCTAATAGCTTGATCTTGTTTGATGAGCTAGGCAGAGGAACTGCGACATATGACGGCATGGCTCTGGCGCAAGCAATCATTGAATATATCCACAAAGAAGTACGGGCCAAGACCCTATTCTCCACCCACTATCATGAGCTGACCGTGTTGGATGAAGAACTAGCCAAACTACGCAACATCCATGTAGGTGCTGTTGAAAAAGAAGGGGAAGTTGTGTTCCTGCACAAGATGATGGAGGGACCCGCAGACAAGAGCTATGGAATCCATGTTGCCAAAATCGCAGGACTGCCAAGCCCGCTGCTCCAAAGAGCCGCCACCATCTTGAAAGCATTAGAAGAACATGAACCCACAGTACAGCCAAAACCACAAATCGAAGAAAATCAACAACTGTCTTTATTTAGTGAAATCTCAACAGAAGAAATCGGGGTCATCGATCAACTGAAGAAATTAAACTTATTAGAAATGACACCGATGGACGCCTTGAATATGTTGTATGCATTGCAAAAACGAATCTAGAAAGAAGGTCAGCAGATGGGAAAGATCCAAGAATTGTCTGAACGTCTTGCCAACCAGATTGCTGCCGGAGAAGTCGTCGAACGACCGGCTTCTGTGGTCAAAGAATTAGTTGAAAATGCTGTCGACGCCGGCAGTACACAGATCGATATTTTTATTGAAGAAGCTGGCTTGCGTAAGATCCAAGTGATCGATAATGGCGAAGGTATTGCTGAAGAAGATGTGTTGACAGCTTTTAAACGGCATGCTACCAGTAAAATCCATAATCGGGATGACTTGTTCCGCATCCGTACGCTGGGCTTTCGCGGTGAAGCATTGCCAAGTATCGCTTCTGTTTCAGTCTTAACGATCGAAACAGCTGTCAATGAAGCAGCTCAAGGCACCTATGTCCGTTTGAAAGGTGGTGCGGTTGAAGCACACAAACCGGCCAATTTGCGGCAAGGAACCAAAATCACTGTCGAAAATCTCTTTTACAATACACCGGCTCGCTTGAAGTATGTCAAAACGCTGCAAACGGAGTTGGCGAATGTGGGGGATATCGTTAATCGAATCGCTTTGAGTCATCCAGAGATTGCCTTTCGGCTGATCCATGAAGGCAACCCGATGCTGCGGACCACCGGTAATGGGGTGCTGAAGCAAACGATCGCTGGTATTTATGGCGTGGAGACAGCCAAGAAAATGGTCGCTATCGATACATCGGATTTAGATTTTAAAGTGACCGGTTTTGTTTCCTTGCCAGAAGTAACCCGCGCTAGCAGGAATTACTTATCCACGATCATCAATGGCCGCTATATCCGCAACTTTGCCTTGAATAAAGCCATTGTTGCAGGCTATGGCTCGAAATTGATGATTGGCCGCTTTCCACTTGCGGTCTTAGAGATCCAAATGGACCCATTACTTGTAGATGTCAATGTTCATCCGACCAAGCAAGAAGTTCGTTTATCAAAGGAAGCGGAATTGACAAAACTGATCAGTGCAGCAATCAATGAAGCGTTGCGGGAAATCAATTTGATTCCGAATGCCGCCGATAATCTTCGTTTCAAAAAGAAAGTCAAAGACCAGCCCAAAGCAGAACAAATGGGCTTAGCATTGGAAAACCCGCAAGGCTCTTCTGATTTGCACTTTAATCGCCAAACCGGCAAATTTGAAACCAATCAGACTTATCAACAGACTGTGGATAAGTCTGTGGAAAAACCTGTGGAGGAAGGTGGAAAACTTCCAGAATCAGAGAATGGATCCAATGAAAGACCCGTGGAAAGTCCTGAAGCTTTCACAAATTTAGCGGCATCCTTACCGAATAAACCCATTCACTCGTTTATCGAAGAAGCGTTTCCGAAGCAGCCTGATGGAAGCGAAGCGGATGAGATGCCAATTGCTGAGACACCAAAAGAAGCAGCTATTGAACAAGAGACAATGTCTCACTTGCATCCAGAAATACATGGTGGGGACAAAAATTACTTAAAAACAGTTGACCGCTTATTGGAAGAATCCCCCACCAAAGAGCGTTTTCCGCAATTGGCTTATTTCGGCCAAATGCATGGCACCTATTTATTTGCCCAAAGTGAACAAGGGCTGTATATCATTGATCAACATGCCGCGCAAGAACGGATCAAATATGAATATTTTCGGGAAAAAATTGGTGATGTGACTACTGATCAGCAAGAGTTGCTGGTACCGATCGTTTTGGATTATCCCAACAGTGATGCCCTGCAAATTCAAGAAAAAAGTCCGCAGTTAGCGGAAGTCGGGATTTATTTAGAACCATTTGGTGCCAATAGTTTTATTTTGCGGGCACATCCGACCTGGTATCCAAGTGGGGAAGAAGAATCGATCGTGCGGGAAATGATTGATATGCTATTGACTACTGGCAGTGTCAGTGTCAAAAAATTTCGCGAAGCGATTGCTATTATGATGAGTTGCAAACGGTCGATCAAAGCCAATCATTATCTCAATGAAGCACAAGCACGGCAATTGTTGATCGATTTGGCACAATGTGAAAATCCCTTCAATTGTCCACATGGACGGCCTGTGCTGATCCATTTTACCAATAGTGATATGGAGCGGATGTTCAAACGAATCCAAGATCCTCATGGCGCAAGGAGTGCAATCGAATGATTATTTTAGCCTCACAATCCCCTAGAAGAAAAGAACTGTTGGCGGAATTGGTGCCAACGTTCACTGTTGTACCCGCTGATATCGACGAAAGCGTCCGTATCGGAGAAGCACCGCTTGCTTACGTTGCGCGGATGGCGGCTGAAAAAGCAGCTGTGGTCCTACCAAACCATCCTAACGATTTAGTGATTGCGAGCGATACAACGGTCACCATCAATGGTGAAATATTAGGTAAACCCGTCGATCGGCAAGATGCCTATCGCATGTTGCGCTTGATGAGCGGCAAGAAGCATTGGGTCCATACAGCCGTCTATTTGCAAAAAGGCGATCAGCAATGTCAGGCAGTCGTTTCAGCTGAAGTCACCTTTAGTCCTTTAACAGATGAGATGATCCACCGCTATCTTGATTTAGGAGAATATGCGGATAAGGCAGGTGCTTATGGTATTCAAGGGGCTGCAAAAGTATTCGTTGAAGCCATCAATGGTGATTATTATGCCATCGTTGGTTTTCCTGTCAATACCGTCCACCGCATGTTGACTGCATTTTCTGCGCCTTTCTAAGCAAGTCAGTTTACAATCCAGTCCAAAAGAGGCAGAATAAATGCAACAGGATGAGTCAAAATTTGAAAGCAGGTGACACCATGACAAAAGAAAATAAAGAAGCATTGAAAGAAACCTTATCGCCAATCGAATTTGCGGTCACGCAAGAAAATGCGACAGAGCAGCCCTTTACTGGGGAATATGATGACTTCTACGAAAAAGGGATCTATGTGGATATCGTCAGCGGCGATCCGTTATTTGCCTCCACGGATAAATTTGATGCAGGCTGCGGTTGGCCTTCGTTTTCTAAACCAATCAGTCGTCAAGATATTCAAGAGAAAGCTGATTTTTCTCACGGAATGCATCGGGTAGAGGTGCGCAGCAAAGAAGCAGATTCTCATTTGGGCCATGTCTTTTCAGATGGACCGCAAGACAAAGGCGGTTTGCGCTATTGCATCAATTCAGCAGCGTTAAAATTCATTCCTTTAGCTGAAATGGATGAAAAAGGCTATGGTGACTATAAATCAGTCGTCGAATAATCAGATCGCTGCAGGACTGTCTTTACGGGCAGTCCTTTTTTTGCCTCTCAGTCTATGCTACAATAAAGGGAACGTATGTACAGAAAGGAAAGCACATGTACGAATATATTATCGGCAAAGTAACGGATATTTTCCCCGCCTATATCGTGGTCGAGTCTTATGGCATCGGCTATCAGATTGCATTTGGAAATCCCTATGCATTTAGCGGCAAACTCAACCAAGAAGTCAAAATTTATCTGCATCAAGTCATTCGAGAAGACGCCCATAGTCTTTATGGCTTTTCTACGATCGAAGGCAAGCAGTTGTTCCTTAAACTGATCAGTGTGTCTGGGATTGGTCCCAAGAGCGCATTGGCGATCATGGCCAATGACGATCATGCCGGCTTGATCACGGCAGTCGAAAATGAAGATGTCACCTATCTGATCAAATTTCCTGGTGTCGGCAAAAAAACAGCCCAGCAAATGGTGCTGGATCTAAAAGGGAAATTAGCAGAACTTGTGGGTGAAACAGCTATACTGCCAGTGACCGTTGCAACAACAGCACTTGAAGAAGCTTTAGAAGCTTTGAAGGCATTAGGGTATAGTGACAAAGAAATCAAAAAAGTCGAGAAACAATTGGCAACCAATACAACGAAATCCACAGATGAATATTTGCGTGAAGCACTTCGTTTGATGATGAAAAAATAGGGAGGGATCAGCGTGACAGAGGAACGGATCGTTTCACCAGAATCCAATGAGCAAGAAGAAATCATCGAAAAATCGCTGCGCCCGCAATCCCTTGCGCAATATATTGGCCAAAATAAAGTCAAACAAGAACTAAACATTTATATCCAAGCTGCCAAAAACCGCGAAGAAGCCCTAGATCATGTCCTGCTTTATGGACCGCCAGGATTAGGCAAGACAACGATGGCCATGGTGATTGCCAATGAAATGGCCGTGCAGATCAAGACCACTAGTGGTCCAGCAATCGAAAAACCAGGGGATTTGATTGCTGTTCTGAATGAATTGCAGCCAGGCGATGTCTTGTTTATCGATGAGATCCATCGCTTGCCCCGTGTGGCAGAGGAAATGCTGTATTCGGCGATGGAAGACTTTTATGTCGATATCATGGTTGGTCAAGGCACGACCGCTCATCCGGTTCATTTTCCCTTACCGCCTTTTACCTTAGTAGGCGCAACGACCCGTGCGGGCATGTTATCTGCCCCATTGCGGGATCGCTTTGGTATCATTTCTCATATGCAATATTATGAAGAAGTTGACCTCAAAGAAATCGTGCAGCGCACCGCATCGATCTTCCAAACTGCCATCGTAGAGGAAGGTGCGATCGAGATTGCCCGCCGTTCTAGAGGCACCCCGCGAATCGCCAATCGTCTGTTGAAACGTGTACGTGATTATGCCCAAGTTCAAGCAGACGGCGTGATTGATCAAAGAATTGCTGATCAAGCGTTGCAATTGCTGGCTGTAGATCATGCTGGGTTAGATTATGTCGACCAAAAACTGATTCGCACGATGATCGAGTTGTACCATGGTGGACCGGTAGGACTAAGTACGATCGCCGTCAATATTGGTGAAGAGACCGAAACGGTCGAAGATATGTATGAACCATTTTTGATACAGAAAGGGTTTCTCAAGCGGACCCCACGAGGTCGCGTCGCGACACAATTAGCCTACGACCACTTTGGCTATCCATTTGTGGAAGGATAACAACTGGATGTCAGAAAAAAGCCCCCAGCGATGGTGGCTTTTTCTTGTTTAGTGAAACGTTTCTTTTAGATTTATCTAGCGAATGGTTTTGAAAAAACAGTGACAAATAAAGCATTAAGTGATTCTTTTTGTTAAATAGAGGTATAACATTCTAATTTTAGCTGATATATCAGCTTTTTGATTGTGATGATTGCTACATGAATTAAAAAAACACGCATAAATCGAGAAACAAAAAAATCTGAAAAAAATAATTGAAAAGGCTTGCATTTTGATTGGCGACCACTTATACTCTGTTTGTAGAAACGTTTCACCAAATAGACAGATATTTCTTAGGGCAAAAGAAAGGGATTATGGATATGAGTAAATTGCAAAAGATTTATAGCCAGCGGCAATTGCACTGGATGGTTTTTCCAGGTGTGGCCTTTATGATCGTGTTTAATTATATTCCAATTTATGGCATTATCATCGCGTTTAAAAATTACACAGTTATTGATACGATTTCTTCAGCACCGTGGGTTGGGTTAGATAATTTCCGCATTATCATGAGTGATAGTTTTTTCTGGGAAGCAGTACGCAACACCCTTGCTATCAGCATGCTGAAATTGGGACTAGGCTTTGCGATCCCCATTATTTTAGCCATTATGATTTTTGAAATGCAAGATGGACGCTTGAAGAAAATTATTCAAACGGTTTCATACATTCCCCATTTCTTTTCATGGATCGTTTTGGGGGGCATGATGATTTCATGGTTATCTACGAATGGGTTTATTAACCAAGTCTTGATGTCCGTTGGTTTGATGGACAAAGGCGTCAACCATTTATTGGATCCTGATAAATATTGGTGGATCGCTGTTTTGTCAGATTTATGGAAAGAAGTTGGCTGGGGAACGATTCTTTACTTAGCAGGGATGTCTCGTATCGACCCCACGTTTTATGAAGCGGCAAGAATCGATGGTGCCAGCAAATTGCGGCAAATTCGTTCGATCACATTGCCACTGCTGACACCGATCATTTCATTGAACTTGATTTTGAATGTGAGCGGTATCTTAGGCTCGAACTTAGATCAAACATTGGTTCTGATGAATTCTCAAAACCAAAACAAATCTGAAGTCATCAACTCCTTCGTGTATAAGATGGGTCTGACGCAAGGCGATTTCTCTTATGCAACAGCAGTCGGATTAGGCGTAGCCATTATTTCAGTGATTCTTCTAGTGATCACCGACCGCGTGACACGGAAATTGAATAACGGCAACTCAGTCATCTTATAGGAGGCGTAAAAATGATTAAACGAAAAAAAACAGAAAACAGCTGGTTTTATTTCTTTAACACAATGATTTTGATTCTGTTTTCATTACTGATCATTGTGCCAGTCTGGAATATTTTGGTATCTTCGGTATCTTCCGGTTCAGGCTTAGCCGGGAATGGCTTAGTTTTATGGCCTAAAGGGTTCACATGGGAAAATTATCGTAAAGTATTGTCGGATGACAGCATCCCAAGAGCCTTTTTGATCTCAGTCTTAAAAACAGTGATTGGTGCTGCAACCCATACATTGTTTTGTGCCGTAGTCGCTTATGGGTTAAGTAAATCTCGCTTGATTGGGCGCAACATCTATACCACGTTAGGCGTGATCACCATGTATTTCAGTGGTGGAATGATCCCTACTTACTTGCTGATCCGCTCGCTCGGTTTGTTGGATTCTTTCTGGGTGTACATTATTCCAGCCCTATTCAGTTACTATGATGTGGTGATTCTAATGAACTTCTTCCGTGAGATCCCACCTTCTTTAGAAGAATCAGCGAAAATCGATGGTGCTAGTGAATTCAAAATCTTTTACCAGATTTTCTTGCCACTGACGAAGCCGGCGTTGGCAACGATTATCTTGTTTAACGGGGTAGGCCAATGGAACGACTTTATGACGACCAAACTATATATCACCAAAGAATATCTCTATCCATTGCAAATGAAAATCTATGAAATCATCGTTCAATCTAATCTAAGTTCGATGACAGAAAGCGGTAGTACAGACTTTATTGTCCAAGCAACGACCCGTGGGGTGCAATTGGCAACGATCGTGATCACGACTGTGCCGATTTTAATTATTTATCCATTGCTTCAAAAACACTTTATCGGCGGTATGATGGCCGGTGCAGTAAAAGAATAGAAAGAGGGATAGACATGAAGAAAGTATTAGGCGGTTTATTGGCAACAACAGCATTGCTCAGCTTAGCAGCATGTGGCGGCAGCTCAGACGATGCGAGTGGTTCAGATTTTTCCATCAAAGATCGGTATGAATTAGATGAAAGCACACCTGCTTGGAAATTAGACACGAAAGAAGAAACAACAAAAATTACGTGGTACATCAATTCAGATTGGACAAGTTTGCCGTTTGGCGAGGATGTCACAACTGCGCAAATCAAAAAGGATCTAAATATTGATATAGAATTTATTTCTGGGGATGATTCAAAACTGAATGCGTTGATTTCAAGTGGAGACATGCCAGATATCGTGACATTGATGGACAAAACCAGTCAAGCAGCTGTTAAGGCCGATAGTTGGGCATATGCATTAAACGACTTAGCTGAACAGTATGACCCTTACTTATTAGACGTCGTGACGGAAGATACCTTCAATTGGTTTTCATTAGATAATGGCAAAACTTACGGCTATCCGAACTATTCTAATACTGAAGCGGATTATGAAAGTGGCAATATCCCAGTCAACGATAACTTTGTGATTCGCGAAGATATCTACGAAGCGTTAGGCAAACCTGATGTATCCACACCAGAGAACTTTGTCAAAGTCATGCAAGAAATCGCAGATAAATACCCTGATTTAACGCCAATGGGCTTCACTACGATTGGCGAAACAGCAGGACCATTCTCTGATAAACTGCAAGATTTCCTCGGTGTGCCTTTAGAAGATGAAGATGGCAATTTTTATGACCGTAATCTAGATGATGAATATGTAACATGGTTAAAAGCGTTCAATGAAGTGTATCGTGATGGCAATATCAGTGATGACAGTTTTACTGATGATGGCCCAACCTACGATGAAAAAGTCAAACAAGGTGATTATGCAACGATTTTAGTCGCTGGAACGAGCGGCCAAGGCGGCAATTTCACTGAATTTATGAACAATTCAGATACACGTTACATTGCGATCGATGGACCTGCAAGTACCTCTGGCAGAGAAGCAACCTTGAATCAAACGGGGATTTCTGGCTGGTTGATCAATTACATCACCAAAGATGCAGCTGATCCAGCTAAAGTGACCCAACTCTTCACGTATTTGATCGATGAACCAGGACAAATTTTGACTAAATTTGGTGTTGAAGATGTGACCTATGCCTACAATGATGAAGGCAAGATTGATTACTTGCCAGAAGTCAAAGAAATGGAACAAAGCGACAATGAGGCATACAACAAAAAATATGGTATCAGTCGTTTCAATTATTTCAATAATGACCGTGCCAATGCCTTGAAAGTCAAAACAGAGAATGCATTGACACAAATGCAAGAATGGGGCGAAGGCAAGCTATATCCGCACTTTGTCATTGAAAACACAGACCCAGATGCGGGAACTGCAGAAGCACGTTCAAATACAGCGATCAAAACCAAAACCAACAGCACGATCATTTCATTGATTCGTTCGAAAGATGAATCGGCCTTTGACACGACATTGACAGACTTTGAAAGTTTCCTAGATTCGAATAATTGGGACGCAATCAAAGACATCAAATCAGAAAAAATGGCTGAAAACCGCGAAAAACTAGAATAAACCGATAGAAAGGAAGAGGAAAGCGACGCCAACAACCGACCTTTCCCTTCCTTTCTTTTGTTATTGCAAGCGGAGCAAACCACGATTGGAGGTTTACCATGAAACAATTATTTTCTTTTGACGGCTGGTATTACCGCGTATTTTCATTTTTAGCAGATATGATCATGCTTAGTTTTCTCTTTATGCTGCCAGCAATGACGATCATTTTTGCAGGGCCGGCCCTGATTGCGCTATATCAGACGGTGGGGCAGTTGATGGATGAAAAGGAATTGCCATTGTGGCGCAGGTATCAACAAGCGTTTAGCGGCAATCTTACCCGCGGTTTTCAATTGACAGCTATCGTATTAGGCTACGTACTTGCGGCAGCGTTGATCATATACAGCTTGATGGCGATCACACCTTACTTTGGTGTATTGTCGGTGATTCTGGTCAGTTTAGCAGGATTGTTTTTGACTGTCTTTATTCTATTATTCAGTTTATTCGATCGGTCTATACGGGAAACTTTGAAAGAAACTGCATATGCAGTACTAAGCAGTACCGCAAATGCGATTATTTTACTGGTGATCCCAATCGTAGTGTTTGTTCTTTGCAGCAAGATCAATTTGTTTCTATTTATTTGTTTGGGACTATCAGGCGCAGCCTGTCTGCAAGTTCTCTTTTTCAACAAAGTATTAGCGAAGGAGCCTGTATATGACAAGCGAAACCAATAAAAGAAGCCAATTTTGGGCACAAGTGCAAGCAGAGCTGCAGGCTATTCCTCTCGGATTCAAAAAAGAACGTAAAGTTCCCTTATTGAATGGGATAGATTGTTACCAGATCTCATTTCAAAGCTTAGGCCATGAGAGGATCTACGGCTTCTTGTTGCTGCCGCAAACAACGACACCATGCCCAGTGGTCATCGAATTTTTAGGCTATATGAATCACTTGCAAGAACCCTTTCAGTTTGCCCATTGGCCATTGATCGGCTGCGGCTGTCTTGTCATCGATAATCGCGGGCAAGGGGGAAAGACACTAGATCAGGTGCCTTATGAAACAACACAGCATGAACTGCCTTTTGGCAGAGGGATCTTAAAAAAAGAAGATTTTTATATGAAGCGATTGATCGCAGATAGTTTACGAACGTTAGAAGTCGTCCAAGGATTGACAGAGGTCGATCAAGACCGCGTGATCTTGCGGGGGGGATCCCAAGGCGGGGGAGTAGCACTATGGGTCAATGCACTCGCAACAACGCCAATTTTTGCCACCTTCGCCGATGTGCCGAGCCATTCCAATATTCTGAATCGCATGGCACAAAGAACTGGCAGTTATGGGGTCATAAAAGACTATTGCACGCAGCATCCCGAAAAGACTGCCCAGATCCAAGATGTGATGGGCTATTACGATTTGCAGTATGTGGCCCACCAAATCACTGGTCCTGTCTTTGCATCCGTGGGCAGCAAAGATCCAATCTGCCCGATGACAGACTTCTTCGTTTCCTATAAAAAGATTCTCGCACCTAAGCAATTGATGATTTATTTGAATAAAGGTCATGGCGGCGGAGAAGCCAAACAGATTCGCCGTGAGATGCAGCAAATCAAGAAATTATTGGCAAAAGATGAACAGAAGGAATGAAAGACAGATGAAAGTAGCTACTTATAATCTCCGTGTCGATACGGATTTTGACCAAGATTGGCAATGGTGCTATCGGGCGGACAAAGTGTTGGACTTGATCAACTATCATGATTGGTCGTTGTTGGCGGTACAAGAAATACGTCCGACGCAAATCGCGGATCTAAAAAAACTGACCCAATATCAAGGAATCACTGCCGAGCGGGAGGGTGATGGCCAAGGTGAAGGGATTGGCTTATATTTCAAACCCAGCATGTATACGTTGGTCGATTCAGGGTCATTTTGGTTATCCATGACACCAGATCAGCCAAGTATCCATCCAGATGCAGCATATAGCAGATTATGTGTCTGGGCCATCTTAGCACCGAAAGATCAGCCACCATTTTTGGTGATTTCGACCCATTTGGATAATATTTCAGAAACCGCTCGTTTTGAAGGAATGAAAGTGATCCTGAACCGGTTGGCGGAAAAAATCAGTGCGTATCCTGTATTGCTGATGGGGGATTTGAATGCAGAAAGAACGGAAGCTGTTCATGATTACTTAGCTGCGTTTTTTAGGAATGCCAAAGAAAACGGCTTGCACCCTCACTATGGACCAAAAGGATCTTACCAAAATTTTACGTACGATATGCCTTGGGCAGCGTTAGAAGAAATCGATTATATCTACACCAAGGGATTTGAAGTAATAAAAACCGCTTGCCTAACCGATGCTTGTGACCGGCGTTTTCCGTCGGATCACTTTCCGTTAGAAGCAGACATACGATTAGAAGAAAAAGGGTGAATGGAAAAATGGAAAAACAACAACTGACAGCATTACTCTCAGAAATGACAATCGAAGAAAAAATCGATCAGCTTTTACAATTAGCAGCCGCATTCTATTCCGATAAAGCAGAGGAAAAAACCGGCCCAATGAGCGACTTAGGTTTGACGCAAGAGAATATCAATAATGCAGGAACAACATTAGGGGTTTCTGGCGCCAGAGAAGCCATTCGTGTGCAGAATGACTATATCAAGAATAATCGCTTGAATATCCCAACGATCCTTATGGCCGATATCATTCACGGATTTCGAACGATTTTTCCGATTCCCCTTGCCTTGGGCAGCTCTTGGGATGTCCAAGCGGCTGAGCAAATGGCAGAAGTTTCAGCAAAAGAAGCAGCTGTTTCAGGCTTACATGTGACTTTTTCGCCAATGGTGGATTTGGTGCGTGACCCTCGTTGGGGACGTGTGATGGAATCAACAGGAGAAGATGCCTACTTAAATGGCCGCTTTGCCGAAGCATTTGTTAAAGGGTATCAAGGCGATGACTTGACCAATGACCGCCATCGTGTGGCTGCGTGCGTGAAGCATTTTGCGGCATACGGAGCTGCTATAGGCGGCCGTGATTATAATACAGTCAATATGTCAGAACGGCAATTGCGAGAAAGTTATTTGCCTGGCTATAAAGCCGCACTTGATGCAGGGGCAAAATTAGTGATGACTTCCTTCAATACAGTGGATGGTATTCCAGCCACTGCCAATCGTTGGTTGTTTAGAGATGTATTGCGCAAAGAATTTGGCTTTGAAGGTGTCGTTATCTCAGACTGGGGCGCCATCATCGAAATTATTGCCCACGGTGCCGCTGAAAATGAAAAACAAGCCGCTGAGTTAGCCATCAAAGCAGGTGTGGATATTGAAATGATGACTACTTGCTATACAGACCATCTGCAAGAACTGATTGAAGAAGGGACTGTCGATGAAGCGTTGCTTGATGAAGCCGTGTTGCGCATCCTTACCTTGAAAAATGAGTTGGGATTGTTTGAAAATCCTTATCGCGGTGCGGATGAAGCAGAAGAGGCAGCGGTAGTCCTTTCTGATGATCATCGCCTGATCGCAAAAGATATTGCCAAAAAATCAATGGTCCTCCTCAAGAATGAGGGTATCTTGCCATTTAAGAAACAGGAAAAAATAGCGATCGTTGGCCCGGGTGCCCAATCAAGAGATTTGTTGGGTGCATGGTCTTGGCAAGGCAAACAAGAAGAAGTAGTCAATCTGGTAGAAGGCGCCGAAGCAATTGGTGCAAAAATCATCTTTGGTTCTGAAGCGTTTGATTATTTCGAACCAAGTGAAGAAGCTATCCAAGAAGCCATTGATTTAGTAAAACAGGCTGATAAAGTGGTCTTGGCTTTAGGTGAACAAGAATGGATGAGTGGAGAAGCTGCCAGTCGCAGCGATATCCGTTTGCCAGAAGCACAACAGCAATTATTCAAGACGCTGCTTCAGCATAACAAAAATATCGTGGTTACCTTATTCAATGGCCGGCCTCTAGATCTGCAAGCGATTGATCAAGCACAGGCGATTGTTGAAGCATGGTTTCCTGGGACTGAAGGGGGAAGTGCACTGGCTGAAATCTTGTGGGGACAGTATAACCCTAGCGGCCGTTTGAGTATGTCTTTCCCAGAAACGGTTGGGCAAGTGCCAATCTACTACAATACAGACAATACAGGACGACCTTATGAAAAAGCACCAGAAGAGAAATATGTATCAAAATATTTGGATGTATCGAATTATGCCAAATATCCTTTTGGGTTCGGTTTAAGTTTCAGTGCGGTGTCCTATGACAACTTGCACATTGATACAGCGCAAATCGATGCACATCAAACGGCGACAGTATCGATCACCGTCAAAAATGAAGGGAAACAATCAGTCACCGAAACGGTTCAGCTCTATGTGCGTGATATGGTCGGGGAAGTCGTTCGACCAGTGAAAGAGTTGAAAGACTTCCAACAGGTAGTCTTGGCAGCAGGCGAAGCCAAAGAAGTGACCTTTACAATCAATGAAAGCCAATTGCGGTATGTTCACAGCAATCAGCAATGGGCAAGTGACACTGGAGAATTCAAAATCATGGTCGGACCAAATAGTCGTGACCTGCAGGAAACAACACTGCGATTAGTTTAAGATAGGATGGTTTTTATGATGAAAAAAATTCAAGTGGCCAATGCTGATACGACAGCTGTCTTTTTACCGACAGGAGATTTATATGAGATCCAAAGCCATGATATAATGATCAACCAATTAAACGGGAACCCATTAGATGGCAGCTTGAATCAACTGTATCTGCGTATCAAAGAAGGTGGACAAGTGTCGTTTACCCCATTGATTGGCTCGAATGCGAAAAGTACGTTTGCCTATAATGAACATCAATTGCAGTGGTCTGGTATGTACAAATCGATCACCTATCAAGTTGATTTTCAATTGGCAGAAAATGTCTGGTTTTGGCGTGTCCGTTTGAAGGGCAGTGGAAAAGCCGATATCGTATACGGGCAAGATGTAGGGAATGCCGCCAAAGGTGCGGTGCAATCGAATGAAGCCTATGTTTCTCAGTATATCGATCATCATGTAACAGAAAGTGAAGGGCGGATCACGGTTTCTTCACGACAAAATCAACCGCAAGGTGGTCGCTTCCCTCTGATTGAACAAGGGAGTTTCCAATCTCTGAAAGGCTATGCTACCGATGGCTATCAGTTTTTTGGCCGCAGCTATAAAACAACCAATCTTCCAGAAGCGTTGCAGCAAGAAAGATTGCCAAATGAAGTCTATCAATACGAATTTGCCTATATTGCCTTGCAAAGCCAATGGCTGGAGCTGAGCGACACACCGACAGAAGTCGTCTTTTATGCCGCTGTCAAGGAAAACCAAGCAGACGCTGTATCTGCGCCACAATTTACCGTGACTGACTTAGAGGCGCAATACGCACAATTGGTATTTGAAGACCTTACCGGGCAAGAAGTTCCTAGCAAACATTTAGGGGCTGTTGTGGTCGGCGAAACATTTACAGAAGCCGAGATCGCTGCGCGTTTTCCCAACCAAGAAGCAGTTGAAACAGTGGGGGACAAAACGTACTCCTTCTTTACTGACAATTACCATCATGTGGTACTGAAGGATAAAGAAGCGGAGATGGAGCGCAGTCATGGACATATCCTTTTGAGCGGGCAATCACTGACTGTCGATCAACCAATCATGAGTACGACTGTCTATATGAGTGGGATCTTTAATTCTCAGATCGTTTTGGGCAATACATCCATGAACAAGTTGTTGAGCAATAGCCGCAATGCCTTGAATCTGATCAAACAATCAGGGCAGCGGATCTATCTGAAAGAAGCAGACCAATGGCGGATCTTGACGATGCCTTCTGCATTTGAGATGGGCTTGAACTCAGCGTCTTGGTACTATAAATTGGCAAATGATGTCATTAAAGTCACTACTTATACGCAATTAGAGGGCCGTCAGGTGACGACCACGATCCATAGTGAACAACAACGATCATATACTTGGGCGATCAGCAATCAGTTTGTAATGGGTGTGGATGATAGCGCGGCAACGGTCACACTTGATGTATCGGATCAATTGCTGACAATCAAAGGATCACAAGACTCACCGATTCACGAGTCATATCCAGCATTAACGTATTATTTAGCGTCAGATCAACCCTTTTCAGTTACAGATGAATCCTTATTCAATGTGTCCCCAACCAAGGGTGAAGCTGCCTTGACAGTGTTGCAGTTTGATGCGCAAAAAGACGTATCATTTGTGATCCAAGGGACTTTAGACCAAGCACCTTATCAGCCCAATGTGAATGACTACGCAGTAGAAGATCAAGTGTATACGGACTTTATCAATACACTCTTGCACCAGTTTTCATTGCAGCATGACCAAGCAGATGTTGTCTCATTCAACTTATTGGCCCGTTGGTATACCCACAATATGCTGGTCCATTATTTATCTCCTCATGGTTTGGAACAATATGGCGGCGCTGCTTGGGGCACGCGAGATGTGTCTCAAGGACCGACGGAATACTTTTTGGCCTTGAATCGTCCGGAAATGGTTGCTTCGATCATAGAACATTTGTTTGAAAATCAATTTGAAGATGATGGCAACTGGCCGCAATGGTTTATGTTTGATCGTTATGAGAAACAAAAAGCGGATGAAAGCCATGGCGATGTCATCGTTTGGCCAATGAAGGTCGTCAGTGATTATTTAGAAAAGACCAAAGATTATACCATTTTGGAGAAACAAATTGCTTACACTGACCGAGAAAGCTTTGAAAAAACTACATCAGAAAGTTTGTTCAGCCATCTGAAAAAAGAAGTTGCCTATATTGAGGCCAATTTCTTGCCGGGTACCTATTTGTCTTGCTATGGCGATGGGGATTGGGATGATACCTTGCAACCGAACAACAGCAAATTGAAAAAACAAATGGCCAGCAGCTGGACCGTCGCGCTGACTTATGAAGTCTTGAAAAAATTAGGTCAGCAGTTGGCTGATTATGACGCTGCATACGCAGCACATCTTTCAGCACTAGCTGCTGGTGTGCAAAAGGATTTTGAAACCTATATGCTGGCTGACGGCACGCTGCCAGGATTTGTCTATATGGAAGATGAAAGCCATGTGGAGCTGATGGTTCATCCTACGGACAAAAAAACGGGGATCCAATACCGCTTGTTGCCGATGCAGCAAAGTATGATTGGGGAACTATTGTCACCTGAGGAAGCCAAGCATCACTTAGCGATCATCAAGTCGCATTTGCAGTTTCCAGACGGCGTCCGCCTGATGAATCGCCCCGCACAGTATCAAGGCGGCGTCAGTACCAATTTCAAACGAGCGGAACAGGCTGCGAATTTCGGCCGTGAGATTGGCTTGCAATATGTTCATGCCCACATCCGTTTTACAGAAGCAATGGCCAAACTTGGCAATAAACAAGAAACGTGGCAGGGATTAGGCGTCATCAATCCGATCCAAATCAAAGAACGCGTGCCAAATGCCGAATTGCGGCAAGCGAATGTCTACTTTAGCAGTTCTGATGGCGATTTCAAAACAAGGTATCAAGCACAAGAGAATTTTGGTAAACTAAAAGAAGGAACGGTTGGTGTAAAAGGCGGCTGGCGTATCTATTCCAGCGGACCTGGTATTTATCTCAACCAATTGATCAGTCAAGTATTGGGGATTCGTGAATATGTGGATCATCTTGAGTTGGACCCAGTGTTGCCAGCTGAACTTGATGGATTGACTTTGACCTATCAAATATATGCGCATCCAGCCAAGATTGTCTTTCATGAAGCGACAGAGGCAAAAGTCGTTATCAATGGACAAGAGATGCCTTTACACTTTGCCGAAAACCGTTATCGACAAGGGGCAATCTGTTTCGAAAAAGAACAAATCTGCCAATTATTCAACAAGAGCGACAATACAATCGATATTTATCGTTAGAAAGGAGAAGCCATGGTAGGAATCAAAGATATTGCCCAGCAAGCGGGTGTTTCCATTTCCACCGTATCCTATGCATTGAATGGCAGTCCAAAAGTAACCGAGGAAACCCGTTCGCGCATCCAAGCGATCGCGAAGGAATTGAATTATGTTCCGAACATGGCGGCTCGCTCATTAAAACGCCGACAAACCAATATCATTGGCGTCTATTTGGCAGACTACGCCGGTAGTTTCTACGGGGAACTGCTTGATGGGATCAAGAAAGGCTTGGAACTATTCGGCTACGAAATGATCGTTTGCAGTGGTAAAAAATCTCATTTATTCATTCCAGAACGGATGATCGATGGCGCAATTATCTTGGATTGGACTTTCCCTGAAGAGGAAATCTTGCAATATGCGCAAAGAGGCCATCAAATCGTTGTCTTAGACCGTGTCATGTCCCATGACAATATTTATCAAGTATTATTGGATAACAAAGGCGGGGCTGCCTTGGCGATCGATCAGTTGATTGCCGGAAAAAGTGAAAAGGTTTATTTGCTGTCGGGACCTGAAACAGGGTATGACAGCTATGAACGTTTAGAAGCGAGTACCAAAGAGCTGACGCGCTTTGGCATTCCATTCGAAGTGATTCCTGGGGATTTTACGGAACCTTCAGGATATCAAGCAGCCAAACAATTGTTGGCCAATCCTACGCAATGGCCGATCGATATCTTTGCTTTCAATGATGAAATGGCGATCGGGGTCTATAAATATGTCCGCGAGACAGCCTATCAAATCGGGAAAGATATACGGATCATCGGGTTTGATAATACGGAGCTGGGGGCATTTGTCCAACCGCGCTTAGCAACGATCGCTTACTCAAAACACCGGTGGGGCATGGTTGCTGCCGAAAAAATCATCCATGCGATCCAAGGGGATCCAGTGGAGGATGAGCATATCTACACAACCTATGTGGATGGTGAATCATTTATTTGATGGGCTGTGAGATAGCAAAAAGACAGGCCGCTTGGTCTGTCTTTTTGTGTACATAGTAGTTATTTACTTCCATTCTATTTCTGCCCATAATTTGGTATGATAGAAGAAACAGCAAGATACAAGAAGAGGTGGACAATGGGGGAAAGCAATCAAACCAAAGCGATGATCGGCCAATCATTGGTGCAACTTTGCCAAACCAAAGAAATCAATAAAATCAGCGTCCAAGAGATTGCAGCGGCAGCCAATGTCAACCGTCAAACATTTTACTATCATTTTCCAGACAAAAAAGCCTTGATCCAGTGGATCTATCATCATGATGCGTTGGTCTTTTTGACCGCAGAAGATATTTCTTTGGATAACTGGGAAGAGGCGGCATTGCGTATGCTGAAAGCGATGAAAGCCTCTGCTGATTTTTATCGAAAATCAGTGATCGATGACCGAGAAATTTTGATGCGCAGTTTTTTTGAGATCACAGAACCGCTTTTTCAACGGTT
>Ga0308161_1000323_pt1 | contig 85477 bp, 77 predicted proteins | sample PhyFR2_FD_201034 | JGI IMG/M metagenome (GOLD analysis project Ga0308161, IMG submission 201034) | Phyllosphere microbial communities from UC Gill Tract Community Farm, Albany, California, United States - DLSLF.R2 | ecosystem: Host-associated > Plants > Phyllosphere > Unclassified | place: USA...
TGCTGCGCGTGCACCTGCTGCTGAACTTGTCACGACTAAAGACTTGGCTGACATTATGTCTAAACAGTTGACCACCCAAATTGAAACACGCGATTTGGTTAAATCACTGCTGGAGATTGTGCAGTCTCGTTCTAACGGGAATGACACCGCAACACCACCTGCAACGGGTAACGATAAATCTGCTGCTGTGAATCGGGCTGCTTCACCAGGTCGTTCTGGCCCAGTGAACATGAACCGTAATCACTGACAGTAGTTGGTTAAGGGGACTTCGGTCCCCTTTCTTCATTGAGGTATCACATGGCACAAGAAACTCGTTTTCTAAAGGAAGACCATCGTTGGATACGCCAGATGTTTTTAACGGACGGCAATAGTTTCGACGACTTCCTACGCTCTAAGCGCACAGCTACCTCGAACTTCTATAAGTACGAGGACACCACATTAGGTGGTCACCGGACAATGAACCCCCCACCGCAGTTCACACGTTTCTGCGATCCAAAAGGGGACCGTCTGTTACCGGGCATCAGTCGTGGGATGGGCGACTACTACAGCGAAGCAATCGACGACAACGCCAGAACGATCTCAATGCGATTTGGTGTACCAGAATATACTGGACTTGTCAGCTTCTTCAGTAACTTCTATAGTTCTGATGCTGCACAGGTTGTCAAATCAGGTAAGTCAAGTAGTTTCTTCTACGACGCTGGTAAACTTTCCGGTTATGTAGCGATTCTACCTTTCATGCCCTTTATCATGATCGGTCGCACACTTAAAGCGCTGGCAGGTACACCGTCTACTCGCTTCTATTATCTGCGTCCGTCTATGCCGATCTATTGGAATGCCGTACAGAGCTTTGCTAACCGTTTAGCAGCTAACATCGGCTTGACCATGGGTCAACAGAATACCGAACTCGCTGTTGCTAAACTGGATGCACAGGGCATGCCAGTGAAGAACCCTGAAACTGGCGCTATCGTTTACGACAACATTAACTTCGACGTTCCGAATAGTCAGTTTGATGAATATCTTAAACTGCTGCCAGAGTTGTGGACACCGAACGGTTCAATCGATGTTTATTCGCTATCTAACCGTGCACAGCGACTTTCCGATGTATGGAACAACTATCTGGCTAAGATTGCTACCGATACTGCAATCGTCTCAGATGAGAGTTGGCGTCAACGCCTGACGAGCTATCCTGGTCATACCCACAAAGAGATGATCGATGCGCTGAATGGCACGCCACTTCAATTGGCACTGCAACGTTGGTACAACACACCGGCTGGTGAACGCGCGTTAGACGATCAAGGTAAAGATCCAAAACGTGGTGAAATCACAAAGGATGCAAGTGCGGTAGATCGCTTTATGAACTACGCATTGGCGGAAGCACGAGATGGTGCACAGTTTGTCTCCTTCTATATTCAGGAAGGTGGCACAGCAAGCGAGAGCTTCAGTAACTCCACTCGTGCGCCAGACATCGGTGAGAAGTTCAACAGTGTAAGCAGTGGTGTCCGTCAAGCACGCATTAACTTTGCAGATGGTAACACTGGTATCGCACCTATCGATGCGGCTATTGGTGCTGCAACCGAGTTTATCAATGGTGCGGTGGGTGGTATCCAGATGTCCGGCCTACTTGCTTTGGCGGGTAACGCATTAACTGACATTCCTAAGGTGTGGGATAGCTCAACTTCCTCTCTACCTAGGATGGATTACACCATCCAGCTTCGCTCTCCGTATGGCAATAAACTCTCACGCTTCCAGAACCTCCTGTTGCCACTGGCAATGATTCTGGTTGGTGGCTTGCCGCGCTCTACGGGTGCTCAGTCCTATGGTGCTCCGTTCCTCGTTGAGTTGTATGACAAAGGTCGTGCTCAGACTCGTTTGGGTATGATCGAAAGCATCAACGTAACACGCGGTGTGGGTAACATCGGATGGAACCAGGATGATGAATTCCTAGGCATTGACGTACAGTTCAGTGTGGTGGATTTGTCCAGCATTATGCACATGCCGTTGGGTACGAGTTCTGGTCCACTTGACGTTATTCGTCCAGGCGGGTTGAACCGTGCATTCTTCGGTGACGATACTGCGTTTACTGATTACCTTGCTGTTCTTTCTAGCATGGGGTTAGCAGACCAGATCTACCGCACGCGTGCACTTGCTCGTAACTGGCGCAGAATGAAGCTTGAATTCAATAGCTTCTTCAGCGTGTCGCATGCCGCCAGTTGGTTCGGTGGTACGTTACCGGGCCGTGTTATCTCCGCACTGTCCAATGTCCGTGCTAACGGATAACAGCATAAAAGCCTCCTCTTCCCATTCGGGAAGAGGAGTGCTTATTTATGCGTAAGGGATGTTCGGATAGAATGCACGCAGCAATGAACTGCCGCTCTGTCGTGGATAACTACTTGCAATTAATGCGCAGATAGATTCCGGGTTAGCGTCAGACTTAGCTTGTGCGATCAATGACGTATCGAGTGAGGATTGCGTGAAGATAGCCAATACAACTTCGTTCGCTTTCAAGAACGGATCGAGTCGATAGCTACCCGAGTGCGCGTCGTCAAACTTCAACCACTGTGGGTCTAACCGAGTCATAGTGTCGACAATCTTAGTACGCAACGTAGGGTACTCACCAGGTGACGTGTCGTACGGAACGTTGTAGTTGCCGAGGAAATCGGTGATAGCGGTCGGGTACTGCTGCATGATAGCGTCACCACCCATCTTATCGATGAGCTTATTCAACATTTCCAGGTCGCCGTTGTACAAGACAGATGGAATGCTGTTGGACGCACTGTAACGAGCAAAGTTACCATTGTACTGCTGATCGTTGGCATAGACTTTGTCCCACAGCTTATCAAACAGGTCAATCATACCAAGCTGACTGGCCTGTTGCAGCAGACTACCAAACACAGCAGACTCGCTTCGGGTATCAAACAGTGTGCCGACTGTGTTCGTGCCTAATAACCGGTTAGCAGCCGTGAATAGAGAGTTAACATCGCCCAGGTCAGCCCCAGCAGCGATTCGCTGGATGCTTTGACTGTCACGCATAACCTTTTGCATATCCATACCCGTCACATTAGACATGGTAGTGATAGCAGCTTCATTCAAGCTCGCTTTAGCGGCACCAATAGAGTTAAGGTTCAGGCCAGTATAGTTCTCTAACTGTTTCTTTGCGTCGTTCACTGCGGTTAATGCTGAGTTAGCAGTTTTAGCAATATCGGACAGCGTTGATTTGGTGAGAGAGATGATTTTGTTATTGGAGAAGAATCCGTCAAACGCACCTTTGATACCAGCCGCCTGCTGGTTGACGTAACTAACACTACGTTTACCGAATCGGTCAACTGCAACAACGACATCCTTTGGTCCAGTCTCAAAGATACTTGGTGCTACCTTAGGAGCGGCTTGCGCTACTTTGGCAGTTACGTTTTGCGTATCTTTCGTTACGCCGGAGACGGACGACTTAACACTCTCTTCAAAACTAGGCATCTCGAACTCCAAAAAAAAAAATAAGAAGAGTGTAGGTGTCCCCGAAGGGACACCGTGGTTATTTCTTGCCTGATCGCGCTATGCGTTCGATATAGGCATCAACATCCGCATCTGGCGATACATTATCAGAAGCGTCTGTAGAAACGGTCATATTATTTTCTATGACGTCACCTAAAACCACTCTTACCTTTTTCAGCGTCCTTTTGTTGCCTCGGTGAATCAACACATAAACATCGGCCTTGTCTACTTCTAACACACGTAACCCGCGCATGAAACTATCCCAGGTTATCTTATCCTTCTCTAAGGCTTTCGGCAAGTTACCGCGCACGGTTGTACGTTTATCACGCGGCACCCCGTTCAGAGGGTTTAAGACATAACGTGTAAGTAGTTTGGACCAAGTGTTAGGGCGAATACCAAGATCAATTAAGAAGCCGCGAAAGAGTTTAGCTAGCGCATCTCGTGCTGCGGCTTGACCGTAGTCTTCCGAGTCAAAGATGTCGTGCTTCTTACGCATGCAGTTCATCCCTCGCGGTTATAAGTTCAGCTAACATTTCAGCCAGTGACATTACGTCACAGCCCAGGCCATATGTACGACGTTGATAATACCCAACCTTCTCAGTTGGAGCGTTGTTGTAAGCATCAACCAACTCACCAAATGCCGTACGGAATTCGACTAACATATTGCCGAAGTTGCACGCCACCGGAGTAGGTTGAATCCATACGTTTAATCCAACACCGGTTGGTTCGCCCACTGGCGTTTCGATGTAGGAGTTCGTACGAATGCTAACAGCAGCCTGACGGATGGCTTCGAGCAGGTCGTCAGTACTTTGATGGTAGACTGTACCATGAAAGTTACGGAGGTATCTGACATGACTTTGATCGAACTTGCGCACCACCGTTAGCGGTAAGCGCTCCAGCAGTTCACGGACATCCTGCAAGGCAACTTCCCACTCTCCTGTCTCATTACGCTTCTCGCGATTGAGCCTTTTGTAGTAACGCTTAAAGCGATAAACTTCCAACATAGTCTATAGACCTCCTACTAATTAATATGGTATATACACATTAATAATGTATGTTTAAAATTACTACGAAACGAGGTGAGTTATGACGGTTGAAGTCATTCCTGCCAGCGACAACGACGAGGTATTGGCTTATACTCAGAACCTACGCAGGCGTATAGTCACTAAACTGATTGGCGTGCATCCTGAGGATATGCCAGATGACCCTAAGGTAGTAGGTGCTATCAACCAGACTCTGGATTCGATGGACCGTCAAGCCCTCGTCCTACGCCGTTTGGCACAAGACAAGAAACGTAACGACGATGATCGCTCAGCAGCTGTAATGATCGCACAGATCAACCAGATGACGGGCAAGGGTGAAAACCCATTCAGGATCGGTACAAACCCAGTTGAACCAAGCACTAATCCGGAACTCGCATACGAGCAAATCGCAACGCGAGAGATTCTACCGGGTGAAGATCTCGTGGGTATCGAAGACGACTCCTACGATAAATTCATCGAGCGTTTGGAAAACGAATAAGAGCATAGTAGGCTGGGGAAAACCCCAGCCTCTTTATGCCGTCAGTGCGCCATTGAGAAGAATGACACTCGCTCAAATGACATGCCGATATAGTCCGCTAATGCAAACTCCATATAGGCAGTGGGGTGTGCAACTTTAAAGGCTGCCTTTACCGTATCGTCCGGCTTCTCAGGCAAACGCTCACCGCGCAGGATATCAGGCGCAACCATAGTTACCCCCGGAGCTGCTTCGTTTCGGAAAGACCGTTCGTTAGCACATGCCCAATCTACCCAGTCGTAGATGACCACAGTATGGTAGTTCTTCGCCAGATAGTTAAGTGACATCGATTCGTATGGAACTCGAACCGGTGTTACCTTAACAACGCCACCCAGCTTAAACTCAACCAGGTCAGCCATCACCCGCGCTGTTTCTTTATCCAGGTTATACGGATAAATATTCAGGTCTAACTCCAACGGACCGCTGCGTGTTGGGTTAATCATCGTGCTGTACTGATGGATGGCATTCTGTACGATGGGTAAGATGTTTGTCATCATCGAACTGCGTAACGTATATTCGTCACGGTTACGATAGGCGACGTTAAACAGCTCAGTGTCGATGCCAATAAACGGAAACTCATCCCGTGTGCGCAGCAGGTAATCTGGCGGGTTCATACCGACAACCGCTTCGGGGTCCAGAATGTTCAGGGTGCCAAGACGAGTGTCAATAACGGCATCCAGCAACAACATGACTTTGGTGACCGCTAATCCACTCATGCGTTTTGTGCCTCTTTCTGGGAATCCTTAGTACTCTGCGCAATGGCTAAACCAATCTCGTCAGGCTCAAGCTGTTCGAGCAGAAGGATAGGGATAACCCATGCGTTGCCGGCCAACAACTCACCGACTTCCTTTGCGCTACCAACCGCATCGAGATAGTCATCGCCAATAACTGAAAGTTGGTCATCAAACTGAACTACGCTCTGGGTGATTGTCTCAAGGTAAGCCCGATAGTCAGTTTCATCTTCAAAGCAACGCTGACGAACTTCGAAACATAGACCAAAGAGAAACTCACGCACGGGCGCTTTAGGAGCAATGTCATTCCAGACGGAGGCCAGGGTCTCTTTATTGAGCATCATCACAGGCAGCGTGTTAAACTGCGTATCGATAATCCACTCTTGGATATCCTCGTACTGGTCGGGACGAACACGGGCGGTGGAGATCAGACGACGCTTAATGATCTCACGAAATAAGACCCGCACTCGTTCAACACAACTCAGATTTGGATTAAGCGGATAAGGAACACTAGGGGTCTGGCTCACGGTTACACCTTAAAGGTTGTTATCGAGCATCATGCTTTTCAGAATGATATTCAATGTGATTGTAGATTCCGGCCGAGAGTTCATTTGCAGAATCTCAGTCATGTTTGCCGTACCGGTTCGGGCGATTTGACGATTCATCTCAGCGAATGCGTCGAGGTCACCACCGCGCAGCTTAGCCAACTCCAGTCCAGTGTAGTTAAGACCTTTAGCATAAAAGATCTGCCACTCCGGGTAACTCAAACTCGCGCCCTTAGAGACGCCAGTGGGCTGGCCGGTTAACTGGTTAATGTGGAGGTTGTCATCCGGTACGCTGGTTTTCTTAACACGGAGCTGCTGCTGTCTACGCAAAGGTAAATGGATAACCATATATTTCTTTGGTGTCAGCGTACAGTCACCGGTAACGGGGTCAGTCAACCAAAGTCGCTGATAGAATTCAATGCCCATCTTCTTACCGACTTCGATATTGCGTGTGGTATCCATCGCAACATCACGCAGTGGCGGTACAAAGATTCGAACATGAGCTTCGCCGGATTCAAGCTTTTGTATCCACGCGTCGAACTGCTCATCGGTCATACCAGCGAACAGATCTTTATATAACTTGGCGTTACCGCCACCGGGTAAGATTTCCTCTACCCATTTCAAAACCACTGCCTCGGCAGCAGCACGATTACCAAGTGCCATGATAGTTTCCTACTTGTGTTAGCTTCATACGATGCGTCACAAAAAGAACGGAAGAGACGCCGAAGCGCTCTTCACATTCATCAGAGATCACGAGGTACGTAGGCATCACGATAATCGTCACACCGGAACAAGATAGGATAGCCGTCGCCCCGCCACGTCATATCGCGTATTTTATCGCGACCACCACAATAGTCACGCATCCATCGGATTTCACGAGTAGAGGGTCCAGACGTTGGGGTAAGCGTACCATTGGCTAGATTGATAATGTCTACTGCACGTTCACGATCAACCGGCTCTTTTAACCAGTCGGCAATAAAACACACATTAGCCACTATTGATAAAAGAAGGCCAGCGATTAAGAAAATAATCGCATTGACTTTGCGCTCTTTCATTCTACCCCTTTATCTTTATCTTGGATCTACTTGGATCACCTAAACGACGATACTTAACCAGGCTCTGGATATTACGATCTTCGGCGTCTTCTGCACCTTCGATTCGAATTACCGTTGAGGGAATGCTTCGACGTTCGGCAGTATCGATTGCATTACGTGTACCGCTAGAAACCCCATCCCAAACTGCGATCAGATTGTCTGCGTGTAGCAACATCGATGCGTTACGAACCATACCCGCCCGTCTACCATTCGCCTCCCAGTTAGCAGGCCACCCAACACATTTCCACCCATTGCGTTTTGCGAAGATGCGAGCAAGACGATCAACGCCGAACTTAGCTTCCCCTTGCAACAGGATGGTATCTGCCTTAGAGCGATCCTTAAGGCAGGCAGTCATATGTCTGGAGAATTCCCAGTAACTACGAATAGTTCGAGACCCAGAAATAACATACACATCGCCACCGGTTAACTGCCAGGGTTTAGCTATAGACATTCAGCCACCCCTTTCAGGACTCTCCGTATAGCAACATCCGTACCTTGGATCTGATCGATGGTTAATACACTGAAGTCAGCCCGAACATTGGTGTACCAGATTGACATGGTCAAATCAGCCAGCGTTCTGGTAGATGGATCTGAAAGCAAATCCAACACGCGTGCACGTTTATTACCAGTCAACCATTCCAATGGATCAGCCAATGCTTGTTCGTCCACAGGGACCGCTGACATTAGTCTAACCACACCATCTGCTTCATTGGCGTGGAGCACGGCGTCCAGGCTGTCACCAAAGAACATATAGTGACTGAACTCATGTCTCCACAACTTGCACAGGGTTTCATTATCTAACTTACGAAAGATTTCAACGGTGCGAAGGAATGAAAGGTTGGTGGGGTCGTCGTACGTAAGACGGATAGTCTTTTTGATTTGACTGCGTAGCAACAGTCGCTGTACGTAATTCATTTAGCTTTCCTTAAATAGTCAATGTAATCCCTAAAGATCACATCACGCTCGGGGTAGCTCAGACCGTTGATATAGATGATCAGATTCCCCACTGCCACTGCCCTTGCTCTGACGGTAGACGCTTTCTTCCATTCCGTGTAAAGTACCCACAAGTTCTTGGAGACAATGCGGCGTTGACTGTACCTACGATACAGCAGCCTAAAGTGCATCTCCACCCACTCGTTGATGTAGATGTTGAACATCAGGGCATGTCCATTAGAGGCGTGGTCTACAAACTCTACGGCAGCATCGATCGTATCACTCACAACTGAGTGCCGTAAGGTTTTCTGAAGCTGTCGGTACCGCCACTTAGTAACTAAATGGCTAAACCACACACCGCCTCCTATTTAATGGCCCTGTGGTTAACAACGATGTCGCAAAGAGTCAGGATATCGATAATAAGCTCCTGTCTGGCATTGTGCCACTTCTCACGACGTTCCTTGTTGGAAATGTACCGGCCGGGACTCGGCTGCGTTAGAACGCGTCTGAGAGCGTCTACGTCGTCATTGCCAAAATTGCCAAGACACCAGTCGAATACACGGCGGGATGCCAAGTCCGGGTACGCATTAGAAGCTGCATGCTCTGGTTGTGAATACAACACACGAGCGCGCTCTACTAACTGACGAGTGGACTTCGTGTATGTTTTAATGAAAGTATGCTTTGCTGGTAAATGTTCGCCAGTTTTGGTTGCATACATCACTTCCAGACGGTCGAGAATACCTACTGCAAGTTCAGGACTATTGGCGGCATGAATCAGGCCCAGAAGGGCCTGAAGATAGCCGTCTACAACAACAGCTTTTAATTTGTTCACTATTTCATCCAGTAAGGTTTGTAATAGTCCGGGTCATCTTTAGGCAGACGCATGCGCAGGACGTCCATGGTGGAAAGCTCAGGACGGCGATCGCCTTCGTCTTCTGTGTAGCACCAGTGCTTACTGGTCTCTAACAGCACATCCCAATCATAGCCAGCTGCTTTGATGTCGGTGTACAGTTGATCCATTGTGCAATAGTACTTAGACTCCAGACGATGGTGCGAGTTGTGCAGCAACTGATGTACTTCACATGTGATTTCCATCGCACGGTTCAGTTTATAATCAGCATCACACAAACGACGCACGGTGGTACGTTGCAGTTTAACGTCAGGGTAGATCTCGCAGAAGTAACCCTTATCGTGTCCACCCATGCCCCAGCCTGGAGAGCTGCTGCTGTCTTTGTTCTGACGGAGATAACGCAGGAAGGTCAGACCTTCTTTAACACCTTCAGACTGAGACACAACCACATCGAACGTACCACCGGTTTTACCTTGCTTATTACGCAGGTACTGAACCGTGATCGCTTGCAGGTCGGTATCGCCTTTGATGTTATCGTTAGCATCGCGTGGGAACTCAGGTGCCTTAGTTGTCTGGTTAATAAGAATTTCCAGGCTACGGCAATACAGCAGCACATCGGTCAGGAAGGTAAACTTCTCAGGAGTAGCTTTAAACTTAATGTTACCCTTCATGAAGCTCAGCTTCTTCTTATCACCGGCGTACTTGTCCATGATGATTTCATCACCAACGTGAGCAGTGATGATCATGTACAGACCACCTGAACCAGTCAGGTATGGCATCTGCAACAGCATCTGGTTCTTAGCCATACTGCTTCGCATTGCTTCGGCGTTCAGCTCCGAGTCACCTACTTCGGCTTTGTCGTAAAGCTTGGAGACTTCTTCGATGGTCATCTGTGAGATGCCGTCAAGTTCTCCAATGGTCGGAAGCATGGCTTTAATCGGATTGCCTGACGCATCAAGGAATGGCGTTTCACGAGTGTACGCTTTGCTGTCTTTGATTTTCATCGAGACGAGTGCACGTAACTGATCGAACCATTTAGAGCCGAACATGACAGTCAGGTCACTAAAGCTCAGACGACCTTCACGAACCAGGTCCAGGCCGGCGATTTCTTCAAAGCCTTGTGCCAGTGTACAATAACGCATCGGACTACCGGAACCTTCGGTGTCGTGCGCAACCAGGATACTACGGATGTATTTCGCTAAAGCTGACAGGGCATAGTGGTGCGAGATCGTAGATTTGTACATGTTACCACGACCGCCCACGCCTGTAATCTTCGGCAGACCGCCATTGACGATACTGTTGCCTCGCTTACCACGATAGATAACCCCAGTTGGGATATCTAACAGGCAGCCGACGTTCAGCCATGGACGGACGTCCGGTGCCTTTTCGAAAAGGGCAAGTAAGGGATTCTCAGCGTTTGACATTCAAACAACTCCTCGTTGTTAATCATTTCTATGAAGCGCAACGTTCTGCTCATAAAAAGGTAATAGCATGTTAAAAAGTATAGAACTCCAGAAAAACGTCATTACGGTAGAATCGTTGGCGTTGTTTCGTCCTAACCAGAAAACGCTAGACCGTCTGGGTGGCTTTTTCACGGATGCCAGTGACGCTATCCGCAAACTATTGGGGAACATTACCGGGGCTAATGTCGCGGTAACTGTCGATGGTCGTAAATTCCTTCCATTGATCCAAAAAGCGGACTACACATCCATGTCTGCACTGCGTGTCCCGTTCCCAAAAGAGTTTGGTGTGGACTACGGCACGATCGTACAGATCATGCAGGAAGTCAATGGTGCACCGGAATCACTGTATCGTGATTTCCTTCAGCCATTCAGTCAGTGGATCGCTATCACACTGAACGACCCAACCAAGATGGAAAGCATTAACCAGTTCGTTAATGTCGACGTAGATCGCTCTAAGATCGCCCGTGCGCATCTGGCGAAAATCACCAAGGGTGGTAGTCAGTCCGAAGTACGTTACTCTCGTGCTGTCCGTAGTAATAAAGCGTGGGAGCCTATTCTGGATGGCATTAACCAGATTGCTGCACAGAATGCTAACGTCACTATCGATGACGTGCGTGTCAAGGTTAAAGAAATCGATGACATGCTCCAGATTCTGATCGGTAAGATGAACGAACCCTCGTTCGAATATCGTCCGTCTGGCGCATTCGTAGAGCGCCTGGTAAACCTGACCTATGCAATGGCCGCAGAGATTGAACTGTACGCTGAGTATCAGTACCTGTTTGGTTCTCTGGTTGAAGCGGTACGCGCTGACGTAGCCCTGCTGACTAAACATCTTAGCTAAGGCACATAAAGCCCCTCCAGACGCCCTTAGGTGTCTGGAGGGTTTATGCCGTTCTGTCTTTACAAAGCCATCCGTAGAACGCGCAGGATGTCTTCTCGCATTTGTGTGACTGACCCGTAACGAAGTGAAGCTGGCGTTTTGGATACGATGTCCATAGCCAGTTGGTAGAGCGGACCCCTTTCGGATGGGATGCTGATATGATGTTCAATAGTGCGTCCCCGTACGAGCATGGCGAAACGAGTAGGCAGTCTTAAAGCCTCACTGTCACGACAAAACGAGAACTCACGATTCAAACGTTCTAATGCAACGGTCTCATCAAACGAGTCCGAAGCAATATAGCCAAACAAGCACGAAAGCGCTATCATCCGCTTGATGCGGTTGGGTAGCACTTTGCAGAACACACAACCCGCCGTAAAGGTGGGTATCTCGTGGTGCCATAATGTCATGGCCATACGACTACTCCTTTGGAATAACACGGTAGTTAGCCGGGTACCCCATCCAAATCGTCGCGTCTTCGCCTGCAACCACCACAGTGGCGAAGTAAAGGCTATTAGGATCATTTGACCAGCTCAACACGGTGACCTTCGGATCTTTCGATGCGAGGTGTGACAGAGTGTTACGGCGTGGCAGGTCTTGACCCAATACAATACGAGTAGACAATGTACCAATCGACCCGTCTGCTTTCTTATAGTCGAGTGAAACAGGGATTGTCTTAGCAGCAGAATCAATCTCCTTCTTCAACTTAGAAGCAGTCTTACCTTTCTTCTCCTCGATATCATACAGACTATCGGTGATTTCACGAGCATGAACGTCTTTCAGCTTACCGGCTAAGAATTCAGTCAGTAACTTTTCAGCTTTCATGAGCGTATCGATTGCGTTCAACGCAAGTCTCGGTTTGGTGAGTTCCCGAGTGAGTAATTGGTCGCCACCATACATCAGGTCGTTTGTACCTGGGCATGGGTCCAACCACCGAGTACCATTTACAAAGATAGAACCATAGACACGCGAGTTGAGGATGTTATCCAAATGCCCGATAACCATCTCGCTGTAGTTATCAGAGTTGAGTTTGTATTGCGCCTGACGAATACTTTCCAGTACAGGGTCGGCTTCCTTTAAGAAGCTTACGCAGTACGTTGAGTCCGCCATGGGCTTAGCAAACAGTTCGTCATCTTTACCATGTGCGCCACCATAGTAAACAAAGCGACCATCTGGTGCCTGATGTGTTTCGTCACTGTCATTGGTAAAGTACCAACGAGGAGTAGACAACATTTTATTCACACCTGGAACTTTGACAGTCTCTCCACGTTCTACCGGAGGAGCATCAGTAAACTTAACGGTCCGCGATGCCTTAGCCAGCATAGCGAGCTGTTTCCCCTGAGTCGCGAGTTGGTCAGCACGTTGGTTACCAGGATCGTCGCCGTGTCCCTTAATCCAACGCCAGTCAACTTTCACGTCGTCACGAGCGAATTCAGATTTGAACTGATAGATAGACTCCCATTGCGATTGGTTTGCAACAGGCTCATGGTTTGCGGTTTGCCATCCGTTCTGACGCCACTTATCCAAATTATCCAGATAGTTCTTGCGCACGTACTCGGAATCCGGACGCATTAAAACGTCTTTCCATCCGTGTTCGCGAACAATCTCAAAGGCAAGGATTGCTGCACCTAATTCTGCGATGTTGTTTGTCACAGGCATAGGGTAGCTCACCAGCCCCTCGAAGTACTGAATCGGCTGTACCCATTTCGCGTCAGCCGGTACGTTCTTAACTGAATAATATCCTTTGTCGGTTGGGTGGTAGGAATCATCGTTTGGACCTTCAACAACTTCGCTGAAAGTATAACCGAATAATCCACTACCACCTGGTCCGCGTGGCGGTTCAGCACCACCGTCCGTGTAAATGACTACTTTGATTCCAGACATTACAGTGCTCCGTTTTAGACTGTGTTACTTCTACAGACCATTCGTATGCCCTGTAAGATTTTATTTATACTCGACCTGTCTTATGGTTTCTGTCTTTTGTCCTCGGGTTGCAAAAAATCCAATCTGGCATTTGCAGCAGAGAGATCTCGACCGAGCGCTACGTTAGCCTTTTTGATTTCGGCATTCTCTGCTTCAAGAGCCTTAATACGATCCGAGTCCATTCTTGCTCCCTGTTTGAGCGAAGCGTTTTCCAACATGTAACCTTGATTTGCGGTGTATAGAGTTTTGATTACATCATAACTCACAGCCCCAGCCAGAGCGATAATGATCAAAAAGACTGCAATATATTTAAAGACAGGGGATTTTTGTTTTCCGCCTCTCGGCCTGCTGTTGCCTCCGAAGAGTTCTTTCAGGAAAGGCCAAAGGGTCGGTACTAGCTTTATTAATAAGCCGAGCATCGATTGACCCCTAAATATTATGTTGTACTATTATCCCTAACGAGCGAGGATTACCACGATGTATCAGTTACGTGGTTTTGTGCCAATTACTGCTTTCTCTGACAACACAGAGGGCAAAGTAGCCGCCATCGGTGAATTGTCCCAGTTGTCTCGCAGCTTCAGTCGCGATGTGAACTTCCTTCGCGTTACTGAATCCCCTGATGTCGCACTTGCTGTATTTAACAACACGCGTGACGATAAGGTTGTAGCCCCGGAGGTAGTTTATTATACGCTATTGCTGAACATCTCGCAATGGCTTTTTACTAAATCTATTTCCGGTGATCTGCCAAAAGACATTAACACCCTCTTACAAAACCTGAACGCCGCGTTTAGTACGCGTGCTAAGGTTTTAGAAGTAGGTGAGATTGTCAGCAACGGTCGTTACTGGTTCCCAACGTACATTACCTGTTCCGCACTGGAATCGGATAATGAGGACAGCTGGCTTAAAGTTTGGTATACGGATGACGCATTCCGTCGTGAGTATGACCTCTACGAGCACAATGTCGCTAACCCACCATCGTTCGATAACCTGGACGATTTCTTCCTGCCAGCTGCGACAGTCATTGCGCGAATTAAAGCTATTGATTCTGAGTTAACAAACAAACAGAACAACAAGTATCGCGGTGACTACCCTGAAACCAAGCTGCTTACCACCAACTATGACTTCGTCAGTCCGCTGGATGAAGAAGATACCTACCCAGTTCCGTGGAGCGTATTCGTCTACGGTTTGGCTGGTATTTCCTCTGACAGCATTCGTGACAGCATCGTTGATCATATCCTGGCGAACTCCACCCATTCCCGTGATGAGTGGGAGCAGATCTTCCCGGATCTGTTTACACCGACGGAGTTCTATATCATTCCGTTCTGGGATCGCTATTCTTTGCCGGATAACAAGTTGGTTGCTGGTTTCTACTCACCTATCATCCCACTGAAAGCACAGCTGCCGACCGCCAAGAAATACTGCGTAGGTACTGAGTACACTGAAGCTCACCTGACTGCCAATCTGGATCTCGTGGGTAATCTGTATCGCTCATTGCAGTTCCTTACCGTGGGTAACCCGAAGAACCGTAACGCACCACTAGACTTCCTGTCGCTGTGGCCTAAGTACGCAATGATCTCTACGACCAATCTGGACTTCGGTCGCATTGATCCAGACACGCGTGAATTTATGATGCGTTTGACGGAGCTGTTACAGACCGCTGAGAAAGCGACTCAGTACACAGCAATCCCAGACGGCATGACTCGCGTAATTCGTGATGAGAAGATGTACATGACGATGGTACATGCCAAAGTCCAGTATGTCTGCGCCGTTAAACTTAACTTCGTGAGCGGGTGATAGCAATGGGTATCGTACCTACTTTAAACTCCTCCGGCCAATTCACGGTACAGACGCCGTTTAAGCTGGTTGATGGTGTGTCTTATACCTGTATTGCCAATCGTAAGTTTAAGGACTTACTGAATCAACAGGTGGCGGTTTGGGATCGGTACTATTCCCCTTATGGACTGACCCAGGAACAGTATAATCAGGACTTAAAAGATGAAGCGGTGTTGGTGACATTGTTTAGCGACGATGCACCTACGGTTTACATACCGAGCACCTACATCCTTTCCTACCCTGACGCTTCTGCTACCACGTTCAGGCATCGGGTGCTGAGCTGCTCGTTAGGCGCTATTCCCGATAGCCTTGCATTGGACGACTTCATTCAGAAGGTACGTGCGCTTGCCAGTGACGTTGTTGGTATTGAACCGACTGTAGCACTACACAGCATCACGTTGTCCACTGTGGTCACCAAGGAAGCAGCAGAAGCCTTCGAGGCAGCCAGACAGGCGCGTATTAACAATCGCACTACCGAACATGCTCAGTTACTGGCATCGCAATCGGAGAACGCGGAATTACGTACACGCGTTCAAATGCTGGAAGAAATACTGGTTCAAAACTCATAGCGACATAAAAGCCTCTCTACCCTTTGCGGGGTAGAGGGTGCTTATTTATGCGTATTCAATTTGCAGACAACGATTAGCACCTTCCACTGTACCCACGTTCGCCGCATCCATCACAATGACATCAGCATTAACTAATGTATCGTGAGCTTCTGGGTTGTGTGAGATGTAGAAGACCTGAGAGATTCGTCTAGAGTCAATCAGTTGCTTAAAGAACTCCACTACCCGCTGGCGATGTTCTGGGTCAAAAGTAGCACCAAGCTCATCGGGGTAGATTGGATAGCCGTGCATGTCAGTAAATGACAAGTAGACTAACACAAAGGTGAAGTTAATAAATGCACGCATTGCACCGGACCCTTTAGCAATATCAGGAACCAGTTTAGGCCGACCTTTAATCTCGATAGGGAATCGATAGTCAAGATCGGTTGCATCGAGACCACACGGTTTAATGACCATGTCGTATGTCCATACACACGCAATGAAATCGTTCATCTGGTTAACCAGCGAGTCGATACATGCGCTCAGCTGATCTGCAATCAAACCGGACGTCGGTGACATCTGCTCGATAAGAATCTTCATATCAGACTCTTTCTGCATAAGCTCATCGCGCTGGCGCTCTAGACTGGCTACAATCTCCTTCGCTGACTTACGCTCGTTTAACTGATACGAGAGCTGTGCGAGTTCCGCTTGCTGCCGTTCGATGTTCTGACGGAACTGATCGTTCAACTGAGACGCAAGATAATTACGCATTGCCGTATTAACGCTTTCCAAAGAAGTAGCGAGTTTGTCTTTTAAGGACTCCCACTCTTTCGCTTGGTTGTAAGCCTCGTTCAACTCATCGCGTTGGCGACGCCATTTCTGCTCATCGTGCGTTAAAGCAGCAACGATATCTTCCAGCTGTTTAGCTCGTTGAGTCAAGAACTGCGAACTTCCCCCACCTGCAATCTCAGTAGCACGTTTCAGTACTACATTGATTTCATCGATGCGGTTCTCAACACGAGTACGGTCAGCCAATACACGCAGTTGCTCTTTCCAGCGATAGAACAGATGTACGCAAGCGTTAGGGTCTTCGAATACCAAGTCGTTAGTTGCAAACTCTTTCCACAGCACACCCAAGGCAGTATTCGAACTCACGACGTTACGGAAGTCACCGAAGAGTCTACGCCACTCATTCAGTTCATCCAACCATGCCTGATTGCGAGCATACGCCTCGTTCACCTGATTCAGCTGGACATTGAGAAGCTCAATCTTCTCACCGAGGATACGCAGTTCGTTTTCAGAGACGCCCGGTACCCAAGTATAACCACACTTCGGACACTGGGTGTTTTCAGCACCTTCAATCATCTCTTTACGAGCAGATAACTTAGTGAGTTCGGTTGCCTTGATATTGCGAGCAGTGACCAACTCATCGTGCTTACGTTGAGCCTCAGCTAATGCGTCACGATTGTATCGCTTGCCAGGGTTTGGTGGGAGAGCCAACAGCTTATCCGTGATCGGACCATCGAGTTCATCTGCTAGACGGAACAGATAGATAAAGTCACATTCACCATAGTCAAACTCGATGCGTTGCACTGAATAGAAATCTTTCAGTTTAGCTTTTAACTGCTCGAGTTCTTCCGTTAGAGTATTACCGCCAGAGCCAGCCATTACTGACATCTGATGGATCGTGTCTTCGATCTCTGTGAACTCACGACGACGTTCGACTAACCCAGCCTCTGCGTTTGCACGAGCTTGTTCGGCGTAGTTAATTTGGCGAAGGATGTTTTCAATGTCCTTTTGCCCCCGAAGCATCTCAGTATCCATGGATAGGATACGATCGCCAGCCAGTGACTTCAATTCACCCATTGCCTGCTCAAGCCGACGGTTAGCTTCGTGTCTAGGTGCGGCGTGTTGGTCGACAGCGAACATAAGGTCGGTAATGTTGGCCGTTAAGCGGTCTATATGGTCCTGTAGATCGTTTAACTCCTCATCGGTAAACAAACCCTTGTACTCAACCGCCAGTCGCGTCTCGGCGTGTTTACGAGCACCTGTGGCATCACGAGCAATTGACTTCATTTTGTTAAATAAAGCTAATGCATAAGTCACATCGTAAGAACAGGCTTTCGATATCCACTCACGACGCTGCTGTGGTGTCATTGCTGTCAGTGTAATCTCACCTGTCAGTAACTGATGCAGTGCGTCCGTGTATTTGAAATATTGGAAGACCAGCTCTTTCTGAGTTGCGCCGGTACCCTCATCGTTCAATACTTCTTTGTTACGAATAAAGGTGTGCTTGTTACCCACACGGAAATCAGAGATTAGGGTGTAGTGGTTACCTTCGTCATCTGTGATCTCTACGTGTTTAAGTCCGCCGGCTAAAAAGTCCTGGCGAGAAGCGGGTAATGGTGACAGCTCTGCGAACAGAGAACTCTTACCAGACCCGTTTGTTCCGATGACTAACTGGTACTCAGACTCAGGGGTATAGACAACCCGTTTGATTCCAGCGTACAGCAACCGAACGTTGCCTTCTAAGATCAGTTTGTTAATGCGCATGGTGACTCCGGAAATACATTCATCGATACTGCTGTCGTGTTAATTTTAATTCCTTGTTGTGGTAATTTATTACAATTACCACTAATCAAATGGAAGAGTTTTTAATATTAACTCTAATAATAAATATATTCCTTCCCTCCTTTCTGCTTAGACAGAAAGGGTTTTGTTTGTATGCAACTTTGCAAATTATAGGACAAGCAAATTAATTTTTACTAAAGCGGAGCTGGGCTATGCAGGAGATGAGTAGCAACTTCAAACCCGTGTCAGTTGCACGCGTACTGGAAGACCTGGAACCTGGCACGGAGATCCTACTGGTCGGTGGGTTAGAATCGAATCCCGGTCCAACGGGGATGATGGTTTCTGATACCCAAGTCGTAGAGGCTAAAGGTAAGGACTCCACTGGGAAAGAGTACAGTAGTAAGACAACTACTGATACTGTAATAAAGGCTAAGTGGTTACGCTGGGGTAGCCAGCGTTTAACACCGCCTAATGTCCGTCGTAAGATGCGGGTGATGCTCTATCGCTTTGCAGACCAAGATGAGTACTATTGGGAGTACATGGGTCTCGATGGACACCTGATGCGATTGGAAACAATCGTCTGGGGGATTAACAATAATGCCAATGCCGACGGCGAGTCCACGGTTAAACCGGAGAACATGCACACCTTAGAGTGGTCGACCCACACTAAGCAGCTGACGCTCCGTACGTGTAAGTCTCAGGACGAGCCAGTGGCCTATATCTTCCAGTTTAACTTGAAGGAAGGTTCTGTTACTTTGGCTGACGATCTTGGCAATATCGCTAGCTTGGATTCACAAGAGGCGATCTGGTTACTACAGAATAGTTTTGGCTCACACCTCAAGGTTGACAAAAACAGCATCTTTGCCTTTGCTGCGGAGTTGATCAAGGCCGAAACAAAACTGTTCCAGGTAATCGCAGAGACCGTTGAGATTAAGGCTAACTTATTCAGCGGGGATATCTCTGAACAGTTCCATGTAGACACACCACAGGCAAACTTCACTAGTAACGTTACCGTTGGTCAGATCTCCACCGGCTATAACAATAACGGCAACGGGATGGTGTCCAAAGGTAACATGCGTATCGAAGGTGAACTCGTTACGACTGGTGATGCGGTGATTGGTGGTAAGATCACTTGCGCTGGCATTGATAGTTCACGAAACGTTAATGCACCGAACATATAAAGAAGCACTCCCTACCCACTGCGGGTAGGGAGGCTTTTATGCCGTTAGTGCTTGGTACGATAAATCTGAAGCCAGAAAGCATCCTGATAGTTCGTCGGCTTATGCACGTAGCGGTGGTTCGTTACGTACTTCTGCTTACGGAACTCAGTCGTGCGACGCATGTAGTTAGTGAAGAAGTAATCGCTAGTCCTCACCACGTAATCGTGCTTAGCTGCGTACCAGGTGTAGTTGATCAGTCGACCTGTATCGGAGATCATCGGGTACATTGGTTTGCTATAGGCCATGTAACGACCCGCTAACTCTGCCTGATGCACCATCAGTCTTTCAACGCCTACATCGGTAGCGTCGATAGTGAAAACAAAACTCTGACTCAGCGTCAGTAACGCGGCGATGTTCTCCGTTGTCGTCAACTCAGTGAAATCCAGTTTATCCTTACGGTTATTAAAGGAAGTCAACTTGATAGAAGAGACATCGGTGGATTGCTTGAGTATCCAGTAGCGTTCTACGATCGGATAGTCACGCATGTTCAACTTCAGCAGGTTAGATCCCACTTGATCGTAGGCGTTATCTAACAGGTGCAAGTAACCGCCAATGACAATACCTACCGTTTTATTGGTGGTATCGATACCAGACAGTTTCAAGTAAACGCTATCAGTATAAGGGAGGTCGTCAGTCGGCGGGATCAACATATCAGCGGTAATAGCGAACCGCTCAATCTGACCGATTTTCTCGAAGTTGAGGATACCGACACGATTCTCTTTAGAAGCCTGTAGGCTGCGCCCAGCATCTTCGATGACAAACCCATCAGGTATGGCCACAGAGTTGTGCACAAGCCCATTCACGAGGAATAAGACATACTTATCGGCAGTAGTATAGTCTACGTCTGACTTGGTTACGATGGCATCAATAACCTGGTCAAGCGTTAACTCCTGCTCGACGGCAATATTCCTGTTATAACCCTGAACCTGGAAGCCATAGTTCCAGACATCGCGGTACGTTGCGTATACCCGATCGTTTGCTGGTAAGTCATCGCTTAGCGGAATCGTCTGATTCCCGATGGATGTCAGCCACTCACCGAACTTAATTGGAAGGAAGCGAAGGTTGGTATTTAAGTCCCACAGATTCAAACTGTAGCGACGCTGTAACTCAACAACTTCAATCTCTGCCAAGGCACCGGTGTAGTTCGTGAATATCTCAGCCAGCGTTAAGTCAGCCAGATTTACGGGATTCCACGCACCCGGAGCACCGACCTCGACGGCCGTTGCTTGTATGTATCTATACATGTCATTACCTCGATAATCCGTGCTCGGAGGCCGACTTATAATATGTCATAGCCTACACCACGTAATACCCAAAGAAATTATTTTTTACACTAGGCTCGCAGAGGCGAACAGTTATGTTTGATAAAAAGTATCTATACGAATTCGATCCGTCTGGAGGTTTGGCGGCGAACCGTGTCCCGCCAGAATCACATAGTATTAACCCCGCCAGTGGGGCTGACTACGATGTGATTATCCCTACCTTCGCACCGTTCTTCCGACAGGGCCTGGTCGTAAAACACATCACCAGCGGTCAAACGCTGACTGAGGGTGTGCATTTCGACTTAGGCTATCATTTCGAAGCCGCGTCACTCGAATGCGGTACGCCAATCTACGGTGGTATCGTTGTAATAGACCGTACCTTGTCCGGTCGACTTACCGTTGAATACCAAACCCTCGGTGGTGAATGGGTATTGGACTCGCAAGAGATCCTTAATATCCTGGCCAATATCAAAAACGACCCACGTAAAGTTAAGTGGGATGACGTCATCGATAAGCCGATTGTTTTCCCACCCGTCGATCACCTTCATCACTCTGATGACCTTGTCGGCATGGATGAAGTGGTACAGGGTATCGAGGCTATCCGTCAGACACTGGGTGATTCTGCTGCTAAGTCGCTGACAGCGCTATTGGAACACATCCGTGACCACGCTAACCCACACCACGTCACTCTGGCACAATTGGGTCTTGATTCACTGGGTCAACTCTCAGAAGCAACTGAGCAAGACGTTGATGCTGGGACAGACAACCTGCGTTTTATCAGTGCTCGCCGTTTGGCGTACTTCCTGACGAAGAAAGTACAGCCTATCGTTGATGCCCACGCAAGTAAAACAGATAACCCACATGGTGTTACTAAGTCCCAAGTTGGACTGAGTGACGTTCCTAACTATCGCATGGCTACATTGGCTGAAGCGATGGAAGGTGTGTTGGGTAACCGCTTTATGTCGCCTGCTCTGGTGCAAGCACTGGTCGCCGATCGAATTGCAGCAGCCATGGCAGATAGCGGTGATAAGCCTACGAAAGAGTCTATCGGTTTAGGCAACGTCGAGAACTACGCCATTGCTGACTTCGAGCAGGCTGTAGCAGGTACGTCTAATGCGCTCTACATGACACCACTTCGTGTGGCTAACCATGTCGCTAACGCAATTGCAACAGCGATGCAGGCGCACCTTGATGCTGACAACCCACACAAGATCACCGCCACCACAGTTGGTCTGAATCTGGTTCAGAACTATGGTGTGGCTACCGCAGCAGAGTTGGTCTCCGGCACAGCGACGAATAAGTACGTTACTGTCGCTGGCGTTAGCACAATGATCAAGAATGCGGTGGGATCTGGTGTTGCGGATGATCTGAGCAATCACATTGCAGATAAAGAAAACCCGCACGGCGTTACCAAGACACAAGTAGGTCTGGGTGACGTAGACAACTACAAAACTGCCACTGTAAGTAACGTGCTACTTACCGTTTCCAATATGTTCATGACCCCAGCTGCATTCCTGGGTTCGCTGTGGACTAAACTGTCTGACCGGGCACTGGAAAATGGTAAGCTGGGTGATATCGCAATTCTGGATGGCAACCCACAGACCGGTGGTGTTCGCTATGGTCGTGTTGTTTCACGCGATCTGGTTATCTCCACTAACTCGGACGAGCTGGCTAAGCTGAAAGATGCTAACGAAGACTTCTCTCGTGTGTTCTCTACCTGGAAACGTTTCAGTGTGGATAAGAACACGATGGTATCTCCGGCAGTGTCTTCTGAATTAGAAGCCTGGGTGTTCGACAAAACCAACAACCGTATCGTCTGTCAGGTTAACTCTGTATCGGTTATCGGGTTCGTGTCACCTAAGTCCTATTCAGACTATACCTTCGAAGTCAACGCCGCTTCTAGCGATGCTGATGACGACTTGCTGGGTATCCTTATCGGGTACTATCAGGAAGATGGTAAGACGCACACCCTTACAGCCCTGCGTAGCTGTGGTGGTGACGGCAGTGGTCTGAGTGGTAACGTTACCGGTAACCGTGGTCGTAGCCTTTGGTATATCGCCAAAGACTTCGGCACCGCAGAGGTCAAGTATCTCTACGAGGGTAATGGTGGGTTGAAATGGCCCGATACCGGCACTGTAGACGATTCACGCCATCCGATGGCCGACGTAGGTAGTGCGGCTAATAAAGGATGGGGCGAGTGGCTGAAGGGCGTTAAGATCAGAGCAACGCGTGATGGCGACACTATTGTAGTAGAAACAACCGACTACAATGGCGACACGTACGTCTCAACCTCTAAAGTCACCATTGACCTGAGTGCTGACGACGACCTCGCTGGTTTCATGGGTAGCTCACCGGTTGGTTATGTCTGCTTTAGTCAGAACCAAACCACCTGGACTACCCTGACGCGTCCGGACGGCAAGCAACCTATCTACGATCTGGAAGCCGGTCAAGTCCTGGAGTTCGATGGTTCTGATTGGGTCAACAACGAGGGTTCTGATGAACTCGTTCACCCTGGCCAGATCTACCATACTCCACTTACTGGTAAAACCCACTTTGTGGATACGTACGGCGATACGTTCCTGATCGCAGATCTTAATCCGCCTGCGAATGTCATCACTCAAAACAGTGGCGATATTCTGTTCAGCGGTAACGGTTCTAAGGCCACGCCTCTTACTGCTGAGTTTAGCGGTACGACTACTAAGGCAATGCACTCTGATACCGACATGACTGCGGGCAGTTAATAAACATAGAGGGGTCCAAGTGACCCCTCTTTTTATTCTGGAGTTAACATGGCAAAAGTTAGCCTTACTACCCTTTGGAATGACTTCCATGCTTGGATCGCAAGGAAGGACAACCCACACGCAGTTACTGCTGATCAGGCTGGTGCGTATACCCGGTCGGAGATAGATTCACTGTTGGCTGGTTACTTACCGGCTGGCGTTTTACCGATTACATCTTTTGGTTTCCCCAACAGTGACCGTATAGAGTACAGTGCCTCCAGGCTGACAGGTAACATCTGTCGAGTCGTATTTGCTAATATGGCTACCCCGGTTTTAATGGATGGTCGTAAGTACCTGTTGGAGCAAGCGTCGTGGCAATTCACGGTCCCAGCTAACACCACTGTCTATCTCTATTTAAAACGAGATGCTTCGTTGGGATATAACTCGGTGCAGCTTGAGGCGGCAACCGCTGCTCGCGCCGATACGTCAAGTAACTTCTTCATTGGCACTGCCGTGAGCGATGGTACTAATATCACCGTTACCATTAAACCCGTGGTCATGATATCGGTTTATCGCATCTCACCCGATCCTATCGGCGGTGCCATCCCAACCTCCACTGGCCTGCCAACTGAGACTGGTACCTTTAAGTGGTGATAACATGATTTCATTAGTTAAGTTGGGAAGCGACTTTGCTTCTTGGATATTGCGTAGGGATAACCCTCATCAGGTTACAGCAGATCAGATTGGTACGTACGCTACGACTGAACTGAATGAAAGCACCCTAAACGCTGACCTGGTCCCAGCAGGAACAATCCCAATAACACGTTTTGGTAACTTGCTGTGGATGCCCATAAACTTCTCAGGTAGTTTCGAAGGCGCAACTAGGACAGAAACGTTCTGGTTCAACGCGATGACTGTTGAAGACGACGGTACACTAGTGCTGTTGATGAACGCGACTAATGGCGTTCGTGAGTCTGTCTACTACAGCTCGTTCGAGATAGCCAATGCTGAGATCGTTAAGCACAATCCCATTGCTACAGAGTACCGACCCCCATTCCTCAAATCGACGGAGTGGATTGGTGGTCTTTATCAATGCATGGCTAAAACAGCTATCTGGGGTAAGCTCTACGGTAACAGCTCGTACGACGCCTTTATCGTTTTAACCAGTGGGACGTTAAACCCAGAGAGTCATGTTGGCGCGTATCTGGATAACACTGGTTTGAGTGTTACTGACTCAGGAACAGTTGTTGCATCAGGACAGTATGTCTATCTCCTGCAACCATCGACTGGTGTGGATATTGATGTCTATCGAATTGCGATTGTCGATATCAAAACTAAGTCTGTTGTTTCGTGGCAGAAAGTGACCGGCATTACTACCTACGGCATAAATTTAAATGCCCCGAACTATCCGAGCATTCATGTCGCTGACAATCTCTTCGGTGCGGAGATCAACGATTATCCGTTATTCCGTAAGGTGGGTAATCCACCAACGTTTAGTCCGTCGCGTATCCAAATCTACGGCGACGTAAACCCGACGACTGGGGAGATTTGGTTTAGGTGGTTAGCCTGCGGTCAGCACCAATCGAATAACACGTACTACGGCGACGCCATGGGCTTTGTTTGTGTATTCGATCCGAGTACGATGACAGCCACAGTGCCCGAGGCTTTACGTGGTGACACACAGATTCAGGAGGCCAGTAACGGTCCTGGTTATGTGTTATCCGGACCAAATGCGTACAGCGACAATGCTGTTAAGATCCGTGCAAATGCCCAACCACACGATAGTGCCATAATCGGTCAAAACGGAATAGGTTTCACGATCAATTACGGAAATGAAAACGCCGGGACAATCTGTCCATTTACCGTACCCAACTTCAAGAACTATTGGGAGTTCTGGGATTACAGTAAATATACCACGGTAAATAAAACAAACCGTAACTTGATACGTCGTTACCCCGGCCCGTTTGGCGATTCGTCGAGGTTGCTGCATGTATTGGCAACAGATCGCATTGGATGCATCTCCTACACCAATAACGGTGACGATTGGAACAGCCGTCGTACCTCGTTTCCCGTGACTGCGATTACTGCGTCGATGAACTATACCTTCAATACGCAAAGATTAGGAACGATAAACGGATTCCAACCCGTGGATCGCACCGACCTGATCTCCAGTTTTAAAGGTACGCACTGTGAATACCATGACTTGAATGGTACTTCTGTAAGCGTGGGTTGTGGTAGACTCTGGGAGAATAGCCTTAGTGCGTTCACCACCGTTGACAAGGACTTGAACTACTCCGGTACTGTCTCAGTAACACAGTCACAGTGGGACTCGTTAAAGCAGGCAGTAAAAGCCGCTGCCGGTGAAAGTATCTGGCCGTCTAATGTGACTCTGAACGTCTATATGGAATTGCAGGTCTTTAACGACACGCGTATCCCGTGCATTGGTATTGTCAGCTTGTATGATGCAAGTGCGCGTACCCTAATGACTGTAGCGTTTAGTTTCAACACGAGCGGTAGAACGGGTGCGATTGCGACCCTAACTTTTAAGCGAGTTCTGTTCACTTGGAACCAAACAAACTCAAACGGTATTCTCAATCGTGGTCGTGAGACACTGGCTCCGACGTGCGTGGCTAGAAATGCAAGCGAGGGTTTCACTGTTGTCTCAATGTCGGCGTACTATGCTAACAACGGGATCGGTAGTCAGCCAGGATTGGGTATTACGGTGATGCACATTGATGGTGCCGATGACTATCGCAGTGACTGGATTAAGACCGCTTCTAATAACCCATGGTATTTCGGTTTCACACATTACGGTGTCATACCGGGCTATGGGTTAGGTGCACACGACATGACGGCTAACCGCTCACTAAGTGGCACAGGGTTGGTGTGGAGACCGATAGGTAAGACGAAGACCGAGATAGAAGCCTGGACTGCTGGCACGCCACAGTACATGGTGATGTCTCAGCAAGCACCGGTTGGTTGGTTTGCTTATGTCGGTGAGTCAGTTCCTGTTTATATGGCCGGTAAATACGTGACGGTTCCCGCAACGTCCATCGATCTCACGAAGGTGAAATCGAATCCGGCTAATAGCAAGTTCTACGTTTACGTAGTGGACACTGGGTCGACGTTTGAATACCAAACCTTCACTGCCCCAGTTGAAGAAACACTGTCACGGTGTTATGTGGGTTATATTGAAACCGACAGTCTGAAGATCGCTCGACAGACTATGACCAAAATAACCCGCATCGGCATTTATCGTTTATCTGCGGCACAAGTCGGTTCGGCTATCCCAGTTGTGGGTGGTCTACCTACGTCGTCTGCTTCACTTGAATGGACTAAGACCAGCTAGAGCTAACCCAAACTTATGAGTTAGGTCTTTGGTTTGGCCCTCCCGTTGTCGCTCAGATTGGTGCTGTTCCGGCAGGACGTACCGTGAACGGTCAAAGTCTTGATAAGGACATCTGGGTTGGTGGTGTACTACCCGGTATGATAGTCATGTGGTACAGCGACTGGATTCCACCGGGTTGGTTACTCTGCAACGGGCAGGGTGTAGGCAATAACCCAAAACTGCGATCGGTGGTTGGGAATAACGTTCCTGACTTTCGTGGGTATTTCCCTAGGGCTAAAGATGGTGGCCGTGGGATAGACCCCGATTACGGACGTGGTTTGGGTTCCATTCAAAACGATGGTTTACAGAACATAACCGGTACCTTGTTAGTCGATGTTGCGGCTACAGAAAACATTGGTCTCGGTTTGTCTGGTGCGTTTTACGATGGAGGTAGCCTCGGTAGACCTTCTGATAAAGGAACGACATGGCGTGACGAGATTCGAAGCATTCGCTTTGATGCCTCACGCAGTGTAAGGACTGCATCGGAAACGAGACCGAAGAACATCGCGATTAACTTTATCATCGCTGGTGATAACGCTACTACGCAACTTTAGAATTGAAAAGAGGGTTGTCCTCTTTTCAAACGAGGACAACTAAATGGCTACAAAAGTTATTAAGTACCCGTTGGATACGACTGGAAAGTCGAAAGACAACTTGGTGCTAGCTGAGCCTCATGTTGTTCCACGAGATAACTCTCGGGCGTTTGCGACCTTCTATGGTCCATTCTATACCGATAGCCTCGTGGTTCGACAGAAGGGTAACGTCACACCCTTGAAGCAAGGCACCGACTATAAACCGATCATGCTGTATCAGGATGCTACAGTGATGTTGGGTCTGTCGGTTAGTGCTGCGATTATCATTACCAACAAATCACTCGGTAGCGATTTTGAGATCGATTATCAGGTGGTGGGTGGTCCGTTCAGTCTGTCCTCCGGTGCGGTGGCGGATTTGTTCGAAGCGCTTGAGCTGGATAACCGCAAAGTTAACTGGGTTGACGTTCTGGGTAAACCCGTGCGCTTCCCGCCAGCACCTCACCTTCATGACGCCGATGACCTTTACGGCATGGAGTTCGTGACGGAGGCTCTGGAAAACCTGCGTATTGCTATCCTTACTGGCGACGTGGCGTCGCATGAACAGATCTACGATTATATCGATCGTGTTAAAGATCTGATCTACATCGATATTGATAAAGTCAATGCCCGTATCGATGCCACCAACAATGACGTGACTAAACTTCGTCAGGATCTTCAGAACCTGATTGACGGTGATGTTGCTGATTTGAAACGCAACCTGGCTAACCACATCGCTGACAAAAATAACCCACACGGGGTGACTAAAACCCAAGTAGGTTTAAGCAACGTACAGAACTATTCGATGTCGACGAATGCTAACGCAATCGACGAAGCGAACAGCACTACGTACTTGTCACCATCGGCAATGTGGTACGCACTGAAGCAGAAAGTCCTACCGATTATCAACAACCACATCGCGGATAAAAACAATCCGCATGGTGTTACTAAAAGTCAGGTCGGTCTGGGCGATGTTCCAAACAACCCAATGGCTACTCAGCAAGAAGCTGAAGCCGCTGCTACGAACGACCGCTTCATGTCGCCGCTGCGCGTGATGCAGTTGATCAATTCTAAAGTAATGCCTACCATCAACAACCACATCAACAACCGTAACAACCCCCACGGTGTAACGGTCGCTCAGATTGGTGCTGTTCCGGCAGGACGTACCGTGAACGGGAAACCGTTGACGACTGATATTTGGTTGTCAGCAGGTGACGTTGGTGCATATACCACCGGACAGGTAGACCAGATCGTTGCCCAGCTCCGTGCCGAGATGCAGCAGTCTGGTGGTGGGCAGCTGAAGATGGGTCCTGCGCAGAGCTTTAAAGAGCGTCGTGCTAACGAGCGTATGGGTGGTGGCGTCATGACCGCATGGGCCGACTACGGCGGCTCTAACTACTGGGTCGTATTGCGTCCACTGTATTACTGGAAAAATAACCAATGGTTGCTGACGCCTTATGAGTGATTTATTGACAGTCACTGGTTTCCACCAGTACACACCTGAGGACGCCATGGATGGCGTTCCTTATTACAGGGACAGTGAGGGCCGTGACTGGTATCAGCTGCGGTATCTCTTCAACGATGACACAATGAAATTCATCTACGATGAAGAAGGTCGTCTGTTGTGTTTCGCTAAGTCTGCCGAGTTTATGGCTCCTACTGGTACTATCAGTGAGATGCCACTGAAGGACTGGCCGCCGGGTGTAAGTCTGAATGGCTTCTGGCGCTGTAGTCCACACGCAATCGAGTGTCGTGTTGAGAACTTAGGCGATCGAATGATTGCACTCACTGAGTTTTTCAAAGACATTGCGGCTGAAACGAAATCAGTTCGCTTGGCGATTGAAGACTGGCAGTCTGATCCGTGTTACCCGTTAATTCCATTCCCGCGCTTCTCTAACGGTATTGTTGAGAAGGCGGTTGAGAAAGGGATGGACATTAATGAGTATCGTCTTTTAACCTTGAAGGAGGCTCCCTAATGACTGATTACAGTCTGTTCACGAAAGACAGCATCATCCGTCGCAAGACGGCTATCGAAGCGGGCTACGTGAACAATAAAGATGACTTGGGTGGTGAAACCATCTGGGGCATCACGATCGCCACTGCACGCGAATATGGCTATAAAGGTGCCATGCGCGATATGCCGCAGTCTCTTGCTTTTGAGATCTACGACAAGATGTGGTGGCAGCGTCTCATGCTCGATGACATCCTCGCGTTCCAGCCGTTCCTCGCCGACCGTCTGTTTGACTTCGGCATCAATGCTGGTCGTAAGAATGCCGTTATCGCGTTGCAGCGTATCCTCAACAGCCTGAACAACCAAGAGAAGCTTTACGCTGACCTGGTTGTTGACGGTGGTATGGGCACTAAGACCATTACTGCCATTAAGGCATTGCAGGGTATTCGTGGTGCTGAAGGTATGGCTATCCTGGCTATGGCACTGACGCATTTCCAAACCTACTACTACTTAGACATTTCTGAGAAACGTAAACAGAACGAAACCTTTACTTACGGTTGGTTCCGTCGCGTGTACCAGGAAGTCAAAGAGTACGCTAAAGCAGCCCTGGGGTAATATATGGAAACCTCACCTACCAATGTTTGGATTAAAGTTGCACTTGTATTGCTTCTGCTCGGTGGGGTTTCCGTTGTCAGTTGGAAACTTGCCGTTCGCGCTACAAATGCTGACTGGGTAATCAAACAAAATGATATTGCTACTAAGCATAATGCGCAGGTCAAACTTCTGAATGCCTCAATTACGAAGCTCGAAGAAGATGCGCGTCTTGCTCAGCAGCAACGCACAGCTACCTATTTGCAAGGGTTACAAGATGGCCGTAAACAAACTGAAGATACTATTGCTCAGCTGCGTGCTACCAATAGCGGGTTGTGGCTCCAAGTACGTGCCTCCGGTGAACGAGCAAGTCGAGCTGAAAATGCCGCCGTTCAATCAAAACGTGATGCAGCCGAGGCAGCCCAACTTACAACAGAGGCTTCTGAAGCTCTCATCCGAATCACAGCCGACGGAGACGAAGCCATTAAGCAATTAGGGCTTTGTCAGGCAGAGTATAAAGGGCTGTGGGATTACACAGACCAGGTTGTAAAGGAATACAATAAATTGCGATTCGGCAAATAAGCACTCTCCTCTCTCCCAAAGCGGGAGAGAGGAGTTTATGCTGTTTTATTTATTCTGGTTAGGGGCATCCGTGTCCATATTAGCCGCTCCCGGAGGAGGGTTGTCATCAGGCATATCAGAAGCCGCTGGCTGGCTCTGTGGAGCCGTCTGACTTGCAGGTGGTGCAACTGGTGCCTGTTGAACAGTAGTCGTGTTCTGCTGCGTTACAGGACGTTTACGGGTTATTGCATCGATCACCGCACCCCATGCGCCAGTCTTGGGCATTTCACCCAGCGCGGCACTGATAATATCGCGGTTCTCTTTGGTCAGTACGCCATACCAGGTCCAGACAATACCACCTGGTACAATGATGATACACGTAATGTCCTGCCAGTGCGGAAGTGGCAAACCACGAAACATCAGGTAGGCATACGTAATTACCATCACACCAACCAACAGCGCCATGAATACAGCTACTGCCGTTTTCCAACCTGACTGCCCAGCACGAAGCTGTGAGATCAAGCTAGTCAACTGCTGCATATCAGAGGCACCAGAGTCGGTGTCAACTTCTTTGTTCAGATACGCGTCTCGCTGTGTTGCAGAAAGACCGCTCAGTGCTTTCAAGCAGTCGCTACCTGTAGCGCTGACAGTGTCCAAAGAAACGCCAGTCAAGCTAGCGATTTCACTTACGTGTTTCTCACCGTCGGTAAGCGCCTCGTAAAGTGAGACATCACCAATGCGCCGCAGGAGTTCACCAATTTTCATCTTTTGTCTTCTCATCATGAAGACGCCGGGATAGCCCCTACTTCTACTAAAATCTCAAGGACGTCACTGTAGACTTTTTCACGGGACTGCGTGGCGTCAATAAGCCTAAATTTATTAGGCAGGGTACGATTACACCGTAGGTAGAAATCACGCACCTTATTGAAATAATCGTCGTCGCGTTTTTCGATGGTATCGAGATCGCCGACTGCCGCAACGCGAGCACGACTGACTTCTAATGGAATATCCAAATAGATGATCAGGTCAGGGGTAGCGGTTTTACGCACAGTCTGCGCAGTCACCTCATTGATCAGGGTCATGTTGCTATGACCCGTCGCACCCTGATAGGCTAACGTCGAATAGAAACAGCGATCACTGATAACCAGCTTACCTGCATTTAACGCAGGTGCAACTACTTTACGTAGTAACTCATTGCGAGATGCCATGTAAACTAGTGCTTCTGTGTCCGGATGTAGTGGCTCGTCACTGTGAATAACGATCTTACGCAACTCTTCTGCTACGGGAGTTCCACCTGGTTCACGTACGTATACGGCATCAGGAAATAGCTCACGTAGTTTCATCAGCAGTGTTCCGTTGCCACTACCATCCAATCCTTCAATAGCGAGATAACGCATAATCAAATAGCTCCAATGAACTTTAAGAACTTCCACTTAGCAACGGCTACCGAGTCGTAAATGTGCTCAGTATGTCCAGTGCGAGGAAGGCTAGGGTCGAAGATGATACTCGTGTCAGCAATCACGGCCTTTTGGATATCGTCTTTACTGCTACCCTTTGCCTTTACACCCATGCTCTTTTTAGCAGAAGGTGGGTCGACTGTTTCGAGTAACATATATTGACGATAACGAGTGACTGCTGAGCGGATGGCTTGCATACATTCTACAAGCGCACCAAACGCGGCTGCAAAGCGTCCCATGAAGGGGGCCTCACTAACTATAGCATCTGGTCGCCAATATACAAAAATACCATACAGCGCTTCCTCCAGCATGTAGAGTCGCGCTTGCTTTTCACCATGCAGTTCCGTATAACCAGGAACAGTGGTGATCATCTTAGCACCCTGTAGCGTAGTAACTTCCCGTACAGTCAGTGTCTTTGTGTTAAGATCAATCTCACAAAGAGAAAGACCCAGGGTGTCAGTCCCCGGGTCAATTGCCACAAACCGATAGGTGTCGTTACTCGCGAACGTTGCTAGTCGTTGCTGTAAGTTTTGAAGTGACATCCAATGCACCTTCTCCCATCATCGGCTCAGTTGCACCCAGCTCTACACGAATGGAGAAGCCTTTGTTGGTGTAACCCACGGCATGGTAAACAGTAACGTGAGTAGCTACCTGTAAACCGATCGCCTCAGTGTATGAAATGCCGCTTGTGCCTACACCTTCCCCAGTAACAACCTGATCGTTACCGGTGCACATGGCCAGCTCAGAGATGATCGCACGCAGCGGGTTATCGTATTTGATACGGGCCACGTTGATATACTCTTTAACGTCGTTAGCATCGAATACAATGCCAACGTCATTAGACACAGACAGGAAGTCGCCATTAGTCGTGGTTGATTCACGGCTGGACAACTCAGGTGCTTTAGGTGAGAGGTTATCGCTGGTAGGAATGAACGGCACTGTGCTGGACACGCCATCAACCACGGTAGTGTGTTCCATAACGATCTTCTTAGAAGTTTCGTCTTCGACCACACGTTTAGCGTAACACGCTACGTAGTTTTTGTTGTTCCAGATTTCTTTAACACGCAATGCGTATTTGGCCAGCTCGTCCGCAGACAGCTCATTGCCTTCCTGACGCAGCACAAACGGTTCGTGGTTAAAACAAGCAGCGTCGGACGCACGGTGTCTGATTGGTGCGGTATAAGAAATACCGTCAGCACCTGCCTGCATGCGGTGACCACCACTACCGATTGCGTAATAACGCAGTGAAGGGGTTACCTTAGGCTGGACATCGGCTTGCACACCGAACTTCTCGTTGAGCGTGGTATGTTCCGGGATCGTATATGGCAAACCGCGCAGAAGGGCAACCTGTAGAGCACTGCCGTACACTGTGCGGGTAATCTGCATAAAGTCCGAAACGTTGTTTTCAGTACTCATCACTTTACCTCAAGTTTATCGTACGTCGCTCGGCACAAAGCCAAGAATACGTGTGTTAGTCAATTCATCGGTGATGGGCTTATCAATCACGTCATCTAACGTGAAACCCGTTAAGTCGGTATGTGTGATTACCGTACTAATATCGCCTTTACCCAACTTGACTTTAGCAGTAGCACTACCAAAGACTAAGGGGTGTTTATGGAAATCAAAAACAACAATAGCGTTTTCTTCTGAAAGGATCACCCGGCTTGCGATGACGATCTCTTCAGGTGAACACGGGATGTTGTACGTGGCTAACAGAGTATTACAGATAGAGCCAACCACAGTATTCAGGTTGTACGCCGAGGTCTCGATGACGCTGTTGTCGCCCAATTGCCTGGAATCCAAACGATTATACGACGTCGTGGTAGACCTGTCGTATTGTTTATCCTCCGGGTTAGCAAAGACTTCGATCCATGTGTTATACCGCCTGTCACCTGAAATGTTAGGCGAGCCAAATGACACACGACTTTTGTCTATGCGCATGTGGTTATTGCGATTTAACATTTCCACTAAACGTATTTCAGATGGTTTCATCTGGCTTACACTCCAGCTTTATCTTAGCGACAACAACGTAGTCATCGATGGTGAGCCAGGGCACGCCATCTACCGTCACAACTTTGAAACAGCCCGGCTCGAACTCGACACGGTTGGCAATCTCTAAGCCATGAACAAACGACGCAATTGTTCCTTCCGATAAATCTTCCACCCGCGCAGAGTGGTTGATAACCCGGCGGTCATACCGTAAAGTAATGCTCTCACCCTCATTGACCTCATTCGTTATGGGCGTGACTACGACGGACGTTTTGCCATCATCATCCAGCGTCCTCGGTTCTGAGAAAGAAAAACTGTTCAGTCCAAACTCACGATTAGACTCGCGGTTTAACTGAGCAATCACACGACAACGCGAACTCAGCAAAAAGTCCATATAAACGCCTCGTATCAAAAGAATATAGGTTGAACATAATATTTAACCGCCACACGGCATAAAGAGGTGGAAACCCACCTCTTTAGATTAGCCATTGTCTTCAAGTTCAGACTGGTCTTCTTTAAAGCCATCAAGACGAACAATAGTAATCACATCGGGAAGAGGGATTTTCTCATTCATCACGGTAACGGTTAATTGACCATGCAGCACGTAGTTAGGACTCAGATCGATGGTGAGTGTACCAATGATAGCGTCATCGATAGTACCGGTTTTATCATAGTTCCAGCTACCGATTTCGCCCTCAGCTGAAAGCGGCAGACTCCATTTGGAACTGAGTTCAGCCAGTACCCCAGCTAACACAGTTTCACCAGATACCTCCACATCGCCGTGTAGGGTGTAGTGGTAGTCAGTGATACCAAATGCGTCGGATGTGCTCAGGCGGTTATATTCGATGTCGACATAACCACGATAGCCTTTACCCGCGATTGCGGTGAACCGTGCCTTCGAGTTAGTTCCTGTTCCAACGAAATCGGACGGCGCTCCAACAGTGATGACTTTCAGGGTAAAGGCTTTCTTATTTTCGGCATTTACCAGATCGACAAGTGCCTGCTTTGTTGAAGTTACGTTAAGTGCCATTTACGATTCCTTAGGTAGTAGTCTTCTTCGATGTCACTGTGATGCCACCGGCACTACGAAGAATATAGTTATCGACAATCGATACGCTGGCTGTAAAGTTGTCACCATTATTCGACTGACTACGCACCTTAAGCTCAGATGCCAAAACAGGCACACCATAAAGCTGTGTTAAAATACCGGCCATATACGCTGGAGTGACTCCATTGTAGAAAGCGGTGAAGGATGCAAAGTCTTCGAGTTCTACACCATTGGGCGAAAGATCTTCAATATTTAAACGATCATAATTGAAGGACGTTTTATCGCCGTATCCGCCAGATTCGAGGCCAGTGATGGTCACGCTGTCGTGAGGGGTAGGTGCACCTGCAATGGCAGATGGCTTCGAGAAGGAAACATCACTGAACGTGAGTGTAGTACTGTTAACCTGGTTTATTAAAGCAAGGAGTGTTTCTGCTGAAGTTGACGCAGAACTTTTATCCTCACTAGTAAAGTGATCGCTAGTCGACGTTTGTTTGATAATTGTCCCGATGGCAATTAATTCTTTTAGTGTGATGTCGACTGCGTTTCTTAGGACGTGGTGTGTATTAAAAACAACCCGAACAACACCATCGTTTCGTGTAGCGGTATAGGTGCCCGCATCCATCGGCATGCCCCACACATTCTTGATGTGCGTAAGTACCGTACTGATGATATTGCTGTTGCTGTTATTGGCTAACACTACACCGACGGTTGGTGTCTCACCAAAGGCAGTCTCAGCATCAAGTCGATGGTAGCCAATATCAACATAGTCACTACCGTCATCCACGACAGTTAACCGGACCACGCTATTTGTGGTAGACATCTTAGCCACAAAGTCGCTTGCTGATACATCAGTAGGTGCCGCAACCGATACGTCTGACAAAGTAAGCGACAAGCCATTAGACTCATTGATTAAGTCTAACAAACTCTGCTTGGCAGTACTCGCTAGATTATACATGAAGTACCTCATACGAAATAAAAAGAAACGTAGCCCCATGAGAGGCTACGTTTTATGACGTCAGTAGCGGACTACTTAGCCCTGCTGAGCCGGTTTAACGTCGTCGTTGCTAAAGCCAGACAGTTCAGTGGTCTTCACCTGATCGTCCAGAGTAGCAGCGGCAATGCCAACGGTCAGCGGCAGTGTATCACCCAGCACGTAGTGTTTGCTGAAGTCTACAGTTACTTTCCACGGATAGTCCGCGTTGTAATCTGCATCGCCTTCAGCCATTTGCGAAACGTTGATCTCGTACGATCCGTCTTCCAGTGGAACGGACTTAATGCCGTCTTCGATCAGACCACTTTTAACTGCGGCGGCTACGCCTTCCACAGTGGCGGAAGTTCCCGCTGGTGCGCGCCAGCTTGACAGTGCCAGGAGCACTTTAACTGACGGACGGGTATAGGTAACAGTAACCGAACCAGGCAGTTTGTCTGCATCGGCACCAGTTACCGCGACAGTGGTATTCAGTGCATCGGTAGCGCCTTTGCCATTTGCCGTGGCAGGAGCAGCCAGAACGAGATCGGAGAGTTTGAAAGTGGTGTTGTTGTCTTTGTTGATGAGATCAACAAGGGCCTGTTTGCTGCTACTAGCAGTAATCGCCATTTCTATATCCTCTAATTTACCATGACAACATGTACATGGTGCATCAAGCATAAAATAGGTTATTCCCAGGTGATGTTGGGATTGCCTCTAAACACGGTGCTCATATCGCTCTGGTCGAGACCGATGCTCGTCAACAGTGTTTTTGCAGTGCCGGTAAGTTTGTTATTCGGCGTGTTGTTACGAGTAGCCATGAGGTTACTGTACTGACTGGGTTTCTCACCCGATGGAATGGTGAATACACCCTCCAGCCGATTGATGGAACCAGCAATACCCACATAACCGCCACCGGAAGAGAGTATATACGTACCCAACATACCGGTAATTGTACTCGACTTGGTTAATGGGATGCTTGCCTGTTCGAATACAATGTCATCTGCAACCATCTCAAACGCGCAAGTGAAATCCACAGTTCCAGACTTAGTCGGAGTGGTAAACCAACCCGCTTCGACCAGGGACAGATTACGTGCTTCGGAGAACACGTAGGTGAGGCTACCAAGTTGCTCTTTATTCGAGAACAATCCAGCAGGCACTTTAGTGACACCACTGCGTCTGAACATAGAGTCAACGCGATACAATGCGGTGGGAACGCTGAACCAACTGCCGTAGATCGTGGTCAAAGCTGCGCAACCAGCAAACGTATTCTGCGCATAACTAATAACACTACCCAACACTAGTGGCTCATCAGGTACCACCGCCAGAGAACTACAGTTAAGGAACATGTCACTTATATTAGTAACTTTGGTGGAGGGACCCAACGCTCCCGACTCCACCTCTGTTAATGAGAGACAGCCGCTGCACAACCCGGTAAGTGTAACCAGAGCATTGAACTGTCCGAGATAACTGTTCCTCAGTTTGGTTATGGCTGTTTTACTAAACGCCCCTTCGACTGTGGTGACGCTACTCGACATAGGCAATAATAATCCATCGGGAATATCAGTGAGTTGGGTTAATCCGTAGAAAATATTGCTGATGTCGGTTACACCGGTGTAACCATCAAAAAGACCAGCCGGTAATTCCTTTAAATTGACACACCCATAGAAGAGACTAGCTAGGGATTTAACCGAAGCTTTCTTAGGGAGGTTGGTAAAGAAGTTGGCTGGTATCGAGGTCAAGCCAGTTGAGGCAAAGAAACCAGACAGACTCACGACGGACGCACACTTAGACAATAAATTCCCAGGCACCGTTGTGAATTGTCCGCCAGCCGGGGACCAACTAGGACCACCAAAGAAATAGTCCAGTGCAGTGACTTTGGTCAGCGAGTCTAACGCGCCTTCTTCAATTGTTCCAAAAGGACACCCTAGGAACGCACGAACAGCGGTCTTGAGATTACCTAGGTCCGCCATAAAGTCAGACGTGAAGGTTACTGGGTTACTGTAACGATAAGATGACCCACACAATTCGAATGCGGAGTTAATGTTCGTTAGGCTAACCAACCCCTTCAATATTCCGATTGGGAATGGGCTAACGTTTCTCGTTCCGTAGAAGCAGTACGACAGGTCGGTTAGTGCAGTACAATTCTCCAGTAGCTTTGACGGGATGGTGGTTAAAGAATTGCAGTACATGAAACCGTAACTTAGCGTCGTGAGCTTAGTCAGTGAAGCAAAGAGCCGTTCAGGTATCTCCGCAATAGCAGTACCGTTGAATGAGTTACTCAAATCCGTAAGCGCCGTGTTGTGCTTGAACAAGTACTCCGGTATGGACTGCAACTTACTAGAGCCAAATATGCCATGTCCATTCGTTAGGTTTACACAGTCGTCTAACAATCCCTCAGGTAAAGAAACTAACCCACTACTCCCGAAAGCAGAAGACAGATTCGCTACGCCACTGCATCCCTTCAATAGACCGGTTGGTATGGCTGTCAGTTGCCCACAACCATAGAACACGCCCGTCATATCCGAACACGTCTTACCAGCGTGGCGAATGACATCCACCCCAATGTCCATAAGTGAGGCACAGTTATAACAGAACCCGAACAGGTTAGTTATCTCAGATGTCTCTGGGAAAGCACCTTCCTCGATCTGGCCCAACTGCGATTGCCTAAACGCGTGTGACCAATCTCCAGAAAGTTTGGCTTTTGCAAATGCACCTGCGCGCACGGTGTTTACGCGAGAGCTTTGAAACGCGCGGTTAGCGCCAACTATGGTCTGATTGTCGAACAGTCCGTCTGTTATTTCCAGAACGTTGGCGTTGGCGAACAAACCGCTAATATCAATGGGGACTCGGTTCTTCTGAAATGCATCGGCCTCTATCCAAATGGCGTCGTTGTTCTGTGTTGGGTTAATAAAACCCAACGTCCCGTCTACGATACCGTCCTGCGTTACTTCGTAGATTGTGAGAATTGGGAAATCGAGACCATTTGTTAAAGTTGGCTCAGACGTAGTTGTAGTACGCATGACGCCAGTGCCAAAAGGAATGCTACTCGTTACCGTAATCTCGGTCTCCCCGGCTACCAAGGCTTCAGGAAGGTTAACCACCACTATCCATAGACCAACTACCCACTGTAAAAACGAGACCTTAGCAACAGTACCATTAATCTTTACATCAAAGATGCTGGGTGTAGGGGTTACAGTGGAGCGGACATAGCCTAAATAAAAACCGGTGTTAGCGGGTTTAGCCGTCGCTTTGACTGAAAATCTCAGTCGTGCAGATGGTGGCAAAAACACAGTTGCTTTAGTGCTGCCAGAGAAACGAACAGAGGTGGTTTTAGCGACTAGATCAATTGTTGACCCATTCTCTGCTTCACTTAGATCGAGTGGGAAAGTTAAATCGAAGTCGCTATCTGTGACAACAATCGCGTTGTATGTGTGGAAATCCGCAGCGAACGTAGAGAAGTCCGGATACACCCTGGCTGGTATTCGTGGGTTTCCCCACTTGGAGCTGATGTCTGACAACGACACATGCTGATAGGTGGATGTGACAGCGGCGGTGCCCATTAATGGTACACCGTCCGCCACCGGACTAATCGTCATCTCGCTCGCGCCACCGACAACATCGATATTATCGGCAGTGGCGGGTAACGCATAGAGACGCCTTAGTGATGCAGCTACCGCGCCTTTACCATCGTCATCGAGGTTATTAAGCATGGATAATCCTTAGGATGTAAGTGAGCAAAGTAAGTATGTGTCTGGACTATTCCAATCGGCGGTGGTGATTGACCGGTCGAACACCAGACATGCTACCAAACGAACCTCTGGTCTGACGTACGCTGTTGGGAAACCAATAGAGCCATACGCCCTCGACATTAAGCTAACTGTCTTAACGGTGGTAGGCAGTGTAAGACCCAACGTAAGAAAAACTCTAGACAACCAGACCCGCATAGCGCCCGTTATCTCAACGTTGTCCAATGTGCCGAAACTGTTGGAGAGCGTATCGCGAGGTATATTAACATAGTAACTCGCAAACAACGGTACAACGGCGTGTCCGGCCGGCTTGGTGGTTTTATCCATGGTAAAGACATCCAGTGCGTTGCCATCCGCACGGCTCAAATTGATAGCGGTTGTCCACCACGGGCTTTTGACGGCCTCGTAGTCATCAAGCAGAAAACACTGCTCGACGAAATTGAGACGTATTCGGTTGGCATTAGGTACAACCGAGTTGGTCATCGCGTTCCACAGTTCCATACAACTGCCGGTTAACCAAATAACCCCGTTACAGAAGTTAGACGCATCAAACTTTTGTCCAGCCTGGTTAGTCATCCCAATGACAATCTTCTTCAGCAAGGCTGTGGTACTTACTACCAATTTTCCCGCGTTAAGTAAGAAACCATTTATCGAGAACACCATTCCATTAATTTGCACTGCGTTATCTTCAATTGTTAACAAGTTGGGACAGTTAGCAAAGAAGTTAACAAACGAACCGCCGCCGTCCGTAATCCCAGTAGTAACGTCTATCGCACCCTTAGACACCTTGACTAATCTAGAACAGCCGGAGAAAACGCCGTCTGCTTTAATGAGCGTAGCGTTGAGTGTAATAAATACGTTTGCTGGAACTGAGTCAATGGCCGTACCTGCAAAGGCATACTCGATGGCACGAAGTGTGGTGTGTGATGAAAATAAACCCGCTTCGATTGAAACCAACCCAGAGTTCTGAAAAACCCCACTGGCGTCCCTAATACCAGCCCCTGGAAAGAAATCGCCAGGTATAGCAAAAGGTTGCGTAACGCCCCGGAATGCCTGGGCGACGTTAGTTAATTTGGTGGTGTATTTAAAAAGGTCTGACGGAATTGACGTCAGTGAAATGCAACCATCAAAGATGTTATTAACTACGCTAAGCGACGCACTATTAATAAAAAGCGCTTCCGGGATAGAAGATAGCGCCGTGTTGTTAGCCATCAGGGAATCGGCATAGACTATTTTAGAGTTAGCATCGAAGAACCCACTAGGGATGGAGGCGATTGAGGTTCGCATGAACAACTCTCTAACCTGAATCAAGCTGGGGTTGTTCGACAAAAAGTCTGCGGCAATGTCGGTGACGCTCACACAACCTTTGAAGACCCCATTTGCCACAGTTAGTTGCGAAAGATCCTTAAAGAAACCATCTGGAATAACCTTTAACTTAGTGCAGCCGTAGAACACATTGGTGAGTGTCGTCAGACCGGGGGAGTCGTTTAGCAGGTTGGTGGGTACTGTCTCGACATTAAGGCACGACATAAACATCGAAGATAACGTTTTGAGGCTTGGGAACGCAGCAAGTAATTTTTCTGGTATAACACTCACCCCTGAGTTCTGGAATAGCTGAGTTGAGCTGATGACGTTTGCACCAATTGGTGTAAATAGATCGGCTGGTATTTCCCTAAGGGACAGCGTGTCCATAAAAACCATGTCTAGCGTGGTGTCCTGCAAATCCAAATTCTTAAACAGTGTAGAGCTTACACTTTCTATCCCGGTGGCGCGCAGCAGCCCACTAATGCGGTACACCGAACTATCGCGCATAAATAACACGCTTGGGAGTGTCTTAAGTCCGCTACAGCCCCAAAACAGATTAGATATGTTGGTGCTTAACCCGCCAGCTGCGTGAATACACTCCTCATCGATTGTAGTTAAATTCACACAATCTTTAAAGAGCTGGGTGTACGTACCGCTATACACACGCAATAACCGGAGACGCGTTGGGCCAAGAAACTTAAACCCGTTCGAAACCAGACCAAAGTTCTTGATCTCGATCTTGTGATTACCCGCTATGATCGTATATGGTAAAGGCTGGTACACCCCATCAACATAAAGAGAACCATACCCGATAACTGCCGGCGTTACCGACACATTACCGGGTAGAGAAACATCCATTACTACCTGGTTAATCCACGGGTGGGTTAGCGTTACACGCAAGGTACCATAATAGTAGAAGCTAGTCGACTTAGCCGTAAGCTCCACAGTGACATCGTAACGCGGGTCTGGCGTGATGAGCACCGCTTCGAAATCATCAGTCGACAATGAAACACCCAGGTACTCCGACAGCATGGAGAGCAACTCAGCTTGACCAGATGGTGTTTTGTCGTGTAGTAATACATCGGCATTGAAGACTTTGATGTCATTCTGCCAATCGAAGACGTAGGTTTTGTTAGAGAGGTCCATGCGGTCAATATTGAACGTACTGGAACCTTTCATCTTGTCCGAACCCTGGGACGATGGTTTGATCGTTACCTGAATAGTTTTACCGGAGACCACCTTCTGGTCGGAGAGGACAAAGTCCTCCCATACCAGTTCAAGGCCAGTCTTCGCCATTAACTGATTCACGATGTTTTGTTTGTAATCATCGTAATTCATCACGAAGTTCCTTAGTCGTTAAAGTGCGCCCATATATTTAACTTAGGCACGATAAGCAGGCTACTGAAACCAGCCCTACCGCCTGCCGTTTTCACGTTTGCCTCGCCAGTGTAAAGTACACCGGTAATGCCAGACGCCCACTGGTTTGTTCTACCACCCATCAAGGCGTTCCAGAGGTTCTGTCTCAGCAACGGAGTGGACGCAGCCACACCCTGACGTAACAGTGAGCCACACCCGGTGTAATCGTAGTTATATGTCAGTGTAAAGTTAGAGTCCACCTTAGGCAACTCAGTGTACGCACCGGAGTTCCAACCGGGTTCGATAATGTCACCAAGGTCAGGTTTACCGCGCGTGAAGTAGACATGGCACTTACCAGTAATCCACGGTGAGTCCTCTTCAGCTTCTATCTCGATGTAGCTGTTGTTAGAAGACGTTGGGATACTTGCGGCCTTGATATCACTTGCTTCCATCGGGATGCCAAATTCATTGCTGACCCATGCTGCGAAGTCTTTGGTATTGTTGCTGGAGGTTAACCAAACGACATCAACGCCCTTAAACAGCAGACTTAAATCAAGTCGGTTATAAAAGACGTCGACATATTTACCGTAAGACTCGCCGAATGAGTTCTGTATACCAGTAGCAACAAGTGTCGCCTGGGTGTTCGACTTCTCCGCACCAGTAACACCCGAGATTGCTCTCGGGTTAGTCACGTTGTACATCTTATCAGTCAGTTCGAAAGGCAAGCTATTGACGGCGTTGATGGCGCTAGTCAGAGTTGCCTTGAACCCTTTGCTATAAAACGACATAGCTTATCCTCAAGTGAGATTTTTAGCACCATTGAGTGCGTTGGAAACAACCGTGGCATTGACCTGACTTGCATCACTCACGCCCCACAATGCCTTCACCAGCGCGTCCTTGCTACCAGTCAACCAGGTGGCATTGAGTAAGAACAGGTTTGTGTTTGTAGTGCTATCGGAGAGAGGGATCTTGTTACCATCAGTCACCCCAATGGTCAAAAGGAACTGATCGACCGTCAGATCGGCTAACTTAGTGTTGCCGAACATTGTCGAAATCGTACCCGTCAGAGGTATGTTCGCCTTTACTTGACCGATGTTCAGGTTAGACAGTGTCAAGTTATAGAACAACCCACCGACGTTCGGTTTGTTCTTATAGACCTCGGGATGAAACATGTCCGTTACATCACCACGCAACTCAGCTCGTTCAAACAGACTATAAGCTAAACTCAACGACGCCATCTTACTAAACAGACCTTTTGGTATCGTCAGTGCCAGAGAGTACCGGAAGAGATACGTGATGTCCGTCACACTAACCAGTGGATCAAACAAACCCTCTGGGATGACAAATTGCTTCTTCAGGTTGCTGAACATTTCCCTGGCCGACGTCACAGCACCGAATGGGGCGAATATGCCGCTAGGTAAAGTGGTAAGATTTCGAGCACCGAAGAACATTGTTGCGATGTTTGTGCATTTGGTCATTCGCTGGAATATTTTCTCAGGGAACTCCGTAGCCGCCGTATTTTCAAACAAGCGGTTAGCGCTGGTGACGTTATCGGCATATTCCAGTAAGTCCTCAGGGAACGTGGATGCACCACAAGAACCAAACATGTCATACAGCACTTTCGCGCTTTTGGCTTTAGGTAAGACACTACCTTTAAATTCAATGTTTGATGTGCTGACAAATACGTTACTGAAATCGCTGACCAAACTCTGGTTAGCAAAGATTCCGGCTGGGATGGACAATGGATTATTCACTCCGCTTGCACCACGGAAACACATTACTAGGTTAGTAACGTTCGTCAGCGTGTCGAAAAGTCCAGGTGGGCAATACCCATTGCGGAACTTTGCTCCGTAGAATAGCTGCCCTATGTTAGTTACGCCTGTCAGGTCTTTAAAGAGATCTGCGTTCCCATCTGTAAGTTGGAATGTGGCATTGTAGAAAGCATTGTAGAGTGAGGTTAACTTACTCTGCCCAGCAAACAGGTTAGAGAAATCGCCGACAACGGTAGTGTCACTAAAGAGCGAACTAGCGTCAGACAACAACGCACCCGAAAATACATCCTTATCGATCGATTGGATAACTGCTTTACTGAGCATGCTCGATACAGATACGGTTGCACCATTAGGTAAGATGCCTTTCCCGACCGAGTCGACCTTAACGCCCTGACACGCGTTAGTTAGGGTTAGGTTATTAGAAAAACCAGCAAACGCACCATCCTCAATATTAGGGATATTCGAATATGCGAGAACAGAAAGCGCGTTCGTCACCGACGGGTGTCTCTTAAAGAGACGACTCGGCCAATAGCTAGCTTTAACATAGCTAAACATAGTCCCCACTTGCTGAAGACTCGTCATGTCATCCAGTAAGCCGTCGGGGAGATGGCAACCATTCGTAGTCGAGTAACCAACCATATTAAACGCAGCAGTCGCTACGGCTACATTCTTCATCCCTTTAAACAGACCCAATGGGATGTTAGTTAGTTTGGAACAACCGTCAAAGAGTCCTTGGATCGTCGAGGTTGAGTGTTCAGTAACTTGACTCTCTGTCTCACCAAAATCCGTTAGGTTAGTGCATTGGGAAAACGTACGATCTAACGAAGAAAACCCGCCAGCGTGATTGGCGAACCCGGTGCCCACAGTGGTGAGATTACGACATTGGAAGAACATCGTGGCGGCATTAATCGGCTGCGTGTTACCAAGGAACACGTCGTCGCCAATTTCAATCAAGCTGCTGTTATACATGAACAGCGAGCCTGAAACCACCCTTGACCCATATCCCACAACACGATCAATCCGAACGATTGGTAGACTCGTGCCCACCGTACCCAGTGAAGGGGTGGCGTAGTAAAAATCCCACACGCCAGTTTCGACTGTTACAGTAAAGTAACCCTTCTCGTCGATAGGGTGGAGGACGCCATTTATTACCAAATAGGCATATGCACTATCGGGGAATATGGCTGATGACGTTGCGCCGTATACGCGATAACGTGCTCCCTTGGTGACTGATACCGTACCGCGTAGCATATACGCACTGCGGCTCTTCAAAGTAAACGTGAGTTGTCCTTTGTATTTCGGTGAGTCGTTTGCACACTTGAGTACAAAGGTCTCCCCATGATCACCTTTAAGATCAATCTGCTGGTCAACGATGTCACTCGTCTCCAGATTCAACTTACAATTGCGGTTTATCTCTTCTAAGGCGTCGGATACCTTAGCCAGCGGGCGCGCTGGTAAGACGGCGGATAACACACCCACCAAGCTAGAAAGCTCTACGCGATTGTAGTTAAAGTCGGCCTGACCTTCCACGGTATTTCCACTTATGTTTGTGGCCTTCCCACGAACTTGTGAATTACGTGTGGCACTTGCACTCGACTGCACATCACTAAATTCGATCTGTGCAGGTACAATGCGAGTACCATTTACATCGTTGATGGCATCAACAAATGCCTGCTTTGTTACTGAATCGCGTAGGCTCATAACTACTCCGGAATTGTGTACTTCATTGACAAATAGTCAACTTTGCCTGGTATTTTGAAAAGGACTAACCCAACACCGCTGTTGTTAGCTGAGGCCGTTGTAACGATCGATTGGTTCGTTACGGAACCAAGATCTATACCGAACTCTGCCAGCATCACCTTACCGAGTATAATCCGGTTGGCTGCTTCATTTGTACTTCCCTTGCGGATGCTATCGAGGTCTGTAGCGTAGAAACTAAAGTCAACATCCTTAGTTAACCGTAGTCCGTTTGCAGGGAGTGTCTTATCTACGCCGTTTTCGGTGGCATACACGAAATCACTTACTGCATCAGCATCGACAAAGATGTTCAAGTCTTTATCGAGTGTGGATAGATCGACTGGCGGTACAACAACTTCTATATCAAAACTGCCGATGTAGTTTAAAGATGTTGCCTTAGCCTTGACCGTAATCTTCTCCAGAGTATCGTCAGTGAGGTCTACGTCATAAACGTCCTCTGGGTAGAACTGTACGCCGCAAAGCTCTGAGAACGTGTCTAAGAACTCATACAGGGTACTTGCCTTGCTCGTCTTGCCGATCTCGTATTCAAACAGAATGCCTTTGAATAACAGACCAAGGTCGAGGCGATTATACGTGAGCGATACTTGACCCACGTAGATATCCTTAAACCCTTCGACGTCATTCCCAGTACCGGATAGCACCACTTGGGTGTTTTCTGAACCAGACACAACTAAAGGCGCGCTGAGCGACACGGATTCCCCATTAAGGGGAACCACGATGCCGGTTTGCTCGCCAGTTGCGTAGGCCAGTAGGGTGTCATTTCGAAATGCTTCTACAATGGCCATAATGCACCTTATGCGTTGTAGTGGAACAGTAAACGACCCGCCATATTGCTACAGAGCTTATCCAACTGTACGACCAACAGTCGCGTGAAGCCACGACGGGTACTGTAGGTGTCAACAACCGGGCCGTTATAAATGGCCTCAGCGTTATACAGGTTAAAGTCGGCAGCCTGAGAACGCATTACCCAAACGTCAGGTTTTGCGTACTTATTCAGCAACTGAAGCACACCATCCAGCGGCGTATTGAAGTCGACGTTAACCAGGATACTAGCGTCATCAGTAAAGTCCTTACTGTATACGTACAGATCGCCCTGTATCAGCGTAGACTGGCCTGTCGGGTAGCGAAGCACCGGTAGCACTCGATTGAGTACAGCGTCGTCCAGATTGATTGGGAGGCGCTCAACGATGACCTGGAAAGATCCCTGCCAGGCTGGGTTATCGTGTTTGAATACGATATCTACCGTAACGGGTAATTTACTCAGGTCAACAAGACCATCCTCAATGTCTTCAGAAGACAACGCTAACCCGTAAAGGCTATTGATATCTTCCAGCAGGTCGGTAATGTTTTTCTGGCTCTTCGGACGAATAACGGTGGCTACTGATCCGAAGATATTAGCCGCGTCTAACCGTCGATAGGTAATGACGGTATTCTCCTTGAAGTCACCGCCAAACACCGCCAGTAAGTCAGCCATGGTATCGCGGATGGCTGGCGTACCTTCGATTAAGGTAGGGTCTGGATTTGCTCGCGGGTTCGACACGATAACGTCAGAACGCGAAAGCATCAGATTGTTATCGCGATTGATTAACGCAATGACCATCTCTTGGGACGGTAGATTACGTGGGATATCAGTATACATTCGTTACCTCAGGAATCAGCGAACATCTTTCGGTCTAAAACCGATAAGACTCTTAGTGGTGACCTCGTCAGAAATTTCTTTCTCACTCAGATCTCCCAGTCCGTTCAAATCGTTCGTGGTCAGCGTCTTGCCGTTTTCGTTGGTGTAGGTCCAATCAAGTAAACCATTAAGATCGGTATTACCCAACACAGCGTCCAACTCAACCATCTTCGCCCTGCGGATATAAACCGTAGGGATTTGTCCGCGTATGCGAATCTCGCCACGTCCGGTCAAGTTGAAGTCGAGATCAACACTATCCTTTATAGCAGCGTTAGACTGAACTTCGGCAGACCATTGCGTGCCCTGCTCGGTGAGGCCGTAGTCTATCGCCGCTTCAGATTTCACACCCCAGTTCTTAACGTGTGCTGGCATCCATGGGTGTCGGATATTACCATAGCCGTAAAGTCCAATATCACCCAAACGTATAACACGCCAGTCTGCCACAATGGCAGGGTTCTGGTTGATTGTTTGAATAGCATGGATGGTGTATGAACTTAACTGAAGGAACAGACGCAGCATTGCGGCGTGTATCTCAGCCAGTGACTTACTATAGAACAAGTCACTTCCCGTTGCCTGGGTAAAGATAGCTGTAGCCAACTGCATGTACGTATCTGCATCCCAACCATCTAACTCCCAGTTACGCTCACGGAAGTAGTCGCTCAACAACGTACCTTTCGGTGCGAAATAGCAGCGTTTAGTTTGGAACAACTTACGACAGACAGCTTCCATCTGACCACGAGCACGGTAGTGTTCACGGAGTGAGTAAAGTTCACGGTGCGCTAGTTGCGTTTCACGAATCTCTACGCATTTCAAATAGAACCCTTCCGTCGATACCAGCTTTGGTAACGCTGGCATTGCACGCATGGCAACTGTAATCAGGTCATCACTGACAAGATACGGCTCAGCTACACCACGGAGTTCGTCAAACGTCGGACGATCTAAGCGGACCACGTCCCATGCCTCTGGAATAGGCACTTGCGTTAAGGTTACGCCGAATGCTCTATTCAGACAGTAGTTGAAAGCAACCCATGCGTCTTTAACAGACATAACCATGTTCAATCCAGAACGCGGATTTTGTACGGTTATCATCGAGGTGAAGACGCCTTCACTACCAAACAGTATCCAATGGTTATAGAGCGTATCCACCAAACGTACCGGTGTCAGCAATGAAATATCAACAACCTCGGACTCAAGGACTTTGGTTGGAATCTCGCCCATCAACCCGCGACTAAACTTGAAGTTGATATCGGCATCTGCCGTTTCAAGGTTGTCCGTGTTGTCTCGTGCTAATGGTTGCTCTTTTTCAAGGATTTCACGAACTGTTTTGTTGTCGTGACGAATCTCCTGCTCCTGTTGGAAGTTCAACGGTGTGAAGGAAAGACTGGCACGGTTATAAAGCGTTGTCAGCAAGTCTTCGTCACTAGCCACCATGTTATACTGACCAATCGGGAATCCACGTTTTGTCATGACGTTTTTGATAAGGACGGTTTTGGTTTCGTCTTTACCGTTGTTATGATCAATCCAACGAATATCACGATATAACCACATAGCTTGTTCGCGAGTCAGGAACTCACGGTAATCATCTAAATAGTTATGAGAAGCCAGGTAAGCCCAAAGGTGAAAACTATGGACGTAGTTGGTCCTACAGTTCCTTTGGCGTATTTCCATGATGGCACTAGGAATTGCAAAATGCAACTGTCGAAGTGCTGATGCCAGATACAGATCTTCTACCAGCGAGAAGTCGTTATGCAAATAACGTCTCACGAAGGAATCAATGAATTTCTGTAACTCTGGGATTAAGTTCTCTTCCCACGGCTCAACGAGGTCGTCGTCGTAATAAAGGATGCTGTGATCTGGGGCACTAATTGCCGTCTGTAAATCAACAGGCGTGATAATGCCGCGAATCAGAGCACGCTGCTCGGGATATCGTCTGACCAGTTCCTTATAGTAGCTACTGCCCAGGGTGTATTCACGCGCCGTGGTACTGTGCTTCAATAAGTTTTCTTTGGTGAAGTCAATCTCTTCTAACGTATCCAAAGAACGAACTGTCATCATTGTGTTCTCAGGATGATACTCACCTGCAAGGTTGAGGTAATACATCCAGGACTCGGGGCGTGTCGTATCGACATCACGCCGATATTCCATCAGTCCTCTATTTAGTGCCTCTGCCGAACCTGCGGACTTAATGACCAGCGTCTTACCCAGCTGGAGCGTATTAGCCCGATAGATATCGTATAAGTTACTGGACATTAAACGTCCTCCAAAATATCACTAAACCCTACGAGGTTTCGCAATGACAGATAAGATTAAGAAAGAGTCGGTAATGATTCGCGCCGAAAGTGTAATGGGGGGTCGGTCTAAACACCGTCGTGAGTCACCCATTACAGCCGCTGTAGCGACCAAACTCGTACGGGACACTCGCTCAGGTAGCACTAACCGCAACTATGCAAATACGTTGCAGGCGAAGACCGATGTGCTTTTCGGACAGTCCGAGAAGATCGCAGCAAACATGAACGACATTGAGAATATCTTTGAAGTTCTACCGGAAACCGAACGCTGTGAGATGATTATCACAAGCTGCATTCTGTCTCCGGACGACATGAAGTCGGTTAACCTGCGCTACGTTGCTGACCGCACAAGACTCCCTGCATCCATCCAGGCGGGCATGTTAGCCGTCATGGAGGACTTCGGCACGAAGACCTATAACATTAAGGAGAAGCTCCCTAAGATCATCAGTAAAGCTCTCTTTAAATCGGGTAGTTTTCCTATTCTTTGCATCCCAGAAAGCTCTCTGGATCTGCTGATCAACCACGATAACCGTATCTCGGTAGAGTCGGCTAACTTCCTGCAAAATGAGATTGCTCCGAAGGGTGTTCTGGGTGATAACAACGCAACCCTGAGTAAAGAGCGTGCTGAGACACGCCATGCCGGACGTGCAGTTTCTCTGGAGTCAATGGTTGGCGATTCTCGTCCTACGCGGGGCATGACAAACAACCGCATTATTGGCTCACTGTCGGTTAGCGATAACCCCAACATCATCAAGTTACCGCGTGTCCAGGAGGCGATCACTACTCAGCGCGTAATGGACGCTTATCACAGTAGCGGCACGTATGGGATGGAGAACTATGAGGACGGTCGCCGTTTAAACGACATCGCTCGTCGCCTTTATGTTCGTCGCCGTAACCGAACTGAGGAAGTCGTTCGTATCCGCACACAGGATCAAACCAACCGTAACTCTGTTGGCCATCCAATGCTGATCGACCTGAGTTCCGATGCCGTTATTCCGGTAGGCAACCCAACGAACATGTCAGAACACTTCGGCTACTTCGTTTTAGTTGATGGTTTTGGTAACCCGCTTAATAACTCTCAGGATAGTTTGTATTCTACGCAGCTGAATGCGCGTTTGAATCGTAACAAAACTGAAGCGTCGTCTATGTTGAACGACATGCGTACTAACCTCTATGGCGACTGTGGTGACGCAGACCAAGAGTATAAGGCACACATGTATGATGACTTTATGGACTTCATTGAGCGTGACTTACTGGAGCGTTTCGACAATGGTGCGATGCGTGGCCGTGCTGTTCAGATTGCTCGTCCAAATGCCGTGTATCAGATGATGTGGTCTCGTGTGCTGGCTAATAAACAGACGCAGGTAGTTTACGTACCACGCGAACTGATGACCTACTTTGCATTCGACTATAACAAAGTCGGTGTCGGTAAGTCTCTGACCGATGGCACTAAAATCCTGGCGTCTCTCCGCGCACTGTTACTGTTTGCAACCACCCGTGCGGCTGTACGTTCAGCGGTAGGCCACAAGGTCTTGAACCTGCAACTTGACCCAGCAATCACTGACCCTGAGAAATGGGTACAGCAGATGGTCCATGAGTACATTCGTGTAAACAATGGTAACTATCCTCTGGGTACGTCTGACCCTAACGACATTATGTCTTATATGGAACAGGCGGGTATCTCGGTGAACGTTGAAAACCACCCAGGTTATCCTGAGGTTAAAGCCAACGTTGAAGCGGTATCGAGTGCGGTACAGCAGATCGATCCAGACATTGACCGTGAACTCCGTAACCGTCACATCTCTCGTTATGGTTTACCACCTGAGGTTGTCGATAGCTCCACTGGCGTTGACTTTGCTGCGACTATTCGTACATCAAACGTGTTCTTCGATAAGCAGATCACGATGTACGCTACGTCGTTGTGTGAGCAAGTGAGTGACCACTTCAGGATGATTGCGGTTAACAGTGGTACCATCATGGCCGATCTGTTTGCTGTAATCGATGAGAACGAAGATCAGGTTCCTGCTGGGGAACGTAATGGCGACTGGCGTGCGGAGATGGTTATCGAGTTCCTCGAAAACTTCCGTGTCGAATTGCCTGAGTCTAACAACACTCGTCTGGAAACCCAGCTTCAGAAGATCGCTACCTATACCCAGGTATTGGATGCGGTGTTTGCTGCGTTTGCTAACGTGGAAGTGTTGCAACAGATGGACCCTGATGCTGATCGTGAAGCTTGTGAAGCAACCATCACAGCAATGCGTATGCACTTCATGCGTGAGTTTATTATCAGTGAGGGTATCCTGCCTGAAGTTACTGAGGCACTTACCTGGCCTGGTGACGATGAAGACCCGGCTTACGACTTCATGCGTAAACAGACTGGCTACTTCGAAGCGCTTAGCAATACCATGAAAACCCTGATGGACAACATCAAGGACATGCGTTCTAAGCAGAAGCCAGAAGGCACTGACAATGAAAACACGAACACCGGCGATAACTGGAACACTGGCGGTTCCGATACTAGCTGGGATACTGGTAGCACGGACACTTCGTTGACACAGCCGACCATGCCAAGCGACACCAATGCTGACCTTCCGAATGACGGTGGGACTCCATCGGGGTTAGATGAAACCTTAGGTGGCAACGGTAACGACGCGCAGTTAGATAATGACTTGAGCGTTTAAAAGCACAAAAAAAAAATAAGCATAGCACTCCTCTACCCTTGTGGGTAGAGGAGGCTTGCTTTTTATGCCGGTTTCGAATAAGACTGGGTGTAGGGTTAGTACTACCCAGTTACTCTAACTGAATATCCGATGTGTGTGATTAGCACTCCATCGGCAACTCTCGGGTTAAGAGAGAAGTTCAGCTACTCGGTTATGGTGAGAGATGATGAAGCAATCGCCATCCACTGCAAATGCACCAACATCCACGTAGAACGTCGCATTATCGGTTGTAATAACGCGCACCACATCCGCCGGGTTGTTGAAGACTTCGTGTGAGCTTTTGCGCACAGTGGTCAACAGTTTATGGAGGTGCGGTGACTGAGAGGCAGCCACACCGACAAAGCGTTCTTCTGAATCAGGTACTACACCCAAACCATCCACGGTACTGAACGGTAGGGTAACTGTTGACACCGTGGTCACAAAGACTGCGTAATCTTCAGTTGCCAGCTCACTGCCGAGAATATCAGTGTAGCGGGTAGCCTCCCGAGGAAGGATTTTTGCGAAACGACTGAATTGTTTAAACTCAGTGTTCAGCTTCTCAGTTGCGGTGGACTCACCTAATTCTTCAACAATAGCCGCCATTGCATCGTTGTAGTCCTCGGTGAAGCTTTCTACTTCGAACGACATTGCCAGGCGGTTACGCAGGAAGTCGTTGAAGCGTGCGGTCAGGCGAGACAGGTAAACTTCCTGGAAGCCTTTAGGCAGTTTAGCAACAGCGTCGGGTAACGCTTCAGCCATACGCTTAAAGGTAGCCATTCCAGCCACTACGTGGCGGAGCTTATCCAGTTCTTTGAACCCGTCTTTGCCCAGATACACTGGAACCAGCCGACGCTCGTTGAAACCTTCAATGGTAACTTCACGCTCTTTGGACAGCTTGTCCTTAATAGCGCGTGCAATGCTATCACTGGTGGTGTTGCGTGGGCTAGTATCAAACGCTTTGCGGTCAGCAGTTGCAACCACAGCTTCGATACCATTTGCTTCGTCAGCCTTGACTTCCCGACGGTTGTCAGAAACGTCAATACGCTTCTCAGTCTGTTGAAGCAGTTCCAATACGTTAATGCTTGAGCCTTTACTCTGCACAACAAGCAGTTCGGCGATGTGATCTTGCATTTCCACGTCGGTGTCCTCAGGATATTTCGGTTTAATGAATTCCACCAACAGTCCTTCCGGATTGATAAAGCGGAACTTTACATAATGTAACGCATCGTACGCCATCGGCCACGGAGTAATCCGGCGGTCATAGGCAACAATACCATCCACATCATGTTCATAAAACTTCCATCCACCACACAACTGCGGATCGTTCAACGTGCGAGCAGCGAAGTTCAGCATAGCTAATGCATCGTGCTTCTCATCGAACGGATCAAATGCTACATCATCGAAATCTTCCATGACGCCATCGTTGCCGGTTTGGTTCATCAGGTCATCGTGATTTGGCTGGAAGATAACCTCACCGCCATCAGATAAACCTAACTCACTTTCATCGACCATGTCCACACCACGCATTGGAGCTTCGGTGCGGTTTTGGTGTAGGGTATCGCGCTGCATTGCTGCATTCTGCATACCGTCGAACATGTTGTTGAAAACAGGATCGTTTCCATATTCGAACGGTTTAGCAGTTGGCTTAGGCTCTTGCTCTACTGGAGTGAACTGAGCAGCAGCTGCTTCCGCTGTCCAATCCAGCACTGAACCGGTACGCACACGCAGTGGGTCTGGTTTATACTCAGAGTTTTCTGAATACGAACGTTCGCCTGGTTCTACGTGCCCGCCGGCAGGACGACTGTGCCCGCCTGTTTCAGCTTCAGCCTCGGCTTCCATAAACATCGAAGCAATGCTGCCGCCAGCAACCCCAGTCAGATTACTACTGCGTTTAGCCTCTGGTTCACGATGACTGACAAACAGGTCATTCTTCTGACCGCGAGATCCATAGGACCCAGCGCCGGTTTCGCGTGAAGTTTCGCGCCCTCCTTGGGAACCATACCCATAGCCACCACCGCCGCGACGTAAACCCATGACGTTAGCGTAATCGGCTGAGGTCCCGGCGATCATATCGAATGTCTGACCAGCGAAGCGCTCGATGTCACCACGCAGACGAGGGTCTTCCTGACAGATGATCGAATACAGCAACCATCCGCCTAAACCAACACCCGCCATCAGTAGTGGATCGTCGTTATTACGACGCGCCGCCTGGTCAAAGTTACCCATAGCTGCCATTACATCAGGCAGATAGCGATTGATACCATTCATCGCCATTCGATAGAAGTTCTCACCAACGTTTGCATTTAAACCACGGTCGATGTCTTGACACATGGATGTTACAAACTTGTCGGCCTCAGCCGCAACACGTTCTTCGTCGCGACGGTTGTTGCCATAACCGGCGGAATGGTATCCGCCTTGGCTTGGAGATTGGCTGCGATAGCCCTGAGACTGATACATTCTGATTCCTTATTTACGTGAAATTTTGTTCTGAAGATCGCTGATGATCGGCTGTCGCGCCGGATCTGGCACAATCGTACCATCCGGTTCCAACCTAACTGCCGGGTTGGCGCGAGTACGACCGGTGGGTTCAGATTTAGGTTGGTTGGTTAAACTACCTGCCTCAACGATAGAGCCATGCAGGAACTTCGCAGGGTCAGCCAGGTTGGCAGATTTCTTATTGCCGCTACCTGCTGTTGCGTCGCCTTGCAGAACAACGTTAGACGTAATCTTAAACATCATGTTATCGCCAGGATAACTTACGCCACCAACTTCGCCGTGTTTCGCACCTGAGATCTCCAGGATACGATCTGGCTTCAACCACCGTTGCAGAATCTTGTTGATGTCTGTTTCGGTAATCTTGTTCGGTGGCAGAGACTGAAGCTTAAAGATCAGCTTCGAGATCTCTTTGGTGATATCAAACAACAGATAGCGCAGCACGGTAAGTCGTTTACCGTACATCGATGCGATGTCTGAGCTGATGATCATGTTAGAGAAGTTCTGGATAATGTACAGGAACAGTTCGTAGATATCAACAGCTGGGATATTGTCATCCGCAAGCTGCTCACGAATCATTCCGTCCATATAGCCTTCGACAGAGTTCAGGTGCGTGTCAATGCTTTCCAGTAATTTCCCCAGATTGTTTTTGTTCTTAAAGACAATCTGACCCAGCAAGATCTTCCACTGTTGAACGTCATCCATTTCGTCCAGGTTAACGCGATCAGGGAAATAATCCACGACATAAAAGAAGGTAGCAATCAATGAACTGACCGTAGGGGTCATATCACTTTCATGCACCAGTAAAGCAATGTCCGTTGGGCGGTAGTAGTTGGTTTTCAATGAAGCGGGTTTATAGCCTGTTGACGTACACACGCGATAGCCCTTCTTCACATTGACGAAATCATCTACCGTACCGATGCTAACGCCACCTTTACATATGCGCTCAAACGTTCCCCGCACCCCGTACTTACAGAAGAGATAGAGGAACAACGGTGTTTTCATATCCGTTGGGACAGTGGCCGTACCATCTGTGTTCGGTTTCTTGAGTCCGTGGTGAATCGCGGACCAATAGACGTAGGCAGTTTCAGTACGACCGTCAACTTTGAAGTGTGCGGATAGTCTTTCGAAAGTAAGCTTATCGCGGTTAAATGGTAAAAAGAGATCGTTCGTACCAACAGAGATTAAACGATCAGCCAACACCGGATAAACAAAGAAGCTGGAACCACGGATATGAATCTCACCGGCATCTCCAACAAATGGCAGGAAGATCTTAACGGGATCTAACGTTTTGCCATGTAAGCTCATTGAGTATTCGCACATAAAAACATCACTACGCGCTAGCTCAAATGCCTGCACGTTGTTACGCTTTTTAGTGACTGCCATATACTCAGCTTTTGGAGTACAACGACGCCAACCTTCATAGCGCATTCCTTCGGGAAAGCTTTCCTGCGCACACCGGAACAGGTGGTCGACATAACGCTCCGACCCCGGTACCTCACGAACAGCCACGCCCTCTGCGATCGTGCTGTTGAACTTCGGTGTGTTATCGTAGACCAAACCAAATAGATAGTTGTCCACTACTGCCCTCCAGTACTAAACCACTTACCAAATCCCTCACGATGAGTCATTCGAATTATCTGCCCCATGAGAGAGTCTAGCAATTCCATTACCAGCACGAACCACGACCGTTCACCGCTTGCCTTTTCATAGCGACTGCGACGATCGAAAGAATGTGTTGCGCCTTGAGCTGAACTTGCACCTGCACCGCCTTTACCACCGGTTGACTGCGCCTGGGGTTGTGCGTTAAAGTTAGGATGGCGTTCTGCGCGATCGCGTAAGCGTTCGGAGATACTCCTATTACTAAAACCACTCCCGCCGCTTGCTGCTTTCTTACCTGACGGCATAGATTGATTATCCATGAAAGACTCCGCCTCAGAGTGTCTTTCAAATATGGCAAGGTTTTCTTCAGCCCTACACAATTCACAAGTGCTGTAACATTTTACTTCTAGATCTCCAATCTCGTTTAAAGTGGTTACATAGACACCTGGCATTTTGCCTGCAATGTGTGATGGTGTCGCCCGTACTACTTCAACTGCTTTAACCCCCGCTATAAAGATAGCTTCACGATTGTCGTCCACATACTCAACTGCTTGTAGGCGGCCCCTAAACTTACTGTCCCGACCGACGAAATTACTCAACGGACTACCGGATACACTCCGCCAATCACAATTACCCACACCGATCAGAATCCCAGACACAGCGTCCTTGTGTATAGTACTGTCTACGAGATTATATTCACTTATCGAGAAACCATACTCGTATACCGTACAGCGTCCTGTGCTGTGCACATTGCCTTGCTCAACTGCTGCGCTAATTAGTTCGTTCATATACGTCCCGATGGATTGATTGGGAATATCAGTTGGAACCTCCAGTGTAACAATAACGCTAACGCCAGATCTTTCCCTATGATCACCGGTGATGCTGGCTGCATTAATGACTCCGTAACGATTATCGTAATAGGTTATTGCTTTACTGGATAGGTTTAATACGGTAGTGGTTACCTTGATAGATTGTACACCGCCGTAGAAACCCAGTAGAGTACGGATCTCTCCGTTATCTAAAGCGCAACAAAGGGCAGGTCGTATTATTGGATGGCGCGCCATACTTCTCAACCCTCTCGTACTTTTCGTTTTTGCAAATGGGTACCGCCATCTACATGCCACTAGGATAATATATACTTGAAATCGACTTGGATCGGAGTAGCGGCATAAAAGGAAGAAGGACTACTCCCCGAAGGGAGTAGCCCGTCTCTGTCTGACCAAGGATCGCTTGGTGTTTCCAAGAACCACTAAGTAAACCGTCTGGTCAGCAGCTGTTGACCGTCATCAGTTTACCTGTTCCGGGGTGAACCCCGTTAACTTAGTATTCTGGATGACATCAGACAGTCACTCGCCAGTAGCGCCGCCGTTTCCGCCTTCGCTGCCGCCGTTACCACCAGTACCGCCTTCGCTACCGCCATTGCCACCGGTGCCACCTTCGCTGGTGTCTTTCACAGCTTTGCTGTTGACGTCCAGCTGAGTGCGGGTCGCAGTTGCGATATCCAGGTTCTTAACTTCGATCATGCCCATGATAGGCAGGTTGGTGATCTGAAGGTTACGCATCTGGATCATGGTCTCGCGGTTGATCGCGCCGTGACGCGGAACCGGTACCACAGAAGACAGCTCTGGGATGTAGATGTGTGAACCGAAGCTCAGCGCATCTGGCTCAGAGGTGTTCTTACGAACGAACGCCAGTACGATTTTGCCAACCATACGTTTGTCCGGAGACGCAACGATGGTGTGGTCCATACCGATGCTCAGGGTGCGAGTATCGCCAGTTACCATCAGGAACTGCTGGGTAACGATGTCGGTACCTACAACCAGGTGTGGACGCTCAGAGCGGCCTTCAGCATCAGCATCCAGCGCAGCCTGGTAGTTAGAGTCACGCACCAGCTCGTAAGCCATGTTGCGGATCGGAGTTACCAGAGCACCCTGGATATCTTCAGCGCGCTGTGCAGACTGAACAGAGTTGACTTCTTTCGCCAGATCGATTTCCAGGTACTTGAAGGTAGGCTCTACCAGCAGACGGCCGACACCAGGAACGGTGGTCAGTGAAGATTTGAAGAAGCTGGTCTGAGTTGCGGCTTTCAGATCGTCAGCGTAGTTCAGCAGCAGGGTAACTGCGTTGTTGTTGGTACGGATGTTCGCAGAGTTGATCAGCGCTTGCAGATCTTTAGCGGACTTATCAGTCGCCAGCGGAGCAACGGTGCTCAGCGGTGAGCTGATTGGAACGGTGTAACGCTCTGCGTATTCGGTTACGTCAACCAGCAGACCCTGGGTACGACGGTTGGCGTTGTTACGACGACCAAACAGTTCGAAACCGAACGGAGCCAGTTTCAGTGCATCGATGATCGCTTTAGCAGATGCGTCGTTCAGAGAAACAGGTTCGTTCTGCTCGTCGAATACTGCTTTAACTTCCAGGCCGGTAGCGTTCAGGTTGATGTTGCCGTACTCGACAGACATGCGACCTACAACGTCAACTGCAACGCGCAGTTTCAGACCATTCAGGTTAGCCAGTTCCGGCGCAACCACACCAGCGGTGTTTTTGGTTTCGGCGGTCAGCAGCAGATCCTGAGTAGTGAACTGGAAGTTCATCTCACGGCTATCGCCTTCTACCGATTTAACAGCACCGGCACGAGGTGAGCGACGCACGTTGAATGCAACGACAGAGTCGCCAACAGACAGATAGATGTTGTCCAGACGAGCGTACGCATCGATTGCGTCGGTGTTGTCAACAACGCCAGCTTTCAGCAGCTGATCAGTCTGAGACACGCCCAGCAGGTCGATGGTTTTGCCGAATTTCAGCGGTGCAGTTTCAACATCATAGCCGTCAACCGGCACGGTGCGCACTGGCACTTTGGTAACGTCAACGAAGTTGTCTTTGCTTTCTTCACGGTAAACCGGAACCAGCAGAGTCGATTCGTTAGACAGGATGTTGTGGTCGCGGAACGCTTCCAGCAGGTTCACTTTTTCCAGATCCATCGGCTTGCCGGTGACTGGGTGCAGTTTACGGTTCAGAACCATGTTACGGCGGACGCGAACGTCGGTACCGATCTGCTCAGGTGAAACTACGTAGGTAGGGAAGAACGCTTCTGCGAAGTCAGCCTGACGCGCAGTTGCAGCAGCGAATACGGTAGAGAATGCGATGTGCTTACGCAGTTCGTTCTCGTCGTATGACTCCAGACCGAATGCGGCATTTTCCAGGTACTGCATGTCGCCATGCGCGCCTTCAGCGATCGCGTTGACTTTACGGCCCTGAGAAGAATCTTTGAAATCTTCAACAGAGGCAGCCAGGCCGCGCTGTAAGTAACCAACCGGGTCACCAGCGGCCATCATCACGATGGAAGCAGCTTCTTTAGAAGCATTGGTACGACGCTCGTCCAGGTAGCCCAGACCAGAATCGTTGTTAGATGCGCCAGACAGGCCCATGTGGTCGAACATGCTTTCCAGGGACTGAGTTGCACCACCGGCAACGTCACGGACTTCGGCCAGTTCGGCGTCAGACAGTGATTCCAGTGACGCTACGCGATCAGCCAGTTGTTTGCTGAATACGCCGACGCTTTGTTTGGTGATGTGGCTGTTAACCGCGCTCACTGCCTCAGACAGATTGCTGCGAGTTTTGGTATCAAAGAGCTTACCCATTATTTATATCCTTCAACGTTGAAGATTAAGCAGTGACAGTGTATATACAGTAATGCATAGTATTACAATATATAAAGTCAGTTTCCTATAGAGAACTTTGCTTCTGATTGGCTACAATGAATGCGTCGAGCACCCGGGAATGTATCGCTTGGTCGTATCCGACCATCAGGCTCAGCTGATTCATAGCAGCAGAGAAATAGTCAATATACGTCACATATATTGATGTTGTACGGCCCAATAAAAAGAGCGTAGTGTTGCTGAGGCTGCGTGGCTCATAGAATGCTACACGGAGATCAGTAGGTACCGGAATACCTTCGCCGACGAATTGGTCGCCAGACAATTGGATCTCTGCTTCACAATCATTGATCAACTCCGCATGCGCTTGTACCCACGCCGCATTATCTGGGTGGTCTACAATATTACGCATATTATCGTAAACACCGTCAGTGAAAGTGTTCACGCGTTTAGCGTAAGAATAATAAAAAGATACATCACGCTCAGATAATATGCTAGCCAAGCGCTCAAAACTTTCAAGGTCTTTTAGAGTCAGTCGACCAGAATCGACGTGAGCCGTCAACCACGGAGGAACAGCACTCACATAGAGTGTGTCTACAAGACTAGGTTTCATATTTATTCCTTCAATATAGAAGCAAAAGACTTATAACAAGGTAACACGTACAATGGATACTAAACTCGTTTTATTCAAATGCATCATGTTACTCTATTGGGAATCCCGCGTGCCGAACCCGATAGACAACTCAGCTTCTTTAGTAAAGGAACTGCTGTCGAAGATTAAAACTGTCGACAATGGCTTTGGGTCGGAAACCATCACTGATGCACTGAATGGATTGAAGTCCACAGCAGCATGGATGGCTGAGCAATCACATGCTCATACATACGATAAAGCAGCTTTGCTGCAACGTTTGCGTGTGAACGTGTCTCAGGAACCTGGTCTGATGACTGTCATTGAGGCAGCATTGGAGCACGAAGAAACCCCAGAGTATATCAAAACGCAGTGTGAAGAACACCGCAACGACCTGTACGCTTATAAAGAGCGTGAAGACATAAAATCTATCGTTAAGAAATATAGTTCTCAGTTAGCCTTCGATGAAGAAAGTATTAACTGGTCTACTTTCATGTCACAGTTCAAAGGTGAACTGGAACCATTTAGCGGCCAGCGGTTCGAAGCAACCGATGGGGCTATTGTTGATGAGATCGATACGACCCAGGTTTCTACACTGACAGATGCTATCCGACGTGGTCTGGAAGAATCCGGCACCGAAGGTATTATGCATACTCGTTGGCAGGGACTCAACCGCATGATGGGTGAGTACAGCGGATTCCGTCGTGGCGACTTCATTGTTGTTGGCGCACTACAGCACAACTTTAAAACGGGCTTTACTCTTGACTTAACACGTCAGATCGCGATGAACGCAACACCGTACATGCGTGACCCGAGTAAGAAGCCACTGATCCTTCATATCTCCACAGAGAACTCCGTCAAAGACAACGTTATCCAAATCTACGTAACGTTGAAAGCACAAGAGACCGGTGAGAAACTTGAGATCACCGACCTGTCTGAGCGTGCTAAGAATTCTCCTGAGCTTTATGCTGAAATTGCAGAGTACGTTAAACGTCATCTGGAACGTACGGGTTACACAGTTAAAATGCTGCGTGTCAACCCAAGTATGTTCAACTACCAGAAACTATTCAACCTGTTAGCCAAGTACGAGTCTCAGGGATATGAGATTCACTTGATGACAATCGACTATCTGAATATGATGTCGAAAGAAGGTTGTGTGACTGGTGCTACGGGTACGGACGTACGTGACTTGTTCCGTCGTGTTCGTAACTACTGTAACCCACGCGGCATTACTGTGCTCACACCGCATCAGATCAGTTCTGAAGCGAAGAACTTACTGCGTAATGGTACTGAGTCCTTTGTTAAAGAAATCGCTAACAAAGGCTATTGGGATGGTTGTCGTGTAATCGACCAGGAAGTCGACCTTGAGCTTCTCATTCACATTGAGAAAGTTGATGGTGTGTCTTACCTGACTATCCAGCGTGGTAAACACCGTAAGGTGGGTATTACGAAAGAAGAAGACTTGTACTGCGTTTACAAGTTCCACCCTGTCTTGGGTATTCCCGAAGACGTTGGTGGGCCTGACATGTCGCGTAGACGTGTTGCTGGTAACACAAACGCAGAAGGTGGTGGCTCGGGTTGGATGGACTTCTCAGCCGCAGCTTAATAACAAACGAATCCATTGTAAACACACGAGGCAATTGCCTCCCTCTCCTCCCCGACAACGGGAGGAGAGGCTTTTTATGCGCTAGTCCATTTAAAGACAAAAAAGAAAAGAATGTAAAGGCCCCCTACCCGAAGGTAGGAGGCGTGTGTATTACTGACGAACTTTGATGGTGATAAACGTCTTATCGTTGACGAGTTCAATGCGTAACGCGTGTCCGCCCTGATAAGATGTATCTAAGCCGAGTTCGCTATGGATAGCATCAAAGATAGCTTGGCGGGTGTAGGCACCCTCGCGAGCAATAAGCCCAGGGAAGAAAGTGAGATGAATAACTTTCCAGTTTTTATTACCCTCGCGCCCATTCTCGTTCACCTCATCGCGTATGGCAACAGTGAAATTACTGAAGGTGAAGTCTACATCCGTCTTGTTAGACGACTGCGTGATCTTGGACGGGATATCGTCACTATTGCAGATGGTATCCAACGCAGCGAGTACTTTACCACAAACTGCCTTGTCTAGTACCTCCTGCATTTCTACGTATTTGGATTGATCTTTTTCCAGTCGACTGATCAGCTTACTTAAACTTGCCATTGTTACTCCCTGAAACGCGGATAGCCCGGGTTATTCTGTTGAACGAAATAGGTATACGGCATAACTTCGTGCAGCCACTGGTCACCTATCTTAGCACCAGCCAATCCAGACTTAAGCGGTTCAAGTTTGAAGTTGCCGTTTGTGATAGACAGGTCGACCTCGTCGGCAGTGTACATACGAGTAGGTGTCCCTGGGATGGTGTCATAGTCCAGAACCAAGACTTTAACCGGACCAGTGGGAACCTTAGTGGTAGGTGTCACAATGACGAATTCCCCATCGCCACGGTCAATGGCCAGATCAGGGTCATTCCACACAAGCATGCCGCAATGCAGTGAGATTACATACCGCTTGTTTTGAGTTTCTGGATTGATGAACGTGACATCAATGTCTTTAAACTCTGATGTCGGTACCCAGGTAGTCTTACCGGCAGGCAAGTCCGGTATGTGTGGCGCGGTGTTGTCACGACTTAAGTAGTCACTGAGAAGTACGTCCTTAAGGACAAAAGCGCGGAGGAGCGTATGGTGAGGGTCGTACTGTGCAATCAGGTAATTACGTTTACCCGGTGGTACCGGTTCGCCAGCGCCGATTGTGATTACGTCACGCCCGACTACCTTAGCCGTCCGTGTAACATGAGCTGCATCGTTCAGTATCAGTGGCACAACGTGATCAATGTGTGCTGCCTCCAGAACGGATTTCTCGCGCGGATGCAGTTGATTGCATCCGGCATTTTCCCCGAACTTACGGACAACCTCACCCATTGGGACGGTTTCAGCAGACCAGTTAGGCGGTACGTCCTGAACAAAACCACGCAGATGCATTTTTGCAACCTGATCGCGAACAGCCTTTGAGTCGTCCACCATCCGACCACTAAACTCAATGGTGAAGTCCTTCGGCAGTTTGGTCTCGATCTCGGAACCAAATGCTTTCGGCTGAACGTTAATGCAGAGGTTAGCAGCTGCAATCTCATCCGGATTTTCGTCGGACATCTGAACGAAGACAATATTGTCACCGCACTCGATCTCGTCGATGAAGATCTCAGGCAGTTTAATACCGTCGTATGTAACCGTGTGACGTTGATGGCCATGCACAGACGCCTGCACCGACGTGAGCATCTTGTCGTTAGTTACGATCACGACGCCTTTAACATCAATGTGGTGGATATCAGTTGACATGCTTCAGTTCTCCAATGGAATATTTAGATAAGGAATAGACTGGACCCAGGCGTGGCGGTAAGTAAACACCGAACACTACGCTCAGACCTACTAAACTTTTCACAACCAGCACAAGAACTTTATCCTGTTCCTGCCCCGGACCGCGAGCAGATGGACTTGTTTTATACTGCTTGCCGTTGTAGATAACATCAATCGTCTTATCGGTTATCGCGGTACCCTCGCTTAAGTCAATGAGGCAGATGCGGTCTACGTCATCGGCAACGCGAACCAGACTAGGGGTATCTTCGATCTCAGACGTAAAGACCAGCGATTCCACCATAGGCGGGAATGAACCAATCTCCATTGTCCGATTACGGATAAATCCCTTCACGTCAAGCTCGTACTTGTTACCACCCTTCGACATAATTGTCTTAGGGGTACGTAGCGCCATATCTGCAAACCGCGAATCTGGTATTGGCTTAAACGATAGACGGATGTCGTCATCAAAAGGTACATAGACCAGACCATCTGGAGTTTTAATGCGGTACCCGGTAAGACGCACCCATTTACTACCAAACCAAAATGGAATAGGTCGACCGTGTTTCTGCTGAGCGTTCACCGTGAAGAATAACTCAGGTTCGTCCGGTGAGATTCGATCTTCAAACCACGCCTTAGTACTGAGTGGTTTCGTCAGTACAGGTGAGCCGGGAATGTGAACTGGCGAGGCGTCGATAACATCGCCAGCACTATCCAGTATCGCTAAGAGGTGCATCCCACCTTCGGGGCAAGGTTTTGTAACAACAGGGTAGTCAACACCCTGGTAGTTAACGGTTGCCGGGAAAGAGATATTTTCCCCGCAGCACAGAACACCTACGATTGCATCTTGCATTTTCTATTCCTTATAAGAGATATAAATTTTGTCTACGCTGATAGCTTTATCAGTGCGGTTATTTACAACAGTACCCATGACCATAAGCTGACCGTTCTCACTGTTATAAACAGCATTGATAACGAAGTTAACTGGATACCCGCCATCGTCCACTAAAGCCAGTCGTGAACAACGCAGATCTTCAATTTTAAAGATCTTGTTTTCACCAGCCGGGTCAAGTTTGAAACGGTAGTTAGGTCCATTCATAAATTCAAAATCTTTACACTGGCCACCAACGTTCAGACGGACACCGGAAACGATCAGGGATTCGCCAATACCACGATATCCTTCCGGTTGGTGGTGTGTGACAAAGTTAGACACAGTCAACAGACGCTCGCCCGAATCAAATGGAACGAAAGTATTCTGTTCGATGGCAGGTTGATTGTTGTTAGTTACTGACGGACGGACTGATACTTTCTGAACCATGATAATTCTCCTAAGGGCATAAAGGGAGGCATTTAGCCTCCCGTGGTTTAGACTGGTTTAAGCGGGAATGAGAAGTCACTCACCGCCATGCGATGATCACCCAGCTCAATGACTGCATTGGGTGACAGGTAATATCGGATGGTGTATGGGAACTCATCCTTTTCAGACGGAACGACATCGCGGTCGTACGTTTCCCAGCCAGTAAAGTCCGGCGGAGTTACAAACGCGTCGCACTGAACGTCAGATGCATCAACTTCGGTTACGACCCAGGCATCAACGTACTCAGCTAAGATCTCATAGGTCTTAGCCCCGCCGATTACCCAAAGATCTTCACGTTTGCCGACAATAGCCATGAAGTCACGAAGACCCTGAACCATCTGCACACCGATGAAACCTTCAGGGAGATCGCGCTCTTTAAAACGGGTCAACACGTAGTTCTTTCTGCCTGGCAGTGGTTTACCCAGCGAGAGCATGGTGTTATAGCCCATGACCACTGAGCAACCCTGTGTCATTTCCTTAAAGTGCTTAAGGTCTGACGGAATGCGCCATGGCAGTTTGTTTTCGAAACCAATACCGTGATCGCCTTTACGCCAGGCCACAATCGCATGAATCATTTAGCTACCCATTTTGAATTTGATGAAAACGCCCACCGCAGTGAACAAAGCAACCAGAATCACACATGCAATGCGCACGGGTTTCTTTATGGCTTGTGCTTCACTACAATCGTAGCAGATTGGCCACTCGTCTGAATTTTCCATAACATCAAAGTCAGCGAGTGGTTTGTTCATTCCACATTGATCACACCGCATTCTTATTCCCGCATACGAAATTGAGGATATCCACCACAGTGTTGGCATCGAACTGAGACGGGCGTATTTCGATGAGTTGTGCAGTGGGACTTGTACGCACACCAAAGCGATAGCGATACTGACCGCCATCCACTTCGAAGATAATCCAGGCCACGAAACCGTGGTAGGTCAACAACGGAATATAGATCTCCGGGTTCTGACCAACAGCGCGATTGCCACTGAAGTCGTAGATACCGCAATCCACCAGACCGATTTGTTGCGTATCTATCTGTGCTTCCAGCGCTCTGACCAGTTGAAGATCAAACATACCGTAGAATGATTTCACGGCGTCACATAGGTCTCTCCGATATGGCAGCAGACCGTTTACAGCCATTAGGCTAATAGCTGCACTTGTTTCATTGCAATACGGAATTGTTACCGTTGGGACCAGCTCGTGGAACAAAACCTTTAACTGCGGTAGTTGCTCTACCGGCATCGTGACAACACACGAATTGGGGATGAGCTGATAACCCGGACCCAGTTTACTAACCTGGATCTTTGTTTCCAGGAATTCACGAGTGTGGTTGTGGAGTTGGAATGCTGGGTCAACCCCATCTGAGAAATCGTAGTACAGTGGTGTATCGTTCTCAGACAGTAATACGGTATCGTATCCAATAGACTTATCGACGATACTGTCGATAAGCTCAAGGACGGTCATTGTTTCTAGCGACATTTTGATTCCTTTTAAAGAGGGGACCGAAGTCCCCGTTTATTAGCCGAGCGCCAGCGCTGTCTTTTTCCGACGGTTAGTCATGATCGCAACGAAGTTATCATGCAGTCCGGTTTCATCGTTAATCGGTTCAGCAGGCCAACCAGCAATCCCTTCGCTGTTATACTCTTCAACCAGCTCATCCATCACTGCCGGAACCAAGTTCATTGCAGGCAAGTCCCCACCACCGTCCAGCAACTTCATCATGCTACCTACAGCGCCCTCAGCGGCTTCCTGCGGAGTTTTAGCCTCAGTGGACCAGTACTCTGCTATATTAGCAGCGGACTCCAGGAACTCAGCTACACGCTCTTCTTTAGGCACCACAGCTTTGAAGTTCGGGATGGCGCGGTTAGACGCTTCTTTCGATATAGACATCAGGTGATTAGTTTCCACTGAGAGTTCTTTAGCAAAGAACTTCACTGCATCCTCCAACTTACCCTTGTTAGCCATATACGTCTCAGCGATGATATTAGCGTGCTCATCAGTCAAACGGAAATCTGGACCCAGTTCTTCACGCAGCCAGTTTACCGCCTCATGAATGTCGTTGGGCAAACTAACTGGAACTTTGAGTTCGTCAAGTTTCTTAGCCTGCTGATCCTGTAGCGAGGTTTCAGTAACTGGCTCGAAGATGGTGTGTTCTTCTTTTGGTGCGATAGGGATACGCAAATGACTGTTATCGGGAACAATCACATTTATGCCATCGACGACATAACCCTGTTTAGCTGCTGTCTCACGGTAGATCGGATAGAACAGCTCATGCAACATGACATCACTATTGAAGCCGTCATTTACTTCCAGCAGTCTAACGTCTTCGGGTAGCTCGTCGATGTCCGGCACATACGTCATGTCAATAGGTGGCGACCCGAGACTGGTACCGTCGAACAGGTTTAAGATACTGAACGTTACGCCGCTGGCGACGTCCTCTTTATCCTTACCTATGCTGGCCCAATAAAGCGCATTTCTTGAAACGTCTTCAAGAAACTTATCAACTGGATCAGTTACAGCACGCATATTCTCGTCCTGCATCTTTTTCAGTATTTGATCCACGGTTAGCGGTTTACCACTCATGCGTTCTTACCTCTGAAAGTCCGATACTCACCGGAACGAATCTCTTCAAAGTCTACGAGTCTGAACCCAGTAGCTTCTAGGGAGATATTGATGTAACGCTCGTCCCGAATAATCGTTTCGTGCATATGAGCGTGGACATTGATTCGACTGCGTAGCGCTAACGGATGGCGAGGCGAATGCGTAATCAGGAAATGATTACGCTTCTTGCTCTCCACGACGTCGTCGTACACTTCGACCAAGTCTCTCGCGTCGGGTTCGTGATCTGTGCAGTGATTGCCAATGACCAGGATTTTACGAAACGGATACTTCTTCAATTTGTACAACGACTCGCGAGTAAAGAACATATCGCCAGCCATGATTAACTGATCGCGATGGTTTAACGGGGCGAGTAGGTCCCAGAAAAACTCATCGTGTTCAGCTACTGTTTTAAAGCGCGTACGTTGTCGACAGATGTTTTTGTGGGAAACGTGACCATCCCCAACAATAAGCGTTCTGCGAATCGACATTGTACCTGACCTTATTTGAATGGTTTGCGATGATCAACCAGTGCTGTCTTGCGACGGCCATAACGACGAACGTAATCCGCAACCCGATTAGGCGCAAAATCTGCGTGTGTCAGCAATGACCACGGCATACCGGCTTCAACCTGCACGATGAATTCGAAAACTAACTTGTCTTCGACATCGCCGTCGAGGGCAGGATAAGTAGCCAGTAATGCAATGGCGTGGAACGGACAGGAATCACCAGTCAGTAACGGAATACGGATGGACGGTGTAGATGAAACTTCGCCCCACGTATTACCGTAGACAACTAATGGCTCGTTGAACTCAACCTTCAGTGTCCCGAGTTGGTTAGCATAGTCCATTTCCAGAACATGACAGCCGAAGGTAGAATGCGACGCGATCTCTAGCATCTTTAACATCAGATACGGGAACGGCATTTCGTCGGTGAAGCTAGCCACCAGTAAAGACAGCCCTAACGGAGTATCCGGACAACGGGCAGAATGACGCTCAAAGTTCTTAGCTACCTTGCTAAAGAACTCTTCGTCTTTGGCCGTTTCGAAACACAGCGCATAGTTTCCGTAGTCCTGCATGCATTCGATTGGTTTGATATGCTCCAACGTCTGCACTAAACGCGGCAGCACCTCATTATTACGTTCCCAGTTATTCGCAAAATACGGAACAGGGGTAACGTCGTAATAGTAACGACCGTTGCGTTCCAGACGTTCTTCATTATACATCGAGAAATCAGTTGGTGTTTCATCTAACACCATACGACGAATGAGTTCACTCGGGAGTCGGAGCATGTTCTTTCCTTAAATTCATAATGAGTGCTGAACGAGCGGCAGTGGGTTCACGACTGACAGCCTGTGCCATGGCTTCCAGCAATGGTTCACCAATAGCATCGGCAATTGGTTTTGACAACTGCGCCGCTTTACAATCGCCCAGCATGTTGTAAATGTAATCGATCATCCACAAGTACGTCTCATCTGCTGTTTGGCCAGGGAGCCACGGATTCTCTGGATCGTCGAGTTCGGCAGATAAGAAGTTAGCGCGTTTTGGATCACCGGGTAATCCGTACCGAGCTACGCAACGACTACATAGTGCAGCGATACCGACAGAGGCCATATGGGCAGAAGCTTCAGGACGACTGGTTCTGGCGAAACCGTCTGCCATCGCTAACTGCATCTTGGTGAAATCAATCCGGTCCTGTGGAGTCAGAAGACGATTATGCTCCAACAACTGATCAGCACTAACCGCCGCCTCACCGTACATCTCTTCCAGTCGTAATTGGGGAGATCCAATACCCATAATGCGGAAACCGTGTTTGAACCGATCTGGGTCTTCAGTAAAAACGCCACGTTCACGCGACATACCAGGTTCCATCACGGCAGACATCGTCACAATCTCTGTGATTTCACGGAACTGTGCGTCCTGGCGCATCTGTAGCCAAAGTGCTTTCTTAGTACCAAACCAGCGAATGTTAGACCAGCTACCATCGGCAGCAGATTTGTAACGCAACCCAGCAGTAGGCTTAGTAGACCACAACTGACCGTTACCACCGGCAATGCACAGCTCGAGAGCGTCGTGAATGTGTTTCTCACGGGGACGCAGTGGAATAGCAACGCCCTCACACCACATCCGCTCAGGACCTTTCATTCCCCACGGACGAGAGCACATCTCATCGATATAACGAACGCGACCATTCGGGTCGACTGGATTGAAATTAAGAATATTCAAACCATGGAACCACTGGTGTGCAACGTTCTTCAGGTTAGCGAGCATGCAACGACGATCGTGGATTAAATCATCGTTGTTAATCAACTCACGAAATGATTCACCTAAAGGTGTCTTGGGAATCTGGTAATACTGCTGGCGATAACTCATGACGCGCTCTCCATCTTCTCCACCATCTCATCAATGACCTGTTCTAATGTCTTACCATCAGTTTCGGTCATGTCGATAATGGACTCGTCTTTAATGTGCTTGGCAGGACGCGGACGGAATGCGTCAACTTGGGCCATCTTGTTATCTACCCAGTTGAACCAGTCAACATTGCTCGGATGCACAGGCATTTCGTCCAACAGAGCAAGTGCTTCTTTTAACGGCTCGGAATAGAAACGCTGGCAGAAACGACGAATCAGCTCCGCACCAATTTGGTCTTTCCAGATATAGCGCTTGAACATCTCTGCTGTGGTCAGGACCTCAACACTGGCATTAGGCGCATCAGCGTCTAACATCTTCATTGGGTCTGGCTCACCACCCAAGTTCAGGGTATCGTAGTTGATACCCTCCAGTTGCAGATAAGCGTGATTGTAGTTATCAATCAGCTGCAACGGACTGATACGTTCATTCTCACCGAGGAGTTCTTCCATCAGGGTGTAGTAGACACGATGAACCGCTAATGCGGTGGTACCGCAATCGCCACCATTAATACGTTCGACAATACCTTCAGGCGTTAACCGCTCCTGATACACCGGCGAGGCATTTTCTTTTTCGCTTTCGAAGCGTTCAAAGCAGAACTCACCGTAGTGGTGAATCCACATCTGTAGGATACCGGATAAGATTTTAGGGCTTGAGATGAAACCATCTTCAACAATAAGATATTTACGCATTTCTGATTCCTTTTGTTATCTACAAAGTAAGCGGCTTTTGTAAAAAAGAATTGAAGCGAGCTATAATTTGAAAACTATTTACCCAACAAAACAAAATACTGTCGTGTAAACACTCCGTCTACTGTTTGATGAGATATAATCCATTTCAGTACTAACAGCATAAACCCCAGACTCTTCTTCAAACGATAACTCATCTTTGTAATTAATTACACTGAGCGCTTGCTGCTCAGTTAGATATTATATATCTGTAAACCGACTGAAGCACATAAACCAGGGACCCCCGAAAGGGTCCCTGGGTGTTATGCCGTTATTTACTTTTTGGTGGTATGTATTCCGGTACTTTCGCATCCTTCTCATCAGCGGATGGTAAAAGTGGATCTGGTCCAATATACATTCCGTTTGTACGATAACAACTCCCGTTAGAGCAGTAGGCGTTATTGGTGGTCACGGATACACTGTTAGAATCCGATCTTACCCGCCAGGCCCACACCGTAAACACTGCTGCAATCAGACCAACCAACAGCAATGCCATAGCGAGGAGCTTGAGGAAATTGAAACTGCCTTGGTCTGGTCGCATACGACCTCCTAAGCGCGTTTCTCCGGCGGTTTAGAAACAAGTACGGTCAGGGCGGTTTTTGTCTGATAGTGGACAGTAGTCATGCCCGGAGCTGCAAGCTCTGTAAAGCTATCGCCCCCCACGAGCGTACCTTGTAAAGTTTCGATTACGCCACCTTTGTTGTATAGCACTCTGGTTGGCATCCCAGGGTAAAGAAGAGCAGGGTTGGAATAGCCCCAGCCAAACTGCATAAGCTGTTGTGTATTCTTCGCTAGCTCGGATATCATCAGTGCCGTGTTATCCGTAACACGAGAAACATCAAACTGTGCGCTGTTTAAGCCATCAGGACGATCCGCTACAGAAATCCTGCCCAAGATATCACTCTCAGAAGAAAACCCGGCAGAATCGTCTACAGGCACGTATTTATCCATTATACCAGTGGCGGTGGGGAATACCTTAGCATTACCACTATTTAACTGATGATGGTCTGTTTGGTCAACGGAGATAGCTTCATCTGTCGCTAACACAAAGAGATGGTTTCCTAACATCGTGTAGCTATGGTCGACATCGGGCATGGCGTCGGCCGGAACACGAATAATAGTCAGCGTCCTTGGTGACTTATCGAACCTGGAGTTATCGTAGAGTGGGTACGTATACCAGATGCGATTTGTGTAATAACAACCGATCCCGTTGTTGTAAATACCACCGCAGTGCTTTTGCAAGTAACCCGCCAAGTCAAAGAGAGGTAACCCGCTCTTCACAATGACATGCTCTCTGAGGTTTGGCTTTCCGTCTGCCTTTAGTGCGGTATCCGGAATAACCATCTCAACACCGAGTGGTTTTACAGCCTCGTCAATCTCAAGGTTCTGAGATTTTGCGGTTAACAAGGTGTTCAAGACATCACCAGCTGTGGTTGCCCTGAAAATACCACCTACTGTTGTCAGTCGCAATTGGTACAGCGCCCGGTCGATTAACTGGAATGTAACGCTACGCATGGCATTACTTTTATCGTAGCTATTCAAGTTAGCTTCACCGACCTCAGGCACCGTGACGTCTACCAACGTCGCTTTATAGCGATACGTTACGGCATTGAACGATTGGTCAGCATTGCGAGAGGTAGGACGCCCCACTCGAGTTTTGGTGATCATCACTTCCAGGTCTTTAGCGTTAGGGAGGATAACTGCATCGTAATCGCTCTCTACAAATAACGCTATTAACGTTGTGTTGTCACCGTAGCTTGACCGATAATCGCGCTGCTCATCCAACGACACCATTTTCATGGCGATGACTTGTTGGCCACCGCCACGTACAAAGATGTCGAACCGAAAGTGGGTAGGTTGCGATTTATCTTCCATGATCATCGCAATGTCAGCGTAAAGTGCGGTACCTTCTATTCGCATGTTAACGCTCCCAGATTCTTACGCGATCCAACACCTTAGTATCGATGATGTCGTCGAGGCTTCGGTGTTCCTTAACAATACTTGGATCGTAACGACCCAGGTCTGTCTGGTCGAGGGTGTAGGTATCCCCTTCTGGAATGAACGGCATGATAGAATCGTCACGAGCGGTGAGGTGTTTGTCCTCTTTGCGCACGTACGTTTCAACCATTGGGAATAACCCGCCTGCAACACGACTCAACAGTTCGATATCGCGTTTAACCCGCTTCAACCGATCTGGTTTGAAATAGAAGCTAGAACGGAACTGGTCTTCCCACCATTCGAGATGTGCCTGTATCAGTTCGTAGATCTTGGCCGCGTCCTCTAGCGACACGATGATGACATCAGCGCCATCGTTGATCAACTCTGCGATATCGGAGGTGGGAATATAAATATCATTCCACACCTCACCCAACTCAGCGTCATACTGGTCATCCCCAGTGCTAGGTAAGCCAAATTCAGCCGCTTCCTTAACGTCGATTAAGTGCTTGGCCTTTACCCTGCAATGAAAGATCTGCTTAAACAGTTTATAGCCTGTTGACTCTCTATCGACATTCATAGACTTAACTCACGTTGATTAATGCAACCCGCAGGATATAGAACAGAATAGGCATGTAATAGAAACGCGTTGTGGATGTCCACAATACACGATCGTTGCATGCTTTAATGATCATCGCTGAATCACAGAACTTACCACGCACCGCAGAACGGAACATCTGTTCCAGCGCAGACTGACTGTCCAGGTTCTGATAGAATGCCTTAGAGAAAATGTAACTCTCTTTGATAATCTCATCAGAAATCCACTCAGTAGATCCGCCCAGTGTACCAGGAACTTCGTCCATCTTGGTTCGGCTAAATGCTTCATCCATGGAGACCTTGCGGTTCAGCTGCACGTTAGGACCCAGGTTCAGTTTGAACTTGGACGCCACCGTACTTTCCCACGCACCCTGGTTCACTTTGATCCCAACGGGATACATCGTGGTTTCAATGCCGCTAAACGCAATGTTTGCATAGAGGGCCTGGGTGCGGAAATAGCTAGAGTCGACAGGTTGGATGTTCGAGTAACAACGATCGAGGATAGTCTCATCACTGTTTAATGCAGCATCAAACAGCGTGGTGATGTTATCGTTGAAACCCAAGTCAACATTCAACTCATGGATATTAGCAAGCCAGCTGTGGTCAGAAACATCCAGGATTCTTTTCAGGAACGCTACAACAAAAGAATCGTAGATGGCTTCAGACTGCGACGGGATCAGAAGGGTGTGAAACTCACGAGAGTAGAACTCACGATAGTACTCACCCGGCAGCGTAGCGAGGAGACGTTTCATCTCTTCGTACTGCGTATACTCCTGTTCCAACAACACGCCACGGCGGCCGGCCAGATACTGATCACGGACGTAGCGACTTACTTCGTTGGTCTTGGTCTCTAAGTTGGCAGAGACGGCCGGCGTTAAATAGTCGATGAGTTTATAGGAGACCTCATAGACAGCGGCCTGTAAGTAAGACTTAGGCGTGACCTCAGTGATCTCGAAGCGACCCATTTTCCCATCGCCGATATCAACAAGGAACAGATCGTGTACGTTCGGAACTATCCCGGCGTAGATTACAGATGAACCACGAACCTCGAATTCATTCTCGCCGTTGCGGAAGCTGTTAGACAGCGGCTCCTGCACGCGGAACTCCAACCGGTCAATACGGTTATACTGTTGAGATACCGCAGGTAGGTCGATGCTAAACGGAACCGGGTTGTTTCCACCGGCTAAGATCTGGCTGTAGTATCGTTCAGGGTACCACTGCGAACCTTCAATGTGCGCAATGATGGCTGACTTCGGAAACAGGCGAGAGTCGACCTTAATATCCTGATACGGCTTACTGAGCGGCTTAGGGTTGGGTTTCGTCTGAGGTTTAGGTACAACGGGTTTTGGCTTCCCGCTGTAGTCTTCATCAAATGTTGGCATTTGGATCTCCAGTGTAGAAGATAAACTGTCCGACTGTCATACGGCGATACTCAGGTCGGGTCTTCCAGGTCGGGTCAGTAGTGCCAATTGCACTCAACGCCTTAGACCAATCCAACGGAGCAACCATCTTCCCACCACGAAGGCGAGGAAGGTATCCCCTGGCTTCGAGACTTGGATCGACAATCTTTAATACTTCCAGGCAAACCTTACCAGTCTCACGCAATTTGCGAGCGTACGGCTCTGAGAGGGCAGATAGATCAGAGACCATAGCAAATCTCAGGTGGTGACGTTGACGTTCACTGAGAGGCGTTACAGAGCGCAGGTTAAGGGATTCGTCCAGGTACAATGCTTCTGGTGTCCAACGGGAGTTCTCTGAGTAAAACTCGATAACGAATGGAGACATGCTTGTTTTAAACATGCTCTTCTTGTTCTCTTTGATCCACTCAAGCAATACCGGGTTGATCTCCCAGCGACCTAAGTCCTGAAGGTTTGCAATCTGATACGGGTCGTCACTATCGACCATGACAATGGTGGTAAAGACACTTGTTGTCGAACGATCGAAATCCCCTGGTGCCCAGTCGTCATAGCTCGGAACAACAATACCACCAATCGGATGTTGCCATTCACGAGGTCGAGTAAATGGAAGTTTCTCGTACGCACGACGAGAAATATTCATCAGTCGTTTCTCGGTAAGTGTATATGGCGTTGGGTCTTTACGATAACGCGCGTCAACAATCTGGTTGTGTATCATAACCGGATAGTTAAACATCATCGAGATAGGCTTGTCGTAAACGAAGGTGAAGCCGAACTGCGCTATCCATGTCCCATTGGAGTCGTTGCGTTCAGGTTGTGGAGGCATGGTAAAGTCGAACCAGCCAACAATTCCACCCTGTCGTTCCTGCACGCTAAACTGATGCCCTTTCTCGCCATTGGTTTTCTCAACCGTAACACGATCGTCAAACTTTTCACGAAGGTACTCAGTAAACGTCTGACCATACCCAGCGACGTTCTCACGCAACTCGTGGAGATGCGCAAGGATGACTAGCTGTGCGGGAGGGATCTGGTAACTGTACTGTAGCTCCATCGGTAGCTCAGCGCGTTCCATACTGACATACGTACGGATATCTGCCAACCATCGCTGAGCAGCGGCTTCATTACTAAAGCGATACTCAATACGTAAATCGACCTTAGCTTTTACGTAGATGGGACGAAGAAAGATTTGCAGGGGTTCGTCCAGGAAGATAGGAACGTTATCACGCCAGTTGGTTGTGGCGGTTAACGCATCGGTATCGTCGTACTCTTCGGTGTAATCTGCTTTGATTTTCTCATGGGCATCAAACCGACGGTCATCACCTGAACCGGTGTTAATCTGCGTTCCCGGTAGAGCAGCGGCATTGGAGTTGGTAAAGACCTGAACCTCCACGTTGCTCTTGATACCGGTATATTGCTTCAGGATATCTATCGCCCCGATAACCACTGGCCTGGTGATTGCCTGTGTGGTCTCAGCGATTGTTTTAACTACAGCAGGCATAGTAGTGCCCTCGCATGAATAAAGTAGGTACTTGTCATATTATCGGACTGACGGCATAGAAGCCTCTAGAGAGCACAAGGCTCTCTAGAGGGCATCAGCATGCTACGTTTTATTCGCCTTCGACAACTACGTTGCCAGCTTCATACTCCGCTTCAAGCGCGGTCAGTGCGAGATACACGCCGTTGTTCAGTGCATCGAAATCGTGTTCAGCGTTAACGGAAACAATACGATCACTGATGAAGTTTACTGGCGGGTAAGGTGTGACATTAGTTGATTTCTCAATCTGAGACATCAGCTTACCAGAGTCACTCACCAGGAAGGTTGGAACTACTGGCGCGTAAACACACTTTTCGCCATTGCGGATTACGATGGTATAAACACCATCTTGCGTGGTCAGTGCTTTAGTCAGTTCCTGCGCCATGCCGTAGGTAGTTTCAGAAACCCACATGTGAACTTCCAGCACGTTGTCGTTCATCGTCAGAGTATGACGATACTGTTGCAGACGATTGCTCAGCTCACGATAGCTATCAATGGTCAACGCGTCGCCACTTACACGAACGGTTTTAGGCGATTGCGCAACATCGAGTGACGGGGTAGAGTTGGTGATGTGGAACTCTACGTCGTATTTGCCGATTTCAGCAGTTTCGATGTTAGCCTGAACCTGACTGAAGTTGTGCGCTTCTTTACAGTTGTTGACGTTCTGAATAATAGCACGCCACGCAGGCGCGTGTGTAGCGGGAACAGGGAAGCCCAGACGCAGAGTGCGATGCAGGACATCAATCAGAGTACCGACGCTCACTACGCCCACGACGCTATCCACAGCCGCGCTGAAATCATTAACCACACGCAGAGAAATAGTGGAATCACCGCGAGACAGCTCGAAATCAACAACGCCTGATTCTTTAGCTTCGACTTCATTGAGTACTTTAACTTCATGGGATTGTAAACGCATAGGTTCTCTCTTTGGGTTTTACGGATTAGTGGTGCCGTACGTACCTTTGTAATTACGCAGATCGTTGCGGCTCTTCAGTGCTGAAATTGCATCGGTGAGTTGATCAACCACCATGCGGAACTCATTGCAGCGAAGGGTAGAATCTTGCAGACCCTTGTAGTGCTCCAGCATTGCTAACAAGACAGCTTCCGGCGGAATACCTGTAAAGCCGGCCTGTGCAAACTCACCCGTTTGGATGTTAAGCTTGACACGCTGTGAGCCATCGTCACCCAGACCACTAAAGACAAACGTAGAAACCGCTACGTTGACTGGGTCATCGGGTAAGTGATTAGGGTCGTACTCCGGTTCAATACCCTGGACAGTAACAGTTTTATAACCTGGATCTTTCAGGTCTTCGTAATCAATCATAGCTTTACCCCAGTGTGTAAATTTTAATCGTACGCTGAAAGCGAACGGTCGACGACATCGAGGGTAGCATCAATGGCGGTTGCCAGATGTCCCATGATATCTCGGATAGGTGAGGTGGCAGCAGCTGAGAAAGCAACTGATGCTGAATAAAGCAATTCGGCATTAATTGAATCTAAGCCCCCACGCTTAGCGCGCTCGGCTACGGCTGTGTGAATCTTACCCATAGAGGAGACAAGTCTCTTCGCCGGATCACTGGTATCAAACCGTTCTATGACACCGACATATTTTTCACACAACTCTAACAGACGACGACACATTGCCAGATCGCATGTTTCGATCGTAGCGCCAGCTTTCGCTTCGTAATCTTCATCACCCAAACGAGTCTGTGTGAATTCGAAGTTTACTGTACCAAACGTGTCCGCTATCTCACTACCATCTCGCGGTTTAGTAAGATATAACGTACGGTTGCCCATTAAGTTCTCAGACGCCGTCGTTACGTAACCTTTACTTTGGAAGCGTGGGTCACTTCCAACCTGACGAGTGCAGTCGGATGCTAGTGACGTTTTACCCAGCTCGGCGAAGGCACGGGTCAATCGTGCTTCAGTGGCGCGAGGGTTAGGGAAGCTATCTGAGTTGGTGATCTTCGTGACTTCATCGGCCACCCATAATAAGCCGGCTAAGTGGGACACGATCGCATCGTCTGCCAACTTACCGATTGCACCAAGTCCAGCATAAATCTCACCCGGTGTCTGTGTCGGAATGCCACGCACAGCCAAGAAGCGACTATAGCGACCCATACCGATACGACGCTGCTTAAGACGACCGCCTTTAGCGATGCCCATCTTAATTTTAATTGCTGCAATCTGAAGGCGTGACCCACGACACCGTGAGGTGAGGATCTCGTAGATTTTATCAAAGATCTCAGTGATCTTCTTACTCAAACGAATCAATCCGTCTAAGAGTTTCTTGGCATACGCACGCAGAGCGCCAGCCACACCCTTACCGTCGGAGAACGACTCAAGCGACGGGATGATATCTTCGCTTTTAACGTTGGCTCGTTGTGTGGTAAGACCGAGCAGAAGCTCAGTGCCAATCTGCATATCTGGGGTTAAAGGTCCACCGTAGTTATCGACTACAGTAGCCCACGACTCCAGTGCGAAATAACGGGTCAGCATTTCTTGTGCTGCCACCAATTCACGATCAAGTCGATTATTTAAATCACGCAAGTCGTATGCAGAGGTATCCACACGCACAATTGGATCTTCAATGGAATCATCGAGACCCTGGGTGTTATCCGTAACCAAATTGGCTGGATCGGTTGGGGTAACTCCCGGCGGCACGTCTAGCTCTGCTGAGCGGTTTTCTAAACCATCCATACTAAAGCTCCAGAATAAAAAGAGGGGTCACTTGGACCCCTCTAGTTTTATGCCACAGGTGGCTCAATCACCGCAGACAATGTCTGTTGAATCGCGCCACGCAGCGCGGTCAGGTATGACATGTAGTTAGCAGTAGATGACATCACGAAGGACAGATAACCCATCGCATCGTTGATCTGAGAGTTGCGTGTAGCAATGGTCTGCTGGTCAGTAGGTGTCAGCGCTTTATCGTCAACGCCTACGAATTTGGTGGTGTAGTTATCCAGCATACGCTTGGACAACTGACGCACTGCGTCGTAAGGACCAGCCAGGTTGACCTGAAGATCAACCACACCCATACCCAGCTTAGCGTATTCAGTCAGCAGGTCACCGCCGATGGTGATGGTTGATTCATTGTCCGGTGCATCGAACGGAGAAACCATTGATGCGCTAACGTCAGCAGCATTGACAGTTTCGTCACCTACGACATTTACACGAACGCCGCCCCAGGTCGGTACCTTAGGCACGTATGACCACAGACCAGATCCAACGCTTACGTCACGTTTCCAACCGTTAGGTGCAGCAGCACATTTAATCTGCTCCAGCTGAGTGAACAAACCAGCGTCAGCTTTCAACAGGCTTTCGGCTTTGAAGATACTGTTCATGATGTTGGACACTTCTTCAACTTTACCAGTCGCGTTTTTCAGCCAGTCCATATACGGACCATCGACGTCACGACGGAATTCATTGAAGGCGCGGGCCAGTTCAGCAGGACCAGCAGGAACCACACCGTTGATCTGAAGCAGCGTTACCGAAGTACCTTCAATCGTAAAGGTATCGCCACGGCGAGCACGCATGAAGTTGGTAACGTCACGCAGCAGGTCGGCCATCTCTTTACGGTTATAGCGAAGCTTCTCGATATAGCGAGCACCGTAATTGATAACAGCAACCACGAAGCGTTTGATGAAGTCGATAGCCATCATCACGTATTTCTTCACGGTAGCACCGATGGAGGCCAGACTAATTGCTTCGGTTGAAACAACGGTGTTAACACCGACAGTTGCAATACCAACCTGAGCAACGCGAGCACCCAATGTATCCGCAACATCATCAATGGCGTCAGCGATAGCTTTCAGACGAGCTACGTCATCACCCTGTGGTTGGGCAACAGGCAGCACAACCGGATCTACCGGTGCAGATGGAACGACAACCGCTGTAGGCGCAGCAGCAGACGCCAGATCGTAGTTATCGGTGCCTACGGACTCAACAGAAATATTGAGCATGTTTTTCTTAGACATTACTGACCTCCGGCCTTTTTAGAGAATGCGTTAAATACGGCCGTAGCAGAAGAAACAACGGTTGAGTAGATATCGAAGTTGTAACGTGAACAGGCTACAGCAGCAGACGCAACGCTGCGCGCCACACCGGTGTACGTCAACAATGCTTCAACCGATTCCGTAGCAGTTTCTGGTTCTTTCTCCAGCTTACGGAAACGCTCAGTGATATCTTTCAGGCTAGCCTGAAGTTTATCGATAGCATCGTTCATGCGGCTGATAGTAACGCCGCTTGAGTTGACTTCGCGGATGATCTGGCTCTGGTAACGTTGATAATCACCCAGGTCCAACGACACCAGTGTATCGGTGTTATCTTTATCGTTGTACTTGGTCTTAACACCAAACTCCGCAGCAGCTGAAAGATGAATCAGACCGATGCCGTAGTTCACAGTGTCAATCGCTTCATCACCATGTGGGTTCATCGCAATGGCCAGCGAGTTAGCACACAGCGGCTCTGACCATTCGATGGTCTTACCGTCAATCTGCTCCACGCGAGACTTGTTGCTACCCAGTGTCAGTTTAGGACGACGGGCACAGACTTTCTCAACTGCGGCTACAGCAGCTTCAGGGGTATCGAAGTTTGCTTTCTCTACCGCGAACAGAACGTCGTTGGCAAAGTCAGCCATCTTCACCTGATCTCCCATCATCGTGGAAGAAATGCGAAGAGTCTGCTCTACCTTAGACAGCCATTCAGCCGGAATCTGGCCGTCTACCAGGATACCTTCCATTGACGGCGTAAACTTAACCGAAAGTAATGGAACGTTCGACAGGCGCTGGATTGTATTCATCACGCGCAGCAGAGGGCGTGAGCTATCCTGAACGCGATTGTAGGTTTTCTTCAACCACGCCAGGACTTTATCCAACAGACGCATAAACGCCTCAAGGAACGCCTTAACGGTGTTGATGATCGTTTGGCCCAGTGATTCCTGAGTAACGATGAAACCGATGTGTTGGTCGTAGATCGATTCTAACGACGCAATGCGGCCTACATGCGATTCTACGCCCACGCTGCTTGTCATGTTAGCAACGGTGGTTGAAATCACAGCAGAGTCGTGCGGGGTCATTGGTGCGCCTTTAGCGGCATCAGCAACGACGTGCTCGTAAATTTGGAAGAGTCCCTGAGACACGTTCTCTAAACGCTTCAGGTGAGTCTCTTCTTTTTCAACGGCATCAGGGTAACTGCTCGCGAAGCTGTTCCCTACCGTCTGCTCAAACTCCGGATAATCTTTCGGAGTGAGAGGGTTGGTATTTGAGACGATCGTCATGTTAAATCCCTTACTAGCTAGTAGTTGAGTAACTCATAAGTATTAGCATAAAACCCCTCCACTGAAGGAGGGGTTTGTATTATGCCTTTAATGACTTGGCGGCTTTAACAATTTCAGCGACAGACGCTTTTGCGAGATCGAACGATTCGTCAATAAGATCAGTTGCTGTTTTCAGTTCTGCGATGAGTTCTTTCTGATTGTCGTCAGAGAGTAACAGTTGGAATGCCCGACGGATCTCAGTTGTTGATAAGCCAACTACAGCACCATAGAGCACCGGCATGGCCAGACCCAGGCTACTTGCAATCACAGACAACAAAGCAGGCACAGCCAGATACAGACGACGACGGTTGCCCGCTTTATCGATTGCGTCTTCAGTGGCTTCACGAGCCTTGAGGAACTTCTGTAGCCCTTTCAGCATGGTGAGCGTACGACGAGCAGCAGCCATTACCTCTTCAGTCGTGACTTCAACTATGTTCGGTGTGGAGCGAATACGAGACAAGGACTCAGTCGAGTCCTTACCATTCAAGGTAATGGACAGTACGTTACCGCCTACGTGCCCCTCGGACAAATACACATCGCCTGAAGTACGTTTGAAATCACCTGGTGCCGGAACTTTAATCTTAGCCATATTGCGGATAGCAAGATCGAACTTAGCATGTGCAGAGAATACTTTACGCATCTGCTCTGCGAGTTCCGTGCTGCAACGCTGGAGATCTTTCGAATATCCGGTGACGAGATATTCGACTACAGTCGCCGTGCGGTCGTTACCAGCGGTCAAACTGCTATAGGTGCCCGCAGTCTGGTAACTGCCTTTACCACCGCGAGGTAGATCGGAGATCAGTTTAGCCAGTTCGTCAGAGGCTTCGTCAATCCACTTTTCAGCCTTTGAGTTGAAGGAGCGGAATACGTCAAGGAAACCTTCCATCGACGCAACGCGGTCATCCTCACTTCCACCAATGGCCGCTTCAATTTGACCCGACAGATAGGAAGTATTCAAGCTATCGTCTTCGCCAATACTTTCTAAACCCAGCGTCGGAATGTCGAGCTGTTTAAACATCAGACTCAGCAAGGATACCGACAGTTTGTTATACCCGTCCTTGCCATGTTGTTCTACAGATGACTGGAGTTCAATGAGGGCTGCCGAGCGAGCATCGTCCTCTTCTGCCTGGTCGGTGATATCGGTCAGCAGTGTTCCTACAGTTTCGAGCGGTGTATCGTCGTACATTTTTAACTCCATTGAGAACATAAAACCCCTCCACGATGGGAGGGGTTTGTTATTATGCTAACCTTAACCAGCAACCTTGGTTGAGATAGCGATCAGCGCAGCAACGTACTTACGAGAAGCGGTAGCAGCATCTTTCACCAGCTCGAACCCGGCAATGACTTCACCAGCTTTCAGGTTCTGTGGGTCCTTAGAGTTAGTGAACTGACGATATACCGCACGACGGTAATCGGCGCTCAGGAGTGCCCATGGACCCATGACTGAGGCCAGGTAAGTCGCACCAGTTACGTGGCGATCACCAGAGTTGTTGGCAGTTTTCTTCATGCCGTCGAACTGACCGATGAAGTTGGAAACCGCATCAACCACCTTAGTGGCTTCGTCCAGCGCAGCAATAGCTTGTGCACCAGTAACTTCGCCTTCGTGCTTCTCACGCACTTTGACGATGTCCGACTCGGAGTCACGACCGTCCAGGGAAAGTGCCAGTGCGAAGTCGCCCAGCAGCGGACCAGACGCTTTACCGTCACCCATACCAGATGGAGTGTTCTGGTTGAACGATGCCGGGAAACCAACTTCGATGCCACTGATTTTACCAGCAACAGTTTCGTAGTGGTTATCGCCGTCAGCCAGTTCTTTACCCATGTCGGTCAGAACTTTGGCAGCAACGTAGGCTTTCTTACCGTAGGTGTCCAGAACGTCAGTCAGCGTGCTAGCAGAGAGACTAGCGATTTTTGAGAAATCGCCTTCTTCACCCGGCAGTGTTACGCTCGCAGACTTGTTCTTGTCTTTGATAGCCGCTTTAGCAGCAGCGATGTTACGACGTGAGCTAACCACCCAGTCTTTCATCTTGCTGTTGAATGAACGGAAGATATCGAAGAAGCCTTCGGTTGAAATCTGAAGCTCGCCATCGATAGACTCGATAGTGGCTTGCAGACGACCCAGTGCGTAGTTGGTTGCGTTCTTACGATCGCAATACGCCAGGGACTCCAGACCGAGGTCGGTTTCATCCAGACCCGCTTCATTGGTAACATGATCAGTTACGGTCTGAAGGATCTGAGCAGCATCGTCGCTAAGGCCGCCGTTCTGAAGTGCGGTTTCCACCAGGGACTCCAGACCAGTCAGCAGTTCGCGTGCACTAACCAGAGACTCCTGAGAAGCTTCGAGATCTTCACCAACGTCTTCGAGATCGTCGAGTTTATCGTCGTCTTCGTCACGTTCATCGGTGGAGTCGTTCAGTTCGTCAGCAGCGCCGTCGTCCTGGTCAGCCGGTTGAGTTTCTTCAACCACCGGTGCAGTTTCTTCTGGCTTAACTTCGCCGCCTGCCGCAGCCACGCCAGCGTCAGCTACAGTATCAATTGCCTGAGCAATTTCAGCAGCATTGTCTGGGTTAGCAGCGATCAGATCGGCAGCAACCTGTGCAGCTTCAGCCGGAGTGGCAGCAGCGTCACCAGCGTTAGGACCTGGAGGGGTATCACCAGTAGGACTCTGAGCAACGGTATCAACAGCCGCTTGTGCAGCCGCATCAATAGCGTTACCAGCAGCATCAGCAGGGACTTCACCCGGAGCCAGTGCGCCAGCGCCATCGGAACCATCAACAGCAGCGCCGTCATTAACAACAGGTGCTTCAGCAACAACCGCAGCTTCTTCTACTACCGGGGCAGCGGCTGGCGCAGCAGGGGCAGCAGCTTCAACCACGGCAGCCTCAGCAGGTGCACCTGCGGTTGCAGCGCCTACAGCGGCAGCAACAGTTGCAACCTTAGCGATATCTTCCGGCGACAGGTTTTCCTGAGAAACAGCAGACTTCTCAGTGCTGGTTGTTTCTTTAGGAGTTGCGCCACCTTCGATAGCCGAGTCCTGAGTAGAGGTAGTGTTAACTGGGTCGGCTTTACCTTCACCAGTTTTACCTTCT
>Ga0308161_1000325_pt1 | contig 85329 bp, 77 predicted proteins | sample PhyFR2_FD_201034 | JGI IMG/M metagenome (GOLD analysis project Ga0308161, IMG submission 201034) | Phyllosphere microbial communities from UC Gill Tract Community Farm, Albany, California, United States - DLSLF.R2 | ecosystem: Host-associated > Plants > Phyllosphere > Unclassified | place: USA...
TTGTCTGATAAATTGTTAAAGAGCAGTGCAATCAGCGATTTGGCTTGCTGTTGCGAGGTGGCGTATATTACGCTTTCCTCCTTCAGAGTCAACCTCTTTTTCAGAAGTTTTTCTCCGGCGGTTCAGAACTTCCTGAACCTCTCAACACCGTGGCCTGTAAGCCGTTGTTCCGTGTCGATGGAGGCGCATTATAGGGAGGCCGCCGGGGATAGCAAGCATAAATCTCAACTTTTTTACTGGTTGCCGCAACTTCGTACGAAACGCTGCTTTTTAACCCTGTTTAATGCGTTCAGGCAGCGCTGCAAGGCTATTAATTACCCAATCTGCCGCTTCCTCACCTTCAGCAGTGACAGGCTGTCCGCTACGAACCAGTACTTTTTTACCGACTCCGGCTGCTTTACCTGCCAGTAAGTCATCAATTTTGTCGCCTACTATATAAGAGGCTGCCATATCGATGTTCAGCTCCTGCTGTGCAGAGAGCAACATACCCGGTTGCGGTTTACGGCAATCACAGCGTTGACGATAAGCTTCTTCTTGCGCTTCCGGATGATGAGGACAGAAATAGATGCCATCAAGATCAACATCACGATCGGCCAGTGACCAGTCCATCCACTCGGTCAGTTGCATAAACTGGTCTTCGCTAAACATACCGCGAGCGATGCCAGACTGGTTAGTGACCAGTACCAAAGCGAAGCCCATTTTTTTCAGTTCACGCATGGCGTCAATGACACCATCAATAAACTGGAAATTATCGATTTCATGGACATAGCCGTGATCGACATTTATGGTGCCGTCACGATCAAGGAAAATTGCGGGTACAAGCTCTGCCACGTAGAAACTCCTGCTACTAAATTTGCTGCACAGTATCGCATGATTGCAATAAAAGAGAGAATCTCAGTTTGAATGACTTCGATTGATTTAGCCGTCTGGATGCCTTAACATCCAATCAAATTTCGCGGTTGCGATGATTGACGCCAGACAAGTACCACGGACAACTTTTCAACACGATAATAAATAGATAATGATAAAACTTTCAAATATCACCAAAGTGTTCCAGCAAGGTTCACGCACCATTACAGCGCTGTCTGATGTCAGCCTGCACGTGCCTGCCGGACAAATATATGGCGTTATCGGCGCATCAGGTGCCGGTAAGAGTACACTTATCCGCTGCGTTAACCTGCTTGAGCGCCCGACTTCCGGTAGCGTTCTGGTAGATGGCCAGGAGCTGACGACGTTATCTGAAAGTCAGCTGACTCAGGCACGTCGCCAGATCGGCATGATTTTCCAGCACTTCAACCTGCTGAACTCGCGCACCGTGGCTGGCAATATCGCCCTGCCCTTAGAGCTGGGCAACTTGTCACGTGAGCAGATTAAGCAACGGGTCACAGAATTACTGGAGCTGGTTGGCCTTTCTGAGAAAAGAGATGTCTGGCCTGCCAACCTGTCCGGTGGCCAGAAACAGCGTGTGGCGATTGCCCGTGCGCTGGCCACTAATCCCAAGGTATTGCTGTGCGATGAAGCCACCAGCGCGCTTGATCCGGCAACCACCCGTTCGATTCTCGAATTACTGAAAGACATTAACCGTCGTCTTGGCATCACCGTGCTGCTCATCACCCATGAAATGGATGTGGTGAAGCGTATCTGTGATCAGGTTGCGGTGATCAGCAATGGCGAGTTAATTGAAAAAGACAGCGTCAGTGAAGTGTTCTCACATCCGAAAACACCATTGGCACAACAGTTTATTCAGTCCACGCTACATCTCGATATCCCGCAGGATTATCTTGATCGCCTGATGCCTGAAGCGAAAGCCGACAACGTACCTTTATTACGTCTGGAATTTACCGGTAAATCAGTTGATGCGCCGTTGCTCTCAGAAGCAGCCCGCCGTTTCAACGTTAACAACAATATTATCAGCGCGCAGATGGACTACGCCGGTGGCGTGAAGTTCGGCATTATGCTGGCTGAAATGGACGGTAGCGATACGGATACCCAGGCCGCTATCGCGTTCCTGAAAGAACATCACGTGAAAGTTGAGGTATTAGGTTATGTCTGAGGCAATGATGTGGTTACTGGGCCGGGGCATTTGGGAAACCCTGATGATGACCTTTGTCTCCGGCTTTTTCGGTTTTGTGATTGGTCTGCCATTCGGCGTACTGCTGTATGTGACCCGTCCGGGCCAGATTATGGAAAACAGCAAGCTGTACCGCGTGCTTTCCGCGCTGGTTAACATCTTCCGATCGATTCCTTTTATTATCCTGCTGGTATGGATGATTCCATTTACCCGCATGATTGTTGGCACCTCTATCGGCTTGCAGGCAGCTATCGTGCCACTGACCGTTGGCGCCGCGCCGTTTATCGCCCGTATGGTGGAAAATGCCCTGCTGGAACTGCCTACCGGCCTGATTGAAGCATCACGCGCCATGGGCGCCACGCCGTTGCAGATTATCCGCAAAGTGCTGCTGCCCGAAGCGCTGCCGGGCCTGGTTAATGCTGCGACTATCACGCTGATTACGCTGGTTGGTTACTCAGCAATGGGTGGTGCCGTCGGTGCCGGTGGTCTTGGCCAGATTGGTTATCAGTATGGTTATATCGGATACAACGCTACAGTAATGAATACGGTATTAGTATTGTTAGTGGTTTTGGTGTATTTGATTCAGTTCTGTGGTGATCGCATCGTTAGCGCCGTCACCCATAAATAAACAAGCAACATTAATTTCATTTTTGAAGGAAAGGATATGTCTTTTAAATTTAAAACTCTTGCCGCTGTGGGTGCGCTGATTGGTTCACTGGCGCTGGTTGGATGCGGTCAGGAAGAGAAAGATCCTAACCACATCAAAGTGGGTGTAATCGTCGGTGCAGAGCAGCAGGTTGCTGAGATTGCCCAGAAAGTGGCTAAAGAGAAATACGGCCTTGATGTTGAGCTGGTGACCTTTAACGACTATGTGCTGCCAAACGAAGCGCTGAGCAAAGGCGATATCGACCTTAACGCTTTCCAACATAAACCTTACCTCGATCAGCAGATTAAAGATCGCGGTTACAAGCTGACGCCAGTAGGTAACAGCTTTGTGTATCCAATCGCCGGTTACTCCAAGAAAATTAAATCTCTGGATGAGCTGAAAGATGGCGCACAAGTGGCAATTCCTAACGACCCGACTAACCTTGGCCGTACTCTGCTGCTGCTGCAGCAACAGGGTCTGATCAAGCTGAAAGACGGTGTTGGTCTGCTGCCGACCGTACTGGACGTAACTGAGAACCCGAAAAAGCTGAAGCTGGTTGAGCTGGAAGCTCCTCAGCTGCCACGTTCTCTGGACGATCAGCAGATTGCACTGGCGGTGATCAACACCACGTATGCCAGCCAGATTGGCCTGACGCCGGCGAAAGACGGTATCTTCGTTGAAGATAAAGAGTCACCTTACGTCAACCTGCTGGTTGCACGCGAAGATAATAAAGACGCAGAAAACGTGAAGAAATTTGTTCAGGCGTACCAGTCTGACGAAGTCAACGAAGGCGCTAACAAGATCTTCAACGGTGGCGCAGTGAAAGGCTGGTAATTTTACCGCTTAATTGCACCCAGACTGAGGGCGACGGCAACGTCGCCCTTTTTTTTACTGGTAATACCTGCTTCATCCCGCTTGATTGCTTGTCATTTCAACCATAGCTTGCTTCAATAACGCCACTTTCAAAAACATGAGGATGGTCCCATGCGTGTTATACCGCTCTGTTTGTTAGCGCTGTCGCTGACAGGGTGTTCAATGCTGCACAAATCTCCCGAACCGGTTCGCAGCTCAACCACGCAATCGACGCCGACTGAACCGGTACGCGCCAAACCCGCTCCTCGTCCAGCACCAGTAAAACTGTATACCAATGCTGAAGACCTGGTCAGCAAGCCCTTCCGGGATTTGGGCGAAGTGTCTGGCGATGACTGCCAAAGCAGCACACAGGATTCACCCGCCAATATCAATACGGCGCGCAAAAGAATGCAGATTCGTGCCTCGGGTATGAAAGCTAACGCGGTTCTGCTGCACAAGTGTGAAATCGTTACTGGCTCGCCAGGCTGTTATCGCCAGGCAATTTGCCAGGGCTCAGCGCTGAAAGTTTCCGATCAATGAGTCAATTTTCCTTCGAGCAAATCGGTGTTATCCGCTCACCCTGGAAGGAAAAATTTGCGGTTCCCCGCCAGCCGGGCCTGATTCAGGACGGCGGTGGCGAACTGCATCTGCTCGCGCCTTACAATCAGGCCGACGCCGTGCGTGGTCTGGAAGAATTCAGCCATCTGTGGTTGCTGTTTATCTTTCACCAGACCATGGAAGGTGGCTGGCGTCCGACGGTCAGACCACCTCGGCTGGGCGGCAATGCCCGTATGGGCGTGTTTGCCACCCGCTCCACTTTCCGTCCGAACCCGATCGGCATGTCGCTGGTCGAACTGCTTGATATCCGCTGCGATAAAAACAGCGTGATCCTCAAGCTTGGCAGCCTCGACCTGGTCGATGGCACACCGATTGTCGACATTAAACCCTATTTGCCTTTTGCCGAGGCGCTGCCCGATGCGCGCGCAGGCTTTGCCCAGCATGCACCGTCGGCCGATATGCCGGTGAGTTTCTCGCCCGCAGCACAGATGCAAATTGCGCAGCAGCAGCAGCACTATCCGCAACTTGAGCGCTTTATTGCCCAGGTGCTGGCGCAGGACCCACGACCGGCTTACCGTAAAGGCGAAGAGCCGGATCGGGAATACGCCGCCTGGTTGCTGGCATTTAACGTGCGCTGGCGCGTAACGGCGTCGGGAACTGAAGTCATTGCCATCGATCCACGCTAATTTATTGCCCTCTCTCTTTTGAGGATTCAGACACGCTGGTACACTAACCGCCAGCGTTTCAGGCAGTTTTTTTCGATAGTTTTCCGTTTAATTGGAACCGTAACAACATGCGTACTACTCAATATCTGCTCTCTACTCTGAAAGAGACCCCTGCCGATGCGGAAGTGATCAGCCACCAGCTGATGCTGCGCGCCGGGATGATTCGTAAGCTGGCCTCCGGTTTATATACCTGGTTGCCCACCGGTTTGCGCGTACTGAAGAAAGTCGAAAACATCGTGCGCGACGAAATGAACAACGCCGGTGCCATCGAGATCTCAATGCCGGTGGTGCAACCCGCCGACTTATGGCAGGAGAGCGGTCGTTGGGAGCAGTATGGCCCTGAACTGCTGCGTTTTGTCGATCGTGGCGAGCGTCCTTTTGTGCTGGGTCCAACCCATGAAGAAGTGGTGACTGACCTGATTCGTAACGAGCTGAGCTCTTATAAGCAGCTGCCGCTGAATCTGTACCAGATTCAGACCAAATTCCGTGACGAAGTGCGCCCACGTTTTGGCATGATGCGCTCACGTGAATTTATTATGAAAGATGCCTACTCTTTCCACACTTCGCAGGAGTCACTACAGGAAACCTATGAAGTGATGTATCGCGCCTACAGCCAGAGCTTTAGCCGTATGGGCCTCGATTTCCGTGCGGTTCAGGCGGATACCGGCTCTATCGGCGGCAGCGCATCGCATGAATTCCAGGTACTGGCGCAGAGCGGCGAAGACGATATCGTGTTCTCCAGCGAGTCAGAATTTGCGGCCAATATCGAACTGGCTGAAGCGGTGGCACCGCAGGGCGAGCGTCCGGCAGCAACCGAAGCGCTGCGCGAAATCGACACACCAGATGCCAAAACCATCGCGGCGCTGGTTGAGCAGTTTAATCTGCCGATTGAAAAAACCGTGAAAACCCTGCTGGTGAAAGCCACTAAAGAGAGCGGCCATACGCTGGTTGCCCTGCTGGTGCGTGGCGATCATGAACTGAACGAAGTCAAAGCAGAGAAGATTGATATTGTTGCCGCACCTTTAACTTTCGCCACGGAAGAAGAGATTCGTGCTGCTGTCGGCGCAGGCCCGGGTTCACTCGGTCCGGTTGGGCTGACATTACCGGTGGTTGCTGACCGTACCGTAGCCAAAATGAGTGATTTCAGCGCCGGCGCTAACGTTGACGGCAAACACTTTGTCGGCATCAACTGGCTGCGTGATCTGCCGGAAGCGCAGGTTGCGGATATTCGCAACGTGGTGGAAGGTGATGCCAGCCCGGATGGTCAAGGTACTCTGTTAATCAAGCGCGGTATCGAAGTGGGTCATATCTTCCAGCTCGGCACCAAGTACTCTGAAGCGATGAAGGCTTCCGTTCAGGGTGAAGACGGGCGTAACCAGACGCTGACCATGGGCTGTTACGGCATTGGTATCACCCGTATCGTGGCGGCAGCGATTGAGCAGAACCACGACGATCGCGGCATTATCTGGCCAGCGGCGCTGGCACCGTTCCAGGTAGCGATTCTGCCAATGAATATGCACAAATCTTTCCGCGTGAAAGAAGTAGCGGAAGAGCTGTACAGCACGCTGCGTGCCAAAGGTATCGATGTGATTCTGGACGACCGTAAAGAGCGTCCGGGCGTGATGTTTGCTGATATGGAACTGATTGGCGTACCGCACACCATCGTGATCGGCGATCGTAACCTCGACAGCGAAGAGATTGAGTACAAAGCGCGTCGTGAAGGTGAGAAACGCATGATCAAAACCAGCGAAATCGTTGATTTCCTTGTGGCTGAACTGGCGAAGTAATGCTTACCACGGGCGGTGTTCTCGCCGCCCGTACTCATTTTTATTATCTCAGTCGCCGCGCACTTTTCCACGCAGCGATTTAGTCGATGCTTTCCGCGCTTTCCCTTCCAGCCGACGTTTTTTCGATGCCAGCGTCGGACGCGTTGCTCGCCGCGTTTTTTCCACCACGGTTAACTCATTAATCAAATTTTCCAGTCGTTTAAGCGCCGCCTCACGATTTAACTCCTGGCTGCGATGCTCCTGCGCCTTAATAATCACCACCCCATCCGGCGTAATCAGATGATGGCTGGCCGCCAGCAACCGCTGTTTATAAAATTCTGGCAGCGACGAAGCATGGATATCAAAACGTAAATGAATCGCCGTGGAACTCTTATTAACATGCTGCCCACCCGCGCCCTGCGCGCGAATGGCGCTAAGCTCAATTTCTGCATCACTGATGGTGACATTGCGCGACAGCACAATCATGGCGCTTTGCCATTGATCAGCCAGTCGGTAAAGCGCACCTCCAGATGATTTTGCTCATCAGAAAGCCAGATGGTGCCGTCCTGTAGCGTGGCCTGCAATGTCATATTGCGCGCGGCGAAGGCGACAAGCGCGCTGAGCTGCCGATCGTCAATATAGCGTACCGTCAGATTCGGCTGTTGAGACAGCTTAGCCTGATGCTGCTGCCACCAGACCTGCGCCGCCCGGGAGTTATAGCAATATAAGTAAACGCTGGCCGAGCGGTTGCAGGCTTTCTTGATGCGCTTCTCTTCCGGCAACCCTAAATCAATCCACTCTTCAATACCGTTATGGTCGTTCATCCGCCAGATTTCCGGCTCATCTTCGGCACTCAGCCCACGGGTGAACTGCAACCGCTCGCTGGCATGGCATAGCCAGGCCAGCAGCCGCAGCATCAGCCGCTCTTCCGTTTCGGATGGATGACGCGCCAGCGTCAGGCTGCTGTCGAGAAAGACATTACGATCCATATCCGCGACATTGACGTTAGCTTTGTAAATCGTTGCTTTAAGTGCCATGGAATCCCTCATTATCAGATAATGCATTGTAACGCGCCGCGACAGCAAATCACCCTGCGGTGGGCTGATTTCACGTAAAAGCCTGTGCTATAGTCGCTTATGAGCCAGAGAGTTATGCTCTGAAGGAGGTGCATGTGCAAAAGTATTGTGAATTAGTTCGCCGTAAATATGCCGGGATTGGCAGTGGCGACCTGGGATACGTGCCGGACGCCATAGGCTGTGCGTTAAAAGCACTGGACGAGATAGCGGCAAATAATGAGCTAAACTCTTCTGTCAGGGAACAAGCGGCTTATGCTGCTGCAAACTTATTGGTGAGCGATTATGTTGACGAATGAAGCGTACAAACCGATCAATTGTGATGATTACGACAACCTTGAACTCGCCTGCCAAAACCACTGGATGCTGACGCTGGAACTGAAAAACGGCGAGAAACTAAACGTGAAAGCCAAAGATATGGTTTCGCGTAAAAATGTCGAGTATCTGGCGATCGACCAGGCTGGTGAACAGCGCGAACTGCGACTGGATCATATTGCCAGCTTCAGCCACCCTAAGTTGGGGACGGTGGTGGTCAGCGAGTCTGACTAATCCTGTGGGCGGAATGTATTCCGCCCCTGCCATTTTATGGCTGCTGGCTACCATAAAAAGCAGCCAGATCGTCGATATCCTGTTCGCTTAATCCCGCCACAAATGCTTTCATCACTTCCGCCTGACCACCACTGCGATCGCCTTTTTTATACGCCCGCAACGCCTGCGCCAGATACGGGGCATGCTGTCCGGCCAGATTAGGATAAAGCTCGACCTTCGCTTTTCCCTGCGCGCCATGACAGGCAGCACAGGCCGCCGATTTCTGCTGACCGGCGCTGGCATCACTATCGGCTAACGCCGGCACACTGACTGATGCCAGTAGCACAGCCAAAACTAACTTATTCATCATTGCTCTCTTTATTATGTTGCTGCCAGCTGATTCGCCAGCCGGGCTGATGCTCTGTGCTTCCTGCGCGGGTAACAAATACCCCAAGGGCGGCAATCAATTGCTCGCCATAAAACAGCAGCGGCGTCTGCTCACGCTGCCAGACCGGAATGGCAAACTCCTGCCACAATTTTTTAATCGCCCGCCCACCGGCGCGACCGACGATATGCACATCGCCACGGGCATAAAAACGGATCGTCACCGCTTCATCGGCATGCGGCTGGCGCAGCGCGATACCGCTTTCATCGACCACCAGCGTGCCCAACTGATGCGGCAGTTGCAGCGGCTGCCACGGACGTTGCCAGCTAATTATCGTCTCACGTAATGACGGCCGCAGCGGCAGCCAGTAAATCGCCTGACGATAACGCCGAATTTCATACTCACCCAGCTGTATCCGCGGCGAAGCATCTTCACGGCTGTTAATCACTTCGTGCCAGATACGCTGTAGCGCATCACGCGACGGCATCAGGCCGCCCTGCCCGGCAATCCAGCGGCGTATTAACGCAAAGCGCCGTACCTCGCTCAGTGAATGCAGCGGTGCGATATGCAGCGAGCCATCTGGCTGAACCAGCGCGGCCAGCGACTCTGCCAGTAGCTCGTCCAGCAACTGTTCCTGCTCACCACAAAGTGCGGCGCTGCGTGCAGTGGCGGCGGCGAAATGGGGCCAGCGCTGGTTCAGCAGCGGCAGCACCTGCTGACGCAGGAAGTTACGGTCGTAACGCGTGTCCTGATTACTTTCGTCTTCAATCCAGTCCAGCTGATGCTGTGCAGCCCACAGCTCCAGCTGTGGACGACTTTGCGCCAGCAACGGTCTCAATAGCGGATTGTCTCCCAGCCAGAGTTGCGCAGGCATCGCCGCTAATCCGGCCGGGCCACTGCCGCGTTTTAACGCCAGTAGTAAGGTTTCACACTGATCGTCCAGATGCTGCGCCGTCAGCAACGCCTCACCCGGTTGAAGATGCCGACGGAAAGCCGCATAACGCGCCGCACGCGCCGCCGCTTCAATGCCTTTTTCCCGCCCATCCACCTGAACCCGCTCGATAATCAGCGGCAGCTGCCAGCGGTCACACTGTTGCTGACAATACTGGCTCCACTGGTCGGCATTAGCACTCAGGCCATGATGAATATGAATAGCACGCAGTTGCAGATGGGGGGAGGTTTTAGCCAGTTGCACCAGCAAATGCAGTAATACCGTCGAATCCAGCCCACCGCTGTAGGCCACCAGCAGGCGCTGATGCCCGGCAAGCTGGGCGTTGATACTGGAAAGCAGTGGCATAGCGATGGTGACAACCTCAGAAAAACCGGTGCAAGTGAGTGGCTATTCTACGCCTGATACAGTTCCAGCGGCAAACCATCCGGGTCGTTAAAAAAGGTAAAGCGTTTACCGGTCAGCGGATCGACGCGAATGGGTTCGCAGTTCACGCCTTTCGCGGCCAGCAACGTAAAAGCGTTATCAATATCATCGACGCTAAACGCCAGATGGCGCAGGCCACAGGCTTCAGGATGACTGATGCGCGCAGGCGGCTGCGGAAAGGAGAATAGCTCAAGGGTATATTGCCCGTTAAGCGCCAGATCCCCTTTCCACGAGTCGCGCGCGGCGCGGTAATCCTCCGTAATCAGCGTAAAACCGAGAATATCGCAGTAGAACGCTTTGCTGCGCGCGTAGTCAGTGGCGATAACAGCAATATGATGAACCTGCTTCAGACCGAGCATGTGAACTCCTTGATTAATCCATGTTACCCGCACCTTACCTGCGCAGGGTGCAGGCAACAAGGGGACTAATTCCGGAATTCTTCTGGCCGCTCAGTTTTTAATACCCGAACGAGGTAGCGTCCCTCTTCATTCAGCGTTGCGCCATGGATATCGGTTTCAAAGCCAGGATAGTGCTCACCAATGGTGCAGAGCATCAGCAGAAAATCGAGTACCGGGCGGCTGGCCTCGGTAATCATTTCACCCGGCATCACCAGCGGCACGCCTGGTGGATACGGCAGAATCATATTCGCGGAAACCCGCCCCACCAGTTCGCTGATATCGACGGTTTCCACATTGCCCTTCACCTGCTGCTGAAACATCTGATGCGGCGTCATTTTCATTTCCGGCAACATATCAAAAGCCTGGAGCATCAGCCGCGGTAAGTCGTGCTGACGGATCAGCGTATGAATGCCCTGCGCCAGCGTCTGGATGCGCATAGTGCGGTAGAAGTCAGGATCTTCGGCATACAGATCCGGCAGCATGTTTTTCACCCGCAGATTGAGATCGTAACTGCGTTTAAACTCGGTCAGGCCGCGCAGCAGACTCATTGCCTTGGTCTTGTCGATACCAATACTGAACAGGAACAGCAGGTTGTAAGGCCCGGTTTTCTCAACTACCACGCCGCGTTCATCGAGGAATTTCGCTACCAGCGCGGCAGGAATGCCCTCATCGGCCATTACGCCCTGCTCGCTCATGCCCGGCGTCAGAATCGTCACTTTAATCGGGTCGAGATACATATGGTCGTGGTCGGCATCGGTAAAGCCGTGCCAGTCGTCACCTGGCTCAATCGGCCAGCATTCGGCTTCACCCACCGCTTCAGGCTGCCAGATATCGAAAAACCAGCCATCACACTCTTCCCGGAGGCGTTGCACCTCGCGGCGGAAATGCAGTGCGCGCTCCACCGAGCGGTTAATCAGCCGTTTGCCAGGATTACCGCGCAGCATTGCCGCCGCGGTTTCTATCGAGGCAACAATCGAATAGTTAGGCGAGGTGGTGGTATGCATCATGTAGGCTTCGTTAAAGGTCTGCTCGTCGTAATCGCCTTTAATATGAATCAGCGAAGCCTGCGAGAACGCCGCCAGCAATTTGTGCGTCGACTGGGTTTCATAGATCACTTTACCCGGCGTGCGCTCGCCACTCATGCCGCTTTTACCGGCATAAATCGGGTGAAAGTTGGTATAAGGCACCCAGGCCGAGTCGAAATGGATGGACGGTACATCCAGCGTTTCTTTAATGTACTGCGTGTTATACAGCAGGCCATCGTAAGTGGAATTAGTGATCACTGCATGCACTGGCCAGCTGGCGTGTTCGGTTTGCGCCACTTTTAACGCAATGCTCTCTTTGGTGAACTCTTGTTGAGGAATGCCACCAAGAATACCCAGCGGATTGCGCGTTGGCTTCAGCCAGATCGGCACCAGGTCGCTCATCATTAACAGATGCGTCAGCGATTTATGACAATTACGGTCAATTAATACCGTGCTGCCTGCCGGTGCCGCATACATGCCGACAATCTTGTTGGAGGTGGACGTGCCGTTAGTCACCATATAACTCTGTTCGGCACCAAAAGTACGCGCCACATACTCTTCCGCTTCCAGATGCGGGCCGGTGTGATCAAGCAGTGAACCCAGCTCAGTGACCGAGATAGAAATATCGGCTTTCAGGGTATTAGCACCAAAGAAGTCGTAGAACAGCGTACCAACCGGGCTTTTCTGAAAGGCGGTACCCGCCATATGGCCGGGCGTGCAGAAGGTATATTTACCCTCTTTCACATAGGTAAACAGCGCGCGGGTTAACGGCGGCGTAATGGTATCAATATACTCATCGGTGTACTGGCGGATACGCTGGGCAATGTCATCCGCAGCATTGAGCGCATATTCAAAGAACCACAGCGCCATTCGCATCTCATTGATGCTGACGTCAAGCGACGAGTGGGTATTGATAAAGGCATACAGCGGCAGATATTCATTGAGTTGATTGATTTCGCTGCATAGATCAAGACTGTATTCATCCCAGTCAAAAATGACGCCACAGATACGCGGATTATGCTCAATCAACTTCAGCAAATCGTCGGCATTTTTGGGGTAAATAAGCTGGAATCCCTGCGTGATTAACGCGTCGTGAAGCTCGCGGATTGGCTGGTCTTTATAGAAGACCTCATGCGGCCCCATAATCGCGATGATATTCAATGCACACCTCCTGGTGAAATTAATGCAATGAATAAGCATAGCGGATCGCGTTAGCCAGATGACTGACTAAAGGCTGATAAAGCGTACCAGGCTGTAAGCGGGTGTTGCGGGCTGGCGCGGTTGCCAGCCCGTTGAGGCTTATTTTGCTGGCAGAGTCACCCAATAACCTGGCTGATAATCCACTGGCAGGAAGCGCTGGTGGAAAGTGCGGAAGGTGACGTCCGGATCGATATCTTCAAACAGTTCGGGATGCATCCATTTCGCCAGCACCTGAATCGCGACAAACTGATACGGGCTGTCATAGAACTGATGCCAGATAGCATGGACGTTACCTTTGGCGGTAACCGGCAGCGTTTTAAATGCCGAACGCTGCATCAGTGCCTGCAAACGCTGGCTGGCAATCGCTAAATCTGCGCCCGGCCCGACGCCAACCCAGCCGTTCGAGGTGTTGTAGTTCTTCCAGTTAGCACCGGTCACCACCACCACATCAGGACGCGCATTGATAATCTGCTCCGGATTCATCGTACCAAACGTACCCGGAATCAGATTTTTAGCGATGTTATCACCGCCCGCGACTTCCACCATACGGCCAAAGTTTTCATCGCCAAACGACATGCAGCACTCATCGGTGTAACCACCGGCGCGATCAATCATCACTTTTGGCCGCGGGCCGTGGTAATCCTTCAGACGATTAATCACCAGATCAATCTGCTGCTGGCGGAAATCAATAATCTCTTTGGCTCGCTCAGGTTTATTCAGCAGCTGGCCCATGATGCGAATACTTTTTACGGCGTTTTCAAATGGCTTTTCACGAAAATCGATAAACACCACCGGGATGCCAAGGCTGGCCAACTTGTCGATTAACTTACCTTCATCGATAGCGGCTTTGGATTCAAGATTCATCAGCACCAGGTCGGGTTTTAGGGTCAGCGCCTGCTCGACATTAAAGCTGCCATCTTTCGCACCACCGAAGGTCGGCAGCGAAGTGATTTGCGGATACTTTTTGGCATAGATTTGGTATGTGTCGAAATCTGCTTTTGGCAGATCATCACGCCAGCCGACGACACGTTTAAACGGTGCGTCGGTATCGAAAGCGGCCAGCAGATAGATTTGACGCCCTTCACCTAAAATAACGCGTTTAACTTCGGATTTGATTTCAACTTTCCGTCCGCTGACGTCCTCAACGGTAAAAGGTGCCGCCAGCACGTTATGCGTTAACGCCAGCGCGGCGACTAACAACGCGATGCTATTCCATAGATATTTCATTGTTAACCCCAAAAGAAAATGATTATTATTATCAATAGAAACGTCTGCATACTATCCGCAGTTAACTATCTGAGCAATAAGTTTATCGGGGTGATTATCAGAATCGGTGATGATATGAAGGGAAGGTAAATTGCCAGCTGGAAATGCAGAATGGGGGAAACAACTTAGCGGATAAGTCATTTCCCCCACTCATACTTGCCCCATCAGATGGGGGAAGCGTAAAGCTTAGGCGTAGCCGTAGCTCATCAGGCGCTGATAACGACGGTTAAGCAGCTCTTCAGTGCTCAGGACGTCAAGATCGGCCAGATCTTCCAGAAGCTGTGCTTTCAATGACTCAGCAACAGCAATTGGATTACGGTGTGCAGCACCCAGCGGTTCCGGGATAACCGTATCGATCAGTTTCAGCTCTTTCAGACGCGGGGCAATAATCCCCATCGCTTCCGCAGCCAGTGGCGCTTTATCCGCGCTTTTCCACAGGATCGACGCACAGCCTTCCGGCGAGATCACTGAATAGGTGCTGTACTGCAACATATTCACTTTATCGCCGACACCGATGGCCAGTGCACCACCCGAACCACCTTCACCGATAACGGTACAGATGACCGGCACTTTCAGACCCGACATTTCACGCAGGTTACGTGCAATGGCTTCAGACTGACCGCGCTCTTCGGCACCGACGCCCGGATAAGCACCCGGCGTGTCGATAAAGGTGATGATAGGCATCTTGAAACGTTCAGCCATCTCCATCAGGCGCAGCGCTTTGCGATAGCCTTCTGGTGCCGGCATACCGAAGTTGCGACGAATTTTCTCTTTGGTTTCGCGGCCTTTCTGATGACCAATGATCATCACCGGACGACCGTCCAGACGAGCAATACCGCCAACAATCGCTTTATCATCGGCGTAAGCGCGATCGCCTGCCAACTCGTCAAAGTCGGTAAACACGTTACGGACATAGTCCAGCGTGTAGGGACGCAGCGGATGACGCGCTAATTGCGCGATCTGCCAGGCACCCAAATCTGAGAAGATTTTACGTGTCAGCTCAACGCTTTTCTCGCGCAGACGATGCACTTCTTCATCCAGATTAATATCCAGTTTTTCATCCTGACGGCTAACCGCGGTAAGCGAATCAATTTTCGCTTCCAGTTCTGCGATTGGCTGTTCGAAATCCAGGTAATTAAGACTCATAATATTCCTGTTTTAGTCAAACTCCAGTTCCACCTGCTCCGATCCTATCAACGAACGTAGATCGTTAAGTAAACGATCGCTGGGCGATACACGCCACGCTGCACCGAAGCGCAACTTCGCCCGTGCATCCTCTCTCTGATAGTAGAGATGTACCGGAATGGTTCCCGAACGATGGGGCTCCAGGGATTGACGGAGACGGTTCAAAAGCTGGTCATCAATTTGCCTGTCCGTCAGCGAGATAGCAAGCCCGCGCGCATATTTTTCGCGTGCTTCATCGATGTCCATCAGTTCACGGGCGGTCATCTTAAGGCCACCACTGAAATCATCAAAGCTGACCTGTCCGCTGACGATCAGGATACGGTCTTTCTCCAGCAACTGCTGGTACTTATCTAACGCATCTGTGAACAACATCACTTCCAGCCGACCAGACCGGTCGTCCAGCGTGCAGATGCCAATACGGTTACCGCGTTTTGTTACCATCACGCGGGCCGCCACCACCAGACCGGCAGCCGTGGTGATTTTACCACGATCGGTCGGGTGCATGTCTTTCAGGCGCGTACCACCTACATAGCGCTCAATTTCTTTCAGGTACTGATTAATCGGATGGCCGGTGAGATAAAGCCCTAAGGTCTCGCGCTCACCGTCCAGCTGAATCTGTTCCGGCCACGGCGTGACATCAGCATAGGACTTCTCAACCTGCTCCGGCGCTTCGGCCAGCACGCCAAACATATCGGCCTGACCAATCGCTTCGGCTTTGGCATGCTGATCGGCGGCTTTCAGGGCATCGCCCAGTGCGCTCATCAGTGCGGCACGATGCGGCCCCAGCCGATCGAACGCCCCGGACATGATCAGCTTTTCCAGTACCCGACGGTTAATCTTTTTGGTGTCAGTACGCGCGCAGAGATCAAATAATTCGCGGAAATAGCCGCCTTCATTACGTGCTTCGAGGATCGCCTCAATTGGGCCTTCACCTACGCCTTTGATCGCACCAATACCGTACACAATCTCGCCGTCATTATTGACGTGGAAATGGTACAGGCCGGAGTTAATGTCCGGCGGCAGGATTTTTAAGCCCATCCGCCAGCACTCATCCACCAGCGACACCACTTTCTCGGTGTTATCCATATCGGCGGTCATTACCGCCGCCATAAACTCAGCCGGATAGTGCGCTTTCAGCCACAGCGTCTGGTAGGAAACTAAAGCATAGGCTGCTGAGTGCGATTTGTTAAAACCGTAACCGGCGAATTTTTCCACCAGATCGAAGATTTTTACCGACAGTTCGCCATCAATACCGCGCGATTTCGCGCCGTCTTCAAAGCCACCGCGCTGCTTGGCCATCTCGACCGGGTTCTTTTTACCCATAGCACGACGCAGCATATCCGCGCCGCCGAGGCTGTATCCGGCCAGTACCTGGGCGATCTGCATTACCTGTTCCTGATACAGGATAATGCCGTAAGTCGGTTCCAGTACCGGTTTCAGCGACTCATGCTGCCACTGAATATCCGGGTAGGAGATCTCTTCGCGACCATGCTTACGGTCAATAAAGTTATCTACCATCCCCGACTGCAACGGACCCGGACGGAACAGCGCCACCAGTGCGATCATATCTTCGAAGCAGTCAGGCTTCAGGCGTTTGATCAGATCTTTCATGCCGCGCGATTCAAGCTGGAATACCGCTGTGGTTTCCGAGCGTTGCAGCATGTCGAAGCTTTTCTTGTCATCCATCGGGATGGAGGCAATATCGATCGGCGGCTCGCCCTGCTTTTCGCGCCGGGCATTAATCATTTTCAGCGCCCAGTCGATAATTGTCAGGGTACGCAGACCCAGGAAGTCAAACTTCACCAGCCCGGCGTACTCGACGTCATTCTTATCAAACTGGGTGACCGGCTGATTACCGTTTTCATCACAGTATAGCGGCGCAAAGTCAGTAATTTTAGTCGGTGCGATCACCACGCCACCGGCGTGTTTACCGGCGTTACGGGTGACACCTTCCAGCTTGCGCGCCATATCAATCAGCGCTTTAACTTCCTCGTCGGCCTCGTAGATTTCCGGCAGCTGCGGCTCGGCAACAAACGCTTTCTCCAGCGTCATGCCCGGATCGGGTGGGATCAGCTTGGAGATACGATCGACAAAGCCATACGGATGCCCCAGCACACGGCCGACGTCGCGGATAACCGCTTTCGCCGCCATGGTACCGAAGGTAATAATCTGCGATACCGCTTCACGCCCGTACATCTCGGCGACATGCTCGATCACCTGGTCACGTTTTTCCATGCAGAAGTCGACGTCGAAGTCGGGCATCGAGACACGTTCCGGGTTCAGGAAACGTTCGAACAGCAGGTCAAACTCCAGCGGATCGAGGTCGGTAATTTTTAGCGCATACGCCACCAGTGAACCGGCACCGGAACCACGGCCAGGGCCGACCGGCACGCCGTTATCCTTCGACCACTGGATAAACTCCATGACGATCAGGAAGTAACCCGGGAAGCCCATCTGGTTAATAACCTTCAGCTCGATATCGAGGCGGTCATCATATTCCGGGCGTTTCCCGGCGCGCACCTGCGGGTCAGGGAACAGGAACTCCAGACGCTCTTCCAGACCCTCTTTCGATTTCAGTACCAGGAAATCTTCAGTGGTCATGTCCCCGGTGGGGAATTGCGGCAGGAAATATTCGCCAAGGCGAAGGGTGACGTTACAACGCTTAGCAATTTCTACGCTGTTTTCCAGTGCTTCCGGAATGTCCGAGAACAGCTCGCACATCTCCTCTTCACTGCGCATATATTGCTGAGTGCTGTAGTGACGGGGACGTTTCGGATCGTCGAGCGTAAAGCCGTCATGGATTGCCACGCGGATTTCATGGGCGTCAAAGTCTTCCGCATTAATAAAGCAGACTTCGTTCGTTGCCACTACCGGAATGCCTTCAGCAATCGCCAACTCAACCGCGGCGTGCAGGTAGCTCTCTTCATCCGGGCGGCCGGTACGAATCAGTTCCAGATAGTAGCGATTGGGAAAGTGTTGCTGATAAAATTCCAGACACTGGGAAACCAGTGCCGGGTTGCCGCGCAGCAGGCTTTTACCGACATCACCCCGTCGACCGCCGGAGAGCAGAATCAAGCCTTCCTGCAGGTCGGCCAGCCAGTCACGATCGATAATTGGCCCCGCCACGCCGTAACCGCGCTGATAAGCGCGTGAAATCAATAGCGTCAGGTTCTGATAACCGGTGTTATTCGCGGCCAGTACCGTGATATGGGTCAGCTCATCGCCCATCAGCTCGCTGGACACCATAAAGTCGGCACCGATGATCGGTTTGACCCCGGCACCATGTGCCGCGCCATAGAACTTAACCAGACCGCAAAGATTGGTGAAGTCAGTAATGGCGACAGCAGGCATCCCGAGCGCCGCCGTTTTTTTCACCAGCGGCGCAGTTTTGGCGAGTCCATCAATCATGGAGTAATCGCTATGAACGCGCAGGTGAATAAAACGTGGTTCAGCCATAAATCTTTCCAGCTCCGGTTAATGCTTATATCGGGTAATTTGAGTCGCTGCGAAACAGGCGGCGAATACGCCGCCCCAGGAGTATTTACAGGGGAGCCGTTATCGGATCCCGTGCATTTCTGACTTCTGCATCCAGCAGCGCGTTACGCACCGGTGCAAAACTGCGGCGGTGGTGCACGGTGGCACCGTGCTGCGCCAGTTTTTCCATATGCAGGGCGGTCGGATAACCTTTGTGTTTAGCAAAGCCATACTGCGGAAACGCCACATCCAGCTCGGCCATCTCACGGTCACGCGTCACTTTGGCAATGATTGAGGCGGCACTGATCTCAGCGACCAGGCTGTCGCCTTTCACCACGGCCATCGAGGGCATCGGCAGTGCCGGGCAACGGTTACCATCAATCAGCACGTAATCCGGCATCACCGACAGACCCGCCACCGCACGCTGCATCGCCAGCATGGTGGCATGCAGAATATTGAGCTGATCGATCTCTTCGGGTTCGGCGCGGCCTAAACTCCACGCCAGCGCATTAGCCTTGATCTCATCGTACAACGCCAGCCGGCGCTTTTCTGACAGTTTTTTCGAATCGGCTAAACCAGCAATCGGCCTGGCTGGATCGAGGATCACCGCCGCCGTCACCACGGCCCCCACCAGCGGTCCGCGCCCTACTTCATCAACACCGGCGATACAGTGTGCCAGTGGATAAATAAATTCAGACATTAGCCAACTCCAGCACGGCCTCTGCCGCTTGTTGGTCCGCATTCCAGCGGATTTGATGATGCAGTTCGAGGAAGGTCGCCAGCAGCGTGTCACGGGTTTCACCGCCAGACAGCAACGGCTCCAGCGCCGCGGCCAGTTTCTCCGGCTGACACTCATCCTGTAACAGCTCGGGCACCAGCTCGCGCCCGGCCAGCAGATTCGGCAACGAGACGTAATCGGTTTTCACCAGCCGTTCGGCCAGCCAGAAAGTCACCGGCTTCATACGATAGCCCACGACCATCGGGCATTTCGCCAGCATACATTCCAGCGCTGCGGTGCCCGATGCGAGCAGAGCAGCATCACTGGCCACCATCGCTTCACGGCCGTGACCATCCAGCAGATGCATCGGCAACTCCGGCGCAACTTCCGCCTTGATACGCTCAAACTGTTCGCGGCGTTTGGCATTGACCAGCGGAACCACGATTTCCAGATCCGGCCACTTCGCCCGCAGCAGCTGCGCGGTTTTCAGGAAGTCAGCACTCAGCATCTCCACTTCCGCACCGCGACTGCCCGGCAGCAGCGCCAGGCAACGTGCCTGCTCACTGATACCCAGCGTCTGACGCGCAGCCAGCTTATTCGGCTGCAACGGCATCGCATCAGCCATGGTATGGCCGATAAAGCGGCATGGAACATTAAAACGGTCATAAAACGCTTTTTCAAATGGCAGAAATGCCAGCACCAGATCGGTTGATCTGCCGATTTTGAAAACGCGTTTTTGTCGCCACGCCCAGACTGACGGGCTGACGTAATGAATCGTGCGAATACCGCGCTGCTTTAACCGCCCTTCAAGGGTAATGTTAAAGTCAGGGGCATCGATGCCGACAAACACATCCGGCTTTAATGCGCTAAAACGCCGGGTCAGGTCGCGACGAATCTTCAGCAGACGCCGCAGACGTCCGACTACCTCGACGATGCCCATCACCGCCAGTTCTTCCATTTCATACCAGGTTTCACAGCCTTCCGCCTGCATCAGCGGGCCGGCCACACCGACAAAATGGGCGTCAGGATGTTTCTCTTTCAGCGCTCGGATCAATCCGGCACCAAGAATATCGCCGGAGGTTTCTCCGGCGACAAGGGCAATCGTTAAAGGACGCTTTAGCATGAGTTAACGAATCAGACCTCGCGTTGAACGCGCAAAGAAATCATAGAACGGCTGCACTTCAGGGTGCGCCTGGGCAATCTCAGCAATTTCAGGCTTCACTTCTTCCAGCGTGCGACCACTGCGGTACAACAGTTTGTAGGCATTGCGAATCGCATGCAGCGCCTCTTTGCTGAAGCCGCGGCGTTTCAGCCCTTCGATGTTGATACCATAAGGGGTTGCATGGTTACCCTGTGCAATCACAAATGGCGGCACATCTTGCGCCACACCGGAACAACCGCCGACCATCACGTGAGCACCGATGATGCAGAACTGATGAACCGCCGTCATGCCACCGATAATCGCAAAATCATCGACCGTGACATGGCCACCGAGTGTCGCGTTGTTGGCAAAAATACAGCGGTTACCCACCACACAGTCATGGGCGATATGTGCATTGATCATCAGCAGGTTGTCGCTGCCAATTTTCGTTACGTCACCGCCCTGAGTGGTGCCACGGTGGATGGTGACGCTCTCGCGGATGCGGTTGCGATCGCCAATTTCCACACGAGTCGGTTCACCGGCATATTTAAGATCCTGATTCACTTCACCAATTGAAGTGAACTGATAGATCTCATTATCTTTGCCAATGCGCGTGTGGCCATTGACCACCACATGCGATTTCAGTACGGTGCCTTCACCAATTTCAACGTTAGCGCCAATAAAGCAAAATGGGCCAATATGGACGCGAGCGCCAATAACGGCGCCCTCTTCAACAATTGAACTCGGATGGATTACGGCGGTTTGGTCTATCACGGATTATGCCTCCCGGCTGCGGGCACACATCATTGTTGCTTCGCAGACAATTTTACCGTCAACGGTTGCCACGCCTTTGAAGCGCGTCAGACCACGGCGGGTTTTTTCGAACGTGACTTCCATGATCATCTGATCGCCAGGTACCACAGGGCGCTTGAAGCGTGCTTCGTCGATGCCTGCAAAATAGTACAGTTCACCGGGTTCCAGTTTGCCGACGCTTTTAAACGCCAGGATACCCGTCGCCTGCGCCATCGCTTCCAGAATCAATACGCCCGGAAAAATCGGCTTACCAGGGAAGTGCCCCTGGAAAAACGGTTCATTGACAGATACGTTTTTCACCGCACGCAAATATTTGTGCTCTTCAAAATCCAGTACGCGATCTACCAGCAAAAAAGGGTAACGGTGAGGCAGCAGCTCTAAAATCTCTTCAATCTTCAGAGTATGAGTTTCAGTAGTCAAAATACTCTTCCTGTCCTAAAAAAATCTGATGGCATCAATAACACGGCCTGCAACGATCAGGATCGTCCGCAGGCCGCAAATTCAGTTTCCGTGCGCGTGGCTTTCCCTGCTTAGCATGTTGTATTTATGAAAGCCGGTCAGACGCGGGATGTTTGCTTAGTCTTTGTCGACTTTGCGCTCGATGGCTTTTAAGCGTTTGCTTATTTCATCGATGTTCATCACCAACGCTGCAGTTTTGCGCCAGGTTTTGTTGGGTTGCAGCGGAATTCCCGAAGAGTATACCCCAGGTTCAGTGATTGGTCGCATCACCATTCCCATTCCAGTAACCGTAACTTTGTCACAAATTTCCATGTGACCATTAATTACGCTCGCGCCACCAATCATACAGTAACGGCCAATCGTCAGGCTGCCCGCCATGATAACGCCACCCGCAACCGCGGTATTGTCGCCAATCACAACGTTATGTGCAATCTGGCACTGGTTATCAATGATAACACCATTGCCGATTTGAGTGTTATCCAACGCACCACGGTCGATAGTGGTACAGGCACCAATTTCTACCCGATCGCCGATGATCACGGTGCCAAGCTGGGGAATTTTAACCCAATTACCGCGATCGTTAGCGTAACCGAAGCCATCTGCACCAATCACCGTGCCTGACTGGATCAGACATTGCTCACCGATACGTACTTCGTGGTAGACAGAAACATTGGCCCAAAGACGTGAGCCAGCACCAATGTGAGTATTTTTACCGACAAAACAGCCGGCACCGATCACCACATTGTCACCCAGTTCAACACCGGACTCGATAACCGCATTCGCGCCCACCGAAACGTTGTTGCCGAGCTTCGCTGCGTCATCAATCACTGCACTCGGCGCAATATTACTGGCCGGCTGCGGCGTGGTATCCAACAGTTGCGCCATACGTGCGTAGGTCAGATACGGGTTCTTAACGATCAGCGCGGCACTGTGGCACCACTCCAGATCCGCTTCCGTCAGCACCACGGCTGAAGCCTGGCAGGTTGCGAGCTGCTCGCGGTAGCGGCTGTTTGCTAAAAAGGTGATCTGACCGTTTTGGGCGGATTGCATAGAAGCAATGCCGGAGATGGCGATATCGCCATCTCCGTGCAATTCTGCATCCAACTGCTGGGCTAAATCAGCCAGTCGAATTGAAGACATGTCTTATTTAACCTGTTTCAGTACATCAGCAGTGATGTCTTTGGAATTAGATGCATAAGCAACCGCGTTTGCATCGACAACAACATCGTAACCTTCTTTGTCAGCCACGACCTTCACTGCATCCTGAATACGGCTCAGGATTTTATTACGCTCTTCACTCTGACGGCGACGATTATCCTGCTCGAAAGCCTGAGCTTTCGTGGAGAACGCTTCGCGCTGCGCCATAATGTCTTTTTCCATGCGGCTACGATCGCTGGCCTTCATGGTAGAACCGTCGCGCTGCAGACGCTGCATTTTAGTTTGCAGGTCACGCTCCTGGTTCTGCAGTTCGCTTGCGCGACCTTTAAATTCATTTTCAAGCTGTTTCGCAACTGTCGCACGCTGCGGTAACTGTTGGAAAATGCTGGAAACGTTTACCACTGCAATTTTGTCAGCAGCCTGAGCGCCAGCTGATACAGCTAAAGCAAGACCCAGACCTGCGGCACACAACAACTTTTTCACTATAAACTCCTTACCATCACCGTTCGTGTCACAGACACATGTTTTGCGTGACATCGGCAGCAACGAGGCTGCCGTGTGACAACGCGATACTCACTTGAGTCGCTTCCGTGCGCAGGGAGTTACCAGGTTTTACCAATGTTAAACTGGAACTGCTCTGCTTTATCTCCCTCATACTTTTTAACCGGCTGCGCGTACGAGAACACCAGTGGGCCAAGTGGAGACATCCACTGAAGCGCCAGACCGGCAGACACACGCACGTTGCTCGGATCGCTATAATCCGGCACGCCTGCCGCGCGAGTCTCGTTAGTATTCTCCCAGTTGGTATCCCAGACGGTACCGGCATCAACAAACAGCGATGTACGCACCGAGTTAGAATACTTCTCACTGAGGAATGGCGTTGGGGTAATCAGCTCCATGCTGGCGACCGCCATCGCGTTACCACCTACCGCATCGTCAGAGTTACAGATCGGCTGAGCGCCGGAACAGGTTGACGAGTTGTTATTGTAGTAGGCCGCTTTCGGACCGATATTGTTCGAACGGAAACCACGCACGGTGCTGGAACCACCGGCATAGAAGTTTTCGTAGAACGGCAGTTCTTTACCGCTTAAACCATCGCCGTAACCCAGACGACCACGGCCTAACAGCACCCAGGTACGATCATCGTTAATCGGCATGTACTGTTGGCTGTCCAGCGTCACTTTATAGAAGCTGTTATCCGAGCCTGGGATAGTGATTTTACCATTCAGGTTGGTACGGTTCCCTGAAGTCGGGAAGAATCCACGGTCCAGGTTGTTATACGTCCAGCCATAGTTGAAGGTGAAATCATCCGCTGAGTATTCACTGCGCTGAGTTCTGTTAGGGTTTTCACCCACCGAGTCCAGATAACGCCACATCGCAATCTGCGGCTGCATATCAGACAGGTCGTTATGCACGTAACCTAAGCCAACACGCAGAGTGTTGTTCTCGTTAACCGGGAAGCCCAGCGTACCGTCGAGACCATAACTGGTGTTGGTATAGTCAGACAGGTCAGCATTATCCGCTTTAAAGTCGTTGTAGAAGATGCGGCCACCGAGGCTGACACCATCAACGGTAAAGTACGGATCGGTCAGAGAGAACTCAGCATAGGTCTGGTAATCGTTCTTGGTACCACTGATACCCACGGTATTACCGGTACCCAGCCAGTTTTCTTGCTGAACACCCACCTGGAAGCTGACGCCACTTTCAGTGCCGTAACCAATACCAAAGTTAAAGGTACCGGTATTACGCTCTTTAACTTTGTACACCACATCGACCTGATCCGGCGAACCTGATACACGCTGGGTATCGGTTTCAACGGTTTCAAAATAGCCGGTACGGTTCAGACGCTCTTTACCCTGCTCAACCAGGTCACTGCCCAGCCATGCGCCTTCCATCTGACGCATTTCACGGCGCAGAACGGAATCTTTCGAGGTATCGTTACCTTCGAAACGCACTTTACGCACGTAGTAGCGATTACCCGCATCGACATTAACGTGCAGTTTAACGGTTTTATCAGCGTCATTAATTTCTGGCTGAGTGACCACACGTGGATAGGCATAGCCGTAACGACCCAACATTTTCTTGATGTCGTCTTCCATACGCGTCACTTTCGCGCCGTTATACAGCTCACCCGGATTGACTTTGGTCAGGCTCTCAATTTCAGCTGAGTGACCGGCCAGGTTGCCATTTACCACCACGCCAGAAAGCTTGTACTGATCGCCTTCAGTGATGTTGATGGTGATATAAATACCCTTTTTATCCGGCGTCAGGCTGACCTGAGTCGAATCGATATTAAAGCGTGCATAACCGCGATCCAGATAGAAGCTGCGCAGGGTCTCAAGGTCACCGGCCAGTTTCTGTTTCTGGTATTTGCGATCGCCAACCACGTTCCACCACGGCACCTCGTCGCGCAGCTGGAAGCGGGAAATCAACTCTTCCGAGCTGAACGCCTTATTGCCAACCACGTTGATCTGCTGAATCCTGGCAGAAACACCTTCGGTGAATACCAGTTTCAGATCGACACGGTTACGCGGCAGTGGCGTCACGACAGCTTTTACGCTGGCGCTATATTTACCCACGCTGTAGTAGAAATCCTCCAGACCTTTCTCGATAGTCGAGATAGTGGTGCGGTCCAGCGCTTCGCCGACGCGCACGCCAGAGGCTTCCAGGTTCTGCTTAAGCATGTCTTCTTTCACCGCTTTGTTACCGGAGAAAGTGATGCTGGCAATGGTCGGACGCTCTTTAACCTGAACGATCAGCGTAGTGCCGTCGCGCAGAACCTGAACGTCTTCGAAGTTTCCGGTCGCAAACAGGGAGCGAATGGTATTACTGATGTCATCGTCAGACACCGTATCCCCTACGCGCACAGGCATGCTAAGCAAGGCCGCACCGACGGCGACTCGCTGCAGCCCTTCGAAATGAATGTCCTTCACTACGAACCCGTCTGCACCGTATACGGTGGCGCTGCTAAACAGCAGCGACGCTATGAGCAACTTTTTCATCGCCATCGTTGTTATGCGTTCTTCCTAACACATCCCGTGCCTGCATGCGCCTTGCGGCGGCTACAAGCGAGAGAAATCATTGAATAGTGCAAGCCCCATTAACAGCACCAGCAAAATCGAGCCGATACGATAACTGAAGTCCTGAACTCGCTCGGACACCGGTCCTCCTTTGATCTTTTCGATCGCCAGGAAGAGCAGATGCCCACCATCTAAAACCGGCAGTGGGAACAGGTTGATAATCCCGAGGTTCACGCTGATTAACGCGAGGAACATCAGATAATAGATCACACCGTATTCAGCTGACATCCCGGCACCCTGCGCGATCGAAATCGGCCCGCTCAGATTGTTCAGCTTTACATCACCAGTAATCAGCTTGCCAAGCATGCCGACCGTCAGCTTCATCAGTTGCCAGGTTTTATCCGTGGCCTGACCAATTGCTGCAAACGGACCATACTGACGCACCGTTTTATATTCGTCCGGCAGTGGAACGATGCGCGGTATCACCCCCGCGAAACCTTCAGCACTATTATCCGGCTTAGCTTCAGGGGTCAGCGTCAATCGAACCACTTCACCCTGCCGCTCCACGTCTAAAGCAATGTCTTTACCCGGATTATCACGCACCTGAGTAACAAAATTTTGCCATTGCTCTAACGGCTGACCATCGACTTTAACGATCCTGTCGCCAGCTTGCAAACCTGCCTCACTTGCAGGTGAGCCAGACTGCACTTCTGCCAGCACCGATTCAATCTCTGGTCCACGTGGCCGAATCCCCAGTGACACCACCGGATCTTGCTTATCAGGCTCGAATTGCCAGTTACGCAAATTGAGCTTTCTTTCCGTTGATTGCGATGAGCCAAACGGCGCAACACTGACAGTGGTTTCCTCGTCGCCGATTTTCGCCACCAGCGCCATACGAACTGCATCCCAATCAGGCGTTTCGATACCGTCTACTGCTTTTAGTTCCATGCCTGGCGCAATTTGCGCCTCTGCCGCCACCGAACCGCTTACTATTTCACCAATAACCGGGCGAACGCCAGGGACGCCATGGATAAATACCAGCCAGTAAGCAAAGATAGCGAAAATGAAGTTAGCCAGCGGACCGGCGGCAATAATTGATGCACGTTGCAGCACGGTTTTATTATTGAAAGATTGATGACGCAGTTCAGGCGGCACGCTCTCGACACGCTCGTCGAGCATTTTGACGTAGCCACCTAACGGAATTAGCGCAATCACATACTCGGTGCCCTGCTTATCGCGGCGACGCCACAGCGCCTTACCGAAGCCAACTGAGAAGCGCTCAACTTTCACGCCACAACGACGGGCGACCCAGAAATGGCCGAACTCGTGGACGGTAATCAACACGCCCAGCGCAACGATAAAGGCAGCAAGGCTCCAGAGTATGCTCAACATAGCAATTGCGTCCTTTAAAGGTTCCTGAAAACCAGCAACAGCAGACAGGCGAATACTGGCACTGCGGCAGTCAAACTGTCGATACGGTCAAGAATACCACCGTGGCCCGGAATCAGATTCCCGCTGTCTTTAATCCCTGCTTCGCGTTTAAACATACTTTCTGTCAGATCGCCCAGCACCGAAGCTAACGCCGCAGTGATCGAACAGATTAACAAGGTACCCGGTTGCACTGCCAGCGGCGCCCACATACCAAACAGCCATGAGATCAGCGCTGAAGTCAGTAAACCACCAAAGAAACCTTCCCAGGTTTTACCTGGCGACACTTTGGGCGCCAGCTTATGTTTGCCAAACAAACGGCCAAACATATAGGCACCTGAATCTGCCCCCCAGACCAGGAACATCACATACAGTAACCACCAGGCACCGGCGTAGTGATCGACATCATAGTGATACTGGCGCAGCGCCAGCATGCCCCAGAAAAAAGGTACAATCGTCAGGATACCAAACACTAATCGCAGAATGCGCGACTGCCGCCACAGCGCCGCAGAGGCCGGATAGAACAGCACTAATACCAGCGCCGCAATCCACCAGCCGAGTGAGGCCCACAGCCAGAAACTGATTTGAGGTAACTGCACGGAGTGCTGATACGCCGGCAGCGTCAGCATCATTAAGGCGAGCAGCAGGCCGCAAAGCACGGCCAGCCAGATACGTTGAGTACGGGATGCAAAGCCCGCGAACTGGCCCCACTCCCATGCGGCCAGCATGCACACCACCAGAGTGGTAATCATGAAGCCCAGCGGCGGCAGCAAGAACAACGCGGCAATCACCACCGGTATCAATATGAACGCTGTAATCAAGCGAGACTTCAGCAAAGGTTACCCCCAGTGCGCTCAGGCGCCACCAGGTGCTGCGCCGCCAAACCGGCGCTCTCGGTGTGAGAAAGCATTCATTGCACCTTCAAAAACTTGTTCATCAAAATCAGGCCAAAGAACATCAGTAAAGTAAAACTCTGCGTAGGCCACTTGCCACAGCAGGAAGTTACTGATGCGATGTTCTCCCCCGGTCCTTATTACCAGATCCACTGGCGCCAGCGTGTTAAGACAAAGATGCTTCTCCAGGGTCTCTTCCTCGATTTGATCGGGACGCAGTAATCCTTCCTGCACCTGTTCGGCAATTTGTCTTACGCCATGGATAATATCCCAACGGCCGCCATAATTCGCGGCAATGTTGAGCGTTAGTCCATTATTTTGTTGAGTAAGTTCCTCAGCGCGGCGAATGCGCTCTTGTAAGCGTAAATTAAAGCGACTGATGTCACCAATAATTCGCAAACGAACATTATGCTTATGCAGACTTTTGACTTCGCTGTCGAGTGCCCAGACGAAAAGCTCCATCAACGCCATCACTTCCTGCGGCGGACGGTTCCAGTTTTCGCTACTGAAGGCATAAAGCGTGAGCGCATCAAGCTTATTGCTCACGGCAAAGCTTACAGCGCGACGAACCGATTTCACTCCCGCTTTATGACCAGAGATGCGCAATTTGCCTTGATTCTTTGCCCAGCGACCGTTGCCATCCATAATGATGGCCACATGGTGGGGGCCAGCCCCGAGCTGGTCATCGGCTTGTAATTGATTTTCGGACGACATAACGCGTAATTATTTCCTTTAATCAGAAATACAACGGTTTCTGAATACCTTGCACGCTGGCGCAAAAAAGCCGTGTTTCACACGGCTCTCACTACCGTTGTAACAGGTCGTGACTGCTAAACGGAAGCTGCTGACTATACCATTTCCGGCTTCGCCTAACAAATGGCGACGCCGCAAATCGTTGAATTAACGCCGGGCAGCAAAGCGTGGTAGCAACGCGGTTGCCGCAACACGCGCCAGTTTATCGATCTCGATCACAGCTTCAACACTCTGCGGTTCCTGACAGGAAAGCGACGCCAGTACCGCGCTGTTCAGTGCGGCAATATCGGTGAAACGAATCTCTGTATTCAGGAACGCCGAGACAGCCACTTCATTCGCCGCGTTTAACGCCGTGGTCGCAGACTGACCCGCTTCACAGGCATCCATCGCCAGTTTCAGACAGGGGTAGCGAGCAAAATCTGGCTCGGCAAAAGTAAGTGCTCCCATGCGGGTAAAATCGAGCGGCGTTGCACCGGCGCTAACGCGTTGCGGCCAGGCCATCGCATGGGCAATGGGCGTGCGCATATCTGGCGAACCCAGTTGTGCTATCACGCTGCCATCACGGTAACGCACCATGGAGTGAATCACCGACTGTGGGTGCAGTATCACTTCCATCTGGGCATCAGTGGCATTAAATAACCAGCGGGCTTCAATGTATTCCAAACCTTTATTCATCATGGTGGCCGAATCGACGGAGATTTTACGTCCCATCGACCAGTTCGGATGCGCACAAGCCTGATCCGGCGTCATGCTGTTAAGCGCGGCCAGCGGCGTTTCCCGAAACGGACCACCCGATCCCGTGAGGATAATGCTGTCGATGCCATTTTCCCCGAGGTTAGCGTAACCTAACTGCTGCTGGATGGAAGCAGGCAAACTCTGAAAAATCGCATTGTGTTCGCTATCAATCGGCAGCAACTGCGCGTTGGCGTGGCGAACCTCATCCATAAACAGCCGACCGCAGGTGACCAGTGCCTCTTTATTCGCCAGCAGAATAGTTTTACCGGCGCGAATCGCCGCCAGAGTGGGCAACAGACCGGCAGCACCGACGATCGCCGCCATCACCTGATCGACATCATCCAGCGCAGCCAGTTCGCAGGCAGCCTGCTCTCCGGCGAAGACTTCAGTGGCAACATTCAGCTGCTGTAAGCGTTGACGCAACGCCTGCGCCGAAGCCTCATCAGACATCGCCGCATAGGCGGGACGGAAGATCTGACACTGCTCGGCCATCAGCTCGACATTGCGTCCGGCAACCAGCGCCTTCACGGCGAACAAATGGGGATTTTCACGCACCACTGCCAGGGTGCTGGTGCCGATTGAACCGGTCGAGCCGAGGATGGTCAATTGCTTCATAAGGTCTACGTACCTAATATCGTTCCATGCAAGCGAGCGGCGAGAACGCCGCCCCTGCGTTCAGAACGGTGTAAAGGCGGCATTCTCGCCGCCCGTAACGATGATTTGTATGGACTATCACCCATCCAAACGAAAAACGCCGCCAGACCCGCCATTCGGTCTGAACGGGAATCTGTACGGCGTTTCAACGGTGCATGAGGGAAATCAGAATTCCATCAGTTCCGCTTCTTTTTCGGCCAGCGTTGAATCAATTTTCTTGATAAAGACGTCGGTCATTTTCTGAATATCATCCTGTGAACGACGTTCTTCGTCTTCACTGATCTCTTTGTCTTTCAGCAGCGCTTTTACTTTGTCGTTAGCATCACGACGCACGTTACGCACTGAAACACGACCCTGCTCCGCTTCACCGCGCACCACTTTAATCAGGTCTTTACGACGCTCTTCAGTCAGTGCTGGCAGTGGAACACGGATATCAGTGCCTGCTGAACTTGGGTTCAGACCCAAATCAGAAGTCATGATGGCTTTTTCAACGGCCTGACTTAAAGAGCGGTCAAACACGTTAATTTTCAACGTACGTGAATCTTCAACGGTCACGTTGGCAAGCTGACGCAACGGGGTGGCGGCACCATAGTACTCAACCATAATACCGTCGAGAATGCTTGGTGACGCACGGCCAGTGCGGATTTTGCTGATATGGTTTTTGAATGAATCTACGCATTTATCCATGCGCTGTTCTGCATCTTTTCTGATGTCGTTAATCACGTTGGAACCCTTGGATTCTGGTTACCAGGCAAGCCTTAGCCAGCTAAGACCCGTTTAAATAATCGTCGATAAAGCCGTTACACTTTGGGTTGCAAAGGCGTGCCCGCAACCCGAACGGGTTTGGCTATCATCCTGAATGGAGCGCTTCGCACCAACAGAATATACCCTATTTTACGCCGTGACGGGTATTAATGCGTAATCAGAGTACCTTCTTTTTCACCCATTACCACGCGACGCAGTGCACCTGGCTTGTTCATATTGAACACACGAATAGGCAGCGAGTGGTCGCGTGCCAGGGTGAATGCCGCCAGATCCATCACCTTCAGTTCACGTTCCAGCACGTCCTGATAAGTCAGTTGATCGTGCAGTACGGCATCCGGGTTCTTCACCGGGTCGGCAGAGTAAACGCCGTCAACTTTGGTGGCTTTCAGTACCACGTCGGCTTCGATTTCGATGCCGCGCAGGCAAGCTGCCGAGTCAGTGGTAAAGAATGGGTTACCGGTACCGGCAGAGAAGATCACGACGCGATTGTTACGCAGTAAACTGATAGCTTCAGCCCAGCTGTAGTTGTCACACACGCCATTCAGCGGAATCGCTGACATCAGGCGCGCATTGACATAGGCACGGTGCAGCGCATCACGCATCGCAAGGCCGTTCATCACGGTTGCCAGCATCCCCATATGGTCGCCAACAACACGGTTCATGCCAGCCTGTGCCAGACCGGCACCGCGGAACAGGTTACCACCGCCGATCACCACGCCCACCTGAATGCCGAGCTCGACCAGCTCTTTAACTTCTTGCGCCATACGATCGAGCACGCTTGCGTCGATACCAAAACCTTCGGCACCTTGCAGTGCTTCACCGCTCAGTTTTAGCAGGATACGTTGATATACAGGTTTTGCATTGGTAGCCATGGTCTTTTTTCCTGGAAGCTATCATCAAATTGGAAGAGTTAAATCTGATGTATCATCCGCTTAGCCAGATAGAAATGCTATTGGGATGAGACTGAAAATGGGTGTTACTTGTCGTACTAACTTTACCCTAAGTCATTGGCGCTACAGCAAGGCGCAAGCGAACGAATCCCGATGAGCTGACATCAGTCAGTAATTCGGTGAGCAAGAGCAGCAGCACAGCTGTGGTATCAAGGACGACGGGTAAAAAAGAACCGCCATAAATGGCGGTTCCTCAGGACCATGATTACTGCTTAGACATGGCCGCAACTTCTGCTGCGAAGTCGCTTTCAACTTTCTCGATGCCTTCGCCCACTTCAAAGCGGATGAAGTTGATCACGGAAGCACCTTTCTCTTTCAGTGCCTGACCAACGGTTTTGCCTGGATCGATAACGAAAGGCTGACCGGTCAGAGAAACTTCGCCGGTGAATTTCTTCATACGGCCTTCAACCATTTTCTCTGCGATTTCTTTAGGCTTGCCAGACTGCATAGCGATGTCCAGCTGAACCTGGTACTCTTTCTCAACCACATCTGCTGACACGTCTTCTGGATTAACGAATTCTGGCTTGCTTGCTGCAACGTGCATTGCAACTTGCTTAATCAGCTCTTCGTCAGCGCCTTTTGCAGAAACCAGTACGCCGATACGTGCGCCGTGCTGGTAGCTGCCCAGCTGCTCGCCTTCCAGAATCTGAACGCGACGGATGTTGATGTTCTCGCCGATTTTGGCAACCAGCGCTACGCGCTGCTCTTCAAATTGCGCTTTCAGCACTTCAACATCAGTAACTTTACCCGCTACTGCTGCATCCAGAACTTCCTCAACAAATGCCAGGAAGCCACCATCTTTAGCAACAAAGTCAGTCTGGCAGTTAACTTCCAGAATCACAGCGTAGTCGCCAGCGATTTTGGTTTTGATCACGCCGTCAGCAGCAACGTTACCCGCTTTTTTCGCGGCTTTGATTGCGCCAGACTTACGCATGTTTTCGATAGCCAGCTCAATGTCGCCGTTCGCTTCAGTCAGCGCTTTTTTACAATCCATCATGCCAGCGCCAGTACGCTCGCGCAGTTCTTTTACCAGAGCAGCGGTAATATCAGCCATTCTAAATTCCTCGGTTAACTGTGAACCTGCTGCGTACACATGGTAGCAACAGTGTTTAATTCGCAGGAGATTTACTCTACCCCGCCCGGCCTGAAGCCCGGCAAAGCAGACTTAAAAACAATAAAGGGGCCTTGAGGGCCCCTTACAGATCACTATCTGACTATACCAGACATCCTGACGGATGCTTTTTGGTATTAAGGGCTCGGTTAAGAGCTAGCCTTATTACTCAGCGTCAGCGAAGTTTTCTTCAGCTTGCTGAGCCAGATCCTGAGAACGACCTTCGCGAACAGTGGTAGCCACTGCAGTCAGGTACAGGCTTACAGCACGGATCGCATCGTCGTTACCAGGGATAACGAAATCAACGCCATCTGGATCAGAGTTAGTATCAACGATAGCAAATACCGGAATACCCAGGTTGTTTGCTTCTTTGATTGCGATGTGTTCGTGGTCAGCATCAACAACGAACAGTGCATCTGGCAGGCCGCCCATATCTTTGATACCGCCCAGGCTGTTTTCCAGCTTGGCCAGTTCACGAGCACGCATCAGTGCTTCTTTCTTGGTCAGCTTCTCGAAGGTACCGTCCTGAGACTGAGTTTCCAGATCTTTCAGACGTTTGATGGACTGACGAACGGTTTTCCAGTTAGTCAGCATGCCACCCAACCAGCGATGGTTAACGAAGAACTGGTCGCAGCTCAGAGCAGCTTCTTTTACCGCTTCGCTTGCAGCGCGCTTAGTACCAACGATCAGGATCTTACCTTTACGGGCAGAGATCTTGTTCAGTTCAGCCAGAGCTTCGTTGAACATTGGTACAGTTTGTTCAAGGTTGATGATGTGAACTTTGTTACGTGCACCGAAGATGAATGGCTTCATTTTCGGGTTCCAGTAACGGGTCTGGTGACCGAAGTGAACACCAGCCTTGAGCATGTCGCGCATGGAAACAGTTGCCATGATTACCTCTATATAGATTATTTGGGGTTGGGCCTCCACATATCCCATACAACCGACCCTGAACAGCGATAACGCTCTTCGCAGGCACCCCGGCGTATGTGTCGATACGTGTGTGTTATTTACACATAATGAGATTTATGCGTTTCTCGTACAACAGACAACATCGTACATAGAATCGTCGGCGCGCTTTATACCATAATACCGCCTCTGACGCCAATAATTGTTGTCAGCGTTGACGTGCCATAAACTGCATTTGGCAGCGCCAGGGCAGGCTGTTAACATTGTATGACTAAGCTTATGCAGCACGCTGGCGCACGCCGGAATGGCGCGGCGCAGCCTATATTATTGTCGAAAAAGACGACATTCGCGGAAAAAATTTAATGGCTATTTCAATAAAAACCCCAGAAGAAATCGAGAAGATGCGCGTTGCAGGCCGTCTGGCAGCCGAAGTGCTGGAGATGATCGAACCGCACGTCAAACCCGGTGTGACCACCGCTGAACTGGACCGTATTTGCCACGACCATATCGTCAATCAGCAGCAAGCGGTTTCTGCCTGCCTCGGCTACCACGGTTTTCCAAAATCAGTCTGTATCTCGGTTAACGAAGTGGTGTGTCACGGCATTCCCAGCGACGACAAAATCCTGCGCGATGGTGATATCGTCAATATCGACGTTACCGTGATCAAAGATGAGTATCACGGCGATACCTCAAAAATGTTTATCGTCGGCAAACCGACTATTCAGGGCGAGCGTCTGTGCCGCGTGACTCAGGAAAGCTTGTATCTGTCACTGCGTATGGTGAAGCCAGGCATTCGTCTGCGCACGCTGGGTCGTGAAATCCAAAAGTTTGTTGAAGCGCAAGATTTCTCCGTGGTGCGTGAATATTGCGGTCACGGTATCGGTAAAGGCTTCCATGAAGAGCCACAGGTGCTGCACTACGACGCGGATGATGGCGGCGTGGTCCTGCAGGCAGGCATGACTTTCACCATCGAACCGATGGTCAATGCCGGTGATTACCGCATTCGCAGCATGAAAGATGGCTGGACGGTAAAAACTAAAGATCGCAGCTTGTCCGCACAATACGAGCATACTATTGTGGTGACAGAAAACGGCTGTGAAATTTTAACGCTGCGTAAAGATGACACCATCGAACAAGTGTTAGTAAATGAAGGCTAACAGGCCCTTCATTTCCTTGCGTTAATTAAGGCCGGCTCTGTAGCCGGCTTTTTTTATGTCTGATAAAGCTAATCGCCAGGAGAGAGCGCAGATGAGCAATAGCGTGACGGAAAAAGTGAATATCGGACTGTCAGACTCCCCCGCCTGGTGGGATGATAAACAACTCACCCGCGAGACACTGAGACAGCATCTGGATGCCTTTCAGCAACAGCTGGCTGATGCCTTTGACGCCGGTGAAAATGCAGAAGCGTTGATTGACGCCCGCACCCTGTTTATCGATCGTCTGTTGCGTCGGCTATGGCGTTTTTATGGCTTCGAAGCGATGAGCGATATCGCGCTGGTTGCCGTCGGCGGCTATGGTCGCGGTGAGCTGCATCCGCTTTCTGATATAGATGTGCTGATTCTTAGCCGCAAACCGCTGTCAGAACAGGCGGCACAGCGCACCGGCGAGCTGCTGACGCTCATGTGGGATCTGAAACTGGAAGTGGGTCACAGCGTGCGCACGCTGGAAGAGTGCCTGCTGGAAGGGCTTTCTGACCTGACCGTGGCGACCAACCTGATTGAATCGCGCATGCTGATCGGTGATGTCGCGCTGTTCCTCGAATTACAGAAGAATGTTTTCAGCGACGGCTTCTGGCCCTCTTCCTGCTTTTTCGCTGCCAAACTGGAAGAGCAAAAAGAGCGCCATAAACGCTATCACGGCACCAGTTATAACCTCGAACCAGACATTAAAAGCAGCCCCGGCGGCCTGCGCGATATTCACACGTTGTTGTGGGTCGCCCGGCGGCATTTTGGTGCCACCTCGCTGGACGAAATGGTCGGATTTGGTTTTTTAACCGAGGCCGAACGTAATGAACTAAACGAGTGTCAGAGCCTGTTATGGCGTATGCGCTTTGCGCTGCACCTGTCATTACCGCGCTATGACAACCGCCTGCTGTTCGACCGCCAGCTGAATGTCGCTCAACGCCTGAATTATCAGGGTGAAGGCAACGAGCCGGTAGAACGCATGATGAAAGATTTTTATCGCGTCACCCGTCGCATCAGTGAACTGAATCAGATGCTGTTGCAGCTGTTTGACGAAGCGATTCTGGCACTGGGCCCGGATGAAAAACCGCGGGCGATTGATGATGACTTCCAGTTGCGCGGCACATTGATCGATCTGCGCGACGAGACGCTGTTTGAACGTCAGCCGGAAGCGATTATGCGCATGTTTTACACCATGGTGCGCAATCAAAATATCAGCGGCATCTATTCGACCACCTTACGCCAGCTGCGCCACGCCCGCCGTAATCTTAAAGAGCCACTGTGTACCATTCCGGAAGCACGTCAGCTATTTCTCGCCATATTGCGCCATCCTGGTGCGGTCAGCCGGGCGCTGTTGCCGATGCATCGTCACAGTGTACTCTGGGCCTATATGCCGCAGTGGGGCAATATCGTCGGGCAGATGCAGTTTGACCTGTTTCATGCTTATACCGTCGATGAACACACCATTCGCGTGCTGCAAAAGCTGGAAAGCTTTGCCGATGAGAGCACCCGCCCGCGACATCCGCTGTGCGTCGAACTCTGGCCGCGCCTGCCGCAGCTTGAACTGCTGCTGATGGCGGCGCTGTTTCATGATATCGCCAAAGGGCGTGGCGGCGACCACTCGATTTTAGGGGCGCAGGATGCGCTGGAGTTTGCCGAAATGCACGGTCTGAACTCGCGCGAGACCCAATTGGTTGCCTGGCTGGTACGCCATCACTTGCTGATGTCCGTCACCGCGCAGCGCCGTGATATTCAGGATCCTGGCGTTATTCAGCAGTTCGCCGAGGTGATGCAGAATGAAAACCGTCTGCGCTATCTGGTGTGCCTGACGGTGGCCGATATCTGCGCGACCAATGAAAATCTGTGGAACAGCTGGAAGCAGAGTCTGTTGCGCGAACTGTTTTTCGCCACGGAAAAACAGCTGCGTCGCGGTATGGAAAACAGTCCGGATCTACGCGAACGTGTGCGTCATCACCGCTTACAGGCGCTGGCGCTGCTGCGCATGGATAATATTGATGAAGAAGCGCTGCATCAGATTTGGGGCCGCTGTCGTGCCGACTACTTCCTGCGTCATACGCCGAATCAGCTGGCCTGGCATGCGCGCCATCTGATGAATCACGATCTGAAACAGCCGCTGGTACTGGTCAGTCCGCAAGCCACACGCGGCGGCACCGAAATCTTTATCTGGAGCCCGGACCGCCCTTACCTGTTTGCGGCGGTTGCCGGTGAGCTGGACCGTCGCAACCTCAGCGTGCACGATGCACAGATTTTTACCAGCCGTGACGGTATGGCGATGGACACCTTTATCGTGCTGGAGCCGGATGGCAGCCCGCTGTCACCGGATCGCCACCTGATGATTAGCCAGGCGCTGGAGCAGGCGATTACCCAGACCCGTTGGGTACCGCCGCGCACCCGCCGACAGGCGGCCAGGCTGAAACACTTTAATGTCGAGACCGCAGTCAATTTCTTACCGACCCATACCGATCGCCGCACTTATCTTGAACTGGTGGCGCTTGATCAGCCGGGCCTGCTGGCCCGCGTTGGCGAAGTGTTCTCTGACCTGGGCGTGTCGCTGCACGGAGCCAGAATTAGCACCATCGGCGAGCGGGTTGAGGATTTATTTATTCTGGCAAACAGCGATCGTCGCGCACTTGATGCCGAATTACGCGATGTGTTGCAACAACGGTTGACAGAGGCACTTAATCCAAACGATAAAGTGTGACGAAGATTTGTTTTTTACCATGCGCAGGGGCGGCGTTTTATCGTCCGTGCCGTAAAAAGGCACCGGGAGCCGCAGCGGCTCCCCTGCGATTTAATTGATACAGGAAAAGTAACTTAATGCAACAATTACAGAGTGTTATTGAAGCGGCCTTCGAGCGCCGTGCCGACATTACACCAGCTAACGCTGATACCGTAACCCGTGAAGCCGTAAATCAGGTTATCAGCCTGCTGGACAGCGGCGCGCTGCGCGTTGCTGAAAAGATCGACGGTGAGTGGGTGACACATCAGTGGCTGAAGAAGGCGGTACTGCTGTCGTTCCGCATCAATGACAATCAGGTGATTGATGGCGCTGAAAGTCGTTATTACGACAAAGTGCCGATGAAATTTGCCGACTACGACGATGCGCGCTTTAAGAAAGAAGGTTTCCGCGTTGTGCCACCTGCCGCGGTTCGTCAGGGCGCATTTATCGCCCGCAATACCGTGCTGATGCCTTCTTACGTCAACATCGGCGCTTACGTTGATGAAGGCTCGATGGTTGATACCTGGGCAACCGTCGGTTCTTGCGCGCAGATTGGTAAAAACGTTCACCTGTCTGGTGGCGTGGGTATCGGTGGTGTTCTGGAGCCATTACAGGCGAACCCAACCATCATCGAAGATAACTGCTTTATCGGCGCACGCTCTGAAATCGTGGAAGGCGTGATTGTTGAAGAAGGCTCAGTGATCTCAATGGGCGTGTATATCGGTCAGAGCACCAAAATCTACGACCGCGAAACCGGCGAAGTGCATTACGGCCGCGTACCAGCGGGTTCAGTGGTTGTCTCCGGTAACCTGCCATCAAAAGACGGCAGCTACAGCCTTTACTGCGCGGTAATCGTCAAGAAAGTTGACGCGAAAACCCTCGGCAAAACCGGCATCAACGAACTGCTGCGCACCATCGACTAAGATTCTCCCTTGCGGGCCACTGCCGTGGCCCGTAATTTTTTCTTTACACTTCCCCGTCTCATTACCTGTTGCGCCTCAGCGGTTAACAGGTGATCTTGCTCACATTTCAGGCGATAATCCGCGCCAGTTAATCACCAACATCTCTGTGACTGTTTCTCCCGTTTTCACTAATACGACCACATTGTTCGCATTAGTACGAGACGAGTGAGCTAAGTGAAGACAAGGCGTAAGCGCGCAGCAACCGCAGTGGACTAAAGTCCATGAGGATTGCGAGCACTGCACAACGCAGTATTCACGACGCGCAGCCGGATCGACACCAACTTACAAAGGAAACTATTGTTATGTATGATAATTTGAAGAGTCTGGGCATCGCTAACCCTGGCGACATTGACCGCTACAGCCTGCGTCAGGAAGCCAACAACGACATCCTGAAAATTTATTTCCGCAAAGACAAAGGTGAGTTTTTCGCCAAGAGCGTGAAGTTTAAATATCCGCGTCAGCGTAAAACAGTCGTCAGCGACAGCATGGGTCAGGGTTACAAAGAAGTGCAGGAAATCAGCCCTAATCTGCGTTACGTGATCGACGAGCTCGATCAGATTTGTCAGCGCGATCAGGTTGAAGTCGATCTGAAACGTAAAATCCTCGACGATCTGCGTCATCTGGAAAGTGTGGTCGCTAACAAGATCAGCGAAATCGAATCTGACCTGGAAAAATTGACCCGCAACGGTCGTTGATTTCCCTCACGGGCGGAACCCTTTCCGCCCGTTTAATGCCGATTTAAAACCTCTGTTACGGCTGTTCATCCAGCTGCAATGCCACATACAGCAGCAGCCGATCATCAAAGTTACTCAGATTCAGTCCGGTCAGTTCTGAAATACGATTCAGACGATACTCCAGCGTATTTCGATGAATAAACAGCGCTTTTGCCGTCGCCGATGGCTGCACATTATTGCTGAACCAGGAAATCAGGGTACGACGCAGCAGGCCGTTATTATCCAGCGTTTTTAACTTAGCCAATGGACGCGACAGCTCATTAGCCTGCCAGCCCCCGCGCAAACTATCCAGCAACACCGGCAGCACCAGATCCTGATAGAAATAGCTACGCTGTTCAGGCATCCGTTGCTTACCCACCAGCATGGTAGTGTGCGCCGTACGGTAGGATCGCGCAATGTTGCCCTCACCGGTAAAAAAGTTACCCAACGCGATGCGAATGCGCAAATGACCGCTCTCTTTCATACGCGACAGCAGCTGCTCAACCCGCCGCCGGTGATCATCCTGGTCGTAGCGACCATGGGTATTCAACGCCGGTTTCAGCACCACCATTTCCGTCAGGGAAACAATCGCAATCAGATTATCGCGCTCCGGGGTAGTCAGCAGGGTTTGTAACTGCTGCAACTCTGACATCGCGCTATCCACGCCGAGCTGGCCGCTGTCCACTTCCACTACCGCCACCACACGCGGCTGCTGGAGGTCAATTCCCAACCGCTGCGCCCAGTCCATTAGCGCGGGCGACAAGGTTTCACTGCGAATCAGATTAAGGACCAACTCTTCACGCAGACGACTGTCCTGAGCCAGCATATGCAGTAAGCGAGCTTGCTCCAGCATCATCTCTGCGGTCATGCACACCAGCTCACCATAGTGACGCAGCGCCTGCGGATCGCCGGTCAGGCCAATCACGCCAACAATATCGCCATCGATACGCAGCGGCAGGTTAATCCCCGGCCGCACACCATGCAGATGTTTCGCCACAGCATCATCGATATCCACCACCCGCGCCTGAGAAAGCGCCAGCAAGGCTCCCTCGTGCATTTCCCCAATGCGTTCACGATCGCCGCTGCCGACGATACGGCCGCGCGCATCCATCACGTTGACATTGCTGTCAATAATTTTCATGGTACGTGCGACGATCTCCTGGGCCAGACGTGCATCCAGATGATAGGTGGCCATCAAACACTCCTGCAAAGCATAGGGATAATCAGCATAGCCGGGAGAGTGGCGCGAAACATTGTGCAGATGCACAGAGCAGTGCAGCAGTGACGAAAATTGCGGTGGCTATCACAAATGGGGCAGAAAAAGCGGGAGAAACCGGGCAGGAATTCGTGCCGGTGCACAAGGCACCGACACGTTCAGGAGTTACTGCATAAGCAGATAGAGGGAAGTATCACCACGCTGAATATTCAGCGCCAGCACTGAAGGCTTGCTATCGAGGATCTTACGTAATTCACCCAGATTCGCGACAGCCTGCTGATTAACGCCAAGGATCACATCATCCTTTTTCAGGCCGATTCGTGCCGCTGCGGTACCCGGCTTCACGCTGTCGACTTTGACGCCTTTGTGTCCGTTAACCTCAATATTGCTCAGGTCCGCACCTTCGATACCGGTATAAATCGTACCGGAATCCACTTTGGTCTGCGTACTCTGTTGCAGCTCAACATTGACCGTCACCGGCTTGCCATCACGAAGCAGGCCAAGTTCCATCTTCGAACCTACCGGCAGCGTACCCACCTGCGCACGCAGCGCTGAGAAGCTGGAAATTGGTTTTTTGTTGAGCGAGACAATCACATCGCCCGCTTTGATACCGGCTTTGGCTGCGGATGAGTTTGGCATTACCTGACTGACAAAGGCACCACGCTGAGCGTCGACTTTCATCGCTTTCGCCAGTTCGGAGTTCAACTCGGTACCGAGGATTCCCAGCTCACCTCGTTTCACCTGACCATATTCCACCATCTGTGAGGTCAGGTTTTTCACCATATTGCTCGGGATAGCAAAGCCGATACCGATATTGCCACCGTCCGGCGCAAGGATCGCGGTGTTGATACCAATCAGCTCGCCGTTCAGGTTAACCAATGCGCCGCCAGAGTTACCGCGGTTAATTGCCGCATCGGTCTGGATAAAGTTTTCATAATTCTCGACATTCAGGCCACTACGCCCCAGTGCCGACACGATACCCGAAGTGACTGTTTCACCCAGACCGTACGGGTTACCAATCGCAACGGTATAGTCGCCAACCCGCAGGTCATCAGAGTCTGCCAGTTTGATGGCGGTGAGATTTTTAAAGTCCTGCAACTGAATCAGAGCGATATCGGAGCGCGGATCCTTACCGATCACTTTGGCTTCATATTTACGCCCGTCGCTAATCTGTACCTGGATTTTAGTGGCGTTATCCACCACGTGGTTATTGGTCACCACATAGCCTTTCGCCGCGTCAATCACCACACCGGAGCCAAGCGCACGGAATTTCTCTTGCTGTGTATTGCTGCCATCCTGGCCGTCCTGACCATTCTGTCCGCCGCCCTGACACATCGGGGAGTTCTGGAAAGGTGAACCGTCCTGACAGAAAGGTGAATTCCCGCCAAAGAACTGCTGGAATTGCTGTGGTAAGCGCGGAGTGCGCACGGTGGTACTGCCCTCAACGTTAATGCTGACGACCGACGGCATGACTTTTTCCAGCATCGGTGCCAGGCTTGGCAATTGCTGGGTGGAAGAAGAGGCCGTTTCAGCGGCCGACGCGGTTACCGGATTCATCGCCATACCCAGGCTCAGAGCCAGCGCGCTCAATACTAAAGTTGTTTTTTTCATTTATCGTTTTCTCGTCTCTGACAATGATGCAGACCATTGCTGTGGTCACGATGATAAGATTAAGTTTTTAGCGCGAAGTTCATGTTTAAGTGTTTGGAAATGGTAAAAAATTATTCTTCGCCTTTACAAATCGGATTAACTCGACCTTATTCAACCGCCATCAGCCGACGATATTCATCCCAGGCATACAGATCGGTCATGCCACTGATATAATCCTGCATCAGGCGGGCGCGATAATAACGTTCCCATAACAGACGCTGATACTTATGTTCCACAATAATGCCACGCATTTTTTGCTGATAGGCTTTCCGGTGCTTACCAGAAAGTTTATGAAATAGCCGGGTTTCAATTGGCCGGCCTTTAAGGAAGTCGTCATTCATCAGCGTGGTAAAATCTTCGTAATTCAGCTCCAGCAGGGGTTTATAGATATCCAGCAGCCCCTTCATCACCCGATACCCCTGCAGTTCCAGCTGTTCCACTTCCGCATGATTAAACACATGCTTACGCGCCACCGCTTTGAAAATCGCCAGTAATCGCCCTTCCTCACCGTCATCCTCTAACAATGCATGATTAAAGTTTCCGGCAAAGATAGCGGCAAGATTTTCAATAAAGCGTTTCACCGCGTAACTGACTAAAACATTCTGTACGCTAACGCGTAACGACATAAAAAACTGATCGCTCTGACTGCGAAAACGCCCGTTGCCATTCGCCGACTTCCACGCATAACCCACGGTGCGGCTAAACGCATCCCCGTTTTTTGCTTTACCCCATGCCTGCTCCAGATATTCATACAGCGCTTTGACAGTAAAGATATCTTTTTCCACCGCATCATCCAGGTCGGCAATGCAATAAGAGATATCGTCGGCGGCTTCCATTATATATGTCAGCGGATAACGATGATGCTCATCAATTTGGGTGGCGGCTCGCAGTTCAGCAATATAATCCTGCTCCGACAGATAAAAACCGGGCTTTTTCATCAGCGTGGTAAATTCCGCCGGTTTATCGCCTTGCCACCAGGCAGGGGCGGTATATTTTAAAATACAGGCGACCTGAGAATAGGTGAGATTCAGTTGCAACAGCGTATGCACCAGCCGGATAGCCTGCGCATTCCCTTCGAAATGACAGAGATCCTGGCGGATCATATCATTCAGCTGACGAAAGGCTTTCATCTGCTCATCATTGAACACACCAGCGACCTGCGCGTCGACCAGTTCAGCGGGCAAATTGTCATTAAACCAGTCGTTTATCGCCGATTCGCCAAAGTGGCCGAACGGCGGATTACCGACGTCATGCAACAGGCAGGACATCTCGACCAGACTTTCAAACGCCCCGGCAAAATCGGCTAAGCCATATTTTTCCAGCCCACCGCTCGATTTCAGCGTCTCGATAATCTCTTTGGCGATAAAGCGGCCGGTCTGCTGAACCTCCAGCGAATGCGTCAGGCGCGAACGCACGGCAGCATTACGCTCCAGCGGAAACACCTGCGTTTTCTGCTGTAAGCGCCGAATGGCGGCAGAGTTAATAATCCGTCCACGATCACTTTCAAAGTGGCGGGTAATATTATATTCACCGACCGGTTCGTCGCGGTTATTGTATGGCCGCTGAAAACTGATTTTCTTCCTGAAATTAATCTCTGCCATAAATCCCCTCACCTGATGCGTGAATATATCCAATCCAACCATGGTAAACTATGCATCACTTTAAGCGATTAATTCCACCCTATTAGCGAGTATCACTATGAAAGCAGGCATTATTGGGGCAATGGAGCAGGAAGTTACCCTGCTGCGTGACAAGATTGAAAACCGTCAAACGCTGACGCTGGCCGGTTGTGAAATCTATACCGGTACACTGAACGGCGTTGAGGTTGCGCTGCTGAAATCAGGCATCGGTAAAGTATCTGCCGCGATGGGTACCGCACTGCTGCTGGAGCTGTGCAAACCTGACTTTGTTATCAATACCGGCTCCGCTGGCGGCCTGGCCCCGACGCTAAAAGTCGGCGACATCGTGGTCTCAGACGAAGTGCGCTATCACGATGCAGACGTCACCGCATTCGGTTATGAATTCGGCCAGATGGCCGGTTGCCCGGCGGCCTTTACTGCCGACGAAAAACTGATTGCCGCAGCAGAAAGCTGCATTGCCCAGCTTAATCTCAACGCGGTACGTGGCCTGGTGGTCAGCGGCGATGCCTTTATCAACGGCGCTGAACCGCTGGCACGCATTCGCAGCGCTTTCCCACAGGCGATTGCGGTGGAAATGGAAGCGACCGCTATCGGCCATGTTTGCCATCAGTTCAACACGCCATTTGTGGTGATCCGCGCAATTTCAGACGTGGCCGATCAGGAATCTCACCTGAGCTTTGATGAGTTCCTGGTGGTGGCAGCTCAGCAATCTTCACTGATGGTAGAAACCCTGCTGAATAATCTGCGTGGCTAAGTGGATTAACACCCTGCTGTTGCTGCTGATGCTGCCTGTTGCGGCCTTGGCAGCAACCGCGCCGCGGGTGATTACGCTGGCTCCTCATCTTACCGAGCTGGCTTTTGCCGCAGGTATTACGCCGGTTGCCGTCAGTGCGTACTCCGATTATCCCGCTGACGCACGTCAGATCGAACAGGTTGCCAACTGGCAAGGGATCAATATTGAGCGCATTCTGGCGCTAAAACCGGATGTGGTGCTGGCATGGCGCGGTGGCAATCCCCAGCGGCAGATTACCCAGTTGCAGGCGTTAGGGCTGAACATTGTCTGGATCGACCCGCAAACCATTGATGCCGTGATCGCTGCCATTCGGCAACTTGAACCGTGGAGCAACAATCCACAGCTGGCACAACAACATGCCGATCGTTTGCAAGCGCGCTTTACTGCCCTGCGTCAGCGCTATGCGCAGTCACAACGTAAGACGGTGTTCTTACAGTTTGGGCTGCAACCGTTGTTTACCACTTCACAGGCAACCTTACAAAACCAGATAGTGCAGCTGTGTGGCGGTGACAATATTTTTGCCGACAGTCAGGTTCCCTGGCCACAGGTCAGTCGTGAGCAGGTATTGATGCGCCATCCGCAAGCGATAGTGATTGCTGGCGACGCCGGAAAGATTACAGCGGTAAAACAGTTCTGGCAGCCACAGCTGGCGGTTCCGGTCGTTGCCATCAATGATGACTGGTTCAGCCGTGCAGGTCCGCGTATTATTCTCGCCGCTGAGCAACTCTGCGCAGCGTTACAACACTAAAAAATGGTTTCATCAAGACCGAAAAAAATCGGCTAAAGAAACAGCACCAACTGCCGTTATTTAATCAGTACCGTTAACCGATGGCGTTATCTGTTAACACGTTAAGGTGCGTGGTTGCGCATCGAATACACCAGGAAGCTCAGCACCATGAAAGCCATTATTCTGGCCGCAGGTCTGTTGATGGTTAATACACTCAGCGCCGCCACCGTTAGTGGCAGTATCAAAGTGCGATTAACCCTCTATACACCTTGCCATGTAAATGGCCATGTCGGTGACAATCAAAGACGGCCGCAAATTGATTGCGGACCACGTGAATCGGCCCAGCCCAGGGTGACCGAAAGCAGGTTAAGCAAGGATGCGAAGACTCAGCAGGAAAAACGGCTGATCACCGTCGAATGGTAAACAGAAAGGGCGAAGCAATTTCGCCCTTTTTTTTCAGCTTAGATGCTGAAAGAGGAACCACAGCCGCAGGTGGTTTTAGCATTTGGATTGGTCACAATAAAACGTGAACCTTCCAGCCCTTCGGTGTAGTCAACCGAGCCGCCTACCAGATATTGCAGGCTCATCGGGTCAACCACCAGCGCCACGCCCGACTTCTCAATGGTCATATCGCCGTCATTAATTTTATCGTCGAAGGTAAAACCATACTGGAAACCGCTGCATCCACCGCCGGTAATATACACACGCAGTTTCAGGTCCGGGTTATCTTCATCGGAAATCAGGTTTTTCACCTTGCTGGCTGCTGCATCAGTAAATTGCAGAGGCAGTGCTGCTACATCGTCGCTCATTTAAACACTCCAGTAATGCGTTCAGGCTGATGCCTGTCAGGCCAGTCTACCTAAAGATTTCGCTGACCATAGCTTTTGTTATTATCTAATAGCCTGGTATCGCAATCAAGTATTGGCACTCTGTGCTTCGGCAACAAAATACATCAATCGTGCTACTCGCCTTTCAACAGCCCGGCATGTTCCCTTAGAATAGTGATGATTTTTTCTAACGTACGTTCCAGGAGCCGATCCATGAGTAAGTCTGAAAACCTGTATGCCCAGGCACAAAAGTTAATTCCCGGTGGGGTTAACTCTCCGGTGCGCGCATTCACCGGTGTCGGCGGCGTACCGCTTTTCATCGAGCGCGCGAACGGCGCTTACCTCTATGATGCTGATGGTAAAGCCTATATCGACTACGTCGGGTCCTGGGGACCCATGGTGCTGGGTCATAATCACCCGGCAATCCGTGACGCGGTTATCGCAGCGGCTGAACGCGGCCTGAGCTTCGGCGCACCGACCGAGATGGAAGTGAAAATGGCCGAGCTGGTGTGTCAGCTGGTGCCAACCATGGATATGGTGCGGATGGTGAACTCCGGTACTGAAGCGACCATGAGTGCTATTCGTCTGGCGCGCGGCTTCACGCACCGCGACAAAATTATTAAATTTGAAGGCTGCTATCACGGTCATGCCGACTGCCTGCTGGTCAAAGCTGGCTCCGGCGCGCTGACCCTCGGCCAGCCGAACTCACCGGGTGTACCGGCAGACTTCGCGAAGCATACTCTGACCTGCACCTATAACGATCTGGACTCAGTACGCGCGGCATTCGAACAATATCCGCAGGATATCGCCTGTATTATCGTCGAACCGGTCGCAGGCAATATGAACTGTATTCCGCCGCACGCCGATTTCCTGCCAGGCCTGCGCGCGCTGTGTGATGAGTTTGGTGCGCTGCTGATTATCGATGAAGTGATGACCGGTTTCCGCGTGGCGCTGGCGGGTGCACAAGCACACTACGGCGTTAAACCGGACCTGACTTGTCTTGGTAAGATTATCGGCGGCGGGATGCCGGTCGGCGCATTTGGCGGCCGTCGTGAAGTAATGGATGCCCTGGCACCCACCGGACCGGTTTACCAGGCGGGCACCCTTTCCGGTAACCCGATCGCCATGGCGGCGGGCTTTGCTTGTCTGAGTGAAATTGCCAAAGCTGGCACACATCAGCAACTGACCGCGCTGACCACTCAACTGGCCGACGGCCTGCTGGCAGCAGCGAAAGCCGAAAACATTCCGTTAGTCGTTAACCATGTGGGCGGCATGTTTGGTCTGTTCTTTACCGATGCTGAGACGGTGACCTGCTATCAGGATGTAACGCAGTGCGACGTTGAGCGCTTTAAGAAATTCTTCCATCTGATGCTGGAAGAAGGCGTTTACCTTGCGCCGTCAGCCTTTGAAGCGGGCTTTATGTCGCTGGCCCACAGTGAAGAAGATATTCAGCGTACTATCGATGCAGCGCAGCGCAGCTTTGCGAAATTGTAATCGCTGAATGTAGACTGATAGCTTAAGTTGCAGGAAAGCGATAAATCTGGCGGAAGTGGATTTGTATGCTACCTGCAACTACTTGCACGGCAGGATGTGAAAAGGAATACGACTGGCAATACATCTACAATCCGAATCGTGGCAGGCGGAAATCTTAAGTATCAAAGGGTTATCACAGTACAACAACGATATACTGCAAAAAATGCTTAACGATAATCTTACTGACTGTTTGCTCTATAATTTGATGACAAACCTGTGCATGAGGATGGAGAAATGCCTGACGGTTTTTTTAATAACGAAAATATTAATCACATTATAAAAGAACATTTAGAGGATAAAATAAAACCCTATGGAAGAATTAAATATGCCTACGCGATAATAAATAAAGAAAACCCTGTCAATATGATGGTAATCACCAACTACTCAGAATGGGCCGACCTATATTTAAAAAACAGTTATCAACTTGTTGATCCGGTGATTATTAAGTGCCTCTCCAGTGTGGATGGTTTTTTATGGGATGAGGACATTATGTTAAGAGCACAGTTCAAACTTCCCATGCTTTACAGAATGGGGGAAAATTACGACATTAAAAATGGCTGTACCTTTACTCTTCATGATTACAAAAACAATCTGGCACTATTATCTATAGTGATGGGGGAGCACTGTGACGAAGCGACTAAAACCGCGATAATTAATGAACGAGACAGATTACAATCACTACTTATCTCTACGCATAAAAAAACATTATCACTTTACCAGGATGAATCTGACGCCGCTCTGCCAGATAAGAGAAAATTGGGACCACTCACTCTCCGTGAGAGTGAGGTTATTTATCTTGCCAGTCAAGGTAAAACCTACGCTGAAATAGCCTGTTCACTAAATATTAAAGTTACCACAATAAAATTTCATATGGAAAATATCGTTAAAAAACTGGGCGCAATAAACGCAAAGCACGCCATTATTTTAGGAATTGAACTGAAGCTTCACCCTCCTGCACTATCTGACAACAGTTTAGTGCAAAAGAACTGATAATTTAAAAACCAATTCCTGCTTTTAAGATTAACTGACTCACTCCAGGAGTGAGTGATTTAATTAAAAAAGACACTTTATTTCGCCATCTCAGCAGCAGCAATACGCTATCAAAAGCAATTTCTGCCAGCCCATCTCGCGCGGGTAAGCCAAACAGAAAAAATCGCCGGGATTTCTTAAATGCTCCAGGGGAGCCGTTTCCGGCTCCCCTGCACCTCACCCAAGATCTAGCGGCTTTTACGCAGCAGATAAACAAAGTATGGCGCGCCAAAGAAGGTTGCCAGCAGCCCCGCCGGAATTTGATCCGGGAATGACATCATCCGCCCACACCAGTCAGCAAACACCATCAATATCCCTCCCAGCAGCGCAGTGATCACCAGCTGCGGCAGCGCGCGACGAAAACCGAGCATGCGGGCCATATGCGGTGCCATCAGGCCAACAAAGCTGAGCGGACCGATGGTCAGCGTTGCCGCCGCCGTCAGCGCCGCGGCCAGCAGTAATAACGCCAGACGCGAAGGCGTTAACGCCATACCGACCGCACGAGCGGTAGCCCCACCCAGCGGCAGAATCGTCAGCCAGCGCGTGGCTAACGGCGCCAGCGCCATCAGAATCACGGCAATCACCGCTGTCCGCAGCGCCTGTGGGCCATCCACAGGGTAAGTTGAGCCGGAAATCCACGTCAGCAGACTCGCCATACGTGGATCGCCACTGGCCAGCAACAGCATCAGCAGCATGGTAAAGGCGGTACTCAGCGCCATCCCCGCTAACAGCATGCGTTCCGGCGAGAAACCACCGCGCCCTGCCGCCAGCATAATGATCATAAGGGTTACCGCAGCGCCGATACTGCCAGCCGGCAGCAACCAGCCAAAGGCATCTCCCGGCACGATAAACAGCATCATCACCACGCCAAAAGCCGCACCGGAGCTGATACCCAGTACTTCCGGGCTGGCCATCGGGTTGCCGGTCAGGCGCTGAATCACGCTACCGGCCACACCGAGCATCATACCGGCAGCCAGTGCCGCACCCACGCGTGGCGCACGCCACGGCTGTAATTGCTGCCAGAGGTCGCCACTGGCCCAACTCCAGCCATACGCATCACGCCCAAATGACAATGCCACGGCAATCATCAGCAACAGCATACCGACGCCAAACAGCGCCCACCCCATCACCTGCTGGCGTTCGGCCGGAATATTGTCCCCCTGATTCATTGCCGGTGGCACCGAACCGGTGCGCAGGCGTGGCAACAGCCACAGCAATAATGGCGCACCAATCACCGCCGTGGCGGTACCGGTCGAAACCTCACGCCAGACATCGGTCAGCCAGCTGACACTCTGGTCTGCCAACCACAGCAGCAACGCGCCAATTAACGGTGCCAGCAGCAGACGGCTAATCAGACGGCGCGCGCCCAGCATCCGTGCCAGCAGTGGCGCAAACAGGCCGATAAAGCCGACTATCCCTACCGCATTGACCAGTTGCGCACTGAGCAAAATCGCCAGCACCAGCGCGGCTAAACGCGCCAGTGACAAGGCCAGACCGAGGTTTTTTGCTACGCCATCATCCAGCCCCATCAGCGTCATCGGACGCAGCAACAGCAGTGCCAGCGCAAAGGCGATCAGCAACCTTGGCCACAGCGTCATGACGTTGCTCCAGTCCTGCTGATTCAGCGCTCCGGTGCCCCACAAAAACATATTTTGCAGCTGGTCATGATTAAAGATGGCAATAATCTGGTTGACCGCACCGCAGTACAGGCTCATCACCAGTCCGGCGAGAATCAGCGTGACCGGCGATAAACGCTTGCCCCACGCAATACCAAATACCACCAGCCCGACCAGAATCGCGCCACCCATCGCGGCCATTTGCTGGGTTAATAATCCGCCCGGCAAGCTCCACAGGGTTACAACGGTGATCCCCAGCTGCGCCCCGGAGGCCACCCCCAGCGTAGTGGGTTCAGCCAGCGGATTGCGCAGCACCTGTTGGAACAACAGACCCGCCAGTCCCAGCCCCGCCCCCACCAGTAAGGATATCGCCAGCCGTGGTAACAGGCTGTAATGAAACAACATCTGATCCAGATTATCGATATCCGGCTGCCGCAATGCCGCCAGCCATTGTGCCACCGGCAAATGCTGAGCCAGGTTGTACAGCGTTAACGCCAGCGTCAACACAAACAAGCCCGTGAGCAGCGTCAGCGGGAATAATTTCCGTGTTGTCATGTCGTCTCCAGCGCGCTGTCGAGGATGTGGCAGAAATGCTGAGCGGTCAGCGTGGCACCATAGAACCATACCGCTGGCACGCGCTTAAACCGCTGTTGGCGAACAAACGGGAAAGAGCGCCACAGCGCCGTCGACATGACCTGCTCCATCATCAGGTCGTTACCGTGATCGAAACAGATAGCATCCGCATCTTTGATCGTCGCCAGGCGTTCAATACCCATCACCGTGCTGCCCCAGAAGTTGGTTTCGCCCTGCCAGGCATTTTCAATACCCAGTCCATCCAGCACTTCCAGGAACAGGCTGCCTTTGCCAAACACAATCGCGTGGCGGCTGTCGAGAATTGACATCAGCAGCAGCGGCTTAGGCGCGCGATGTGCCAGTCTGGCACGCATTTGCAGCATAAAGCGGTCAAATTCAGCAAGATGTTGGTCGGCGCGCGACTCAAGGCCAAGACGTTGTGCCAGCCTGACCAGTGAATGACGAGCGGAAGTCAGCGGTTTGCCATCGCCTTCGTTAAAGCTGAAGCCCATACCCGGCGCGATGCGCTCAAGTTTATCCGGCGACGGGCCATAGCCCTGCGAATAGAGGATTAATGAAGGTTTGAGTTGCGTCAGCAGTTCGAGATTAGGTTCGGTACGCAGTCCGAGATCGAGGGTATTCGCCGGTAAATCCGGCTTACCGACCCACAGCTGGTAATTATGGATTTCCGCCACGCCCATCGGCGCCACGCCGAGCGCCATCATCAGCTCGACCGGCAACCACTCCAGCGCCACCACGCGCTGGATATCGGGAAGCCCGGCGCGCGCCGGTAAATTCAGTAATACGGGGGAGAGCGCCATTGCGGTTAACAAACGGCGGCGAAGTCTATCCGGCATCAGAACATCCTGTAATCAGTAAACAAAGCTCACGGGCGCACCGCCTTGCGGATGCGGCAGAATGCCCATAGGGATGCCGTAGATCTTCTCCAGCACGTCACCATGCATAATGGCCTGAGGCTCGCCCTGTGCAATGGCTTCACCGCCACGCAGCGCCACCAGATGATCGCAATAACGCGCCGCCATATTGATATCATGCAACACCGCAATCACCGTCAGACCACGCTGATGGCTCAGCCGTTGAATCAGCGCCAGTACATCAACCTGATGGGCGATATCCAGCGCCGACGTCGGCTCATCCAGCAGCAGACAGCGGCTGTTCTGTGCCACCAGCATGGCAATCCATGCGCGTTGACGCTCGCCGCCGGAGAGGCTGTCTACCAGCCGCTGTGCGAAAGGCTTCAGACCGACCAGCGCAATGGCCTCTTCAACACGTTCACGGTCCTCCACGCCATAGCGACCCAGCGCCCCATGCCATGGATAGCGACCAATCGCCACCAGCTCCCGCACCGTCATACCTTCGGCAGCCGGAAGCTGCTGCGGCAGATAGGCAACTTCACGTGCAAAAGCCTTGCTGTTCCACTCTGCCACCGCGGTATCGTTCAGTAATACCCGCCCTTCACTGGCCGCATGATGGCGACCGAGCATTTTTAGCAGCGTCGATTTACCGGAACCGTTGTGTCCAATCAGCCCGGTGACTTTTCCGGCGGGAAAGGTCAGTGACAAAGGGTGTAACAGCGTACGACCGGGAACGGTGAAGCTGACGTTATCAAGCCGGAAGGTTGTATCCTGTTGTTGCTGAGATTGCATGATTATCTTCAGGGTTGGCGGGAGCAGCGAACCGCATCCAGTTAAACATTAAAAGCGGAATGTAAACGATAATTATTATTATACAGCTCGGATAATATGCGAAACGCGGGAAGCTCTGCAACAAAAATCCAGCTGGGGCGCGGTTGTCAGGCCAGCGCCAATAAAAAAGGCGGCGTAAACGCCGCCTCGATGAGGATCGTGGTACAGGCGACATCGCCGCCGCCGGGGGTAATGCTATTTACCGAACATATCCTTAATCCAGCCCGCCACGCCGTCGCTGTCTTTCTGCTCTTGCTGCTGCTGTTCCTGTTGCTGCTGCTGTTCAACCTGCTGCTGTTGCTGCTGGCAGAGTGCATTCGCATCAGTGGTCCATACCGGCAGAGAGCGCCAGTTGCTGCTGCCCGTGTCACAGACAAAGTTACCGGCAGAGTCGACGTTCATTGACGCGATATCCTCCGGCGGCGTCAGACTGAGCGGCATCGGAGCCTGATTTTCCAGGTAATGACGGTAGATCTGCATCGCGCCGGAAGAACCGTACAATTTAGTGGTCTGGTTGTTATCACGCCCAATCCAGGTAATCGCCACTTCTTTACCGTCGATACCGGCAAACCAGCTGTCCACCTGATTATTGGTGGTACCGGTTTTCGCGGCCAGATTCGCACTCGGATACTTCGCGCCCAGCGCTCGGGCGGTACCGCGTGCCGCAACCTGCTGCATGCTGTACAGCGTCAGGTATGCCGCCTGCGCCGGTTCAGCGCGTTCCGCCTGCGGGAAGCTCTGATACAGCACCGAACCATCTTCCGCAATCACCGAGCGCAGCGCCGAAAGCTGAGCACGATTACCGCCGCTGGCGATAGTCTGGAATGCCTGCGCCACTTCAACCGGCGTCAGGTTCAGCGCACCGAGCAGCATGGCCGGAACCGGATGCAGCTGATCTTTCGGCACGCCCAGTTTAGTCCAGGTATCCGTCACCGCCGGTAAGCCCAGCGACATGCCAAGGTTGACGGTTGGCACGTTCATCGAACGGGTTAATGCATCCACCAACATAACCTGACCACTGAACTGACGATCGTCGTTCTGCGGCTTCCACACCTGACCATTCGGCTGTTTCAGCGCCAGTGGCTGATCGGCAATCCAGGTATTCAGGCGATATTTATCCGGCTGGCTTAACGCCGTCAGATAGGTCGCCGGTTTTGCCAGCGAGCCGATGGAACGGCGCGCCTGCAACGCACGGTTGTAACCGGCAAACTGCGGATCGGCACCGCCGACCATCGCGCGCACTTCACCGCTAAAGCGGTCAACGATGACCATCGCCGTTTCGAGATCTTTCACGCCGCGCTGTTTACGCAGCGCCGGGATACCCTCTTCCACCGCTTTTTCTGCCGCATCCTGCGAGACCGAATCCAGCGTGGTGAAGATTTTCACCCCGGAGAGATCTTTCACCTTGTCGCCCAGCTTCTGCTGTAGCTCATTACGCACCATCTGCATAAACGCGGGCTGCGGAGTGATCACGCCGCCTTTCGGCTGCACGCCGAGCGGACGGGCGCTGAGCATGTCATACAGCTCCTGATCGATCACCTTCTGCTGCTGCAACAGACGCAGTACCAGGTTACGACGCTCCAGCGCCAGCTTCGGATTACGCCATGGGTTATACAGCGACGCCCCTTTTACCATCCCCACCAGCAGCGCTTGCTGATCGAGGCTCAGCTCATCCACCGGACGGCCGAAGTAGTAGAGACTCGCCAGCGGGAAGCCGCGAATCTGATCGCTGCCGCTCTGGCCGAGGTACACTTCGTTAAGATACAGCTCAAGGATACGATCCTTGCTGTAACGCGCGTCCATAATCAGCGCCATATAGGCTTCATTAGCCTTACGCCACAGTGAACGCTCGTTGGTCAGGAACAGGTTTTTTACCAGCTGCTGCGTCAGAGTACTGCCGCCCTGCACTGCACGACCGGCGGTAATATTGGCGAGGAACGCACGGCCAATCGAGTAGAAACTGATGCCGTCATGCTGATAGAAATGACGGTCTTCGGTCGCCACCAGCGTATCGACCAGCAGATCCGGGAAGCCCGCACGCGGCACAAACAGGCGCTGTTCACCGTTTGGCGACTGCAACATGGTGATCAGGCGCGGATCAAGGCGGAAGAAACCAAAGTCACGTCCGCTGTCGAGGTTCTTAATTTCGCTCAGCGTGCCATTACTGAATGACAGACGCGCACGAATCTGACCCTCTTTGCTGTCCGGGAAATCAAACGGACGACGGATCATCTCAATGCTGTTGCCCTGCACGGTAAACTCACCCGGACGCGTCATGCGCGTCACCTGGCGATATTGCGTGCCTTCAAGCAGTGCCACCATCTCCTGCTTGTTATAGGACATGCCCGGCTCAAGGCTGACCATGCGGCCATACACCGTTGCCGGCAGCTGCCAGACTTTGCCGTCAATACGGCTGCGAATTTGCGAGTCGAGCCAGACGCCGTAGATCGCCATCAGCACAATGACGACCAGCAACAGCTTAATGATTAGCCCCAGCCAGCCTCTTTTTTTGCGTGGCGAACGCCCTTTTGCTTTACGTGGCACCGGTTCTGTCTCCTCGTGGTCATCATCAGTATCATCCTGATAATCATCGTAATCTTCATTATAATCTTCTTCCCTGCGGCGACCTTTAGCCGGCTTACGCGGCGGTTTAGGCTGTTTGCCTTTGCGCCCGATAGGTTCGCGATCGTTGCCAGACATTCGTTTCATTTCTCCAGGGATTGCCGTCGGCAAGGCCGACTACTCTGTTCTTACTCTGTATTCCGGGAAAGTGGAACCTTCCGAAATGCATACTCTAAAAACAACCGCTCAGGACGGCGGGGAAAACTTTTTGACGCGCCGCGTGGGTAACGTATTGGCTGGATCGTCCGGCCACAGATGTTTCGGGTAGCGCCCTTTCATCTCTTTTTGCACCTGCGGATACGCGCCGCGCCAGAATGCCGCTAAATCACGGGTGATTTGCAGTGGACGCTGAGCGGGGGATAACAGCTCCAGCACCAGCGGCACTCGCCCTTCGGCAACACAGGGATTTTGCGCTTCACCAAACATCTCCTGTAGTCGCACCGCCAGCACCGGCGGTAAAACCGCATCATAGCGTAACGGTAGCCGACTTCCGGTCGGCACAGTGTAATGAGTTGGCAGCACACTATCCAGCCGCTGACGCTCAGACCATGTCAGTAATTGTAATAATGCGTTGACGAGATTGATGTTGCGCAACCCTTTCAGGTCACGCACGCCGGTCATCAGCGGCAGCAGCCAGCGCTCCAGTGAATCGAGCAGGCTCTGGTCATCACTGGCAGGCCAGCTCTCTTGCGGCAACCACTGAGCGGCACAGGCTAAACGCATCCGCAGCTGCTGCGCATCCGGCGTCCAGTTCAGTACGCTGAGACCTTTCTCGCGAATCCAGTTAAGCATTGCCGGATGCAGCTCTTCCGGTTCGGGCCGGGCCTGTGGTTGTGCTTTAAGCACCAGAGCGCCAATCTGCTCGCGACGCCAGGCGCGCAGCGTGCCTTTCTCTTCATCCCACTCGACGGCAGTGACTGACTTGACCTGTTCAGGACACTGGCGAATCAGCGATTCAATCTCCACCGGTAATGCGTGCAGGATACGGGCATCCGCCTGCATGTTGCCCTGTAACAGCAGCGGAGCAATCAGCCATTCGTAGCGGGTCAGCGCGTGATCGTCATCCAGCTGTGCGCCGGTGCCGTTCGCCAGCTGATAGCGCCCCTGCTGGCCGCGACGTCGTGCCAGACGATCGGGAAAGGCCGCCATCAGTAATGGCGCAAGGCATTCGACGTCCGCTACCGCGTCGCGTGCGCCGAGCCGGTGTTGTAGCTGACGGGCACGCCGCTGCCAGTGCGGCTGCACCCGCTGGAAACCATCGCGCAGATCGCCGCTGCCATGACGCGGCGGCTCTTCCAGAATGGCGACCAGCAGCGCCGCCGTGGCGATCCGCTCAGCGGACGTTCCGGCATCGATTAACAGTGCCGCCAGCCGCGGATCGCTGCCGAGCTGCGCCATTTTGCGCCCTTTCTCATTCAGCCTGCCCTGCGCATCGGTAGCACCGAGTTGATGCAGTAACCGCGCCGCTGCGTGCAAAGCGGGTTCAGGCGGCTGATCCAGCCAGCTAAGCTGACGGATATCATTGCAGCCCCACTGCAGCACATCGAGCCATAACGCCGACAGATCGCTTTGCAGTATCTCGGCGTCGCTGTGCGCTACCGCGCGTTCGGCTTGCTCTTTACCCAGCAAATGCAGACACAGGCCTGACTCCAGACGGCCTGCGCGTCCGGCACGCTGGGTCATTGATGCCTGGCTGATGCGCTGCGTCTGTAATCGGGTCAGCCCGCTGCGCAGATCAAAGCTGGCCATCCGCTCCAGCCCGCTGTCCACCACCAGCCGGATACCTTCAATGGTTAAACTGGTTTCGGCAATATTGGTCGCCAGCACCACTTTACGCCGCCCCTGAGCGGCAGGCAAAATGGCGCGCTGCTGCTCACTCAGCGGCAAAGCGCCGTACAGCGGGCAGAGATCGATATCATGGCTTACCCGCTCTTCCAGCAGCGTTTTGATGCGCTGGATCTCACCGACGCCCGGTAAAAACAGCAACAGCGATCCGCTCTCATCACGCAGCAACTGCGCGACCTCACGTGCCACCGCCTCGTCAAAACGCAGGTGGCTTGCCAGCGCACTATAGCGCCGTTCAACCGGAAAACTGCGTCCTTCAGAGACAATTACCGGGGCATCGGGTAACAGCGCACTAAGCCGCTGATTATCGAGGGTAGCCGACATCAGCAACACTTTCAGATCGTCGCGTAAACCTTGCTGTACATCGAGCAGCAGCGCCAGTGCCAGATCGGCCTGCAAACTGCGCTCGTGAAACTCATCCAGGATCACCAGCGAGACGCCTTCCAGCATCGGATCCTGTTGCAGCATGCGGCTGAGGATCCCTTCGGTCACCACTTCCAGCCGCGTCTCCGGCCCGACCCGCGTTTCCGCACGCATACGGTAACCGACGGTTTCACCCGGCTGTTGATTCAGCTGTTCAGCCAGCCGCTGTGCCACGTTGCGTGCCGCCAGTCGTCGCGGTTCGAGTAACAGAATACGACCGGTGAAATCCGCCTGCTGCAAAATTTGCAGCGGTAGCCAGGTGGACTTACCCGCGCCGGTAGGGGCGACCAGTAATACCTGAGGTGCCTGCTCCAGGGCGGCTAACAGCTGCGGCAGCACCGCACTGACCGGTAATAAACTCACAAAAAAACTCCGTAACAACGTGGACTTATAGCCAACACAAATGCAGCCTGAGGGATGACGGGTATATAATGGCAGGCATTGTAGCATTCAACCGCATTCATTACCGGAGGTGCCATGTCCACGCGCCGTTTATTCTTCGGCATCGGTTTGCCGCCGACGATACAACAGGAAATTATTGCCTGGCGCGCCACGGCGTTTAACGCTGAGGCTGGCCGTCCGCTGGCCGCCGCTAACCTGCACCTGACGCTGGCATTTCTTGGCGAAATCAGCGTGGAAAAGGCCACGGCCATCAGCCGCCTGGCCGGGCGTATTCGTCAGCCGCCGTTTACCCTGCAAATCGATGATGCCGGACACTGGCCGCGTCCCGGCGTGGTGTGGCTCGGCCCGCGTCAGTCGCCACGCGGTCTGGTGCAACTGGCAGAACTGCTGCGCTCACAGGCGGCACGCAGCGGTTGTTACCAGAGTCCGCAGCCGTTTCATCCCCATATCAGCCTGTTGCGTAATGCCACCCGCCCGGTGGCGATGCCGCCGCGCAATTTTCACTGGCAGTTTGACGTCACAGAGTTTGCTTTATGGCAGTCGACCTTTAGCCAGGGCCGTACCCGCTACAACATCGTGGAAAGCTGGCCGCTGACCGCCTGAACAGGATTAACCATGGAATATTTCCCGGCGCTGCAACCCGCACGTCTGATTAAACGCTATAAACGTTTTTTAGCCGATGTCATCACGCCGCAAGGCGAAACGCTGACCATTCACTGTGCGAATACCGGCGCGATGACCGGCTGTGCCACACCGGGCGATACCGTGTGGTATTCCAGCTCGGACAGCCTGACGCGCAAATACCCGCACAGCTGGGAGCTAACGCAGACTCAGCAGGGCCACTGGATTTGCGTCAACACCCTGCGGGCTAACCAGTTGGTGCGCGAGGCGATACAGGCAGATATCATTACCTCGCTGACTGGCTACACATCGTTACAGGCAGAGGTAAAATATGGCGCAGAACGGAGCCGAATAGATTTTCTATTACAGGCAGATAATCGCCGAAACTGCTATATTGAAGTGAAATCCGTGACACTCTTAGAAAGAGGTAAAGGGTATTTTCCGGATGCGGTAACCGTTCGTGGTCAGAAGCACCTGCGCGAGCTGGCTAAAATCGCCGAAAATGGCGAGCGTGCGGTTCTGTTTTTTGCCGTTCTGCACTCGGGGATTGAGGACGTTTCCCCGGCGCGTCATATTGATGCGCAGTATGCGGAACTACTGGCACAGGCACAACAGAGCGGAACAGAGATCCTCTGTTATAAGGCGCAGTTCTCACCTGACGGATTAAGTCTGCAAAAGTCGCTCGAAGTGAAGTTGTAATATTTCGTGCAATTTGCTGTGATAGGATAGTTGCTAGCGGTGTGCTAAATACGCTTTTACTCACAGGCTTGTCAAGACTTGTTCAGGAATAATTGCCAACCTTAATCGCTTCTGTTATTTATAGCGGCCTGTTTTTTTCCCCGTTGGGGATCGATAGTGCGTGTTATCCAGGAGAAACAACATGCAAGAAGGGCAAAACCGTAAAACATCGTCCCTGAGTATTCTCGCCATCGCTGGGGTGGAGCCATATCAGGAGAAGCCGGGCGAAGAGTATATGAACGAAGCCCAGCTGGAGCACTTCAAGAAGATTCTTGAAGCGTGGCGCAATCAACTCAGGGATGAAGTAGACCGTACGGTAACTCATATGCAGGACGAAGCTGCTAACTTCCCGGATCCGGTTGATCGTGCCGCTCAGGAAGAAGAGTTCAGTCTTGAACTGCGTAACCGCGACCGTGAGCGTAAGCTGATCAAAAAGATCGAGAAGACGCTGAAAAAGGTTGAAGACGACGATTTCGGCTACTGTGATTCATGTGGCGTTGAAATTGGTATCCGTCGCCTTGAAGCGCGTCCGACTGCCGATCTTTGCATTGACTGCAAAACGCTGGCGGAAATTCGCGAGAAACAAATGGCCGGTTAACGGCGCGCGGATGTTGCAGTGAAGCAGGGACAAATTAATGCTCCCGCTTCACTGCTCACCGTATTTGACTATCATGCCATCATCCTATATCGGGCGCTTTGCCCCCTCTCCTTCCGGTGAATTACACTTCGGCTCACTGATTGCTGCCCTTGGCAGTTATTTGCAGGCGCGTGCGCAGCAAGGTCAATGGCGAGTGCGCATCGAAGATATCGATCCGCCACGTGAAATTCCCGGCGCGGCACAACACATTTTACGTCAGTTGGAACATTACGGCCTGCACTGGGACGGCGAGGTACTATGGCAGTCACAGCGCCACGATGCCTATCGCGCCGCGCTCAGCTGGTTACGTCAGCATCAGCAAAGTTACTGGTGTCGCTGCACTCGTCGCCGCATTCAGCAAAGCGGTGGGCATTACGACGGCCATTGTCGCGACCGGCAACTGAGTGCAGAAAATGCCGCCCTGCGTTTACGTCAGCATGCACCGGTAACCGAGTTTTATGATGGCTTGCGTGGCAATATCATTGCCGATCGCGCGCTGGCGACGGAAGATTTTATCATTCATCGCCGTGATGGCCTGTTCGCCTATAACCTGGCAGTAGTGGTCGACGACCATTTTCAGGGCATCAGCGAAATTGTGCGCGGTGCCGATTTAATTGAACCGACGGTGCGCCAGATTGCACTGTATCAGCAGTTTGGCTGGTCGGTGCCGGGCTATCTGCATTTGCCGCTGGTACTCAATACCGATGGCAATAAATTATCAAAACAGAATCATGCCCCCGCGTTACCGGAAGGCGATCCGCGACCGGTGCTGGTGCGTGCTTTACGGTTTCTTGGTCAGCCAGAGCCGACTGGCTGGCAGGATGATTCACTGGATGCGCTGTTAAAACAGGCAATTCAGCAGTGGGATCTCACAAAAATCCCACGCCAGGACGCAGCGGGAAGCATTGGAATGACTTCAGCATTCTCAAATGGTTCTCACTAAGCTATGATTAGCCGCTGTTTTTACCACCCAAGTTTCTTAGTCACTATCGAGGTGTCCCATTTTTACCCGAGTTGCTAATTTTTGCAGAAAAGTCCTGAATCGCGAAGATGAGGCGCCAACTGTGGTCGAGGAAGTCCGTCATATGACGATTATCCCTCGCGACCGCCATAATATCTCGCGAAAAGACATTAGCGAAAATGCCCTCAAAGTACTCTATCGCCTGAATAAAGCCGGTTATGAAGCCTACCTGGTAGGTGGCGGCGTGCGCGATTTGCTGCTGGGTAAAAAGCCGAAAGATTTCGATGTGACCACCAACGCCACCCCGGAGCAGATGCGTAAACTGTTCCGCAACTGCCGTCTGGTGGGTCGCCGCTTCCGTCTGGCTCACGTGATGTTTGGCCCGGAAGTGATTGAAGTCGCGACTTTCCGTGGCCACCATCTGGCGGAAGAGCAGCAGGATGATCGCAACAACTCCCAGCGCGGCCAGAACGGCATGCTGCTGCGCGACAATATTTTTGGTTCGATTGAAGATGACGCCCAGCGCCGCGATCTGACCATCAACAGCCTGTACTACAGCGTGGCGGATTTCACCGTCCGTGACTATGTTGGCGGTCTGAACGATCTGCAACAGGGAATTATTCGCCTGATTGGCGACCCGGAAACGCGTTATCGCGAAGATCCGGTGCGTATGCTGCGCGTGGTGCGTTTCTCCGCCAAGCTGGATATGAGCGTGGCCGCCGAGACCGCCGAGCCCATTCCACGCCTTGCGACGCTGTTGCAGGACATTCCGCCAGCACGCCTGTTTGAAGAGACATTGAAGCTGTTGCAGGCCGGTTACGGCTACAGTACTTATCTGCAACTGCGTGAATATCAGCTGTTCCAGCCACTGTTCCCGCTGATCACCCGCTACTTCACCGAACAAGGTGACAGCGCCATGGAGCGGATGGTGATTCAGGTACTGAAAAATACCGATAACCGCATTCACAACCAGATGCGCGTCAATCCGGCGTTCCTGTTTGCTGCGATGTTCTGGTATCCACAGCTGGAAGCGGCGCAAAAAATCGCGCAGGAAAGCGGTCTGGCCTACTACGACGCCTTTGCGCTGGCAATGAATGATGTGCTCGACGAAGCCTGCCGTGCGCTGGCGATTCCAAAACGCATCACCACCCTGATTCGTGATATCTGGCAATTGCAGCTGCGTCTGTCACGCCGCCACGGCAAACGCGCGTGGAAGCTGATGGAACATCCGAAATTCCGCGCCGCGTATGACCTGCTGGCGCTGCGTGCTGAAGTGGAAAATAACCACGAACTGCAACGTCTCACCACCTGGTGGAGCGAGTTCCAGGTTGCCGCACCACCGCAGCAAAAAACCATGCTGAATACGCTGGGTGACGATCCGGTGCCACGCCGTCGTACCCGTCGCCCGCGCAAACGCACGCCGGGTGCTGCACCACGTCGTGACGGCAACAGCAACGCATGACCCGCGTCTATATTGCGTTAGGCAGCAATCTGGCCGACCCGTTGCATCAGGTGCAAAATGCACTTGATGCACTGGCCGCAATCCCTGACAGTCAGCTGATTGCCATCTCTTCGCTGTATCGCACCCCACCTTACGGCCCTGCCGATCAGCCCGACTATCTCAATGCGGTGATTGCCCTTGAGACCACCCTGCCACCCGAAACGCTGCTGGATCATACCCAGCGTATCGAACGGGAACAGGGTCGGGTACGCAAAGCAGAGCGCTGGGGGCCACGAACGCTGGATCTCGATATTCTGCTGTTTGGCGAGTTGACGATTAACAGCGAGCGCTTAATCGTGCCGCATTATGATATGAAAAACCGCGCCTTTATGCTGCTACCGCTGGCGGAAATCGCTGCCGGACTGCACTTTCCTGACGGCGAATCTGTCGCAGAAAGGCTGTCACAGCTCGACAGTCGCGATATTCAACGCTGGTAGCCCTTAGGGTCAGTATAAAAATCCTCCGCCTCGCCGCTCCGTTAGCCTGATAAACGTTCCTCTGCGATTCGCGATCTATTACACTTCGGCCATCAGAAATTTCCTCCTGAGAGGCCGTTATGAAACCGACCAGTATTTCTCAATTGCGCCAGTGGAAACAGGCAGGCCGCAAATTCGCTTCAATTACCGCTTATGACTACAGCTTTGCCAAACTGTTTGCCGACGAAGGCATTCAGGTGCTGCTGGTGGGTGATTCGCTGGGAATGACCGTACAAGGCCATGATTCCACGCTGCCGGTGACTGTCGCCGATATCGTTTATCACACTCAGGCGGTACGTCGTGGCGCGCCCAATGTGCTGCTGCTGTCCGACCTGCCGTTTATGAGCTATGCCACGCCGCAGCAGACTTTTGACAACGCCGCACAGCTGATGCGCGCCGGTGCGAATATGGTCAAACTGGAAGGCGGTAAATGGCTGGCTGAGACGGTAAAACAGCTGACCGAACGCGCGGTACCGGTATGTGGACATCTGGGGTTAACGCCGCAGTCGGTCAATATTTTTGGCGGCTACAAAATTCAGGGGCGCGAAGCGGCGGATGCCGATCGTCTGCTGGACGATGCGCTGGCATTAGAAGCCGCAGGCGCACAACTGCTGGTGCTGGAGTGTGTGCCGGTGGCGCTGGCTAAACGCGTGACCGAGGCACTAAGCATTCCGGTGATTGGTATCGGCGCGGGCAATGTTACTGATGGGCAGATTCTGGTGATGCATGATGCTTTTGCGATTACTGGTGGACATATCCCTAAATTCGCGAAAAACTTCCTGTCCGACAGCGGCGATATTCGTAGCGCCGTCCGTCAGTACATTACCGAAGTTGAGGCCGGGAGCTATCCCGCGGAAGAACACAGTTTCCAATAACCCAGGAGAGAGTCTGTGCTGATTATTGAAACGCTGCCGATGTTGCGTCGTGAAATTCGTCGCTGGCGTCAGGATGGTAAACGCATCGCGCTGGTGCCGACCATGGGCAACTTACATGACGGTCATATGACACTGGTTGATGAAGCACGCGCACGTGCGGATATCGTGGTGGCCAGCATTTTCGTCAACCCGATGCAGTTTGAGCGCGCTGACGATCTGGCGCGGTATCCCCGTACCTTGCAGGAAGATTGCGAAAAGCTTAATCGCCGTGGCGTTGACCTGGTGTTTTCCCCTTCCCCTGCCGATATCTATCCTGCCGGGCTGGATACGCAGACCTTCGTTGACGTACCGGGTCTCTCTTCACTGCTGGAAGGTGCCAGCCGCCCGGGCCATTTCCGTGGCGTCTCGACGGTGGTCAGTAAGTTGTTTAATCTGGTGCAGCCAGACCTCGCCTGCTTCGGTGAGAAGGATTACCAGCAGCTGGCCCTGATTCGCAAGATGGTGGCCGATATGGGCTACGATATCGATATTATTGGTGTGCCGACGGTACGGGCGAAAGATGGACTGGCACTCAGTTCACGCAACGGCTATCTGACCGCCGATCAGCGCAAACAGGCACCCGAGCTGAGCAAGGTGATGAACAGCATCGCGCAGAAACTGTCTGATGGTGAACGCCATGTGGAAGAGTTGATTGCTGCTGGTGAAGCCGAACTGAATGAAAAAGGCTTCCGCCCCGACGGCCTGGCGATTTGCGATGCAGAGACGCTGTTACCGCTGGATACCGAGAGTAAACGGGCGGTAATTCTGATGGCGGCATGGCTGGGTAATGCCCGTCTGATTGATAACCAGCAGGTTGATCTGACGCAGTAGACAAGGCGCAATGAACGACAGATACTGTCGTTCGTTTTTTGATGAGATGCTCAAAGGTAACAGAGTTATGGTACGCACCATGTTGCAAGGCAAGCTGCACCGGGTAAAAGTCACCCAGGCCGATTTGCACTATGAAGGCTCCTGCGCCATCGATCAGGATTTCCTCGATGCTTCAGGCATTCTTCAATATGAAGCGATCGATATCTACAACGTTAACAACGGCCAGCGTTTCTCAACTTACGCTATCGCTGCCGAACGGGGTTCGAAAATCATCTCGGTTAACGGCGCGGCTGCGCGCTGTGCCTGCGCCGGTGATTTGCTGATTATCTGCTCTTACGTGCAAATGTCAGATGAGCAAGCCCGCGAGTGGCAACCTAAAGTCGCCTATTTCGAAGGTGATAATGAGATGAAACGCCTGGCTAAAGCGGTGCCGGTTCAGGTGGCGTGATTTTCTTTGTGGGCGGCGAAAATGCCGCCCCATAAAACGGAATGGTCATTAAGTACGCAGCCCGCGACCACGCTGAATCAGCGCCCATACCACCGCATAAAACACTACGATAAAGGCGATCAGCACCGACAGGGTAAATACCAGCGGTACATCGTTAACCCCGAGGAAGCCGTAGCGGAAACCACTGATCATATACACGATAGGGTTCAGCTTCGACACCGCCTGCCAGAACGGCGGCAGCAGCGTCAGCGAATAAAATACGCCACCGAGATAGGTTAACGGCGTCAGTACAAAGGTCGGGATCAGACTGATATCGTCAAAAGTACGCGCAAACACCGCATTCAGCAGACCAGCCAGCGAGAACAGAATCGCGGTCAGTAACAGCGTTATGGCGACCATCCACCATGAATGAACATGGAACGGCACGAAAAATAGCGAAATTGCCGTCACTAGTACCCCAACGCAGATTCCGCGCGCTACACCTCCCCCCACATAACCGGCGATAATAATATGCGTCGGCACCGGCGCGACCAGCAGCTCTTCAATATTGCGCTGAAACTTCGAGCTGAAAAACGACGAGGCGACGTTAGCGTAAGCATTCGTGATCACCGCCATCATAATCAGACCCGGCACAATAAACTGCATGTAGGTGAAACCGTGCATCTCACCAATACGCGAGCCGATCAGATTACCGAAAATAATAAAGTAGAGAGTCATGGTGATCACCGGCGGCACCAGTGTCTGAATCCAGATACGCGCAAAGCGGTTGATCTCTTTACCCCAGATGCTCTTCAGCGCTACCCAGTACAAATGTGTCATGCCTTCTCTCCTTTCTTGCCCTGCGTCAGGCCAACAAACAGCTCTTCCAGGCGGTTTGCTTTATTACGCATACTCAGCACCTGAATGCCCTGCGCGCTGAGCTGACTAAATACGCTATTCAGACCCTGCTCACGCATCACTTCTACTTCCAGCGTCGAGGTATCGACCAGACGATACTGGAAACCATCCAGCTGCGGCAGCGGACTTTTTGGCGCCAGATCGAGAATAAAGGTCTCGGATTTTAGTTTGGACAGCAGACCTTTCATCGAGGTATTTTCCACCAGCTCACCGCTCTGGATAATGCCGATATTGCGACACAGCATTTCAGCCTCTTCCAGATAGTGCGTGGTCAGAATAATCGTGGTGCCTTTGGCATTAAGATCTTTCAGAAACACCCACATTGAACGGCGCAGCTCAATATCCACCCCGGCGGTCGGCTCATCAAGGATCAACAGCTTTGGCTCATGCATCAGGGCGCGGGCAATCATCAGGCGACGCTTCATGCCGCCGGACAACATGCGTGCACGTTCGCTGCGTTTTTCCCATAGATCGAGCTGTTTCAGGTATTTTTCTGCGCGTTTAATCGCTTCTGGCTTTTCAACGCCATAGTAACCCGCCTGATTGACGACGATTTGCATCACCGTCTCAAACGGGTTGAAGTTAAACTCCTGCGGCACCAGGCCAAGCTGGCGTTTAGCATTGACCATATCGTGTTGCAGGTCATAACCAAATACCCGCACTTTGCCGGCAGTTTTATTCACCAGTGAGCTGATAATGCCAATGGTGGTGGATTTACCCGCCCCGTTCGGGCCGAGCAGTGCATAGAAATCACCGGCCTCAACGTTTAAGTCGATGCCCTTCAGCGCCTGAACGCCGCCGGGATAGGTCTTGGCCAGTTTTTCAAGTTCCAGTGCATAAGTCATAGGTAAAAGCGTACCCTGTTTGTATGGTTTTCTTGTTTGCCGTTTTAAATCTTGTGGCGTTGACCTATAGTACGGCAACGCACTTTGACTTGTTACAGGTCGTATAAATTCATGAAAGATATCGATACCCTTATCAGCAACAACCGCGAATGGTCTAAATTGCTGATAGAGGAGGATCCCGGCTTCTTCGAGCGCCTTGCTGACACGCAAAAACCCCGTTTTCTCTGGATTGGTTGCTCTGACAGCCGCGTACCTGCCGAACGTCTGACCGGGCTTGAGCCTGGCGAACTGTTTGTGCATCGCAACGTTGCCAACCTGGTGGTCCACACCGATTTAAACTGCCTTTCTGTAGTGCAGTACGCCGTTGAAGTGCTGGAAGTCGAACACATCATCATCTGCGGCCACTATGGCTGTGGCGGCGTGCAGGCCGCGCTCGAAAACCCTGAACTGGGGTTGATCGACAACTGGCTGCTGCATATCCGCGACCTGTGGTACAAACATAGCTCATTGCTGGGTGAACTGCCGCCAGAAAAGCGTTTTGATAAATTGTGTGAAATCAACGTTATCGAACAGGTCTACAACCTGGGCCACTCCACTATTATGCAATCTGCATGGAAGCGCGGCCAGAAAGTCACTATTCACGGCTGGGTGTATGGCATCCACGATGGTTGTCTGCGAGACCTCGGGGTCACCGCCACCAATCGCGAAATCCTTGAGCAGCGCTATCGCCACGGCATTGCCAATCTGCTGAACAAGCCTGACAGCCACCGCTAACACGGCGGCAAATGCACAGCTGCAACTTCCGCGAGGAAGGGTATAACAGGCCGGCGGGTCCGGCCTTGCCAGATAATGCGGTGCGTCATGCGCCAGCGGAGTGAATTACTGCTCCAGAATCACCACTTTACCGACATACGGCAGATGGCGATAACGCTGGGCATAATCGATACCGTAACCCACGACAAATTCATCAGGAATTGAGAAGCCGACGTATTCGACGTCCACCGTCACTTCACGGCGCTCGGGTTTATCCAGCAGCGTACAGATAGCCAGTGACTTTGGCCCACGCAGGCTGAGGATTTCGCGGACTTTGCTCAGCGTATTACCGGAATCGATAATATCCTCAACAATCAGTACGTCTTTGCCACGAATATCTTCGTCGAGATCTTTCAGGATTTTCACATCGCGGGTCGTCGACATGCCGCTGCCGTAACTGGAAGCCGTCATAAAATCGACTTCATGAGGGACGTCAATGGTGCGACACAGATCGGCCATAAACATAAATGAGCCGCGTAGCAGGCCAACCAGCACCATATCGCTACCGCTGTCACGGTAATGTTCAGAGATCTGTTTGCCCAGTTCGGCAATGCGGGATTTGATCTCAGCTTCGGAGATCATCACTTCTACAGTATGTTTCATAGCATTCAGTTCAGCTTGGTTGCCATCAGGAAAGCGACGCAGTCTATCACATTTCAGCGCTGAAGCATGCTGTTGCGCAACGGCAATCTCTCAGTGGACAATGCGCGCCATCCAGACGGATAGACTGCTAAAATCTTCAAAAGTAACATTTAATTGTGAAAAAGGTTTTAAACTTAGAACGTTAATTCATTTATCCGCTCATTCTCCTGCATGGTAGCTTATGCTCAAAATATCGAGTTAACACATGCCGCCAAGGCAGGAGATCGTATGACTTCCCCACACTCCAAGAAAACCCACCTGGGTAACCGTGAACTGCAGCCTGAAACGCAGATGCTGAATTATGGCTATGATCCGGCACTGTCTGAAGGCGCGGTTAAACCGCCGGTGTTCCTGACCTCAACCTTTGTCTTTAACACCGCCGAGGACGGACGTGATTTCTTTGATTATGTCTCCGGCCGCCGCGAACCTCCGGCTGGCAGTTCATCAGGGCTGGTCTACTCGCGCTTTAACCATCCTAACAGCGAGATCGTTGAAGACCGGCTGGCGGTTTACGAACGTACCGAAAGCGGCGCGCTGTTCTCTTCGGGGATGTCTGCGATTTCCACCACCCTGCTGGCCCTGGTGAAACCTGGCGATGTGATTTTGCACTCGCAGCCGTTATATGGCGGCACCGAAACCCTGCTGAGTAAAACCTTCAGCAATCTCAATGTTGCCAGCGTCGGCTTTTCCGATGGCGTTAATCAGGCGTCAGTGCAGGCGGCAGCGGATGAAGCGGTTAAAAAGGGGCGGGTTGCGGTGATTCTGATTGAGTCGCCAGCTAACCCGACCAACAGTCTGGTGGATGTGGCGATGATCAGCCGTATTGCTGACAACATCGCGCAGCAGCAGGGTCATCGCCCAATTATCGCCTGCGACAACACCCTGCTGGGGCCGGTGTTTCAACGTCCGCTTGAGCATGGTGCCGATCTCTCGGTCTATTCACTGACCAAGTATGTCGGCGGTCACTCGGATCTGATTGCTGGTGCGGTACTGGGCAGCAAGAAGCTGGTCGGTCAGATAAAATCGCTGCGTGGTGCGATTGGAACTCAGCTTGACCCGCACTCGTGCTGGATGATTGGTCGATCTCTCGAAACGCTGTCACTGCGCATGGAGCGTGCTAACAGCAACGCCGAAGCGGTGGCAACGTTCCTGCGTGACCATGCCAAAGTCGAAAATATTCACTATCTGTCATTCCTCGACCCGCAGTCCGCAGCCGGTCAAACGTTCAGCCGCCAGTGCAGTGGTGCCGGTTCAACCTTCTCTTTCGATTTACGCGGCGGTCAGGCAGCTTCGTTCCGTTTTCTGAATGCGCTACAGCTGTTTAAGCTGGCAGTGAGTCTGGGCGGCACAGAATCTCTCGCCAGCCACCCGGCCAGCACCACCCACTCAGGGGTGCCGGTTGACGTGCGCGATCGTATTGGAATCAGTGCATCAACGATTCGTCTGTCGATCGGCATTGAGAATAAAGATGATTTGATTGAGGATTTGCGTCTGGCGCTGGAACTGGCCTGATTAGCAATCACTATCAGCTCGCTGCTCAGCGCAGCGAGCTGATAACCGTCAGGCAGATTTGATTATCATGAGGGTTGTTGCATTATTTTCAGTATTTTACTGAAGCTAATGGTTTTGCTGCCAATTTTCGTCATACCATCCTCCGGCAGATAGCTGAACTTTACATAAAGTATCTGACCGCCCTCTTTTTGGTTCTCCTGTAGTTTTTCCATAGCCTCATACAACCCTTTGAGATCTCCCGGAATACCCGCGGCATCCGTAATGATGCTTCCCGGTTGAAATTTCTGGACTTGTTCCACCGCCGTTATTAATAAGTCATTCAATGGAAATAAACCGATAAATCGTTTCCTCGGCACATATTTAGTGATACCCATATAAATATCAGGCAGTTCAGTAATATTATTTTCAATTCCCCGTGTTTCATTTTTTATCAGAAACTCGGTGATTTCTACTGGCGTTCCGATCAGAACCAGCGGCTTCACCCCGGCTCCTTTTTCGGAAAAGCAGTATTCATTGGTTGACGTTCGGACCGCCTTTTGCAGCTCCCCGCGGTCGATAATCAGACTGTATTGCTTTCCTTCTTTGACAACCGACTGCGGCTCACGCCACATTTCCGTTGTGGAAGCACTGGCTGAAGTACCAGTAATACCGATCGTCAGTAACAACGATGGAATAATATGTTTCATCATTGGGTTCCTTTCCTTCTCTGCCTTAATTGACAATTATCGCCACCCTTCAACAAGGTAAAAAGTTTCATACCTTGTATGGCATCGATAATTTCCATATAGAGTAAATCGTAAATGACGCGGTCAGAATACCACACCCATATTATTAGCCAGCATGAGCTTATTAGTTAGCGTGTTAAACATTCTTACAGACACGATTATAATAAAACACATTAATAAGACTTACCATAAACGAAGGTTAAATAAACCAATAGCCCTGTAAAAATAAAAAATAAGACAGAAAAAACCCTTTATTAAACCTGAGGATATTTTGAGAATATCGTCTTAATAAAGGGTGAAATAATAAATTAGTTAACTGACGGTAAAGCCAAGCATCATACCGGTATCTTCATGTTCCAGCAGATGGCAGTGAGCCATATAGGCATTTTCCGCATTGGCGACATAGTTAAAACGCACCAGCACTTCGCTACGCCAGCCTTCTACCCGCACCGTGTCTTTCCAGCCACTGCGATGCGCCTTTGGCGGTTTACCGTTTTCAGACAGAATACGGAACTGGGTGCCGTGAATATGGAACGGATGCAGCATGGCATCGCCTTCACCTGAAATGGTCCACTTTTCATATTCACCTAATTTGGCATCAAACATCGGTTTATGCATATCAAATGGCAGTCCATTGATTTTATTACCATTGTGGAAATCGTAAGCCGGGGCTTTATTACCGCTATCCATGGCGGCCATCGTGCTATGATCATGGCTGGCGGCAATCCCCGCGTTATCCATGCCGTGATGCGCGTCCATTCCCATCCCGGCCATCGCTTTCGTGCCGTATTTACGCATCAACGCCTGCATACCCAGCTGGTCGAGTTGCGGGTCCATCATCAGCTGTAACCAACGGCTGGTGATACCTTCCACCGCAGGCAAGGCCGGCATGTCCACCAGCTTGTCCGGCAATTCCCCGCTGGCCTGAATGTTCAGAGGCAACACATTTAACAGCGGTAATGGCTGATCGAATGGCATTAATGACATGCCCATCTGCCGTACCGGTAACGTCACCAGATCAAACGGTTTACCGTCTTTGGTATCAACCAGCACTTCAAAGCGTTCGCCTGGCAGCATCGACAGCTCGCTGATTTTTACCGGTTCGCCTAATAAGCCACCGTCGCTGGCAATCACATACAGCGGACGATGGTCACTGGTGGCGAGAGTTAACGAACGGGCATTACAGCCATTCAGTAAGCGCAGGCGTAACCAGCCGCGCGGCACCGGATGCTGCGGATACTGCACGCCGTTAGTCAGCATCAGATTGCCGAACCAGCCTACCGCCGCGCGCATAATATCCAGTTGATAGTCGATTTGACTGCCATCGGCGCTAAGCTGTTTGTCCTGAAAAATCAACGGAATATCATCGATACCCCACTGTTTAGGCAGCAACAGTCTTTCACTGTCTTTATCTTTCAGAATCACCAGACCTGCGAGCCCCTGCGCCACCTGATAACCGGTCTGACCGTGCTGATGCGGATGGAACCAGCAGGTCGCTGCCGGCTGATCGGGGGTAAAGCTGACCGTGCGCTGCTGGCCCGGTTCGATGCGCGCATGCGGGCCGCCGTCAACCGCACCCGGCACTTCCAGCCCGTGCCAGTGCACGGTGGTAGCCTGCGGCAGTTGGTTATCGATATTGACGCTAATTGGTTTGCCACGCTCCAGTTGCAGCGCCGGGCCCAGCAGATTACCGTTATAGCCCCAGCTCGGCACTTTTTTACCGTTCCACAGCGAAAAACCACTGCGGGCGGTTAAGGTGACCTCCCCACGCGGGTCAGCACTCAGCAGCTCAGGAACCGGCAGCGTCGGACGCGTTGCAGCCATTAGCGAACGACTCCAGAGCGGCAGCGCACCGGCAGCACTGAGTGCGGCACTCAGCTTGAGAAAATCACGGCGTAACATTATCGCATCCTTTACAGTCAAAAAATTATCGCGCAGCTTAAACCTTCACCCGGCGGTAAGGTCAAGTTCAATCAGATTCACTATACTGTCAGAAACTGATGAAAATGGCAGTTGAAGAAGTTTCGTGGGCAAAATTGCCTGAACGCTGAGTCTAACTGTGCTAACGTCAGTTAATTGCAACTTTATGAGAAGAATTATGAAGAAAGGCATCAAGGCTCTGGTACTCACCGGGCTTCTTGGCTTCTCCTCCACCAGCTTTGCCCTGAGCGAATCGGAAGCAGAAGATCTCGCTGATTTAACAGCGGTTTTTGTCTATCTGAAAAATGACTGCGGCTATCAGGATTTACCTGATGCACAGATTCGCAAGGCATTGATGTTTTTTGCCCAGCAAAACCGTTGGGATTTAACCAATTACGCCAGTTACAACATGAAGGCGCTTGGCGAAGACAGCTACCGCGATCTCAGCGGTATCGCCATTACTAATGACAAGAAGTGTAAATCCCTGGCGCGTGATTCTCTCAGCCTGCTTGCCTACGTGAAGTAACCCGCCCCATTACCCTTCTGTTGAATATTTGACCGTGCAACCACGGTCAGAGTTAGCTATCATGTGCCGCCCATTTTTCATGGCTATTACTCTGGAGATCCCACCATGGCTCAAGATGAAATGTGGTATGAGACGCTTCATGCCGGTTTCGGACAGTACTTCTCTGTCGATAAAGAACTGTATCGTGAAAAGACCGAACATCAGGACCTGATTATCTTCGAAAATGCGGCGCTGGGTCGCGTTATGGCGCTTGACGGCGTGGTACAAACTACCGAGCGCGATGAGTTTATCTACCATGAAATGATGACCCATGTGCCTCTGCTGGCGCACGGTGCGGCGAAGAAGGTATTGATTATTGGTGGTGGTGATGGCGCAATGCTGCGCGAAGTCAGCCGTCATAAAAATATCGAACAGATAACCATGGTCGAAATCGACGCGGGTGTGGTCAACTTCTGTAAGCAATATTTGCCGAACCACAGTGCCGGTGCCTATGAGGATCCGCGCTTCAAACTGGTGATTGATGACGGTGTTAACTTTGTTAATCAAAGCAGTGATAAATTTGATGTGATTATCTCCGACTGTACCGATCCTATCGGTCCTGGCGAAAGTTTATTTACCTCTGAATTTTATGCGGGTTGCCACCGTTGCCTTAATGAAAATGGCATCTTTGTGGCACAGAATGGCGTTTGCTTCCTGCAACAGGATGAAGCCATTAACAGCCATCGTAAATTGGGTCATTATTTTAGCGACGTCAGCTTCTATCAGGCAGCGATTCCGACCTACTACGGCGGCATCATGACGTTTGCCTGGGCTAGCGACAATCCCGCTTTGCGCCAGCTCGATAGCGCAACGCTGCAAGCACGTCTTGATGCAGCGGGTTTAACCTGCCGTTACTACAATTCGGCAATCCATACTGGCAGCTTTGCCCTGCCACAATATCTGCTGAATGCACTGTCAGACGCGAGCTGATTGGGCATTTATAAGGGGGTGAACTAAATTGCAAAAGCTGAAACTACATGGCTTCAACAACCTGACAAAAAGCCTGAGTTTTTGTATCTATGATATTTGCTATGCGAATACCGCTGCAGAGCGCGACGGATACATTGCCTATATTGATGAGCAATACAACGCCAATCGTCTGACTGAAATTCTGAGCGAAACCTGCTCGATAATTGGCGCTAACGTGCTGAATATCGCGCGTCAGGATTACGAACCTCAGGGTGCCAGCGTGACTATTCTGGTGAGCGAAGAGCCGATCGACCCACGGGATATCGATAACTCAGAGCATCCTGGCCCACTGCCTGACTCGGTGGTTGCGCATCTGGATAAGAGCCATATTTGCGTCCATACCTATCCGGAAAGCCATCCCGAGGGAGGGCTGTGTACTTTCCGTGCCGATATTGAAGTATCAACCTGCGGCGTTATTTCGCCGCTGAAAGCGCTGAACTATCTGATCCACCAGCTGGAATCTGATATCGTCACCATCGATTATCGCGTGCGCGGCTTTACCCGTGACGTGAACGGGGTGAAACACTTTATCGATCATGAGATTAACTCGATTCAGAACTTTATGTCGGAAGATATGAAGTCGATGTATGACATGATGGATGTGAATGTCTATCAGGAAAACATGTTCCACACCAAGATGTTACTGAAAGAATTCGATTTAAAACATTACCTGTTTAACACCAAACCGGAAGATTTGAGCCCGCAAGAGCACAAGCGAATCACCGATTTGCTGTGGAAAGAGATGCGTGAAATTTACTATGCCCGTAATATTCCGGCAACAGGATTAAAAACCCTTTAATTTCCTTCACCTCTCCCGTTTTCGGGAGAGGGTTAATTAATAGCAAAATAATTATTTTATAAAATATTAATTAATCAAATCCGCAAATAAAGTGCGATCGGTGGTTATATGTGATTCAGGACACAAAAAGATTAATTCAATATCGGTTTTCGCCAGTAACTGATGCGCCGTATACGGATAAATACAGAATACTGAGCCCTTACTGACCTGATCTATCCTTCTGTCTTTTAAGCTATTATCAACCACATCTGCCGTCCATATCTCGCCTTCTCCTGACAGAATGATATACCATTCTTCTCCTTCTGCATGACTATGACACCCCACCCGTTTACCCATTTTCAGCGTCGTGCCATAAGCATTCAGCCCGGGCTGAGTAATCATTGGCGCAATTGAAATTCCAACTAACTCATCTTCACTTCCTTTTCCATCAGTAAAATCAGAAAAAATGATCATTCAGCCCTCTCTTCCCTTAGATAGAGTAATAATTGAACTAGACGTCAGCAATAAATCGATATTAAATCACATTAACTTTAACAAATGATCTCTAAACAGACGCTATCATGAGTGACAGCAACCGTAAACCGATCGAGGAATGATCACCCTCCGAAAAAATCTTTTCAGGAAGAGGAATAAAATATGGAAATCAGAACGGATAAACATGACTGGCACCGGCAGGATATTCTGGCTGCCGTGCGCAAAGCTAAAGGTTCACTGGCAAAACTCTCGCGCGAGAATGGCCTGTCAGCCAGCACACTGGGAAATACACTGATACGCCCCTGGCCACGAGGTGAAATCATCATTGCCAATGCGATTGGTATTCCACCGCAAGAAATCTGGCCGAGTCGTTTTTTTGATCAAAAAGGCAGGCTAATCCGTCGACGCGTCAGAGAAAAAGAGCAGCCGGAACAGCAGTTGAATTCGCCTGTGCTGTTAACCGAGTAATTCCGTGTCCGGCCAGAGACAGAAATGGAGCAGGGATCGCAATGAGCGCAAACTTAAAGGATTCGTTGCAGATGTTAATTCGCTTCTGGGAAAACAGTGCCGAGCCCTGGGGAGCGAAAGATAACCAATCACGATTTATTTACGCCAATAAAAAATATCACAGCTTACTCGCGCTACCGGCACATTTTTCCGTTGAGGGCAGGCTGGATGGCGAACTGCCCGCCTCAACCGCCGATTTTCAGGATGCCTTCCAGAATCACGATCGCATGGTCGAACGTCTGCTCGACCGTGTCACCTCGATAGAAATCCATCCATTTGAAAATCACGCGTGGCTGCAGCCGTGGTTTTTTGATAAGTATCCGCTGATTGATGAGCGCGGTATTTGCCGGGGGACGATTTTTCATGGCCGGCCAGTAGATAATCTGATCCTGACCAGCCTGAATAAGATTAAGTTACCTGAATCACTGGTCTTTACTCCCCCCTCTTCACTGTTCAGTAAACGTGAGTGGGAGGTGTTGTTTTACATTCTGCACGCCTTTTCCAGCCTCGAGATATCGCATAAGCTGCATTTATCGCAGCGTACGGTGTGTAATATCACGCAAAGTATCTATAAGAAAGCGGGCGTCAGCTGCAAACGCGGCATTATTGAATACTGTCACGATAACAAGATCAGCAATTATATACCGCAGAGTTTCTTTGAACGTTGCCAGTCTTTACCGCTGATCAGTGAATGATTAACCACACGTAAAACTATGGAAAGTCGGGCGCTGCCGGATCTTCCGGCTACGTCGTCAGTGTCAGCTGAAAGACCTGCACGACGAGCACGCTATCGGCCAGCAGCGCTCGCCAACCCGACTACTTGCCTTGCAGAAACAGGCGATAGGCAGCAATCACCGCCAGAAAATCCTCCACGCCGCAAAACGACAGGCTCTCTTCGTCGTAGTAGTTCATGCCTTCTTCCATCCCTTCATCTTCAAAGTTAAGCTGATTGGCACGGATAATGATCTCTTCGTCGTCCATCCATAGCGTGTATTCATGTCCGACGCGCTGCCACTGGCGTTCGCTGCCTTTAATCGCCTGCACCGCGGCTTCGACTTCATCCAGTAACGCCAGGTTTTCTTTTACTTCTTCATTGAACCAGTGACCCACCACCTCATGCCCCATCGACATGCGTACCTTCACCACACCGGTGACGTCATGCAAAAATTCGTATTCCATACTGCTTTCCTCTGTCAGCCAGACGGCCTTTTCATACACTGCTGTCGTGCATTCTCCGCGCTTAGCGGGTAATTAATGGGGTTTAACTCGCATTATCGCAGTCTCAGTCAGGAAAAGCAGCGTTTAAGGCTAAAGGGTTTGCCACGGCAATAAAAAAAGGAGCCTTAACCGGCTCCTTTTGATGCAGTGACTGAACTGAAATTATACTGCGGTCTGGAAAATCACACCGTCAGCTTTATCCGTATACTGGCCCAGCTGGTCAAAGTTCAGATAACGGTAGGTATCTACCGCCGTCTTATCCACCTGCTCCATAAACTGCTGATACTCGTCTGGCGTTGGCAGCTTGCCCAGCAGTGAAGATACTGCCGCCAGTTCTGCTGACGCAAGGAACACGTTAGCACCGGTACCTAAGCGGTTCGGGAAGTTACGGGTTGAGGTGGAAACCACCGTCGAACCATCAGCGACACGCGCCTGGTTACCCATACAGAGTGAGCAACCTGGGATCTCAATACGCGCTCCGCTCTTACCAAACACACTGTAGTAGCCCTCTTCGGTCAGCTGTGCCGCATCCATCTTGGTTGGCGGAGCCACCCACAGGCGGGTGGGTAACTGGCCTTTATGCGCATCCAGCAGTTTACCGGCAGCACGGAAGTGACCAATGTTGGTCATGCAGGAACCGATAAACACTTCGTCGATCTTCTCACCCTGCACGTCAGACAGCAGACGCGCATCGTCAGGATCGTTCGGCGCGCACAGGATTGGCTCTTTGATGTCAGCCAGATCGATATCGATCACCGCGGCGTATTCCGCATCCGCATCACCTTCCAGCAGTTGCGGATCGTCCAGCCATTTCTGCATGCCCTGGATACGACGCTCCAGCGTACGGCGGTCGCCATAGCCTTCAGCAATCATCCACTTCAGCAGCACGATATTGGAATTAAGGTATTCAATGATCGGATCTTTGCCCAGCTTAATGGTACAGCCGGCAGCAGAACGCTCGGCGGACGCATCCGACAGCTCAAATGCCTGCTCCACTTTCAGATCCGGTAAGCCTTCAATTTCCAGGATGCGGCCAGAGAAGATATTTTTCTTACCTTTCTTCTCGACAGTCAGCAGACCCGCTTTGATGGCATACAGCGGAATGGCGTGAACCAGATCGCGCAGGGTGATACCCGGCTGCATTTTGCCTTTAAAGCGTACCAGTACCGATTCCGGCATATCCAGCGGCATTACGCCGGTGGCAGCAGCAAACGCCACCAGACCCGAACCCGCCGGGAAAGAGATACCAATCGGGAAACGGGTATGAGAGTCACCACCGGTACCGACGGTATCCGGCAGCAGCATACGGTTCAGCCAGCTGTGGATAATGCCGTCGCCCGGACGCAGTGAAACACCGCCACGGTTCATAATAAAGTCTGGCAGCGTGTGGTGAGTGCTGACGTCAACCGGCTTCGGATAGGCTGCGGTATGGCAGAATGACTGCATCACCAGGTCAGCCGAGAAGCCGAGGCACGCCAGATCTTTCAGCTCATCACGGGTCATTGGGCCAGTGGTATCCTGCGAACCGACCGAGGTCATTTTAGGTTCGCAATATTGCCCCGGACGCACGCCTTCGGTACCGCAAGCACGACCCACCATTTTCTGTGCCAGTGAGAAGCCGCGGCTGCTCTCTGCCACATCTTTCGCCACGCGGAACACATCGCTGTGCGGCAGACCCAGCGCTTCACGCGCACGGCTGGTCAGCCCACGACCGATAATCAGTGGAATACGGCCACCGGCACGCACTTCATCAAGCAGTACGTCGGTTTTCAGTTCGAAATTCGCCAGCACCTCACCGGTGTCATGATTGCGCACTTCGCCCTTGTACGGATAGATATCAATGACATCGCCGGTATTCAGGTTATCGACATCGACTTCGATCGGCAGTGCGCCGGCATCTTCCATGGTATTGAAGAAGATGGGTGCGATTTTACCGCCCAGCACCACGCCACCGCCTTTTTTGTTCGGCACGTTAGGGATGTCATCACCCATAAACCACAGCACCGAGTTGGTGGCGGATTTACGCGAAGAACCAGTACCGACGACATCGCCGACATAAGCCAGCGGAAAGCCTTTCTGTTTCAGCGCTTCGATCTGCTTGATTGGACCCACGTTACCCGCTTCGTCGGGTTCGATGCCTTCACGTGAGTTTTTCAGCATCGCCAGCGCGTGCAGTGGGATGTCCGGACGTGACCAGGCATCCGGTGCCGGAGAAAGGTCATCGGTATTGGTTTCACCGGTCACTTTAAACACGGTTACGGTGATCTTTTCCGCCAGCTCAGGGCGTGACAAATACCAATCGGCATCGGCCCAGGATTGCAGTACCTGCTGCGCGTGCGGGTTGCCGGCTTTGGCTTTCTCGTCAACGTCATGGAAGCTGTCGAACATCAGCAGCGTATGAGACAGGGCTTTCGCGGCAATCGGTGCCAGTTTGTCATCATCCAGCGCATCAATCAGCGGATGAATATTGTAACCGCCCTGCATAGTGCCCAGCAGTTCAACGGCTTTTTCAGGAGAAACCAGAGGAGAAGTCGCTTCGCCTTTCGCGATAGCAGCCAGGAATCCGGCTTTTACATAGGCCGCTTCATCAACACCTGGCGGAACTCGATTAATTAACAGATCAGACAGAAATTCTTCTTCACCCGCAGGAGGGGTTTTCAGCAGTTCAACCAGCGCGGCCATTTGGGAAGCATCTAACGGTTTAGGAACAATCCCTTCGGCGGCACGCTCGGCAACGTGCTTACGGTATTCTTCTAGCACGACGTTCTCCTCGCTCTCATTGTATTTGTCTTTCCGACCACCTTTTTTCACGTCGGGTGATTAACCCTCCTTGTGTAGGGTAAGGTGTAAAGGTGCCCGGTTTCGCGTGGGGCAGCATATCAGGATTTCGCTTGCTTGTTAATCTGTTTACAAAAAAGCAACATTATCTGGCGCGATTCGTCAACCACCGAATAAATGCGCATTTCCGTGACCAGAAGCAGGCCAGAATGAGTCGTATAGCCAGTCACTTAGCATGCACCACCCTGATTTCCTCAGCGGTTATGCTTCTTTAAGAGCACATCTATAACCGGTGGTTATTTAAAACGGAGGGAAAAATCTCATTGAGCGCAAAATAGTTACCGACAACAGGCTAACTGGCTAAAACCCGAACGTTGAGCTTTGGTTGAGGAAGTACGGTTTACAGCCTGCGGGAGCGGCAGTATAGTTCGTCCCGCGAATTATTGTGGAGAAACCTTTTTTGGACAGTCACCGATCTAATTAAGGCAAGCCTGTTGCTTGCCGCCCTGGCAAGCAGCGATCCCTCCGGCTCGTCTGCTTTGAAAACTATAAACAGACGAGTACTTATGATGCTGATCTTTTCCCATACCCTTTTTCCTCCAGGCTGAAGCTCAGCCGTATTTCTGCTGCGCCATCGCTGCACAGCAGTCTGTTACCGATCCTGTTATTCAGGTTTTTAAGCTCATTATCACCCGGTGATAATTAAGGAGTTACCATGGACGAGCACCCCAGTACGCAGCGTAATCCGCGTTGCGTGGGAGCACTGAGCTAGTTCTTTTCCCCACCTGCAACGCCATATTTTTTTCACGTCTATCTCACTTTGAGAGAGATTGCCGTGCGTATAATTTGGAATAAGCAGACATGACTCAGATGATCGATATGGCGCAACCAGCGCGCCGCCAGCACCACTCTAAAGCCAAAAACTGGCCGATTGCCAACGAGGCGCAGGTCAGCATTGACAGCACCTTTTCCACTCTAAACAGCAGCCCAAAAGGGTTAACCAGCCAACAGGCTGAATCACGACTCGAGCAGTTTGGCCTCAATCAGGTGGCGCAGGAAAAAGCGCCGCATGCGCTGATTCAGCTACTGATGGCGTTTAAAAATCCATTTATCTTTGTATTGATGGGACTCGCCAGTATCAGTTTCTTCACCGACTACTGGTTGCCTGCTCAGCAGGGTGAAGAAACCGATCTGACTGGCGTGATCATTATGTCAGTGATGATTGGGCTGAGCGGCCTGCTGCGTTTCTGGCAGGAGTTTCGCACTAATAAAGCGGCGGATGCGCTGAAATCACTGGTTCGCACGCAAGTGACCACTCGCCGCCGTCACGTTGATCATTCCACTCCGCAGTGGATGTATGTCAATCAGCAACAGCTGGTGCCGGGCGACATTATCTCGATATCAGCAGGCGATATTATCCCGGCCGATATCAAACTGATTGAATCGCAGGATCTGCTGGTCAGCCAGGCAGCGCTGACCGGCGAAGCCTTGCCTGTGGAGAAATTTTTTCTGAACGATCTACCACAAACTGCGCATGAAATTGGTGAAGGTGCCCTGCCCGGCTTGCCAAATGTCTGCCTGATGGGCACCAATGTCGTCAGTGGTCATGCAACCGCCGTGGTGGTGGCGACCGGCAACCAGAGCTGGTTTGGTTCACTGGCAAAAAACATTGTTGGCAAACGCGCGCCCACTGCCTTTGATCGTGGAGTAAACAGCGTCAGCTGGCTGCTGATCCGCTTTATGTTCATTATGGTGCCGATTGTCTTTGTGATTAACGGCATGACCAAGGGCGACTGGCTGGATGCGGCACTGTTTGCCGTGGCGGTGGCGGTCGGTTTAACCCCGGAAATGCTGCCGATGATTGTCAGCACTAACCTCGCGAAAGGTGCGATGGCGATGGCGCGCCGCAAAGTGGTGGTTAAACGCCTGAATGCGATCCAGAACTTCGGCGCAATGGATGTGCTGTGCACCGACAAAACCGGCACCCTGACGCAGGATCATATTGCACTGGAGCAGCACCTTGATGTGCTTGGACGCCCCTGCCGCCAGGTGCTTGATCTGGCCTGGTTAAACAGTTTCCACCAGAGCGGGCTGAAAAACCTGATGGATCGAGCGGTACTGGAATTCGCCCGCGACACACAGGATCTGCCACGCAACTATCGTAAAGTCGATGAGCTGGCGTTTGATTTCACCCGTCGCCGCCTGTCGGTCAGCGTCAGTAATGAGCTGGGTCAGCATCAGCTGGTCTGCAAAGGTGCGCTGGAAGAGATGCTGGCCATCACCACTCACCTTAACCTTGATGGTCAGGTTGAAAAGATGACGCCAGCCTGGCGTGAGGATATTACCCGGCGCGCAGCCGAGCTTAACCAGCAAGGTTATCGTGTTTTGCTGGTCGCGACCCGTGCCATGGAGAGCAACAACTGGTATCAACGTCTTACGATCGAGGATGAGCGTGATTTAACGCTGTGCGGTATGCTGACCTTCCTCGATCCCGCGAAAGAGAGTGCCGCAGCAGCGATTCACGCCCTGCAACACAATGGCGTACAGATTAAAATTCTGACCGGCGATAATCCGCTGATTACCGCCAAAATCTGCCGCGACCTTGGCGTGGATGCGGGTGTACCGATGCTGGGCGATGAGATTGAGCAGTTAAACGATGAGCAGTTGAAACCACGGATCGAACTGCATACGATTTTTGCCAAACTGACGCCGTCTCAGAAAGAGCGAGTGGTGACATTGTTGCAGGCAAATGGTCATACCGTCGGTTTCCTTGGTGACGGCATAAACGATGCGGCAGCTCTGCGGGCGGCGGATGTCGGTATTTCCGTCGACAGTGCCACCGATATTGCCAAAGAGTCCGCTGATATTATCCTGCTGGAAAAAAGCCTGATGGTGCTGGAACAAGGCGTACTGGTCGGTCGCCAGACCTTTGGTAATATCATCAAATATCTCAATATTACCGCCAGCTCAAACTTTGGTAACGTATTCTCGATTCTGGTAGCCAGTGCTTTTATACCTTTTTTACCGATGCTGGCTATCCAGCTGCTGCTGCAAAACCTGATTTACGATATTTCGCAGCTGGCCTTACCCTGGGATAAAATGGATAAAGAGTTTGTGCGCAAACCACGTAAATGGGACGCCAAAAACATTGGTCGTTTTATGCTGTGGATGGGGCCAACTTCATCAATTTTTGATATCACCACCTTTGCACTGATGTGGCATATTTTTGGTGCCAACAGCGCCGACCATCAGGCATTGTTCCAGTCCGGCTGGTTTATTGAGGGGTTACTGTCACAGACGTTAGTGGTGCATATGTTACGCACCCAGAAGATTCCGTTTATTCAGGCCCGTGCCACCTGGCCTATTATGCTGACCACAATTCTGGTGGTGATTATCGGTATCGGCCTGCCGTTCTCACCGTTTAATTCATGGTTTGGCCTGCAATCATTGCCGCTGACTTATTTCCCATGGTTACTGGCCACGCTGCTGGGTTATTGTCTGCTGAGCCAGGGTATGAAACAGCTGTATATGCGCAAGTTCGGCCAGTGGTTTTAATTAGCTGTTAGTGTTACTGCGGGAGGGATAACCCTCCCGCAGAATGACATCAAGTTATATTATATTCATTAAAATAATTACCTTAATGTTTTCTAATACCCCTCACAAATCCGTCCTTTGACACTCCGGAATAAATCTCACCTGTGCTATCTTTCTGGTATTACATCGCTTCAGGGAGATTAATATGAGAGCACATTAGCCTGTTTTATCATTGACCCGACCAACAAAAGAAGCCTGTTCAAATGAAAATAGTTATTCTTCTTGCATGTTGCTTTCTGCTGGCTGGCTGTCCTGTCCATCCATTGCCACACAGAGCTGCACTGGTTTCATTGGGGCAAAATGGGCAGCCTTGTTTTAAGGTAAAAAAGGAGTCAGTAACTAACAAGAATCAATCACGTATACTAAGTATTGTTGTCAACAAAGAATCCGAAGATGGCTACATGCGTGAGATATGGAGCAGTGACGACCTCGATTTTCCAATCAAAATAGTCGTTCCCGGCCAATGTATTCCAGTCGACTATAGATTTGAGCCATATCAGAAATATAGCGTCACCATTTACACTATCGTGCCACCCAATCAGGTGGAAACCAAACGTTTCTGGAGAGCAAGGTTTGAGCTGCAAAATCTGAAAGCTTAGCGAGGGAGAATAAAAATGATGATTATCGAAGAGGGATCTTCAAGACGTCTGACCCATGGTGAGTCAGAAATGGCTAAGTCTGTATTTAAAAACGCCATTGATTACCGCCGGGTACGGGTACATCACGGTGGTTACTTGCCATTTGGCCTGCAGCATAAGGATACTGCCATGACGCCAAATGGCGAGATGTACTATCCTACACGGCTCTATAAGGATGATTTTTCCGGAACAGAAGAAGAAGTACAATGGCTATTTATACATGAAATGGCTCATGTCTGGCAGCATCAAATGGGTATGAATGTCAGAACGCGCGGCTTAATAAGCTGGGCGGTCGAATATAAATACTCATTGCCACCCTACCACACCTTACGCGATTTCCCAATGGAGCAGCAAGCATCCATTATTGCCGACTATTATATTCTTACCGAACTTGGTCTCAGTGAGTGGAAAGAAGTTAATTTATTTAAAGGGATTATCGGCCCAGACCTTCTCAATAAGTATGAGAGCACATTAGCCTGTTTTATCATTGACCCAACCAACAAAAGAAGCCTGTTCAAATGAAAATAGTTATTCTTCTTGCATGTTGCTTTCTGCTGGCTGGCTGTCCTGTCCATCCATTGCCACACAGAGCTGCACTGGTTTCATTGGGGCAAAATGGGCAGCCTTGTTTTAAGGTAAAAAAGGAGTCAGTAACTAACAAGAATCAATCACGTATACTAAGTATTGTTGTCAACAAAGAATCCGAAGATGGCTACATGCGTGAGATATGGAGCAGTGACGACCTCGATTTTCCAATCAAAATAGTCGTTCCCGGCCAATGTATTCCAGTCGACTATAGATTTGAGCCATATCAGAAATATAGCGTCACCATTTACACTATCGTGCCACCCAATCAGGTGGAAACCAAACGTTTCTGGAGAGCAAGGTTTGAGCTGCAAAATCTGAAAGCTTAGCGAGGGAGAATAAAAATGATGATTATCGAAGAGGGATCTTCAAGACGTCTGACCCATGGTGAGTCAGAAATGGCTAAGTCTGTATTTAAAAACGCCATTGATTACCGCCGGGTACGGGTACATCACGGTGGTTACTTGCCATTTGGCCTGCAGCATAAGG
>Ga0308161_1000328_pt1 | contig 83989 bp, 86 predicted proteins | sample PhyFR2_FD_201034 | JGI IMG/M metagenome (GOLD analysis project Ga0308161, IMG submission 201034) | Phyllosphere microbial communities from UC Gill Tract Community Farm, Albany, California, United States - DLSLF.R2 | ecosystem: Host-associated > Plants > Phyllosphere > Unclassified | place: USA...
CGTCATCGGCAACTATTTCGTTTTGTATAGTCCATTTGGCCTGCCAAACTTTGGTGTCACTGGCTTGGCATTCTCAAGTGTTTTCGGCAATACGATTGGCCTGCTCATTGCTGCTTATCTATTAAACAAACATGTGAATTTCTCCGTCCTATCTGCGCGTTGGAAACACGTCTCTTGGCCAATGATGAAAAATATTTTGACCTATGGATTGCCTTCTTCTGGCGAATCATTATCCTATCAAGGCGCCCAAGTCGTTGTGACCATGATTGTGGCACAATTAGGTTCCAGTGTCTTGATCGCCAAATCATATGTCACTGCGATCACTCAGTTCGTCTATTTGATTGCTTCTGCATTGAGTCAAGGGAACCAAATCATGATTGGACGGAATGTTGGTGCTGGAGAATTTGACCGCGCCCATAAACGGGGCATGCGGACAATGGTGATCGGTATCATCGCCTCTGTCTTGATCTGTCTATTGACCTATGTCTTTATCGAACCCATCATGGGGATCTTCACAACCAATCAAGAAGTGATCGAGATCGCCAAAGGCGTGTTCTTGGTTGAGATCGTTTTAGAAACCGCACGGGCTGTCAATATGATCTTGGTTGGCTCACTGAACGCCAGTGGCGATGTCAAGTTCCCGTTGATCTGCAGCTTAGTTGTCCTATGGGTCATTAGCCTCCCCTTCTCCTACTCACTAGCGATCGTTTTCAAATTCGGTCTGATTGGGGTGTGGATCGCTTATGCCATCGATGAAGCCCTGCGCAGCATCTTGATGATCTATCGTTGGCACTCAGGGGTTTGGAAGACAAAATCAGTGGTTCATCCCCAAGAGCCTGAAACCGACGTACTTTCAGAAATCTAAAAACTTTTGCTGCAGCTTGTTCCCCGGCTGCAGTTTTTTTCATGTCTTGAAAGAACAACCCTAGGGCCAAGAAGTATCTTTGGTGATTTTCCCTTAATTGACTTATACTTATGTCAACGACAGATTCACAAAGGAGATTTTTTCTATGTCAATCTATGATTTTACTGTAACCAATGAACAAGGTGAATCGTATCCATTATCACGCTATCAAGGCCAACCGCTGATCATCGTCAATACCGCCACCAAGTGCGGACTCAGCCCCCAGTTCAAAGATTTGCAGACGCTGTATGATACCTATAAAGACCAAGGCTTGATGATCCTCGGTTTTCCATCTGATCAATTCAAGCAAGAACTTTCTTCAGCCGGTGAAGCGGCAGCAGCCTGCCGCACCACCTATGGCGTTGATTTCCCGATGCACCAACTAACCGTCATCAACGGCAAACAGGCCGATCCATTATTTCAGTATCTCGAAGAAGAAGCGCCAGGTACACTAGGCAAAGCCATTAAGTGGAACTTTACTAAGTTTTTGGTGGACCGCCAAGGCCAAGTCGTGGAACGCTTTGCACCAAAGACCAATCCCATGAAGATGGCAGAGAGTATCGAGAAAGTTCTTTAAAAGTTTTTAAAAAAACTGCGCCAAGTAAACCCTATCCCGTTTTTCTGTCGGCATAACCCGGCTGGATGACAATGTATATACTTGGAATGAGGTGCTTACATTGGATTTGTTACCGATAAAAAAATGGTGAAACAGTAACGGACTTCGATTACCAAAGTACATCATGGATTATCTCGATCTGCACACAGACGATAAAGTAAAATTAACTCAAGAAGAAGTCAATAGAAATAGACCATATATTGTTTTAACTTAATTTAGGCAGAAGTCGCCCATCCTCTATAGGTGGGTGATGAATGCAGATTCCCTGATAAATGTCCTATCAACATAAAGCATGGATACATAACCGAATAGAAACAGCATGATCAGTTCCCATAAGTGATCATGCTGTTTCTTATTTTATCTTATATTTCTTCTCTCGTGACCTTTTGACAAAGTGACTAAGGACATAAAGAACCATCCCCATACCGATAGCAAAATAATACTGGTTCAGCGAATCGGACATCTTGGGTAAGATCACAGCATTATCCGATGCTTTTTGTGTATTTTGCGTGGCAATAACTGCTTGTTCCTTTTTGTTGGAAGATTTTTCTACCAACACTAAAGTCTTTTCATCGTCTACTGATTGCATCGCTTCTTCCTCTTGTGTTACTGTGTCAATCACAATCAAATTACTGGTAACTATCGTAACATTCCCTGAGTAATCAGTTAAACGAATAGCCACCTCAAATGCTCCAACCTCTTTGGAAGATGGTTCTTTGTCAAAAGTAACTGTAACTAACTGTGGATCATAATTATCATTGATATCTACTACAAACATGTTCGGGTCAAGACTAGAAAATTGTGCCAACTGAACATGATTTGCCTTTGCTGTAGGTGGTGTAGTATCTTGAATGACAATAAAACCACTGATCAGCGTGTGATTGCCTTTACTGTCAGACAAAACAACCTCTACTTGCTGCCTACCCAGAGACGAAAAATCAGGAGCCATTTCATATTTCGCAAGGACTTCTAGTCCATCATTGCTCCATATATCGGAAAGTAAATCAATTGCCTCAACCGACGTATTGACTTCGACAGCTTTTTCTATAAACACTGCTGAAGGCGGGATCTTCGCCTGAATGGCTTGTATGCTCGGCATGATTTGCGGCAGTCCATAACCGAATAGACGAGAGTGTATCGCGCCATCTAGCGATAAAGCATGGGATACGAGCTCTGTCTTGACTTGATTGATCGAAGCAAAAGTACCTATTTGACTTAGATGATGGGCCTGATAATTTGCTAGTACTGCTGTGACAGCAGGTGCCGCCAAGCTCGTCCCTATGTTAAAACTGTATCCTTGAGGAACACCTAAATCTGCCAAATGATTATCCATCGTGGTTGGATATAGCCCATAGATCATTTCGCTTATATCGATATAACCATCAACAACTACCACATCGCCACCAGGGGCGGTGAAATAGATATTTGAACCGAAATTACTATAAGTAGCAAGGTTGTAATCGCTGGTCATACCACTCACTGCAATCACACCTGGAACACTTCCCGGCAGGTGTCAAATGCCTTCAGATTCTGATAGAACATCCAAATCAGACCCATTATTTCCAGCAGAAGAAACAAGCAAAACAGAATGTGCCAACGCATAGTCCACCGCTCGTTGAAAGCTCTTAATAATTAGATCATCTTCACTTTCTCCCTCTATTTTGTATGTACCAAAACTCATATTCAAGATATGTTGTCCATCTTTCACAGCTTGAACAATCGCCTGTAATGCCCAAAAAGAATCTCCCGATGAACTAGATAGCACTTTGTATGGCGTGATCATTGCATCTGGCGCAATTTGAGCTATTACGCCTGCTACACCAGTTCCATGGCTATTTAGATCTTGAATGAATGGTTCTTCAGGAACGAAAGATTTCGCATGCGTCAAATCAATCCGCGATGTTAAAAATGGATGATGCACATCCACGCCACTATCGATCAAAGCTATACGAAGTCCAAATCCCGTAGAGTGCGCTAAAGATTCGCCTGCATCAGTCATTAGAGACTTATGCCAAGCCAACTGCTCAAACAAATCAAATGCGTCCTGTTGACCACTACGTCTATTGATTTCAGCAGGCAGGCTAAATTGACTTGATGAAAGACCAAGATCCATAACATTGGTTCCCTCACAATAGATTGGCAAAAGTTGACCACTTGCCTCAATCAGCTCGTGGTCAGAGAAGTGTTCTAGCTCTTCCTCAAGACCAGTAATTCGCACAAGTCCGATCTCAGGTATTTCAATTATAGAATAATCTGATTCAGCATGTTCTAGTTCATCTTTCAGGACATTCACAGCATCCGCATCTTCTAACAGCACATCTACAAAATCCTGAGCTTCCACCTTATTAGGAAAGAACAGTAATCCTGCAATCAATAATAATAATACCCTCACCGATTGCTTCATACAGTTACACCCACTAAATCGTCCATGGCAGTATTCCCAGAATAAATATAGCTGTATAAGCCTTGCTTTGCCATTAATTCATCATGGGTGCCATCTTCAACGATCTCCCCGTGATTCATGACAATAATCCGATCGAAATGCTGAATCGTATTCAACCGATGTGAAACGATTACGCAAGGGCAATCAGATTCCTTGATTCGATTCATGATATAATTTTCTGAAATATTATCTAATGCACTCGTTGGTTCATCCATCAGCATCAATTGTGGCTGTTTGACCAAAGCTCGCGCAATCGCGATCCGCTGCATTTGCCCACCTGATAGATTCATTCCACCTTCAGAGATCAAAGTTTCATTTCCCATCGGCAGCAATCTCGTGATCTCATCGACTCTAGCATCTTCGATTGCTTTATTCAGCAAACCGTCCGAAAAGTCGGATGCATTCATCAAGATATTGTCCTTCAAACTCATATTGAAAATAGCAGGATTCTGATTGACTACACTGACCATCCGCCGAATACTGCCAGCACTGACTTCTAACATATTCTTGCCATTCAAGAGCACCTTGCCCGTTGTTGGCAAATAAAGACCAGAAATAATTTTCAAAAGGGTACTCTTGCCAGAACCACTTGGACCAACAATGGCTACTTTTTCATTTTTGTTGATTTTTAAATTGATATTCTTCAAAACAGGCGCTTCAAATTTGCTGAAATAAAAATTCAACTTCTTCAATTCAATTGATTCATAACCTTCAATATCAAGCGTTTTTTCCTCTTCACCAATACTCTTTTGTTCAAGAATTTCCGATAATTTGCCAAAGTAAGAGCGTAAGACAAATAATTGAGTATAAGAATTCATGACTGTGACGATCGGCACAACAAAGGATAAAGAAATTGCATTAAAGCTAATGAGTTCACCCATCGAGAATGTCCCTTCACTCACGCCAAACAATCCAACACCCGTGATCAGTAACGGCAGTACAAACTGCATACTCGTTGAAATATTACCAATCCAACCAGTTACACGACTCTTCTTCAGCTGGACAGCAAGCTGATCTGTGAAATCACGTTCCCAGTTGTTATAGAACTGTTCTTCGGCTCCAATTGATTTCACCGTTTCCATCCCTTCAAATAACTCAACCAACGTGCGATGCACCTTTGAATAAAGACTGATTTCTTGATCGGTAATAGCTCGAAAGGCTTTAGAGTGAATCAAGGAAGAAATCAAGATCACACCGATCGCAGATAAACTGATCATTGTAAGTTCAATCGAATAGCTGATCATCAAAGAGAAGTATGCGACTACAAATAGAATATCAATAATGGTTGTAATCAATTGTGTGCTTAGGATCTGTTGAATATAGGTCGTTAAGTTAGAACGAAAAATCAAATCACCTGTCGAACGATTGACAAAGAAGTTTAACGGCAAAGACATAATCTTTTTCATGAAGCCAGTCATCAACTGCTTGTCAAAATACACCTGAAACCGTGTGATGATATAATTCCTCAGTACCTGCATGATATAGTAGCAAAAGAAGACAACCCCCACTGAAATAATCATTGTATAGGGCGTAAAGTCTATTGAAATTGCCATATAATTATCCACTGCCCGCTGTGTGATAATGGGAATACCCAGCCCAAAGAACTGGATCAAAATAGTCAGGATGATCAAGCTGACCACTAACCGTTTTTCTTTGCCTAAAATACGCAATAGAATGTTCTTTCCCTTGACAGATTGAATGGGCGGTTCAACACTTTCATCTACTTCATTGACTAATAATGCGACACCAGAAAAATGTTCTTTGAATTCCTGCAATGAATATTTTTTTCTGCCTCTGGCAGGATCGACAATGGTAAACTTGTTTCCAGACATCTTTTCGAACACCACATAGTGCTTAAAGTCCCAGAACAAAACACAAGGAGTATTATTTTCTTGAAAGAATCTATGTGGATCAGTCACTTTGGCCCCAACTGTATGCAAGCCAAAATCTTGAAATACTTCCTTTAATTGAAACAATGTATTGCCGCCTTTTGGCACACCATAGTAATCTCTGACATCATTCAGCTTCGTTGGGATCCCGAAATAATTCAGCACCATCGTGACTGAAGTAATGCCACATTCACTGTGCTCGCTTTGTTCAATAAACTTAACCTTTTTCATCTATTCCACCTACTTCACTGCCGTGGGCTTAATAAACATCGCTTCAAACAGTTCTGGCGGGATCGTGTGAATATTGGCATTTCCAGATCCCACCACCTGTTTCATTTCGTTTTGTGTGAGAGGTACGATTGTCACTGTTTTTTTCTTCTTTGTGTTCATCACTTTCCAGCCCCCCCTTTAAGCAACCGTGCTTGGACATATTCATCAGGAATGAAACGAGCTTGACCATTACCGCTGCCATGGGTTCGCTTTAGATCCTGTTCTTCCAAAAGCTGATTTCTGTTCACTTTCACTCCATGGGGTTTTTTTCTTTTTTTTGAAAACATGCTATTTCACCCTTTCATTAGCAATTATAGATTCCCTTGGACAAAAGCATATCCATCACTGCACCAAGATTTCTTCCTTGCGCTTCACTGCCTTGGCCCTGTAATTTAGCCATCTCATCTTCGGATAAATCCTCGAAATGTTCCCCTACATGATTTTCTGCAGGTTGTTTATCTTTTTCAGCTGTTTCTTTCTTTACATTTTCTTTTGTCATTTATTTCTCCTCATTTCTATAGATTTATATATGACAAATTTCACAAACAGATATTTGTTCACTTTTTAAACATCTATTTGCGGGAACTAAAATACAACACTTAACGAAAGCCTTACTTTTTGAATAAATTGACGACTGATGTAGTAAGCTTGATAGACAGTGTATTCACACTTATTAGAACCTCTCCATCGACATCTCCAGCGCCCTGGACTTTCTCCATTTCGGAAAAGTCTAGGTCTTTAAAGGTCTCTTGCTGATCTTCGCCCTCTTGTAATTCTTTATCAGACATGATTTGCACCTCCGTTATTTGATTTAGTAATTATTTATATATCAGAACAACCATGTAGATAAATCCCAGACACCCGTAATTAAAGCCAACGCAAGAATTCCAAAAAACCAAATCCGAATTCCGAAACTTTTCGTTGCTAAATTATCAGAAAAGTCCGTATTATACAAAAAATATAATACACCTATTCCATTAATAGACGTGCTAATAGCCTCAACAGTTCCATTAAACAAAAATATCTTATTTGAAATTTCAACTATTAAACTTATTGAGATAATAGCTAAAAAGACGGTCCCTAAAATACTAATCCCAGGACTTTTCTTTCTAACACTCACTTCTTGCTCCATAAATATAACTCCTCCTTTTTTATCATAGCGCTTATTGGCATAATCACTGGCAACCGCAATTCGATAACTACTTTGCTACTCAACCAAAGTAATCAAAGATAAACCAGCCAAACCAAAATATTGTTCCTCCAAGTAAAATACTACACAAAATGCGTAGCCACATTGGAGAATTAGTTTCAAATACTTCTTCAATTTTTGTCATTACATATCCAAAAGAACCTAATAATATTGCATGACAAATCACAACTATCGTGCCATTTAAAGAATAGAGCTTGAATATAATTCCAGCAACCAGTGTCAATGATTGCATCATCAGAACCAAATAAGTAATGATATTTTTTTTATTTATTACCTCTGCCTGTTTCATAAAGCACCTCTTTCCTTCTCTCTAATTCAAACTATTTAAATATTCTTGAAATGTCTCAAAGTTTATCATTCCGCTATTTTTCCAATATTCTAATTCCCCAAGAAATTTATTAGAACCTTCACTTATTATTTTTTGTAATTCTATACTTTTTTTTGTATTAATAAATGCTTCTTCCAGAAATGGGTTAGACTCTGGACCAAACTCAAAAAAAGATTCAACTCTATTAACAATTTCTTTTGTAATTGCTCGAATCCACTTCTTATTCTCCATCTGATTGGGAATCAGTGAAGCATTTGCAGTAGCAATCACATTAGCGCCCATCCAGGTCATTATTTCAGATAGTGGTTCTATTACACTTGATTGTCCATTCGATGAACAAGTGCTTAAAACAATTGTGGGTTTACCTTCTAATCTTAATGTATGAGCCCACCACGCTGATCGATCTAGAATCAATTTTAAATCTGCCGTCATGTAATGCAGATAAACGGGAGAAGCAATAATAAATACATCGCAAGATAAAATTTTATTTTGTAATGTTACCAACTCATCATTTTGGACACAGCGAGTCAGAAGAAAGCAACGTGTACATCCTGTACATGGTTTAATCTTGAAATCTTGCGGGAAAATGAATTCACACTCATATTCACCTTTGGGTAGAGTCTCGGCAATCATCCTTGAAAAATTGTAGGTATTACCATTTTTACGTCTACTTCCGATTAAGACAACTACTTTTTTCATTTCTACCTCCAATCTTTCTGAGTGTTAAAAACATAAAAAGGCGAATCAAAGAATAGTCATAAAAATTATTAACTAGATAGTATTGGTGAAGGAGATTAAATCTCACCTTCCCCAAACTATTTAGTATAAATTTTTAAGTAAATAATTTGACTACAGCTCCGACAGCAGCACTCGCAGCTCCGGCACAAAATTTATTTGAAATAAGCACCGTCGCTATAAATCCTTCACCATCTAAGTCACCTGCTCCTTGAAGAGCAACCATCTCTTCATAGGATAAATTTTCGAATGCTTCTTTGACCTCCATAATGTCTACTCCAATAAAAGAAAGTACTGCATCTACTAGCCCTTCTTCTGTTAATGTTGCATTTAATTGAATAGGATCCACATCAGGATTTCCTTCTAGAATATTTTTCTTCAAAACTTCTTCTAGACGGACTTGTTGAATAACTTGTAAAACATCATCTCTTGTAATAAATTCTTTTTGGCTTAAATCCTCACGAATCACTTCATTTAAGTTAAGCTCATTAACTAATTTGATAATCTTCTCTTCATTCATTTTCATTCTCCTTTGAATTCTATTTTTTAAAAAGACTTGTTATAGTAATAGAAGAAGCGAACGAATTGATTGCATGTGACACAGCGGCAGTTACCGCACTAATAGCAATCTCGCCTTCAACATCTCCTTGACCTTGAACCGCGGCCATCTCCGCAATGCTCAAATCCTCAAAATTCTTCTCAACCTCAACAACTGCTTCCAAACCTTCTGCTTTCTTGTTTTCTTCCATGGTGTTGCCTCCTAATTTTATTTTTTAAAACTGAACGTTCATATGCACGATTCAGATTTTAACAACATAATATTACTTATTGATGTCTGTCCATACAGATAGACCCATCCAATTCCACTCAACCCATCAAATATCCCTTTGGTTGTTAGATTTAATATTTCGGGGAGCTTTGCTTTGTTAAAAGTTTCTCCCATATACAAATTACTTAACCAAAGTTGAAGTAAATCATTCCAATAAGGATCATTCGTCTGTTGGGCAATCATTTTTATGGTAACGATCAGACCGCCATTTCCATGGCATAAGCAATCTTTATTGACCATTCTTTTAGTGATGTGTTTAAACTGTTGGATAAGTGATTTGACCTGTTTTTCGATCTCTACGTTAGGATACTTCTCCAAAATGTCAATTCTTGCTTGTATCATCCCACTTAGTCCACGACACCATTTCTTTCTATCTTTCATAACAATTCTTGCCGAAAACTCGCTTTTCAGCAGGTCGACAATTTCAGATTCATAATCTGTTTTAAGCGAGGCAAGCGCTAAGGCAATCCCGCTTCCCCCATGGGCAATACCTGCAGAAACTGGTGTATATTTAACTTCTTTATGATATTTATCTACAAATCTTGAATAGAGTTTATTCTTCACATCTGCAAAACATGGTACACTCGGATACTCATCTTCTAGCATACAGAATAATCTGACTATTCCAGCTAAACCAGATAGATAATCAACTTCATTTAGATTATTGATGAAATTGTCTTTATCTGTAGATAAATCTCTAAACAAATCTTCTACATATTTGTTTGTTTCACCCAGGTACTTATACCCTAGGATGATTGGGTATAGCGGAGAGAATTTGCCACTGAATGCAGTCGTTACCTTAGTGAACTTACTCTGATAAATTGCTGTTTGAAGCACTTTTTTATAGGTATCTAAGTAACGTTTTTCTTTTGTAACTTGATAGAGTTCCAAGAAAAATACTGCCATTCCACTAAGTCCGCTATATAAACTTTCATCACATGGTGAAATTCTCCAGTTCTTCTGTTTATTCGCATATATCGTTAAAAAGGACTGCTGATTCTCTCGTTCAAAGCTTTCATGCATTAAAATATCAGCGATACTTCTAGCGGCAACTTCTTTATCAAAATACATTGAGGGAAAGAATGGACCTTCAGATTTTAACCGTTGGTTATTTTGCTTATCAAATATTCCTAATGAACTACAAATCAAAATCTTTTGTTGATAAATATCTTTTTGGGAGAGATTTTCCACTCGATCTTGCATATGATCATATCCAGACTTTTTGAAATATTCTGGATATTCATTCCCTTGACTATCACTGATTGATCGACTATCTGTTTTTGCAAAGAAAATCGGAATATCATTCATTACCAAGTCGGCTACTTCGCTTTGAATAATTCTCTTATCTTGATAAGGATAAGACCAAACATTCATAAATAAGCGCTCTCTATATTTCATTTTTTGATTGTAAATTGATTGATTACTGTAACGAATCAGCACATTGTAACGCTCTGTACTCTTCAATAACAACCTCACATTACAGTCTTTGAAAGAGCTCATTTTTTCTAAACATTCTTTTTTAAGATGTAAAATAAAATTCATGAAGTTTTCAAATCCTTGTATGATATTCAGGCTATACCTTTCATATGAAACTTCTGATTCGCCATTAATCGACGGCAAATTATTTCCATTTTGAAACTTAGCTTTCTTCTTTTCAAAGTGAAAATCATCTGTATAAAGCGACACAGGATTGTCTAATTCTTGTGACAATAGCTTTTTTTTACCACTTAAACCACTTAAATCAACTGTATCATGAATTCCCAAAGATACATTATGTGGTAGTAACGCACTATTTAAAACAGACTCGTTGATAATCATCTTTTCAAGATAATTGAATAATAATGACCCACTCTGACTATAATCACTATTTTGAAAAGCAGTCTCAAGGTCAATAAGCACCGGAAATTCTCCAGAAGCGATAATATTCTCAAAATGAGCATCATTCATACCTAATAAATAACAGATACCTATCAATTGCCCATATCTTTGATAATACCTTTCCATTGATTCTGAATCCATACAAGGCTTAGGCTCAATAAATTCATTATAAGTATGGGTTTCTTTGAAAATTCCATTCGGTAATTTAATATTCAGAAGTTTAGATTTATCAGTAATCCATTCAATAAATGAATTAAAAGCTAATGAAATCTTTAAATTCTTTGGTTTGTATACTAATTTATGTCCAGAAATATGTAGAATAGATACACTTTTCCCGTTAGAATGTGAATCGCCCGATGACATATCAATACCTGTAAGCCTCAAATTAGGAATATTAAGAAACTCTTTTATGTCAGAAGAATCTTCATTGAGTCTCTGTAAAAGCTCATTAAAATTTTGACAAAAGAATTCAGTTCTTATTGTCATAAGTCTTGCTGCGACAGGATATTCTTCAAAAAATTTTAGATAAGCATCTTTAGTTGAGAAATTATTTATCAGATACTCTTTCATTCTTCCTTTTTTACTTTTACTTCTGAATGTGTGATGTTGCTTATATTTCAGTAAATGCTCAGCTATAAGTTTACCGTTTATTTGAAAAAGTTCACTAAATAATACTTCTGTGGCCATCTTTAGTACCTCTTCACTTACTATCACATTATTCAAGACCTGTTGATTTTGATCTATCATTCTTTTAAAATGTTTTACAAAAGGAACATTGATTGTATGAGCACCATCGCTGTAATCTTCATCCGTAAAATCAAAACTTGTCACAATATCTTCAAAAAGATCATACCAAGAATCATTTACATGAGTACTACTCATAGGTTGGGATTGTAATGCATAAGCAAATGCTTCTCGGGATGTACCTGTAACATCTAACATTTCTTCAAAATATTTATCCGTTAATAACGAACGAACATTTCGCCACTCGTCCAATGCAGTGAAATCAACTTCTGTACCCTCTGTATATCCAGTTAGTTTTTCTTCTATTGTTTGAGCCTGCTGCAAAATCGTTCCCACATTTTCCCTCCTTCACGAAAATTCACATAATGATAAGCAAATTGTTCTATTTGCTTTTTCTATAGCTAAACTATAGTTTCTCTGTTCGATTTGTACTATCCATTCACCCTAAACAGCACGTTTTCAACCCTGAACGGTTCAAATTTGCTTGATATCATGCGTCAACGAGACTTTTAGTCATGACAATTCTGGCTGCAATACAGACCCCTTCAATCCCTTGATTTCCATTACCAGCACCTTGAAGCTTATGCAAGTCTTCTTCTCCTAGTAATTCAAATGACCCACCACAGGTAGAAATCTCTAAAGCTGCCCGTGCCTTTTTAAGCAATAGCTGATATTGTTCTGGATAGGTTTGGATAAATGCTTGCATCTCACTCTCAGTGTTCACATATAAGTTCATATCATTACGAATAATCAGTGCCAATTTCATAAATAATTCGATATTTAGTGTAGGTGCCATGTCGTTTCTCCTTCTAGTAAAATATGGATCAACTGTAACTCCCTTAATTTTTTTTTGATAGGCTACCACCGTAGATGGTCGTTTTTCCATCACAAATGGTATCTATCAACCTAATAAAAATGCCATCAAAGAAAAATATCGACCTTCTATGATGCTTCTATACCCTGCTCTTTTTTAATTTCTTATGATAAATAGTATCAAACTGAAAGGATTGATTTGAATATGCTGATTCAATCAAATGGCAAGACAATTTACTTGCCCCTCGACAAGCTACTGTACATCACCACGGATAAAAAAGTTGAACGTCTCTTACACTTTGTAACGAATGGCAAGACATATCCCTGTTATGGCTCATTAAGAACATACGAAAAAGAAACACCAAACATATTATTTCGGTGCCATCGTTCGATATTGGTTAATTTGACTATGATTCAAGAAATTGATAAGAAGAATAAGCAAATTTATTTCATTGATACGGAGGAAAAATATTGTATCTATTCTAGGAGAAAGCAAAAGGAGTTACTTATACAATGGAGAGATAGCATCTATTGAGACAAAATCAACCATTCAGGGTGGAAAAGTGACCGTTCACGAAGTAAACGTTGTCAAAAACAAAAAAACTATCTAAAATTATCAATAAGTCATAGTTAAGCAGACTTAATTAGGTTAAAATGAAAGAAAAATAGAGTTGTCGCAATAGTCAGAACATCCGAAACCATACCTAGAAAGGAGAGAATATGATACTTCACAACTTCACGCTGTTCTTTTTAAAGAAAATACATGCACAAGAGTATATGTCCGATGATGAGTATGCCAATGTTTGTTACACCGTTGAAAGTTTTCTAATCAACATTACGAAGACCTTTCAAGTCTATCTATTGGCAACAATTTTGGGTGTAGCCAAAGAAACGTTCTTTATGCATCTACCATATATGCTGCTGCGTATATATGCTGGAGGCTGGCATGCAAAAACATCGTTGAGTTGCTCCATATTCAGTATTTTTGTCTTTGTGGGCATTCCACTGTCAATCACTGGATTTAGCCAGCCATTATCCCCCATAATAAATTTCAGCATGGCAGCTATCAGCTTATGGATCGTCTGGCGTTATGCGCCAGCAGACACAGAAAAAAACCCCCTCTTCGACAAAAGAGAGCGTGATATAAGAAGATTTAAATCAATCGCAATGATTTTGTTGATTTTAGCAATCGTTTTCATTATCAAAAGTAGCCTAGTTCAATCTTTGATTCTCATAGGTCTGCTTATTGAAAGTATCATGATCAACCCACTATTTTATAAATTAATGAGAAGGAGTTATCAAAATTATGAAAAAAATCCAACGTAGAGACAATAGACTAAAAAAAATTACTACACTACTTGTACGATTTTCTTTTTTCATGAATTCAAGCAATAGAGAATGTTTTGGAGCAGCATTTGAACTTGAAAATCCCAAAAGGAAAAAATAGTTATGTATGAATTTGCATACTTTATTATAGGTCTAACAATTCAATCGATATGCATCTATCTCATATTCATTTATATTTCAAAAAAAAAAATTAATATTTCATCAATAAGTATTTTAGCTTCAATAATGGTTTTCAGTAACAAAATTATATCTTATTTCTTCTTCATTCCTATCCTCTTATACTTATTTAAGCATGAAAAAGGAAATAGAAGCTCTGAAAATTTGAATTTGATATATTTTTATAGCGTATATTCTTTATTCTTTTTTTCTGTTTTTTCATATTTATTTACAATTATAGGTCAAGCAATTTTAGACGAAGGCTTAATAAATCAGTTATATTGGATAATGAACTTTAGTATCATCCCATTTTTACCAGTCATATGTAATATTATTCTTCTTAGGCTATTCAAACCAAATCTAGATTTTCTAAGAAAAAATCAAAATGAAATTAATCAAAGTTTTCTACTTATCATCAATATTCTGTTAACGATCTGTTGCACAATCCAATTTACCGGCTATTGGATTGAGAAATATCTTTTGAGAGGAGATAATCCGATACGTTTATACATGATTGCATTCTTCATTGCAATTATTTCCACATTACTTATCTATCTAAACCGCAAAACCAAAGAACTGGATCGTAGACAAATCGCAGCCTTGAAGGATGACCAGCTTGCTCATTTAACCGCATATATCCAACAAGTGGAAACAATGTATGATGAAATCCGCAGCTTTCGCCATGACTATCATAACGTCTTGATCAGTTTGCGAGAAAGTCTGAACACAAAGGATTTAAATATCATTGAAACAAACTATGATACGATTATCAGAAAAGAAGGCATTACTGTCCCTGATGCACAATTTTCTCTTGCCAAGCTCAATAATATCCGTACACTGCCAATCAAAGGTGTACTATCTAATAAAATATTTCAAGCGTGGCAAAAAAAGATCCAGGTTCAAGTTGAAATTGAGGACATCATAGAAAACGAAGCAATCGATGGCTTTGATTATGTACGTATTGTTTCAATACTTCTAGACAATGCCATCGAAGCTGCAGAGAAGGCCGATAGCCCTTGGTTATCGATTGTTTTCTTGAATCAAGGCTATCCCAAAGAAATCAAACTGATTATTGATAATACCTGTTCCAGAGAAGCAATCCTAATGGATCAAATTACCGAGAAAGGATATTCTACTAAAGGGGATGAACGGGGATTAGGATTATTCAATATCCGTAAGTTGCTCGAAGACCATTCGAATGTTTTTTTACAAACCGAATCTAACGAGAATATCTTTCGGCAAACATTGATCATAAAGGAGCAGGAACAATGACCCATATTTTTATTTTAGAAGATGATATTGTGCAGCAGCAACAGATAGAACGATTCATTCGAGATATTCTCCTTGAACACAAATGGCGGCCGACTTCAATCAATGCTACAGCAAAACCGCTTCATCTTTTAGAGAAGCTTGAACATACGGTGGGAGAAAACATCTACTTCTTAGATATCCAAATACAAGGAGATAAGAAAAAAGGGTTAGAAACTGCACAAGCCATTCGAGCAATTGATCCTCACGGTCTGATTGCATTTATCTCAACTCATGCCCAATACGCACCAATCACCTATACATATAAAGTTTCCGCTTTTGATTTTATTGATAAAGACAGTGATCCATTGACCATTAGACAACATTTACTGTCTTGTCTACGCTTTTTCTTTGACGAACAAAATGGCAAATACGGAGATGAACAGTTCATTTTTAAAACCCAAACTGCCGACTTTCAACTTCCTTTTAAATCGATCTATTACTTTGAAACGACTGATATCTCCCATAAATTGAGACTCATCGGCCATAAACGTTCCGTCAATTTCTACGGAACGCTGCAAGAGGTGCAAGAAATGGATCCTCGCTTTTATCAGGTGCATCGTTCTTTTGTTGTCAATCTAACCAATATCGTAGCCATTGACCGGAAAGAAGGTTTGATTCATTTTAACGATGAGAAGAGCTGTCTGGTTTCACGGCGAAAGATCCGTGGCATCAACAACCAACTCAAAAATTTGTCGATTCACATTGAATCATAAAAAAACGGCAGTTCCAGTGACCCATAAAGGATCACTGAAACTGCCGTTAGTTGTTTAGTTATTTGATAAGTCTTCACCGTTTGAGGCAATCACTTGTTTGTACCAATCAAATGATTTTTTCTTGGTCCGTTTCAAGGTGCCGTTGCCTTCATTGTCACGATCAACATAGATGAAGCCATAACGTTTTTTCATTTCACCTGTTCCGGCAGAAACCAAATCAATACAGCCCCATGTGGTATATCCCAACAAATCAACGCCGTCTTCTTCGACAGCAGCTTTCATCGCATCGATATGTTCAGCTAAATATTGGATTCGGTAATCGTCTTCGACATAGCCGTCTGCATCTGGTGTATCCACTGCCCCTAAGCCATTTTCAACGATGAACAATGGTTTTTGGTAGCGGTCATAGATATCATTCATCGTGATCCGCAATCCTAGTGGGTCAATTTGCCAGCCCCATTCGCTTGCATCCAAATAAGGGTTTTTTACAGATGCGAAGATGTTGCCTGCTGTTTGTTCCAATAATTCAGCATCAGTTGTGGAAACCCGTGATGAATAGTAAGAGAATGAGATAAAGTCAACTGTGTGGGCTTTCAGTAATTCTAGATCGCCTTCTTCCATTTGGATCTCGATGCCATTGCGGGCCATTTCTTTCAATGCATATTGTGGGTATTCGCCACGAGATTGTACATCAATGAAGAAATAGTTTTCGCGGTCTGCTTGACGAGATGCCCACACATCTTCTGGTTTGCTTGTATATGGATAGTAAGCACCCGCTGCCAACATACAGCCGACTTGGTTTTCAGGATCGACTTCATGGGCGATCTTTGTTGCGATGGCAGAAGCCAATAATTCATGGTGGGCTGCTTGATATTTGACTTGTTCCACGTTGTCGCCTTCTTCGAAGTACAGACCTGCACCCATGAATGGTGCGTGCAAGATCATGTTGATTTCGTTGAATGTCAACCAGTATTTAACCAAGCCTTTATAGCGATTGAAGATAACATTACATAGATTTTCGTAGAAGCCAACAAGTTCACGTGAGCGCCATGCCCCATATTTCTCAACTAAGTGCATTGGGCAATCGAAGTGGGTGATCGTTACCAGCGGTTCGATCCCGTATTTGTGGCATTCTTTAAATAGATCTTCATAGAATTTCAAACCTTCTTCATTTGGTTCAGTTTCATCACCTAATGGGAAGATTCTGCTCCATGCGATCGATAAGCGGTATGTCTTGAAGCCCATTTCGCCGAAGAGCGCGATGTCTTCTTTGTAGCGATTGTACATATCGATTGCTTCTTTGGCTGGATAGAAGTGTTCATCATCAAAATCGAACATTTTCATTTGTCCAGTGATCACTGGAAAACGATCTTCGCCGATCGGCACGACATCCACGTTTGCTAAGCCGCGGCCGCCTTCTTGATATCCGCCTTCACATTGATTGGCTGCTGTTGCGCCGCCCCATAAAAAGTCTTTTCTAAATCCCATTTGTTCATTCCTGCTTTCTGTCTATTTTACGAGTTCACGGTCTAGATCCCGTGCGACTTCATCTTGTACTTCAACGCCTTCTTTTTCTAAGCGTTCAATGGTTGCTTTGAAATTCGGCAAATGTGCTTTGTGGGCAATGAATAATTCGTCCATGACCCGTTTCGCTGTTTCGCCAGAAGGGACTAAAGGATTGATCGTGAATGCTTGCAGCGCCGTATTGTAATCACCGGTCACGGCTGCTTCGATCGTTAATAACTCCATCGCTTTCATCACTTGCAGCCAGCCTTTTTCTGCTGTTGGCAATTCGCCAAAGGCCACATTACGGGCACCTTGACCACCAACATAAGCAGTGACTTCCACTACACAATCTGCTGGCAGATCTGGTACTGCTCCTTCGTTTTTGGTCGAAACCACGATTTGCGTGTTTTTGTTGGCATAAATAGATGCGATCGTTTCGCAGGCAGCATCTGAGTAATACGCGCCACCGCGTTTTTGGAGTTGCTCTGGTTTGTGATCCAACTCAGGGTCTTTGTATAGTTCAAACAATTCAGCTTCAGTTTGTTTGACCTGCTGCGCACGAGTACCAATGGTTTTGTATTCTTCCAAGGCATGGTTCAGCATTTCTTCTTGGCGGTAGTAGTAACGGTGATAGCCGCAAGGAATCATCTTCATTTGTTCTAATTGTTCACGATAAAACGGTACATCGAAGATATTTTTTGGCAAGCCATTGTCTTCTTCATACATTTTGTCAATGATGTCCATCGTTACGTCATTGCCATGATTATCCGCCACTTTATGCCAGTGGAAGTGATTCAAACCGGCAAATTTGTAAATCAATTCATCTGGTTCTTTGCCAATCAACGCTGGTTCGATCATCGTCGCCATGACAGGCACATTACACAAGCCGATAACTTTGTCCCATTTGCCGTAACGTACGATGGCTTCTGTTACCATACCGCTAGGATTGGCAAAGTTGATCAACCAGGCATTCGGACATAGGCGTTTCATATCTTCGACGATGTCTAAAATGATCGGAATCGTACGGAAGGCTTTGAACATGCCGCCAGGTCCGTTGGTTTCTTGTCCGATCATGCCATAATATGCTGGGATCCGCTCATCTTTGACACGTGCATTCAGCAAACCGACACGAAATTGTGTTGTGACGAAGTCAGCATCTTTCAATGCTTCTTCTCGATCTAATGTCATATGGATCTTGACATCATAAGGGGAAGCATCCCACATCCGTTGCGCCATCGTGCCAACGATTTCTAATTTTTCTTTCCCTGCTTCGATATCTACCAGCCAAATTTCACGAACTGGCAATTCATCATAGCGTTTGATAAAACCTTCCATTAACTCCGGTGTATAACTGCTGCCGCCGCCGATTGTTGCGATCTTGATTCCTTTAGTCATTGTATTGCTCCTTTGCTGTTTTATTTACATTCTTATTATCATTTATAAAAAGATGGATTTCAATGTAAATAGGAATCTTTGAAAAAGCGTTTGCAAAATCTTGCTTTTCTCTCTGTTATTTTGTAAAATTTATTTACAATACAAAACATGTCAAGTATTTTAGCACTTAGATCATCTTCACCCATGAAATATTCAACTTGATCATACAAAACATTTATTTACACAAAATAATATTTTTTGTAAAAAGGAGCAGCCATGTTACTACGAGAAAAAATGCGCCAAATCAAATTAGCCCCCGCCGAACGTTCGTTGATCGATTATTTGCTTGAACATCCAGCGGCCATGTTCGATCAAACGATCAAAGAATTATCTGAAAAAACCTATGTGCATCCATCAACGTTTATTCGGATTGCCAAAAAACTAGGATTCGATGGCTGGGTTGACCTCAAAAAAGCCTTCAATGAAGAACAAACTTATATGAATAGCCATTTTACCGATGTTGATGCAAATTTCCCTTTCACTTCACACGATGGTATCATGACGATCGCCAAGAAAATCGCTAAACTAGAACAAACAACTATCGAAGATACGCTCTCACTGATCCATCACGATGATCTCCAAAAAGCCAAACAGATTTTGCTCAATGCCTCAGTGATCAAAATTTTTGGCAGCAATGCCAACACCTTGATCTCACAAGATTTCGTGTTGAAAATGCGCCGATTAGGGAAAGCCGCGATCGTCTGCGATACTTTTGGCGAGAGTGCTTACGAAGCTTCGAATTGTTCATCGGACACCGCTGTCATTTTGATTTCCTATACTGGCGAGAATAAAATGACGAAGATCGTTGCCGATATTCTGGCCCAAAAAAAGATCCCTATGATCGGGATGACCAGTATTGGCGAAAATACATTGGCGAAAACCAGTGATTGCGTCTTGAACATTACCACCAGAGAAAGACTGTATTCCAAAATCGCCAATTTCACCATCAATACATCGGTCTGTTACTTACTAGATTTATTGTATGGGGTCGTTTTCTCAGAACATTACGAAAAAAACCTACAACACTTGATCGATATCGGTATGGCTTATGACAAGCGACCGACATCTTCAACGATCATCGCCGAGCCGGATTATGATGAAAATCTCTTCTATAAAGACTCTTTATTTCCAAATTAAACAAACCGCTTGGTCCTGTCGACCAAGCGGTTTTCTAGTATTGTCAGAATATCTTTTCGGAAGAGTCACTCACTTGAAAATGCGTCAAAAAATGCATCAAGTGAAAGATTTTTCACATCAGAATTCTCCTCTACATTCACTGGAGTTTTCGTAAACAGATACTTTAGCGTTTTGTATTGAGTGAAATAATCTGCCCGTTCTTTCAAAACTTCTATTGTTTTATTGACTTTGAATGAATTTCTCCATTTGCATTCGCCAATAAGCAAGGTATTCCCAGTCACAGAATCAACGACTACATCAAGTTCTTGCACACGACCTTTTTTATCTTTACCCCACCACTGACCAAATGATTTCGCAATAAATGGCAGTTTCCCTTGACCATTCAATCTTCGAAGATACTGACGCGTGACTTCCTCAAATATAGGTCCAATGAAATCCGACAATCCCTCTAATGCTAGAGAGAAGTATATGTCGCCATTCCCGCGTTCTATTTCAGACCTGACAGAAAAGATATAGCGATACCAAAATGCGATGAAGTTTTCAGTGATTTGATAATGGCTTGTCTTACCCTTCAAAGGATTTGAACCAAACGGAATCACGCGTTCAATATAATTGAGATCTTGTAAAGTGATCAGATATTTTGAAATCAAACTACTTTCTAATTTCGTAAATCCTGCAATTTCACCTAAAGTATTTGAACCACTTGCAATAGCTTGGAGCACAGCATTGTAGTTGGCGGGCTCTCTAAATTCTTGTTTCATTAACAAGACACCTTCATTATTCAAGTAGCCGCTAATTTCAAAATAAAGTTCGCGAAGATTCTCCTCAAAAGGCAACTCCGTGTCTATCAACGAAAGATAGTACGGGGTTCCTCCAATACAAGCATAGTACCTGATTTTATCTTCATTGCTTACATTGGGATAAAATCGCGCCGCATCATAATAGTCTAGTGGGTTGATTTTCAATTGTCCTGTTCTTCTTCCAAATAACGGACTCTTTTCCCCCAGCACTTGGTTTTCCATGAAACTCATTGATGAACCGCATAATATCAAGAAAATATTCGTATCCTTAAACGAATAATCAATGACATGCTGCAAAATCGAGTTAAGTGATTTATTGGCTGATGCCGCGTAAGGATATTCGTCAATAACTATGACCAAATGCTTATCACCTAACTGCTCTTTGATAATACTGAAAAAACTATGCCAATCATCAACCGAAGGAAAATGATCAATGCCAAGTTTTTCACCTAATAGCCGAGAAAATTTCTGCAGATTAAGAGAATCATTCACCTCTTCTGCTGGCAGATACAAGGCGTCCTTGTCTTTAATAAACTCATTCAATAAGAACGTCTTTCCAATGCGGCGACGACCATAAACTACAGCCATTTGAAAACTTTTTTTCTTATACATTCTCTCCAGCGATTCGAGTTCTTTTTCTCTTCCTAGAAACATATCAACCCTCCGTTCATTTTACTACTTATGATTATTATAATCTAAAGTAGTAAAATTTTAAAGGACGCCTCTCCAATTCACCACAAGTATTTTTCTATCATTTTTTTATAGATTCTTTATTTCCTAATTAAATAAACGGGACGTGATACATGTATCCACATCGAGTGACTACAACCAAACCAAATATTTCTTTTCTTTATAAGTCCAATCAATTACGATACACGCTTCTATTGTAGAATATCCTCTAACATTTAATGAAATTTTTGCTTATCTGGTTTACTCTTTTTGATATAGTCATAGATACTTTTTACAATTAATGACATAATCAAGATTATATAAAAAATATTGCGGTACAAATTTTGATCATATTTTAGAAATATTAAGGCTAATATAAAAACAACGACTAAAATTATATGATAAATGTTAAATTTAGAAATTTTCACGATAGCTCACCCTCTTCTTTATTGCCATTCAAATCCCCATGGCATTGAAGTCCCACTATATGTCATGCCAGGTACGAATATGGTAGTAAGAATCATCATACTGTAGAACCTCTTTTTTTCGTTAAGCGTGTCTCGTTAAAGTTCATTTTCGTTCATGTTATTTTTTTAAACTTTTTAAAAGATAATTAGAAAGTGCATATGATATCAGAAGAAGAATTACCCAATAAATCATACTTAGTATAGCTCCAACTACACTAACAGGAAAAGCTGAAGCTAAGAAAGGTGAAATAATTCTGTCTAAAGCCAAAAATATAATGATCGTTAGAATTCCTATTTTCATACATAAAACTCCAATTCAATAAATTAACAATGTCAACTACACACTTAACATTATTACATAAGCATGAACACTCAAATAAATTTTCAGACATAAAAATACCTTACTTTTATATATATAATACTATCACAACAAATATGAAAAAATTTAAAAGGTAATGAAAGTTCTTCCGTCTTTTGCTTTACTTCTATAATTAATGTGTTTCGTTATGGTTGCTCTACATAATTTTTCATTGATCACACACTAGCTTATTGTTATGTACATCCTTACATTGCTTTCGTGATCAATTACTTTTATTCCTCTGAACGTATTCCGATGGGATTGAGTCAGCAACAGTATCAGCATTTGCCTGTTGTACCGATAAACTCAGAAACGGTAATATTAACGATACAAGACTTAACAAAACACAAAAACTTTTTCTAAATTTCTTTCTATCCATCATACTTTATTCTCCATTATTTGTTAGTTATATACGTGTAGATAGTTCTTAAAATGATGCCTGCTAACAATCCAATAAAACCAATCAATATATTCTTACGCGTCTCTTTATTCAAACAATCACATCCAAACTATAAAATATCTTTTAGATCAGCTACTTTCAATTACTCACTGTCAAAGTCTACAGTTTCATCATTGCCAGATTCTTCAAATTTAATTAAAGTAGGCGTATATTTGACCTCAAAATTATTCAGGAAATTGATTACTTCAATTTCCTCCGTAAGCCCTTCAACATAAAAATAAAAAATCGTTTCTTCCATTTCTAAAGCAGCTTGATAGAGTTTTGGAACAAATATTTGACAATATTGACAACTTTCTCGCCCTATATATACAAGAAATCTATCACTATTACTATCGTGGGTGATCTTATGGTTCGTTTTGCATCCATGTAATATTGTCATAGTAAAAACAACAACAATAAAAAAACAAGAATATTTTGAATTCTGAAAACGTTTAACTTATTCTAGTGATTTTATTTAAACAAATCATTGTCCCTCCTAGCCTAAAAAATATATTTCAAGAGTAACACATTAAATTTAGCGCTTCCAATAGAATTACTATATATATTTAATGTAACGTATCACTAATTTATTTACAAACAAAACCATTATCAATTTTAACCTTATTTTAATTTATTGTAAGTTCAAAATTACGGAAAAGCGGATATATCAGTTGTATATACTTTTAAAAAAACATAAAATCAGGTTAAAAAATTCATATTAATTATTGTGGTTCTAGAATTTATGGAACTGATGAATCAGAATTGATTCTTCAGTCCATTTTCAGGTTTGGTATTAAAAAACATATCGTTCTCTAGTATGATTAAATCACCGCAAAATAAACAGTGGATCCACAGTGAAAGACTGCTATGGTAAAACAATAATTGTAAGAAATGGGAAGAAAAAACTACTGTACGTTTTGATGAATATATCCATATGCCGATGGTAATACATAAAAAAAAGCAGCACTACAAATGTAAAATTGTGAAACCTATTGGACTGCACAATCTTACTTTGTTCTTCCAAAGCATTCTATTGCAAATCTTTTAATTGAAGCGAAATAACATAAAAACCAAAACAGATTTGTTCTCATCTGTTTTGGTTTCACTTAAATCTATTCCATCAGTCATTATTGACAAAGAGCCCTTTTTTCCTAATTAAACAAACCGCCTGGTCCTGTCGACCAAGCGGTTTAAGCTTATACTAGTGCGGTGATCAAGTCATCTGAACAGACGACTTCTTTTTTGTCAGATTCGATAATATCCAAGTAATCAGCCGTATTCGTCACAAGAACAGGGGTTTCGATCGTGTAGCCAGCTTGAACAAGTGCATCTTTATCGAATGAGAGCAATTTCTGTCCCCGTACAACTTTCTCTCCTTGTTGAACATGGGCTTCAAAATATTCTCCATTCAATTGCACGGTATCTAGACCGACATGGATTAGCAGTTCCAATCCATTTTCTGAAATCAAGCCAATGGCATGTTTTGAAGGAAACAACGTCATTACTGTTCCATCAAATGGTGCCACAACTTCGCCTTTGGTTGGATGGATCAAAATCCCTTTGCCTAATACGCCTTGTGCAAAAGCTTCATCTTGCGCACTGCTTAATGGTGCGATGGTTCCTTCAATTGGTGAAGTGATCACTTCTTTGCGAACAGTCATCGCAGGTTGTCCTTCTACAGCTTCTTCAACTGTATCATCTTTCCAAAAGGCCATCGTCAAGCCAAAGCCAATGGCAGCCGCCAATAAAATAGCCATGACAGAAACCCACATCCCTCTTGCATCGCCTTCAGGCGTGATATAGTTAAAGATACCAAATATCCCTAATCCTCCTGAAGTATAAGCCGTTGCACCATTGATCATCAAGAATGCACCTGAGATCCCGCCGCCGATCATGGAGAAAACAAATGGTGTTTTTTTCGGCAAAGTGATCCCATAGATTGCTGGTTCAGTCACGCCGAAGATACCGGAAATGATTGCAGGGGGACACAATGATTTCATTTTTTTGTCTTTTAACTTGAAGTACATAGCCAATACAACAGCGGTTTGGGCAAAACTGGCACCAAAAGTTCCGGCCAATATTTGGCTAAAGCCAAACTGGGTGATTTGCATGATATGCAATGGAACGACTGACCAGTGCAACCCGAAAATCACCAATACTTGCCAGAAGAAACCGAGAAGCAAGCCATAAACGACTGGTGAAAAGTCCATCAAACCTTGGAATCCAGCACTTAATAAATCCGTCAACATACTAATAACCGGGCCAATCACTAAAAAGCCGACCGGCAGCGAAATCAATAAAACCATAAAAGGTACCACAAAAGTCTGAATAACTGGCGGAATGATTTTTTTCGCCAATCGTTGAATTTGCGCGGCAAATGCGACAATAAAAATGATTGGTACGACACTGCTGGTATACGTTGCCCCCACCCATGGGATACCCAAGAATGTTTCATAGGCTGGCAATCCAAGCAAACTATAAGGCGCTGCTGCACCTTCCGCAGCCGTGGCGGTAAATGCCGCTTGTAAGGCACTGCCCTGGATCGTTGGATAGCATAGTGCTGAACCAATGACTATTCCCACCATTGGATTCAAGCGGAATTTCTTCGCAGAAGTATATCCCAAAATAACCGGCATAAACATAAAGATCGAATCGCCGATCGCATTCAACATCACATACGTACCAGTAGTTGTTGTGTAGTCGAAGACACCCATCGTGCCGATGAAGACCAACAAAGCATTAAGCCCTTTGATCATCCCGGCTGCACACAACGCGCCTAAAAAGGGTTGGAAACAACCACTTAGAATATCGATCAACCGATTGAACAAGTTCCCGCCTGATGCTGTTTCCTCACTATCCCCGCTAATCCCTGCGACATCAATGACTTCTGCATAAACATCTGGCACATGATTGCCGATCACGACTTGATACTGGCCACCGCTTTTCATGACCGTTACCACGCCATCCATATTTTTCAAGACTTCATCTTGTGCGATACTTTCGTCCTTCAACTTGAAACGCAGCCGAGTGATACAGTGGGTCAAACTATTGATATTGTCTTTCCCGCCAACATTTTTTACGATTTTTTCTGCTAACTCTTGATATTTTCCCATTTTGATTTCCTCCAATTGATTTGATTGAAGGTTTAGCCAACTGAATGTCACTATCCAAGGGGTTTACACAATATTCACTTTGCGCTCACTGGATGAACGCACTTCTCCTTTCTGTTTTATTTCAGCGATTCTTTTGCACCAAACGGGCAATATGAATCGTTAAATACATTTGTTCATCGCTAGACATTTGATAGGCATACTTTTTTAACAAAAAAGTGTTGATTTTTTGTACGCACTGAAACGCATTATGGTATTTTTGTCTGACCATCGCCAGTAATTCTTCGTCTGTTTCATCCCGATGTTGTGTCTGATTCAACATTCTGGATACGAAAAAACGCAAATGTGTCGTAAAACGATAAAAGTAAACGGAATCTTCATCAAATGTCGTTTTGAAAAAATATTTGACGATGTTGATGATTTCTTGCATCGTTTGCGTTAGTGCGGCAATATTTCCTTGATCCTCATTCTCCGTCTGGGCGTTGACCAGATGTAATGCAACAAAGCCAGCTTCATCATCAGGCAAGTCTACACCATACATGTCGCCAATTTTTTCGATCGTTTTTTGTCCTACACGATATTCGTCAGGAAAGAACCGCTTGATATCCCATAACAGAACATTTTTGACCGTGACCCCTTTCTTCGCTCTTTCGATCGCACTGTGCATATGATCTGTCAAGGAAATGTAGATGGTGTCATTGATGGGTGAGGTCAGTTCCCCTCGTGCATACTCGATGATTTGATTTGACAACTCCAGGTATTCAACAGGCAGGTCAGCTACCAACTCTTGGAATTGATTCAAAACGATGGGGTTATCTAAGCGGTATACTTTGTCCACTGTCTCTTCGGGAATCCGGTCACCCACTTTCTTCTTGAAAGCAATGCCACGCCCCATCACGATCATTTCATTTTCATCCGCATCACTAGTGATCACAACATTATTGTTTAAGACTTTATTGATGATCATGGCGTTCCTCCACTCTATTCCTTAAGATCAAGCTTGACTATACACATAAAAAAAACCCATGAAAGCAACACAAACAATGCCGCTTCATCAGGTTTAGCTTGCTTCTTTCAGCAATCACTATCCATTAGAACCATCTCTCAACTTCATGATAGCAAATAAAGAAAACGCTGTCAATCGAGATTCAGATGTTTTATTCCTTGATTTTTTATCAAAAAAAGGGGCGTGACATCAGGTAGTTACGTAGCTTTTGCTATTGTTTTGTTTAACATTATTTAGATTATTTCAAAGGTTTCAATTGGAACTATTTACTCTAATTTCTTTTTTTGTCAGTTCCACTAATATCATAGTTTACACTAATTTTTGTAGTTACGCCGCCATTTTTATTTCCACCAGAACTATCAGTTGTAGTAATGGTTCCATCTGATATTTCAATAAATACTTAATAGGTTTAGTTAGATTGGTTTCATCATTAAAACTACTCAGCTGGAATTATTTCAATAAATATTTTGTTGGAGATACACCCCTGACATTTAACTGTATTTTCTCTCCTGTTTGATCATTAATCAACTAAGCAACTGCTTCAGGAGGGCTATTTCACTGAAACCTTGGTAAACTTACGATGTAAAGAGGAGTTTCGCTAACAGCTTCCTATAGCACCGTTTAATACGGAGGACAGTTTTTTTAATTAATAGTTAAAAAATAATCGTCCATCGATTAAAGTTGACGGTTATTTCTTTGAATTCTTTTTTCGTTTCTTTTTGCTTTTATGCATAGTAGAACCAGTGTTTATAATCGTATATGCTAGTTTCACGCATGTTTCGATTAAACCAATGAAGGCTGATAAAACAGGCGCTATTGCTAACAAAATGCCAATTATATCCATATTTTATAAAAGGCTACTCCTTTCTTCAGATATAGATAGTACATTCATAATGCACCACCTCACTTTCAAAAACAAACCACCGTCACAAACTTTACTGTACACATATTATGCATAGCCCATGCTAAAAACCTAGAATTATAAAGGTTTTTATCACTTTTTTTATATCCAAGTTCAAGCTAAATATTTGTTACTTCAGTCGCTCCAGGCACCACCAATCTTCAGAAACCATTTTGCTGTCACAACCCGAAATGATCGATAGACTGTTCGCTTTCTGATATATCTTGATCTATGAGAGTATACATAGAATGGATTGCATTGTAATCTCTTTCACAAATTTAATTCTAGAGTTATAATATAAAAAAGGAGATTAAACTATGACGAAAATATGTTTTATGCTAACTTCAAATTCTGGTATAGGAACAACTACAATATTCGCTACTCATGCTAGACGTAATATAGATGATTTATTAGCTTATTTTTCTGAATATTATAATGTAACAGCTAATTACCCAGAAGATAAAGATACTGTCGATATACTTGTTATCCCAGATTCCTTTGGCGCATTCATTAATGAACGCAATCTACCTGTTATTAAGGTACCTACAATTTTATTTTTAGAGAGAGACTTTGAGAAAATCAAGGTTTATATTGATAACTATTTTTTGGAAATTTCAAAAAATAAAATTCAGATAGACAAAATATAATGCATTATTTAACAGTAACTCTATTCAATGTCTCAGCATTTTCCATTGTTCACTCAGTTTCTTCATGTGCATGAAAGGTATTTCAAGCACATGATGGATTAAGAATACCGAGATAATGGTTGGTTAAATTTCGGAACAATGGTGGTACTTAGAGCTTTTTTAAGAATGAAAAGCTATCCTTTTTTCCCTCCACGTTCCAGCCGCCTCCACCACTTAGGAGGGCAATAAAAATAGACGTGCAAGGCACGTCTATAGAGTGAAAGGTTGATATTTCACTGAAATCTTGCTATACTAATTATGTAAAGAGGAGTTGCGCTAACAACTCCCCTACAGCACCATTTAAGACGGTGGCGACATTAGTTATATATAAAAAATAACCGCTGACTCGCTAAAGCTGACGGTTATTTTTTTTTGTCATTTTTCACTGCTGTTAGGATGCCAAAGATGATCGTCACGATTAATGAACCGAAACTCATCATTAGCCCTAATGCTTCAGCTACAGACAAAAGGCTTCTCCTTTCTAAAGAGTCAGTACTTACTTTCATAAGCACCACCACCTTTCAAAAGATAGCCACCGTCACAAACTTTACTGTACTAAAATTATACCATAACACACGCTAAAAACCTAAATTTATCAAGGTTTTTAGCGTTTTTTTATCAACATTATTCAAAAAAAAATCTTGTTCCTTCAGTTGCTCCAGACACCGCCAATGCTCTTTTAAAAGTCGTGTTTTTGACTCACTCCGAAACAATTGATAGAAAAAACCAGCAGCGTTATGAAGAGATTTCTTGTTATTTAAATGACGAACTGCCCTTACACTTCACTTGCTTGCAACCGGTACATATCTGCATACAAACCTTCTTGCTGCAGCAATGCATCATGATTGCCCCGCTCCACGATCGTGCCTTTATCTAGCACCAGAATCAGTTCAGCATCCTTGATTGTTGATAAACGGTGGGCAATGGCGATCGTGGTTCGCCCTTGGCGCATATTGGCCAATCCTTCTTGGATCAAGCCTTCTGTTTCGGTGTCGATATTGGCAGTGGCTTCATCTAAGACCAGTACTTTCGGTTCAGTCACCATCGTGCGGGCAAAGGAGATCAACTGTCGTTGTCCGCTTGAATAGCTGGCACCACGTTCGATGACTTTGGCATGGTATTTGCCAGGCAGTTTTTGAATGAAAGGATCTGCTTGAACAAACTTGGCTGCTGCTTCGATCTGTTCATCTGAGATAGCCGTATTCAGCAGACGTATATTATCTGCAATATCTCCATAAAACATAAAGGCATCTTGCAGCACCAATCCGACTTTCTGGCGCAATTCTTCCATACTGAAGGCGCGGATATCCTGATCATCGATCAAGATTTGGCCTTCACCAAACTCATAGAAGCGCATCAAGACATTGATGATCGAGCTTTTCCCACTACCGGTATGCCCGACTAGCGCAACAGTTTGTCCTGGATAGGCAATGAATGAGATATGGTTCAAGACATTGTGTTTGCCATCATAAGAAAAACTGACATCCCGAAATTCGATTTTACCATTGCTGATCGTTTGATGGGCATTTGGTAGTTGTTCCGGCGCATATTCTTCATTATCCATGATTTTCAAAATCCGACTGCCTGCGACCATGCCGTCAGTAAAGACACTCAAGAAATCCATCATTTGGGTCATTGGATTAAAGAACCCTTGGATATACGTCGTAAAGGCAAAGATCAAGCCGACTTCTACAGGTGAGTCAAGGGCATCAAAGCCAAAAACAGATAACGATAATGCGATCGCTAATGCATACAATAAACTGATGATTGGTGACAACAGCAAGGCATTAGTACGGATCATTGCAAATCTGGTTTTTAAATAATCATCATTGGTGGCTTCAAATTCCTCATTCAAACGCGCTTCCTGACGAAATTGCTGAATGATCTGCATCCCTGAGATCGACTCATTCAATTTGGTATTCAACTGGCTCAGTTTCTCCCGCATTTGGCGATAAATCCGCGAACTAAATTTTTGATAGTACCAAATCACGATCATTAAAATCGGCAAGAAGAGCAAATTCAGCAAAGCGATTTTCCCATTGATTTTGAACATCGCGGCAAAGGATGAAAGGACAGCAAAAATGCCCGTCAATACCATTAAAAAGACATACCAAAATTCATACAGGGTTTCCGTGTCATTGCTGACCCGTGACACGATCGAACCGGCGGGTGTCTGGTCAAAATAACGCATGCCCAAGGTGTGTAATTTCTCAAATAATTTGGTGCGGACATATTGATAAGTCTTCAATGACCCCATTGAATAGAGGAACCATTGAAAGAACCAAATCAACGCTTTGATCACCACGCCAAAGAAATACAAGCCCGCAAAGAAATAAATGACTTGCTGTGTTGCAGTTTGATTGGTGAGGTAATCATCCATAAACGTTTGAATGATCAAAGGCAGCAAAATATTGACAACAGACAGCAGCAAGGCAAAAAAGATGGCCGCATAAAACGTTTTGCGGAAGGGTTTCGCAAAAACGAACATCCGCTTGATGATCGTTTTTTGTTCTTTGAAAGGAATCGATTTACGCCATTCTGATTCTTGCATTATGCTTCACTCCCTTCGATTTTGGCTTCTAATTGCTGTTTGTCCCACATTTTTTTGTACCAGCCATTGGCTGCCAATAAAGATGCATGCGTCCCTCTTTCGCTGATTCGACCTTGATCGATGACCAATATTTCCTGTGCATGTTTGACACTGCTGAGGCGATGGGCAGCAATGATCGTTGTTTTATCTTGACGATACGTTTTGAGTTGTTCGAGGATCGCTTCTTCTGTTTTGGCATCCACTGCTGAAAGTGCATCATCCAAAATCAGCAATTCTGGATCCGTGATCAACGCTCTGGCGATCGACAGTCGCTGTTTTTGGCCGCCTGATAAGGAAACGCCTCGCTCGCCGACCATGGTATCGTAGCCTTCAGGAAATTGCTGGATATCTTCATGTACAGCTGCCAATCTCGCTGCCTGATCGACTTGTTCTTGGCTGGCACGAGGTACCGCAAAACGGATATTGTCGCGAATCGTCATTGAAAAGAGGAAATGATCTTGCGGTACATAGCCGATCGAACCCAATAGGGCATTCAATGAATAGTCTTTGGTACTGATGCCGCCAAAAGCAATGCTGCCTTGATAGGAATCATACTCTCGCAACAGTAATTTCATCAATGTCGTCTTCCCAGCACCAGTTTTGCCGACGATGCCTAATGTATCACCTTGGGCCAATTGAAACTGGATATCGGTCAAAGCGAAATCATCTTCAGCATAGTGAAAATCCTGAAGTGCAACTTCGATCGCTCCTTTCGCCGGTGCAGTGATGGCATGTTCGGCCTCTATGATATGACTTTTCGCAGCCAATAGCTCCGCCACACGATCATAGCTGGCATTCCCGCGCTCTAAGACATTGAATAAACGGCCAATCGCAAACATCGGCCAAACCAGCATGCCAATATAACTGATGAATGAAACCAACTGACCGATCGTAATCGTGCCATCCATGACATAATGCCCACCAACAATAATCGTCAAGACGTAGGAAATACCAATGATGACTGTAATGAAAGGATCAAAAAGGGCATCCAGTAAATTCACTTTGCGATTTTTCACGATGGCATGATCGATTTTATCTTGGAAATCAGCCAAATCTTCCGCCTCTTGTCCAAAGGTTTTGATGACTTTCATGCCTGTGATACTCTCTTGGGCTTTGTCATTGATAGACGAAAAGGCTTCTTGTGAATCGCGAAATGCATCGTGCAGTTTACTTCCTAGTACCCGAGCCATCACTGCCAAAAATGGCAGTGGCAACAAAGCAATCAAGGTCAAGCGCCAATCAATGAAGAGCACCATCGCAATGATCGTCGCGCCACCGGAAATGAACGAATCGGCAAACGTCAAAATACCTGCACCAGCAACATTTTGGATCGCATTCAAATCATTGGTCGCATGGGCCATCAAATCCCCCGTCCGATGCTTTTGATAAAAAGTATGATCCATCTTGGTAAAATGTGTGAATAGCTGGCGACGCAAGCTTTTTTCTAAACGCGCAGCACTTCCCCAAATATGCGTCCGCCATATAAAGCGAAAGACATACTGGGCGATCGCAGAAAGGACTAAAATCATGACCCAAAAGAAAATCCGCTGCATTGAAATATCTTGATCAGCGATTTCATCGATAATGATCCCAATGACTTTTGGCGGTGCCAACTGAACGATGGCCACTAAGACCAACGCTAAGACCCCTAACATATAATGTTTTTTTTCTTCTTTAAAGAACCACCCTAGTTTTCTAAATATTGACATAACACTCTCCATTTCTCCCGTTGCACGATGTTCAAAATCGTGCCATTTTTCCGAAAATTCCCACACAAATCCGTTCAAATATTAGACCCAATGACTGGCGTGACCAACCTGAACACACGCAAAAACGAGCTGATAAAAAATCAGCCCGTTTTCGATAAAAACCTATTTTTGGTTTTTCATTTGCTGCATCATTTGACGAATCTTCTTCTCAGAAGGTTTTTGGCCCATTGACATCATCATTGAACGAAGCATATCCTCATTAACGGGAGGATTTTTCTTTAAATAATCTTGCATATATCTGCGCGCCAAAAAGAAGCCGCCTACAGCGCCCAATAAAAGTGCGACAACTGCGATCACAATCACGATTCCTACATTCATCTGAAATCTCTCCTTTCTCTTGTACTCTCAATGAATCATTTTACTAGAAAAAAATCTAAAAAGGAAGAGAGAAAGCAGGATTTATCCAAAAACTTTCTCTCCTGACATCAGTTTAATGCGACATCTCTCTTGTTAAACAACCAATTTGTTAAAAGATAGATCAAACAACTATACACTAGCAAGCTGCCAGCCATTTCCCAGTAGCCCAATCCAGTGCTGATGTCCATTGACCATTGCGGGTTGCCTAAAAGTGTTGGGATCGCCCCGCGGATATTCATCATATTGAATGGATTCCATTTCAACCATGGGTATTTTTCAAGGGCAAGCAACATCAATGAATTGATGATACTACTGCCAAATAGCACACCCACACCTAAACCGACAGCCAAGCTTTGCGAACGGATAACAGCAGAAATGAACATCGTCAGCGCCGCATAAAATAAAATCAACAATAAATTGGTCCCAGCATAGACCAACGCCACAACGATTGCTGGTAACCCATTGAAGTCTGTCGCTGACAATGGTGATTCCGCTCTAAGAAAAAGATTGCTGGCGGCCAAACTGCTGAGCAGCAAACATACTGTACCTAAACTAGCAAATAAGATGATATTGATGGCTTTGGCCGCCAATATTTGTGTTCTCTTGTATGGACGGATCAATAAAAATTTGATCGTTCCTCTTGTAAATTCTTCTGCTACTGAAGAAGCAGCCACGATGACTACGATCAGATTCAAAAATGAAGTCATTTCACTTAATGAAACAAATAGGTCATTGGCCTTCATATCTCCACTGCCGATCCGCACAACATACGTCAGCGCAAACGTGAGCAGCACCAATAGACCCAGCATGATCCACGTTGATTTCTTTTTAGCCAATTTCAGCCATTCATTTTCAATCAATGTCAACATATCAAAGCCCCCCTTCTTCAGTCCACGCCAAGAAGGTATCTTCTAAGGAGGAATGCTGAAGTTTCATTTCTAATAAACCTATCTGGTGTTGGACGATCAATACCGCAATATCTTTACGGATATCATCTACTAACGACACACGTAAACCATCGGCCTGGTGTGCGACTTCCAATTGCAGCTGTTCCCTGAGCAATGATTCGACCAACGCATCATTGTCGGTTTTGATCATTAATTGATTGTGGCTTTCTTTCAAGTCTGTCATCGCTACTTGATGGGTGATTTTGCCTTTTTGAACAATGATCAAATGATCAGCAATTTGTTCAATGTCACTAAGTTGGTGACTAGAAACAAGCACTGATACACCTTGATCCCGCAACTGATGAAGCATCTCGCGAAATTCCCGCATCCCTTTCGGATCAAGCCCGTTCATCGGTTCATCTAAGACCAATAAATCAGGTTGATGGATCAACGCTTGCGCAACCCCTAAACGCTGGCGCATGCCAAGAGAGTATGTTTTGACTTTTTGATGGATATGATTGTCTAAATGGACCTGAGCGATCAAGGCATCTAGTTCTGCTGTAGAGCCTCGCTTGATAGCCATCCGTTGGTATTGTTGTAAATTCTCATACCCGGTCATATAATTATAGAACTCTGGATTCTCCACGATCGCACCAACAGACGCAATCGCTTGTTTAAAATCGCCATCTAATGAATGGCCCATGATGGTGATCGTACCCGTATTATGCTTCATCAGGCCAACGATCATACGTATCAGTGTCGTTTTCCCCGCCCCGTTCGGTCCCAGTAAGCCAACGATCTGGCCTGCTTCTACTGTAAAAGAGGCTTGATCAATAATCCGTTTCGTGCCAATCATTTTGGAAACATCCTGTAACATCAATACTTCAGTCATGTTTACCCTCACTTTCTTCTGCCTTTTTTCAGACAGAATAGATAAAACTGATTACGAGAAAATAATCTTTTAGTTATATCTACCATGACATTGTCAAAAAAGAAAGTCAAGCAGGAATTGAAGCACTCCAGCTTGACTTTGCTTATATGTCTGATGGATCTGCATATCGATCGATATCTTTTTGATAGCGCAGCAAACAAACGAGATAAAAGATGATTTGGAAAATGACGTACATGCCGCCAATCTTACTGTAAAACTGCCAGACTGGTAATTCAACCAATATATTCAAGGCCGCCATCGCCACAACAAAATGCAGCAAAGCAATCAATGTAGGCAGAAAGTACATCACTTGCAGCTGCCGGCGAATCACGGTATGTCTTTCTTTTGGTGTCACGCCTAAGATGTGCAAGGAGCGATGATAAGCGCCGTCTTTGTCTAAATCAGCAAAGAGACGGAAATAGACGATCGATGCAGAAAAGATAAAGAAGACTGCGCCTAACAATATGGTGATCATTAAGATGATGCCATTGCCCTGCCGATTTTCTTGGAAGGTGCGATACTTTGATTCATACGTCACATAAGGTGAAATAGCAGCTGTAGCTTCCGCCCAGTCCTCGTCTGTCATCTCATCTACGCGGTCACCTAATGCATCATACAATGCGCCCATCTGTTCTTCTTGGTCAGCATTTTCTTGGTCCAACTGTGTGTTGATGCGTGATACCAATTCTGGATTATCCGCCCATTCGGGATAATCGATCCAAGTAAAGCCATAATTATCTGTATCGCCACTTTTGACCAACGTTGTTTGCCAGTCTTCAAAGGTTTGATCCGTCACCACAGCAAGTCCATAATAATTTAAAGAGAGCATTGAGGGACTATGTACAACAGTCATCTCACCTTTTTTGATACTATTGATGCCAATCTCCACTGACAGGCGCGTTTCTCTTTCAGACTGTGGCACAGACAAAAGTTCTTTACGTCTTGAATAATTCGGACTTAATTCAAGAAGCTGATCATGTTCGATTGGTTCCGCTTCTTCCCCGATTTGTGTCATCAATGTCTGATAATCACTTTCTTTCATGACAGAAAAACCATTGCTGCTGAAAAAAGCATCTTCAGCCAGTTCTGGGCTATCTGGTTGGATATAGACCGAGATAAGGTCCACTGTTGCAGTTTTCGTTTGATAGCCTTCTGCTTCGATCATCTGATTGATCTCAGCGACTTTGTCTTCGATCACTGGCGCGTCTGCAGTTGAATGGCTGAAAAAATAAGCCACACTTATCCCTTGGATCGAAGAAAAACTGGTGCTGCCAATGGCCATCATCACCGCGATGCCGACAAAGGCCACCGATGTACTTAGGGTGATCAAGCTATACATGGCTGCATTGTCCCGCATGCGAAACAGCCATTCGCTAATGGTCAGCATCTTTGTACCTTGTAAGAAACTGGTGCGTTTCTTCAGCCGTTTTAAGATGAAGACACTGAACTGATGAAAACTCAACATCGTCCCTGCGACAGTCAGGACGACACCCAACAATAAGCTAAGCAATGTGGTTGATTGCACACTAAAGTAAAAGACAGATCCATAGCCTGCAAGCAGCAATAGAATACCTAGCAAGGCTAACCCCCAATGACTTTTTGGCTCAGGACGCGGTTTTTCATTTTCTTTGATCAACGAAACAATCTGATCGCCTTGCAACGTGCTTGTTGCCATCAAGGAAATCACCAGAAAAATACCAACATACACGATTCCTGTCAAAAGGATAGCCAAAGGCGGCACAATAAAGTTCAATCCATGATCTAGATGCATGACGTTCTGGGCGATCAGCAGCAGTAATTTCGTGCTCAGAATACCGAGTAAAATACCGCAGATCGTTGCAATCGTACCAAGCAAGGCATTTTCAACAAACAACAGACGGCGCAAGTCTTTTTCTTTGATGCCCAAAATCAAATAAATCGCGAGATCTCGCTTACGGCGTTTCAAAAATACGACAAAGGTATACCATAGAAACAATAACGACAATATAGCGATGACTACCAACGCCGTTGTTAAGCCCATTTTCGACAATGCGGAAATCGTCCCGCTGCTAGAGGATAAATCTTTCTTTAACTGTGGGTGAAATAGCAGCAAACTGAAAATATAGAAGACCGTTGCCGCAAAAGTACTGCTGATAAAATATGCCGCATAGGTCCTGAAATTGCCGCGAAGGTTACGAATGATCAACTGTCTGAAATTCATGACGACGCCCTCCTAAGTGTGCCAAAACATCAAGAATTTTTTGATAAAACTGTTGTTGGTCACTGCCGCGATACAATTCGTTATATAGTTTGCCGTCTTTGATAAAAACGATCCGATCAGAAAAACTAGCCGAATACGGGTCATGGGTCACCATCATAGTCGTAACTTTTCGTTGCTGATTCATTCGACTCAAGATCTCCATCACATCTCTGGCCGCTTTGGAGTCCAAATTACCGGTTGGTTCATCCGCCAACAACAATTCAGGCTGATGAATCAAGGCCCGAGCAATGGCTACACGTTGCTGTTCCCCGCCAGACAACTGATAGATGCGTTTCTCCGCTTTCTCCGCGATACCCAACTCATCTAATAATGCGGCACAACGCTGTTGCATTTCCCCGACTGGCACCCGATCTAGCGTTAAGGGCAGCATCACATTCTCGGCTACAGTTAAGGGCGCCAACAGATTGTAATTTTGAAAAACAAAACCCAATTGCTGCCGGCGAAAGCGTGCCAACTTCTCTTTTGATAACGTTAGCGGCTGCTCGCCTTTGATGATGACGGTGCCTGAAGTTGGTTGGTCTAACGTAGCCACTAAATTCAACATAGTGGTTTTTCCGCTTCCGGAGGGGCCCATAATACTAATGAATTCTCCCTCCGGAACTTTTAGATCGATGTGTTGCAGCACATCAACTGAAACTTCGCCAGTATACGTTTTGTGAATATTTTTTAATTCTAACAATGCCATCTTGACCACTCCTTTTGTACTCAGTGTATCAGGAAACGCCGCTCTCAGTTATCGATTCTCTGATAGAAAGCTTACACTTTTGTAAGGAACCCTCTTTTCACCCCTGTTCAAAAGTCAAGACCACCCGCGTCCCTATCCCTTGTGCGGATGTGATTGCGACTGAAATCGCCAATTGCTCGCTGATCATATCGACTAAATATAAGCCCATTCCGGTGGCCTCACCTAATGCGCGCCCGTTATCACCAGTAAAGAAAGGCCGGAATATCCGAGGCAAATCACTGTCAGGAATCCCGCAACCTGCATCAGAAATCGTTAGACGCTTATGTTCAGCATCCAACGCAAAGACAAGCTGACCTTCTGGTTCTGAATATTTGATGCCATTGCTGATTAACTGATACAACATGATTTGGAGCCATTTTTTATCTGTTGTCACAAGAAAGTCGGTTTGATCAATAATTTTCGGGTATACACGATGTCGGATGAAACTATGTTTTTGTTCACCAATGCTTTCTTTGATGATTGCCGCCAATGACAATGTTTCAATCAAAAAGTCCTCTTTAAAATCTTCTAACCGGACAAAGTTCAGCGCAGTCGCTAATCCGCTTTTTAAACGATCGGTTTCCGCCAATAGATCATCGCTGTCTAACTGGTGGCTCTCTGCCATCAAAGCCAGCACAGCTACAGGTGTTTTCATTTGATGCACCCAAATATGCATAAATTTGATATGCGTCTGATAATGCTGATCTACAGCAGTTAACTGCTGCTGCATGTGCTGCTGTTCAACATGCAAATGTCTTTGTAAGGTACGACTGATGAAACCAGCACTTTTTTTTTGCATATGCCCAGTTTCCAGATAGCCATAAAAGCCTTGATTCTTATGATAATCGATGGTCAAAAAAACAATCGTCAAGCACAGAATCAAACTGACCCCGTAAATTAAAATGCCGAGATCACGGTACCCGTCCAACCAAATCAAAAGAATCAACAAACCAATAGAAACAATTTCCAGCAGCAGCCAAGGCAGATGAGCCTTTAAGAATAGCTTCATTGATCATGACCCGTCAATGACAGCGCATAGCCTTTCCCGCGAATCGTTTGAATCGGTTCATCAATGCCCAGATTGGTCAACTTCTTGCGCAAACGGCCAATATTGACAGACAATGTATTGTCATCGACAAATCGCTCATCGTCCCATAATATATTTAAGATTTTTTCTCGTTTGACCATTTCAGGATAGGCCTGGATCAGCAATGAAAGCAATTCGCCTTCCCGGACGGTTAACAGTTCTTCATGTCCATGACAGAGCATTTTCAACGCTTCTGGATAATAAACCAGCGGGCCAGCTTTAAGCTGACGGGCCCGGTCAGTTTGGGCGTAGTCACCGTAAACACGCCGAATATGACTTTTGACTTTTGCCAGCAATAGTTCATAGGAAAAAGGTTTGACCAAAAAATCATCTGCACCATATTCCAATGCCATCACTTGATCCATATTGCCATCGCGTGCTGAAATAAATAAAATGGGAACCAACGAACGCTCGCGTATTTTTTGGCACCAATAGAAACCATCATAATAAGGCAAATTGACATCCATTAGTACCAAGTCAGGCTGAATCTCATCGAATTCTGCTAAAATCGCATCAAAACGTTGCGGAACAAAAGTGTTATACGCATATCTTTGCAATTGATCCCCAATCATCTTGACCAGCGATTGATCATCTTCTACAATAAAAATCTTCATTCTACCCCTCCTTATTTCTATATTTTAGCAAATTTCATCTCAATAATCTGAAAAAAAACTTCATCTTTTCACTTATTTATTGTAAGAGATTTTTATTTATAGTATACTATCATTTGTGACAATACTTACATTTAAACAAAGGTGGAAAATCATGAAAAATATTTTAGTTGTTAAAGCAAACAATCGCCCTGATGGCGTATCAGCGAAAATGTTCGATACATTCGTTGAAAACTTAGACACAAACAATGTAGAGGTTGTAACATTTGATGTCTATGCACAACCAATGCCTTATATTGGTCAAACGTTATTTGAAGCTTTTGGCAAATTAGCGCAAGAACAAGCGTTGAATCAAGAAGAACAAGAATTGATGACAGTTCGTCAAGATGTGATGAATAAATTTGCAGCAGCCGATACGATCGTCTTTGCTTTCCCAATGTGGAACTTAACGATCCCTGCAGCATTGCACACGTTCATCGACTACATCTTCCAAGCAGGATTCACTTTCTCTTATAATGAAGATGGTTCAATGAATCAACTATTGAAAGACAAAGAAATCGTCCTATTAAATGCCCGTGGTGGGGTTTATTCAGGCGAAATGAGTGTCATGGAAAATGCTGTAACCTTCATGGAAAAAGTATTCGGTGGCATGTTCGGTATGACGATCACTGAAGAAGTGATCATTGAAGGCCACAATGCTGATCCATCAAAAACTGCAGCGATCGTTGCTGAAGGTTTAGAACGTGTTGCAGCAGCAGCGAAGAAATTTTAATTGATCTGAAAAAAGAAACCTTGGACGCAGACGTCCAAGGTTTCTTTAGTTGTTCTTGAGACCGTATAACGTATCAGTAATCGATCCTCTTTGCTTGATCGTAATCAGCAATTGCTGTGGATCCTTTATCAAGATTTGTTTTCTTTTTAAAAACAGCAAAATACTGTAAAGCACCTCTCGTTCAGGTGAATCTGCCTGATAGTATGCTTGCAGATCTAGTTTATATTGGTTGCCGCTTTTCGTAGAAAGAACGAGTTGAAACGGTTCATACATGATCGATAGCATTCGAGGTGTATAGGCATTAACTATCCCTGTCCCAATTGAGGGATCAACAGGGAACACCTCGGCTTCAATCAATATCTGCGTGATTTCATGATAAGGAATCAACTGATCTTTACGTTTGAATAAGCCTTTGATCGGCAACAGATATTTAAATTGATTCGTTTCTTGATAAATAGGACAACGAATCCCTGTTTTCGTCAATTGCCAATAGGTATACATGCGACTGAGTTGAAAAGGTTGTATGATCAAAAGTAGTGGATATAAGAAAAGTTGGATACCAATACCAGATAGAACTAGAACAAGGCTTTGGGAAGGATATTTGATAGCGACAGCAAAAAATATCAACATAAGAAATGTTGGTAATAGTATGTATCCAGCAGCAATTTTTTGATGGCGCAATTTGCCAAACATATAAGGGAAATGCAAATAGGCTTCTCCAGTAATCAACTCATCTAAGGATATCTCTAAAATACCGCTTAATACAATCAAGTTCTCAATACTAGGCAGACTTTCTTGATTTTCCCACTTTGATACTGATTGTCTAGAAATATACATTTGCTCCGCTAATGCTGCTTGTGACATACCTTGAACTTTACGAAACTTACGAATGTTTTCACCAATGTTCATCTTCTTCACTCCTTATTCCTGTTCATCTCATTATCACATATCTGAAGAAAAATCTCCCGCACTTATTGGTTGCATCCTTGAGCTATCGCTTTTTCTAGACTAACGATTACATATTCATCATTTCTTGCTACATAAAAAAGTCCCAAGCTGGCCAAACCAGTCTTGGGACTTTTGTTTGATCGATTGGTCCGCCAACATGCATGTTTAAGCTTGCAGAATTTTGTCCAATAACGCTGGATCAAATGTTTGCTGCTTCAACATTGCAATCTCAAAACCGTAAGGGGCTTTTTTGTTCTTTTTATCTTCTCCAACATATGGAGTTTCAAGAATTTTTGGCAATTGTGCCAATTTATCGTGATGCACGATCTTGTTCAGGGCATCAAATCCAATCGTACCAAAACCAATATTTGCATGACGGTCTTTGTGGCTGCCTTGGGGATTTTTTGAATCATTGACATGCACGACTTTCAAGCGGTCTAAGCCGATGATTCGATCAAATTCATCTAATACGCCATCGAAATCTTCTTTCACATTGTAGCCCGCATCATTGGTATGGCAGGTATCAAAGGTCACAGATAATTTCTCATTCAACGTCACCCCATCGATGATTGCCGCCAACTCCTCAAACGTTCGACCAATCTCTGTTCCTTTGCCAGCCATCGTTTCTAAGGCGATTTGAGCCGTTTGCTCTTTGTCCAGCACTTCATTCAAACCTTTGATGATTTGCTTGATACCAGCTTCCGTACCGGCTCCCACATGAGCCCCTGGATGCAACGTGATTTGTGTAGCCCCTAACGCTTGTGCACGTTGGATCTCTTCTCTCAAAAACGACACTGCAAAGCCGAAATTCTCAGGCTTGATCGTATTTCCCAGATTAATGATATAAGGTGCATGAACAACAATATTAGACATCCCATGCTCTGCCATAAAGGCTTGACCTTCATGGATCATCATCTCTTCCACTGGCTTACGTCGTGTGTTTTGCGGAGCTCCTGTATAAATCATAAAGGTTGAAGCATCATAACTGGCTGCTTCTTCTGCCGCGCCTAATAACATTTTCTTTCCACTCATGGAAACATGTGAACCTATCAACATCTATATGTCCTCCTAAAATCAAATCTTCTTTATTGTTGCAGTTGTCTACAAGTTTGGCGATTTTTCTGCTCATTGATGCCCATCTTTCAGGCCAATCCGAACAAGACCAGGACCATCGTCATCAATGGCATACTGATCAAGAAACTCGCTGAGGACACAAACCCCACGGCTTCTTCTTCCATTCCAGCCAAAACTGAGTTGATTACACCAAACAGTGGAATAGGGGCAAAAACCAGCAAGCAAAGAACTGGCTTAAGCAGTGTCGGCAGCGGCAGCAGATAAAATAAGCCAAACAACACAAATGCCGACCCATAGCGTAAGGCCAAAATATTGACCACAGTTTTGGTGGTGTGTTTTGGCAAACGAAAATCTAGAAACAACCCAATCATAAACATCGACAAAAACGTATTGGCTAAACCAATCGGCTGTACGATGCTTATAAAGGCTGACGGTAATTGCCAACGCACACTGCGAATGACCAACATCACTAAATAGACGGTAAATGTCGGCGAACGCAGCAGATTCAAGATGATTTTTCCAGGTTCAAATGTTGTCCGTTTCTTTAGTAAATATTCGATCAAAACTGTTGTTCCGCCAGCCAACATGATACTATTGCCCATATCAAACAATGAGATCAATGGAATACCTAATGGATAGAAACTTTGTGCGAAAGGAATCGCAAAATTCCCTATATTGAAACCTGAACCACAATACATCGCAAATTGCTGCAACGCATTGCTGTCTTTTCGGGTCATCATGAAAGCAATACCTATTTGTCCAATCGTGATCGCTACAGCAATCACGATCAGGCTCAAAGCGCTGATTTGGACTTCCATCTGAGCCAAATTCAAGATAATGGCAGCAGGCAAGGTCACATTAAGAATGATTTTTGAAAGGATTGATCCATCGGCTTTTGATAACATACCGATACGCTTCATGGCAAACCCCAACAAAATCATACTAAAAAGGCCTACTACATTGAGAATGATCTGCCCCATCTACTTCCTGTCCTCCCTTAGTCCTATTGTGAAAAAAAGCGAACCAGAAACTTGGTTCGCTTTTTGATTAAAATGTTAATAAGAAATATTTTTTCTTGCCACGGCGAATCACGACATATTTGCCGCCAATACGGTCTGCTTCGGTTAATACATATGCTAGATCTTGTTGACGTTCACCATTGATATAGATTGCACCATTTTGGATATCTTCTCTGGCTTGCCGTTTCGATCCTTCGATTTTGGCTGTCGTCAATATTTCAACCAATGTCAAATCATCTGCCGAATCTACTTGATAAGCAGGTACTCCTTTGAACCCTTGCGCAATTTCCTCTGCGTTCAATTCTTTGATATCACCACTGAACAAACTAGAAGAAATATGGACCGCTTGCTCATAAGCTGCTTCACCATGAACCAAAGTCGTTACTTCTTTGGATAAAGCTTTTTGCGCAGCCCGTGATTCAGGTGCTGCTAAGAAAGCTTCTTCGATTGAAGCGATCTCTTCTAATGATAAGAAAGTAAAGAACTTCAAGAATTTGACTGCGTCACGGTCATCCGTATTGATCCAAAATTGATAAAATTCATAAGGTGTCGTTTTTTCGGCGTCTAACCAAACGGCATTCCCTTCGGTTTTACCAAATTTTGTACCATCCGCTTTGGTGATCAATGGCATCGTCAGGCCAAACCCTTGAACTTCCCGCTCACGGCGCAAGAGTTCGATCCCAGAGGTGATGTTGCCCCACTGGTCACTCCCGCCTAATTGCAGCAGACAGCCATGCTCATCATATAAATTCAGAAAATCATAGGCTTGCAATAATTGATACGCAAATTCAGTATAAGAGATCCCCGACTCAATCCGGCGCTTGACGCTTTCTTTGCTCATCATGTAATTGATCGTAAAATTTTTACCAATATCTCTTAAGAAGTCGATCAGTTTCAATTCACCTAACCACTCATAATTGTTGGCGATGATAGCTGGATTGGTTGCATCATCAAAATCAATAAAACGTGATAACTGGCTCTTGATGCTTTGTGACCAGGCCAATACTGTATCTAATGTGTTCAGTTGACGTTCTTGGTCTTTGAATGAAGGGTCACCGATCATCCCAGTCCCGCCGCCCACGAGCGCAATCGGCACATGGCCATTCTGTTGAAAACGGCGCAACATTAAAATAGGCAATAAATGACCGATATGCAAACTATCAGCTGTGGGATCAAACCCAATATATAATTTCACAGACTCTTCATTCAATTGTTTGGTCAATGCCGCTTCGTCTGTTGTTTGATGAACCAAGCCGCGAAGCTTCAGTTCTTCAAAAAAGTCTGTACTCATGTATTTTCCTCCTAAATAATTGCTTCATTGTTCATATTAACTGAAAAATAAGTGAAAGAAAAGAGTTAACCGTAAATCCGCCTTAAAAATCCATGACAGGAAGAAAATAGTCATCAGATAAAGAAGAAAGAACAATCAGCGCCCTTCCATCTACCGTATTTTGCTGTAGAAAAATTAGGGTGCTATTCAAGCAAGCCGATTTTTGCTATAATACAACGGAATATAAACTAAATTATATGAGGTGACTCTTTTGTCCCAGAAAAACAAACAAACCAGAACAACGAAGCAAAGAAATGGCGGTTGGTTCTATGTCAATATCAGCTTACGTGTACTTCATTCACTCTTTTTAGTTGCCATCTCCTTGCTGATTTTGGGCGGCTCTTTGGCATTGGGGATCGGCGCCGGCTACTTTGCCTATCTCGTAGAAGATACCGCTGCACCATCAAAAGACGAATTGGCCAAAGAATTAACGGATGTTACCGAAACCTCGCAATTGGCTTATTCAGATGGCAGTAAAATCGCTACGATCCGCTCAGATTTGATGCGTACATCTGTCAATTCTGATGAGATCTCCGATTATTTAAAAAAAGCGATCATTGCAACAGAAGATGAATATTTTAATGTCCATAATGGCGTCGTGCCAAAAGCCGTCGTTCGTGCATTGCTTTCTGAAGCAACAGGTTTTGGCGGCAGTGGTGGTTCAACGCTGACGCAACAATTGGTCAAACAACAGATCTTAACAAGTGAAACCACCTTTAAACGAAAAGCCAATGAGATTTTACTGGCAATGGAAGTTGAGAAATTTTTCAGTAAAGACGAAATCGTCACGATGTACTTGAATATCTCACCTTTTGGCCGTAACAATAAAGGACAAAACATTGCCGGCGTTCAAGAAGCTGCACAAGGAATCTTCGGCGTCAATGCGGCGGATCTATCATTGCCGCAAGCGGCTTTTATTGCAGGACTGCCGCAAAGTCCAATCGTTTATAGTCCTTATACCAACACAGGCGAGATCAAAGAAAATCTCTCTGCTGGTTTAGAACGAAAGGACTATGTTCTCTTCAGTATGTATCGCAATCACGATATTACCAAAGAGGAATATGAAGAAGCCATCAATTATGATCTAAAGCAAGACTTTAAACAACAGCAAGCGATCGAGCAAACCGATCAAAGCTTCTTATATTATACCGTCTTAAATGAAGCCAAAGATATCATCGCGCAACAATTGGCGAAAGATGACGAAGTCAGTGATGAAGAATACGCCAAAGATGAAACCTACCAAAAATATTTAGAGTTGGCGCAGCAAAAGCTAGTCAATGGCGGTTATACTGTGACGTCTACCATCGATAAAGGCATCTACAATGCGATGCAAGACGCAGTGGATAAATATGGCTATATGCTGGACAACTGGGGCGATGCGACCATCGAAGTCGGTAACGTCATGATGGACAATGCGACTGGGAAAATCTTAGGCTTTGTCGGTGGGCGTGATTATAGTGAAAATCAATTCAATCATGCCTTTGATGCGCAGCGTCAAGCCGGATCAAGTATCAAACCAATGCTCGTCTATGGACCAGCAATCGAACAAGGATTGATTGGCTCTGAGTCAATGGTATCTGACTATGCCGCTAAATGGCGCACGGGGGAAAATGCCGGGGAAACGATCGCCAATGCCACCAATACCGGTACGAATACCTTTATGTCGATCCGAGAGTCATTAGAAGTATCCAGTAATATAGCGGCGACCAATATTTTCCAAGACCTGTGGGAAGCCGAAGGTGATCACTTCTATTCATATACCAACTACCTAAGCAAAATGAATTATCCCGAAGACAACAGCTGGGCGTATGAATCAGCGCCTCTGGGAGTAACTGATGTGACCGTTGCAACGCAAACGAATGGTTTCCAGACGTTAGCCAATCATGGTGTCTACGAAGAAGGGTATATCATCGAGTCGATTAAAGATAACGATGGTGAAGTTCTTTACCAACATGAATCAAATCCCGTGCAAGTCTACTCTGAAGCTACCGCTTCGATCATGAATGATATGATGCGCAGCGTGATCGATGAACAAAAGACAAGCTCTTTCAAATCGATCATTAGTGGGCTAGATTATAACTTAGGCAATGCAGATTGGGTCGGCAAAACCGGGTCCACCAATGATTATTCAGATTCTTGGCTCGTGGTCTCTACCCCATCGGTCACCATTAGTAGTTGGGCGGGTCGCGATGACAATAAAGGAACCGATAATACAGCCGGTACCAGAACTGCCAACTATATGGCTTATCTGATCAATCGGATCTATCAAACCAACCAAGACGTGTTCGGTGTCGACCAGACATTCAAACTTTCAAGCGATGTCAAAAAAGTCGAAGTATCCAAAGCAACTGGCACATTGCCAGGAGGAAGTGTGACAGTTGATAAGACCAGTATCAGCAACCCATCTTCCAAAGTGACCTCTTATTGGGCAACAGGTGGGCCAAGTACAGTCAGCTTTGATTTTGGTATCGGCGGTTCAGATGCCAATTACAGCAATTATTGGAAAAAAATCGCACCGAAGACCACGAAAACGACAACGACAACGACGCCAACGAATACCAATAGCAATTCATCGACCACTGAGAAAAAAGAGGACGACGAGGATGCAGATAAAGAAAAAACGAATGATAACGAAAATAACAATGACTGATCAGCAGATGCTGGTCAGTTTTTTTTACAATAAAAAAAGCTTCATCTCAACCGCTGCAAGTGATCATTGACCACTTGCAACCCACTGAGACGAAGCGAGAATCTATTTAAAATGAGGCTACTTATTTTGTTGAGCCTTTTTCTGAGATACCGTAAGGCAAGATAATGGTTTTTTGTTCCACTTCTTCTTTGTTCATCATTTTTGTCAACAAACGCATCGCCACTGCACCCATATCATATAATGGTTGTGTCACGCTTGAAAGACGTGGACGTGCTGCTTCTGCCAATAATGAATTGTTGCTTGTGATGATTTCAAAATCTTCAGGTACTTTGACCCCTTTGTCTAAAAGACCATCCAAAATACCGATCGCCAATTCATCGTCTGTGACATAGGCTGCAGTTGCCCCGCTGTTGATGATTCGATCCACGATAGCTAAACCTTCTTTAAAGCTATATGGTGCTTCGAAGATCAAGCCTTCAGAATAGTCAAGGCCATTTTCTTTCAAGGCATCTTTGTACCCTTTCAAACGGTTTTGGCCATTGATTGGATCAATCAATGCACCACTGACAAACGCAACTTTTTGGTTGTTTTTTGCCAACAATGAAACAGCATCTTTGGTTGCCGCTGTGTAATCGATATTGACACTGCCGACTTGTTCATCAGGATCGATAGAGCCAGCCAAAACAACAGGTGTTTTCGAACGTGAAAATTCGCCGCGGATCTCATCCGTGATACGGTGACCCATGAAAATCACACCGTCTACTTGTTTTGCCAACAAGTTGTTCAATACATTGACTTCTTTCATTGTATCGCCATCAGAGTTTGCCAAAATAATATTATATTTATACATGGTCGCTACATCATCGATCCCACGCGCAAGAGAAGAAAAGAACATATTGCTGACATCCGGAATGATGACACCGACAGTTGTTGTCTTCTTGCTTGCCAAGCCACGAGCAACAGCATTTGGACGATAATCCAAGCGATCGATCACTTCTAGCACTTTCTTACGGGTTGCTGGTTTTACATTGGGATTGCCGTTGACGACCCGTGACACAGTTGCCATTGACACATTTGCTTCCCTTGCAACATCGTAAATTGTAATTGTTTGTTTTTCCATGATATATCTCCCTTATTCTGTTTTCAGAAAATCTTATTTACATTTCTTTGATAGAATAGCAAACTTTTATCAGATTTGCAACCGTTTTAATTTTGTTTTCATGAAAACTTAGCTAATTTCCCAGAGTTCTTAGTCCAATCTTTTACAAAGCGTGTTAAAATAAGATATATTACGTGAAAGAAGGAATTCTCTATGAATAAAAAGAAAATTACAGAGCTGAATCAATGGCTGAAAGAAAATGGTGCTGATGCAGGCTATATCTCCAATCCTGCCACGATTGCGTATTTTTCAGGTTTCAAGAGCGATCCTCATGAACGGGTATTGGCTTTATTTCTTTCTCCCGATAAAGACCCTTTCTTATTTGCCCCTGCACTTGAGGTCGAAGAAGCCAAAAATAGTGGTTGGCCATTTGATGTGGTTGGCTATTTAGACAGCGAAAACCCTTGGGATAAAATTTGCCGAGAACTTTCTTCCCGCTATCCATTGACCCGTTTGGCACTTGAAAAAAATGACTTGTCGGTTGAACGGTATGAAGCGCTGCATGCACGTTTGCCGCAAACTGATTTCAGTTTAGATGTGACACCAGAGATCCAAAGAATGCAATTGACCAAAACAGCGAGCGAAATTGATACGTTGCTTGAAGCAGGTTCATGGGCTGATGTTGCTTTTGAGATTGGCTTTGCTGCTATCAAAGAAGGCGTCAGTGAAGCTGCGATTGTCGCAGAAATAGAGTATGAATTGAAAAAACGTGGTGTCTCCCGCATGTCTTTTGATACAACCGTCTTAGCTGGCGATAATGCAGCTAGTCCCCACGGTGTACCTGGCGATCGCCGCATCACTGCCAATGAATTGGTCTTGTTTGATCTAGGGGTTATTTGGAAAGGATACTGCAGTGATGCAACCCGTACCGTGGCTTACCAAACACCCACAGATCTGCAACGAAAAATCTATGATATCGTATTGGAAGCCGAGCAAACTGCGCAAGCAGCTGTTAAACCAGGGATCACTGCTGGTGAACTAGATACGATCGCCCGCGATGTCATCACGGGATATGGCTATGGAGAATACTTCAATCATCGTCTAGGGCATGGTATTGGGACAACCGTCCATGAATTCCCTTCACTGATCACTGGCAATGATCTGGTGATCCAAGAAGGAATGTGCTTCTCGATCGAACCAGGTATTTATATACCAAATCAAGTCGGTGTGCGGATCGAAGATTGTGTATACGTGACAGCAGACGGCTGTGTGCCTTTCACCAAGACAACAAAAGAATTACAAGTTTTATCTTAATAAAATGAATTGATCAGGAGGTTTCTATGACGACGAAAGCATTGGTTCTAGGCGGTACACGTTTTTTTGGGAAACAATTGGTTTATACTTTACTTGAACAAGGAATCGCAGTAACCATCGCTACCAGAGGAAAGACAGCTGATCCATTTGGGGAGCAAGTCAAGCGCTTGGTCTTCGACCGGACCAGTGAATCTAGTATCAAAGAAGTTTTGACGAAAGAAACCTATGATATTGTATTTGACAATATTGCTTACAGCGCACAAGATGTCGCTCATTTACTACAGCATGTCACCCCAAAACGCTATGTCGTGACCAGCTCTATGTCGGTATATCCCGTATTACAGCCGAATTTGCAGGAAAGTGATTTTAAACCAGAGGCATATGACATCCGCTTAGCTGAATCAAATCAGTTGCCCTATGGCGAGGGCAAACAGACCGTCGAATCGATTCTGACTAAAACATACCCTGATCTATCAGCAGTATTTGTTCGCTTCCCCTATGTTGTCGGGCAAGAAGATTATACCCAGCGTTTTGCCTTCTATCTTGACAAACTCGTACAGCAAGAACCAATGGCCATCGACAATTTAACGCATCAAATGGCCTTCGTTGACGCGGAGGAAGCTGGACGTTTCTTGGCATTTCTAGGAACTAGCGACTTTACAGGGCCAATCAATGGTGCGTCTAAAGGAACGATCTCCATAGAAGAAATCTTTGCGTACGCTACCGCTAAAACTGGCAAAGTACCATTATTTGCAGAGAATGGCGTGAAGGGACCTTATAATGGGACACCTGATTACTCGATCAACACCACGCAAGCAGATGCCATCGGCTTTGTCTTTTCAGACCTAAAAGAATGGCTCTATCAGCTTTGTGATTGGGAAATCGATCGCGCCGCACAAAAATAACAAAAAACAGATCAACGTGGCAATCACGTTGATCTGTCTGTTTATCCTGAACAAAAATAAATTATGCGTCAGGATTATTTTTTTCTAGGGTATCTTTTAATTCTTCTTTTGCATCTTTGAGGTCAGCTTGGGCGTCTTTTGCTTCTGCTTTCGCTGTTTGTTTTGCATCATTCGCGGCCTTATCTGCTTCATTCTTCAAATCAGCAGCGGCAGCTTTGCCTTCTTTCTTCGCATCGTCAACGATTGGTTTCGCTGCATCCGCACCATCTTTGACTGTGTCTTTCATGTCAGCAGCTGTTGATTTGGCATCTATGATGATATCTTGCAGCGTATCATCCGCATCTTCTTTATCCGAAGCAGCGGCGGCTTTGACATCCTTCGCAGATTTTTTGAAACGCTCTGATAAATCTCCCGCTTGTTTTTTCAATTCTTCCACCGTATCACTGGATGTGTCGACGGATGAATGTTTCAAATCTTCGACTTTTCCTGTTAGTGAACCGGTAAAATCTGATGCTTGTTCGCTTAATTTACCAGCTGTGTCTTTCGCAATATCAACCAGATCAGCACTTTTTTCTTTCGCCAGATCACCATAATCTGATGCTTTATCTAAAAGATCGTCTGCCTGTTTGGCAAGTTTGTTGCGTAACGTTTTACCTGACTCTGGCGCCAGCAAAAGTGCCGCTGCTGCAGCTGCTGTTCCGCCAATGATCGCTCCTAATAAAAATCCACCTTTTTTGCTCATGTAAAGTCCTCCTTTTATTTTTGGGTATTTTTGTCTTTAAAGAATTTCATCGCTGTTTGACCCACTTTGCCAGCCACAGTGGCTTTGGCTGTCGTGCGACCTAGGCTGCCCACCCGTGTGATCAAGTTTTTACCTGACACATTCAATTCAGATACACTGGTACTTAAATCTGCCACTGCGGTGAATAATGGATCGATGGTTGCGACTTTCCCATTGACATCTTGCAAAAGCGCATTCGTTTTTACGAGTAGTCCTTCGACTTCCTTTGAAAGAATATCGACATCTTTGGTAATGACACGAATCGTGGTATTGGCTTCTTCCACCGTTTTGTCCACTTTGGTCATTGTTTTGCTCACTTGCATCAATAATCGTACAACAAAGACGACAAGTACGACAAATGCGATCGCTGCGATCAGTGCAGCAATTTCTCCTCCTGTCATAGAATGGCTCCTTCCCAATTTACTTATACTAAGAATAGCATTTTGAACTCTTTTCGACAAATAAAAGACAGTAATCAATCTAAATAATCCGCTTTCATTTTGTTTATATAAAACAGGGCTGTATCAACCCTGTTTTATATCTATGTTATTCTTTGGTTTTTGGCTTGTCTTGTTTTGCAGGTTGCGCTTTGACTTCTGAAGTTTCAGCAGCCAATTCTTTTCCTAGATCGATCAAATATTTTTTCAAATTGTCTTTGACCTCAGGATGTGTCAAGCCGTATTCAATGCTGGTTTTCATAAAGCCGAACTTATCACCCACATCAAAACGTTTGCCTGTAAATTGACGGGCAAAGACACGTTGTGTTTTGTTGAGTGTGTCAATGGCATCCGTCAATTGGATCTCATCGCCCGCACCCGGTGCTTGATTCGCTAAAATATCAAAAATCTCGGGCGTCAAAAGGTAACGACCAATGATTGCTAAATCACTTGGTGCTTTATCTGGCGCTGGTTTTTCAACAAAATTCTTCACATTGTACAAACCTTTTCCTACTTGCATCCCAGGATCGATGATCCCATATTTAGAGGTATCTTCGTGGGGGACGTCCATCACAGCAATCGTTGATGCATGGGTCGTTTCATAATCATCGATCAATTGTTTGGTCAATGGGATGTCATCTTCCATCAAGTCATCCCCTAACATCACAACAAAGGGTTCATTGCCAACAAACGCACGGGCTTGCAGTACCGCATGTCCTAAGCCTTTTGGATGTGATTGACGAATAAAGTGTAAATTGACATCAGTGGTTTCTTCCACAAGTTTCAACAAGTCCGTCTTGCCTTTTTCTTTTAAATTCATTTCCAATTCTAAATTGGCATCGAAATGATCTTCGATTGGTCGTTTGGCTTTCCCAGTAACGATCAAAATATCTTCGATCCCAGATTGTAACGCTTCCTCTACAATAAATTGGATGGTCGGCTTATCAACGATTGGCAACATTTCTTTTGCCATTGCTTTGGTCGCTGGCAGGAAACGGGTCCCTAATCCGGCTGCTGGAATCACTGCTTTTTTTACTTTCATGTCATTCGCTCCTTTGTCCCATCAATAATGTCTTTACATTGTAAATTCGTTTTCTACTTTTCCATCTCGCAGCATGATATCTTTGGCTGCTTGATGAATGTCTTTGCCTTCATAAAGAACGGAATAAATCGTTTCGGTGATTGGCATATCCACAGACAAAGCCTCTGCAAGTTCGCGGGCAGCTTTGGTGGTAGATACACCCTCGACGATCATGCCCATATTGTCTAACACTTCGTCTAAACTATGGCCTTTGCCAAGTAAATTGCCGGCACGCCAATTCCGTGAATGGACACTGGTACAAGTCACGATCAAATCACCCACGCCACTTAAACCGATGAACGTAAGTGGGTTGGCTCCCATCGCAACACCCAATCGACTGATTTCAGCCAACCCGCGGGTCATGATCGCAGCTTTGGCATCATCACCAAAGCCAAGACCCGCAATCGCACCGGCACCGATCGCAATAATGTTTTTTAAAGCCGCACCTGTTTCAACGCCGATCACATCATTGTTGGTATAAATACGGAAATAATCATTCATGAATAAATCTTGTACATATTTTGCTGATGCAGCAACTTCGCAAGCAGCAGTGATCGTTGTAATATCACGGACCGCCACTTCTTCTGCATGAGAAGGGCCTGAAAGCACGACAATGTCTTTCCGCTTATCGGTACTGATTTCTTCTGCCAAGACTTCAGAGATCCGTTTGTGGCTGCCTTGCTCCAATCCTTTGGATGCATGGATGATCATTGGTTGATTTTTGACAGTTGCAGTGAATTCTTGTGCCACTGCGCGAATCGCTTTTGTCGGTACCACAAACAAGACGGCATCTGCATCTGTGATTGCTTCTGACATTTCTTTACAACCGACAATATTTTGCGGAAGCTTCAAATCAGGCAAATAATGACGATTTGTATGATAGTTGTTGATCTCATCGATTTGGGCTGGATTATTGCCCCAAATCGTTACTTGATGTCCATTTTCAGAAAGGACCTTTGCCAGAGCAGTTCCCCATGAACCGGGGCCTAAAACGGCTATTTTTTGTTTCACTATGGAAACCTCCTCATAAAATTACTACAATTGATGCCACTCATTATTTTAGCATATTTCAACCAAAATAACTCTTAGATTAGAAATTGATTGTTTCCATAACCACGATTATAGTCTTTCAATGCTTGTTTTTTACGCCGCCAGATCAGCACAGCGATTGCCCCAATAAATAACAATGCAGACAAAGCTTGCGACACGCGGATGTCACCAAACAAGTACAAGCTATCTGTTCGCATTCCTTCGATAAAGAAACGACCAAAACCGTACCAAATCAAGTAGCCTAAGAAGACTTCTCCTTCTTTCAACAACCCTGTTTTTTTACGTAAAATGATCAATACGATAAACCCTAATGTATTCCAGACAGATTCATATAAAAAAGTTGGTTGGCGATAGGCTTCATCGATATACATATTGTCAATGATAAACTTTGGCAAATGCAATCTTTCTAAGAAGGCGCGGCTGACTTCCTCACCATGGGCTTCATGGTTCATGAAGTTTCCCCAACGACCAATTCCTTGCGCCAACAATACGCTAGGTGCGGCAATATCCAAAAAAGTCCATGTCGAGATGAAATTGCGTCGGCAGAAAAAGTATAACCAGATTCCTCCCGCAATCAATGCACCGTAGATAGCGATCCCCCCGGAACGAATATTGAATATCTGCCCTGGATCATTCAAATAATAGGGAAGATCAAACATAATATAATACAAACGCGCACCAATGATCGACATCGGCAGCCCGATCAACATGAAATCTGTCACATCATCTGGTTTTAATCCTACTCGTACAGCCTCACGGGTGCTCAGCCACATCGCAATAATGACCCCAGAAACGATGATGATGGCATACCAATAGATTGGCAAACCAAATAATTCAAAAGCCACACGATTTACTAAAGCTAACATCTACTTAACCCCTTTTAATTCCCAGAATTTTCTTCGATCAATTGTGTCAACCGATTCTCAAATGTTTTGGTTGCATCATAGCCCATTGTTTTAGCCCGGAAATTCATCGCCGCCACTTCAATGATGATGGCTACATTTCGCCCAGTCTTCACAGGGATCTTGATCTGCGGTACATCTACGCCGCCAATCTCTACGGTTGTATCATCGGTACCTAAACGATCATACTTTTTGTCTTTGGCCCATGCTTCTAAATATACCGCAACTTGCACTTGCATGTAGCCTCGCACAGCACTAGCACCAAAAAGATTCATCACATCAATGATCCCGATCCCTCTGATCTCGATCAAATGCTGCAGGATCTTCGGTGGTTCACCAACTAATGTTAATTCATCCTGTTTATATACGTCCACTCGGTCATCAGCAATCAAACGATGTCCACGCTTGATCAGTTCTAAGGCCGTTTCACTTTTACCAATACCGCTATCGCCTTGGATCAGCACGCCTAAGCCATATACATCTACTAAAACACCATGGACACTCGTTCTAGAGGCCAATCGCCCGTCTAAGAAACTAGAGAGTTCCCCTTGCAAGCGTGAAGTGGAGATGGGTGAACGCAGTAAGGCAATATTATTTTCCCGGCAAGCTTGGATCATTTCTGCTTGCACTTCCAAGCCTCTGGAAACAATAAATCCTGGTGTATCCTCTGCACACATTTTCCGCATGACCATCAGACGTTCTTCTGGCATCATCCGTTCAGCAAAGGTGATTTCTTTACTGCCAAATAACTGCAAACGATCGTGTGAATAATAATTAAAATAACCCGTCAATTCTAAACCAGGACGTGAGATATCACCGGTAAAAATCTCTCGCTCTAAACTGATTTCATTGCCTTCGATGATTTCTAATTTTAACGCCTCAGCCAATGCACTGACTTTGACTGTTTCTGCCATTTGATTCCCTCTTTTCCAAACTGTTGTCTTTGTTCGCGTATGTAGATCACGCTATTCTTGTTCTATTTTATCATTGTATCAGAAAAGATACTACCTTCGCCTTCAACTGACCCTCATTCTTTTTTTGATTTATGGTATGATTGTTGCAAGGAGGGGAAATAAATGAAATTTGCAGACTATAGCTATCAAAGACCAGATTTTCAGACTTATCAAGATACTTACACCCAAGCACTTCAAGACTTAAAGGAAGCGTCCTCTTTATCTTCAGCAAAAGAGGCCGTTGATACACTCAATCAATTAAGAGGGACCATCGATACGGCAGCGAATTTGGCATCGATTCGTTATTCGATCGATACCAATGATCACTTCTACGAAGCAGAAGATGACTTCTGGAATGACTATCAACCCCGATTCGAAGCACTAGATTTTCAATTTTATCAAGCGTTGTTGTCTTCACCTTTATTGAATGAATTAAAAGAACTATATCCAGAAACCTTGTTTCTTTTCGCAGAGAGTCGCGTCAAATTATTCGATGAATCATTGATCAGCCTTTTCCAAAAAGAAAACCAACTCGCCTCAGATTACGGAAAACTCATCGCTTCTGCTCAGATCGACTTCCAAGGCCAGACATATACACTGGCACAACTGCGCCCATTCACAGAAAACAAAGACCGTCAGATTCGTCTTGCTGCTTTCGAAAAGCAAACGGCCTTTTTTGCTGATCATGAAAGCCAATTCGATCAAATATACGACGACATGGTCAAAGTCAGAACTGAGATTGCCCAAAAATTAGGATTCAAAAATTACGTTGAATTTGCGGATACCCAAATGAATCGCTGGGATTATGACCGCAAGATGATTGAAACCTATCGACAAGAAATTCTAGAAAAAGTGGTCCCAATCACGCAAAAGCTTTATCAAAGACAAGCAGAACGTAATCAACTTGAACATGCAACGTATGTCGATTTACCATTGGTGTATCCAACAGGAAATGCTACACCAAAAGGTACCCCTGAAGAATTGGTCGAAAAGGCCCAGATCATGTATCAAGAATTGTCACCAGAAACTGGTGAATTCTTTGATTTTATGGTGACACATGATTTATTGGACCTGCTTAGCAAAACAGGGAAGCAATCTGGCGGCTACTGCACCTTCATCCAAGAGTATCAATCTCCTTTTATCTTCGCCAATTTCAATGGCACTTCAGGAGATGTCGATGTCTTGACGCATGAAGCCGGTCATGCCTTCCAAGCCTTTTCTTCCCGTTGGATCAAGGAGCCGGAAATATTATTTCCGAACTTTGAATCTTGCGAGATTCATTCTATGTCGATGGAGTTTATTGCCTGGCCATGGATGGAAAGCTTTTTTGAAGAAGAAACCGACAAATATAAGTTTGCCCACTTAGCGAGCAGTTTGCAATTCTTGCCTTACGGTGTCTTGGTGGATCATTTCCAACAAGAAGTCTATACACACCCTGAGTGGACAGCGGCGCAGCGAAAACAGTGTTGGCGTACTTTAGAAAAACAATACTGCCCTGAGCGGGACTACACGGAAATGCCTGATTTAGAACGCGGTCTATACTGGTTCCGCCAAGGGCATATTTTCCAATCACCATTCTATTATATCGACTACACACTGGCACAAGTCTGTGCTTTTCAATTCTGGTATCGATTTATTGTTGCCAAAGACGAAACGGCTTGGCAAGATTATCTTGCTATCTGTCAAGTGGGCGGTACGAAAACATTTCTTGAAATCTTATCGTTGGCACATTTACGTTCACCTTTTGAAAAAGGTGCTTTGGATGATACATTATCCGCAGTTGACCAATTTTTGGCCAATATTCCTGAATCACAATTAGCATAAAGAAAAAGACGTTGTTGGCTTTCACATCGATACGCTCGATGTGAGAAGTCAACACGTCTTTTAATTTGAGTATTTTTCAATATGATGTTCAGTGACGATCATATTAATGACTGACATAATCAAAGCAACCAAGATTGCTGCGCCAAATGAAGAGAAACCAAAACTTGCAGCGCCGACAAAATAAGAAGTCAGATTCAACATCAGTGCATTGATCACAAAGCTGAACAAACCAAATGTCAGGAGTGTCAATGGAAATGAGATCACTGTCAATATCGGCTTGATTAGTCCATTGAGGATCGATAGCACAAAACTAGCGATCACTGCAGTCAGAATACTTTGCACATGAACCATATTGGGCAATAGCACTGCCAATGCCACAAATGTCAAAGTATTCATGATCAATCGTTGAAAATAAGACACTAGAAGTCACTCCAGTCCTCATCCTCTACCTTTTCCGCTTGCTTGCGGGGACGACTTTTTTCTTTGTCATTGTTCTTTTGGTAATATTGGTTGTCATGGCCATAGCCATTCGTGCTTTTACGTCCTGAAGGGATCAAGATTGCCAAAATGACATATAGCGTGATGCCAGGAAATGCAGCAGTCACTAAAGATAGAAAGACATAGATCACGCGAACGATGGTTGGATCGATGCCCAAGTATTCTGCTAGTCCACCTAAAGTACCTGTTATCACAACATTGTTGGTTGATTTTGTTAATTTTTTGTTCATTTATCTACACCTTCCTTCTTCGTTTCGATGATCGACTAGAGACCTGTTTTTATTTGTCCGTGTCTTTGATGAACACGTTACCAGTCGTTGTGGATAGATCGATTTGTGCGACTTTGTCAGCAACCCGACGAAATTGCAGCAATTGATTCAAGCGTTCTTTCTTTTCACGAACGATTTCTGCATCCATCAAACGGTTGTTGATACTGCCTAAGCTTGTCTTGGCAAGTCCTTCAAAACCGATACCATCTGGTAAAGCGACTTTGACATTGCCATTGACTGAACTGGCATTTAATTTTTGCAGTGTGTTGTCTTTGAACGTTACACGAATATTCCCGTTGACCAATGAGATGCCCGTATTTTGCGGTGTCGCCATTAACGTCACATCTCCGTTGACCGTTTCGATGATCGCATCTAAAATATCGCCTTCGCGCACTGTGATCGTGCCATTGACACCTTCGATCTCCAGCATTGATGCATTGACTTGACGAAAATCGATATTGCCATTTGTTGATTTCGTATATACATCTTTTGCATCTAAATCATTGAAGATCACATTGCCATTCAATAGTTTGACTGCGACATGATCATACGTACGTTTTGGCAAGTAGAAGTCTAGGTCTGCCCTGATCCGTTTGTTAGGGATTTGGAACGAAATACGTTCGTCATCCACATCGATTTGACTTCTTGCTTCAAAAGCATCAAAGGGTTCTGCAGCTTCCATTTTACCATATAGTTTGATTTTCGCATCCACTTTTACGCCTGGACCTTCCCATGTTGCAAAAGTGACGTTCCCATTGGCCAACTTGACATCGATCAAGGTTGCGTCTGTTTCTTCATACGTAAATGTATGTTCGAATTTTGTTGCTGCGACGCCTGGGACTTTCAAATTGATGTCTTTCCATTCCATGTTTTCATTGACAGATTCAGTGACCGTCCGCATGGTTTTTTTCAAAAATTTTCCAAAGTGACTACCTGCGTCAACCATTTTTTCACTCACTTGATTAATGGTATCGGTCGCTTGTTCTTTCCAGTCTTCTGGGATATCTAATTTTTGCGTGATTTTTTCTTTTGTTTGTGACCATTGGTCTTTGCGTATATTTTTCAGTTTTGCATCTAAGGCTGCTTTTTCTTCAGTCAATGCATCTAAGGATTCTTCCAGTCCTGCGATCGTTGCTTCAGCTTCTTGTCTTGATGCCAATTCATCTTCAGATAATTGATCCAACTCTTCTTTGGTATTCAGTTGCATCAATGTTTCTTGTGCTTCTTTCAACGCTTCTTTCAAGCCTGCGATCTCAACATTGATCTCATCTAATTCAGCGGATGCTTGATTGGCATCAGTGGCTAAACTGTCTAAGATTTTTTCTAAATTTTCTTTGTCTTGCGCTTCGTTTTGACGTAGTTTTTCTTCGCCATCAAAGTCCTCGGTATCTAACGTTGTTGGTTCAACTTCCTCAAAAATATCAGTTGTCTTATCAGCGGTCACTTCAGCTGCAGCTTTATTGATTTGCTTTTCATCTTTGTCTTTTGCCATACTTTCCAGTAAATCTAAGGCTTCTTCTGTAGAAAGCACACCTTTTTTTACTAGATCCAAAATACGTTCTCTTTCGTTCATGGAAATTGCCTCCTTCAGCAAATGTGTGATTGCATGTTTAGCTTACGAACCTATTATGCCTTTTTTGCGGATACATGTCATAGGTCTTAAGTACCAACTTTCGCTCAATCTGCGGTATGGGTCGGTTTAGAAGGGAAAAGATCTTCCTTGATCCCAAATGTCTGCTATCTTTACATTACAAAAAAAAGAAACACTGTCATCGACAATGTTCCTTCTGAACGCTTATATGCGTAATCAAATCATTTCTGTCCGATTGGTATTCAATTCACTGATTTTTCCTGTGGCTAAGTAAACGATCCATTCACAAATATTGGTCACATAATCACCGATTCGTTCTAAATATTGCGCCACTGAGAGATAGTCCGTTCCGCTCACCACGGTTTCCGGATTGGCTTTCATGCTCTCGATTGTTTGGTAATAAATATCACGATAGTATTCGTTGACCCGCTCGTCCATTTGGGCGATCATCCGGGCATCATCTTGGTCCGTTTTGACATAAGCAACCAAAACGTTGTCCACCATTTTTTTGACATAATCAGACATATCGGAAATTTCTTTCTCGATTTCTGCGATTCTAGTTTCCCCTTTGACACGAATCGTTGATTTGGCAATGGAAACTGCATGGTCACCCATTCGCTCTAAGTCGGAGCTGGCTTTCATGACTGTGATGATCATCCGCAGATCTGTTGTGACCGGCTGTTGCAAAGCAATCATCTCAAAACTTTTCTTTTCTAAACGGATCTCCATATTGTTGATTGCCTCATCATTTTCAATCACTTCATGGGCAATCTCTTTATCATGTTTGACATACGCCCGGACTGATTTATGGATCGCGTTGCTGACCAACATCCCCATTTCATAAAACTGATTATGCAGATTCAGTAATTCTTCTTCAAATTGTGTACGCAACATCCCTTTTCCTCCTATCCGAATCTTCCTGAGATATAATCTTCTGTTTCTTTTTTGCTTGGACTTAAGAAAACTTTTTTGGTGTCATTAAATTCAATCAAATTACCGTCTAAAAAGAAGGCTGTTTTGTCAGAGATTCTAGAAGCTTGCGACATGTTGTGGGTGACGATGATCATTGTATAACGATCTTTTAACGCCAATAAGGTGTTTTCGATTTTACCTGAAGAGATTGGATCTAATGCACTTGTCGGCTCATCCAACAAAATAATCTCAGGATCCACGGCAAGCACCCGGGCAATACATACCCGCTGTTGCTGCCCACCAGAGAGGGACAACGCACTTTGATGGAGTTTGTCTTTGACATCTTCCCACACTGACGCTGCTTTCAAGCTTTCTTCCACAGTTTTGTCCAATAGCTCTTTATCTTTGACACCTTTTAATTTTAACCCATAAATGACGTTTTCGTAAATCGAAAAAGGAAATGGATTTGGCTGCTGGAAGACCATGCCGATTTCTTTTCTTAAATCAACGATGTCTTGCTTTGGACTATAGATATCTTTGCCTTTATAGACGACACTTCCTGTGATGGTGACACCAGGAATCAAATCGTTCATCCGATTCAATGAGCGCAGGTAAGTCGACTTACCGCAACCAGACGGCCCAATCATCGCAGTGATCTCTCCTTTATTGATTGAAAGATCGATCCCTTTCAAGGCCTCTTTTTTTCCATAATATAAATGCAGATCTTTTGATGTAATGATTTCTTCTGCCATTGCTTTGCCTCCGTTTACTGATCGGATCTGATTAGCCAAAGTGACCTGATACATAATCTTCTGTTGCTTTGATTTTAGGACGAGTAAAGACTTTTCTCGTTTCATCGTATTCGATGGCATTCCCTAAGTAAAAGAATGCTGTATAATCACTGATCCGTGCTGCTTGCTGCATGTTATGGGTCACGATGATGATCGAATAATCGTTCTTCAAATTGACCAGCGTTTCTTCCACAGTACCTGTAGAAATCGGATCTAATGCACTGGCAGGTTCATCCAGCAATAAGATATCTGGTTTCATCGCAATTGCGCGGGCGATACATAAGCGTTGTTGTTGTCCCCCAGATAGTGCCAACGCACTTTTATCTAAACTGTCTTTGACTTGATCCCACAATGCTGCTTGTTTCAAGCTTGTTTCCACTGCTTCATCTAATTTCTTTTTGTTGTGCTCTCCATGCCGTTTCAAAGCAAAGGTGATATTGTCGTAGATCGATTTACTGAAAGGATTCGGACGTTGGAAGACCATACCGATCCGCTTGCGCATTTCGTAGACATCCACTTCTTTGGTATTGACATCGACTTCTTTATACATGATCTTGCCAGTAACTTTCGTGTTGGCAATGCCATCATTCATTCGGTTCAAGGAACGCAGATAGGTAGATTTACCACACCCTGAAGGCCCAATCAATGCAGTGATTTTGTTTTTTTCAAATTGCAGATCGATCCCTTTGATGGCTTCATTGGTGCCATACCAAACATGTAGATCTTCAGTATACAATGCGATATCTTCAGGTCGATCAAATGTGATGATATTGCGCTCATCCCAATTATAATCATTCATACTGTTATGCTCCTTATGCCGACGTCATTTTGCGATACAATCGTTTGCCAATTGCACGAGCGCCAAAGTTGAATAGTAATACTGCGATAATCAACACAGCTGAAGCCCCTGCTGAGACTTGAACGCCATCTGGCATCGTACCTTCTGTATTGATTTTCCAAATGTGAACAGCCAATGTTTCTGCTTGTCGAAAAATACTGATTGGACTGGATACGCTCAAAGGGTTCCAGTTGGTGAAATCTAATGCTGGCGCGCTTTGACCAGCGGTATAAATCAAGGCAGCTGCTTCCCCAAAGATCCGTCCGGAACTCAATATCACACCTGTTAAAATTCCTGGTGTCGCTTCGGGCACAACGATACGGGTCACTGTTTCCCAGCGCGAAAGTCCCAAGGACAATCCTGCTTCACGTTGTGTATAGTGGATGGCTTGTAAGGATTCTTCTACATTTCTCGTCAGAAGAGGCAAATTGAAGAACGTAAGTGCCAACGCACCAGAAATGATCGAAAAGCCATAGCCAAATTGGATGACAAAAATCAAGAAACCAAACAAACCGACAACGACTGAAGGCAACGAACTTAGAATCTCAATGGAGGTCCGGATAACATCCGTCACCCAATTCTTCTTTGCATATTCTGATAAGTAGATACCCGCGCCCATAGAAATAGGAAAACTGATCACCATTGTCACAAACAATAAATAAATGGAGTTAAAAAGCTGAATCCCAATACCACCGCCTTCTTGATAGCCTTTAGAAGGAGAAGTCAGAAACTCCCAGCTGATATGCGGCAACCCTCTGACCAGGATATAAAGCAAAAGCGAAGCCAAAATCAATACAATGATTCCTGCAACTGCATACAAGACGCCTGTTGCAATTTTATCTGAACGTTTTGCATTCATTATTTCAAGGCTCCTTTCTTACCAATCAACCGAATCACAACGTTAAATAGCAAGGACATCAACAATAGAATCAATGCCAACGACCATAGCACGTTGTTTTGGACAGTGCCCATAATTGTATTCCCAATCCCCATTGTTAAGATCGAAGTCAATGTGGACGCCGGCGTAACCAAACTTGTTGGCAGCAAGGCAGCATTCCCGATGACCATTTGGATCGCCAAAGCTTCCCCGAAAGCCCGCGCCATGCCGAAGACGACAGCGGTCAAAATACCGGGTACAGCCGCACGAAGGACAACTTTGTATATCGTTTGCCAGCGTGTGGCACCCAACGCTAAGGATGCTTCACGATAGTGTCGTGGCACCGAACGTAAGGCATCCACAGTCATCGTAGTCACTGTTGGCAAAATCATGATGAATAGTACGAATGTCCCAGCCAAAATACCAAATCCGGTACCGCCAAATACAGAACGTACTGCAGGCACCACCACAGATAAACCTATAAACCCATAGACAACAGATGGAATACCGACTAACAGCTCGATCACCGGTTGTAAAACCTTCTCCCCATTTTTAGGTGAGATCTCTACCATAAAGACTGCAGCACCAATTGCAAATGGCGTCGCGACGATGGCTGAAAGGAATGTGACAACAAATGATCCGACGATCATTGGCAAAGCCCCAACGAGCGGCTGGCCATCTGCACCTACAGCACTTGGATTCCATTCTGTCCCAAATAAAAAGTCAAAGACATTGACTTTATCAACGAAGAAGGTTGCCAAACCACGGCTAGCTACAAAGTAAAAAATCGATATGACGACCAAAACAATCAATGCAATACATAAAAAGCTGATGATTTTGCCCCGTTGTTCCATTTTGGCACGTTTCGATTTTTTGGTTAACACTTCTTTTACATTTTCCACGAGGGATTCCTCCTCAAAAATCAAACTGAATTCACAACCATTAGTTTATCGCTTGAACATCAATTTCACATAAAACTTCTGTAAATTTTGTGTAAAGATTAGTTGACAATATTTCCTTCCCAATCTCGTTCCACTTGCATCGCCGAAATAGAGATGTAGCCTAAATCACCAACAATATTTTCTTGCACTTCATCAGACAGCATAAATGCCAAAAACTCTGCTGTTAATTCAGTTGGCTCGCCTTTTGTATACATATGCTCATAGGCCCATACTTTCCATTCATTGGTTGTAACATTTTCATCTGTTGGCGCTACCCCGTCGATCGATAAAACGTTGACTTCATCTGTCACATAAGAAAATGCGACATAACTAATGGCACCTGGTGTATCCGAGACAATGGAGCGAACCATCCCGCTTGAGTCTTGTTCTTGAGAAGCAATCGCCGTTTCTCCATCCATGATCCACTTTTCAAAGGTACTTCTTGTGCCGCTCCCAGAGGCGCGGTTCAGGATCACGATCGGTACATCATTGCCGCCTAGTTCTTGCCAATTGGTGATTTTTCCGAGAAAAATATTCTTTAGGTCTTCGGTTGAGATATCGGTAATACCGACCCCTTTATTGACGATTGGCGTGATCCCAACTACAGCTACACGATGATCGACCAATGCATCTGCATCGATACCATCTTTTTCTTCTGCAAATAGATCAGAATTGCCGATTTCGACAGCACTCGCTTGCACTTGACTCAATCCTGTCCCACTTCCGCCCCCTTGGACATTGATAAACTTGCCAGGATTTTCATTCTGGAATTCCTCTGCGACCGTTTCCACCAAAGGTTGTAAAGCCGAAGAACCGACGGCTGTGATGGATTCACCACGATCAGCCCAACTCGCACAACCTGATAACAGAATAACTAGTCCGATGACAGGACCTAATAATTTACTTTTTTTCATCATAACGCTCCTTGTTCTCTGTGAGAATAAATAATTATCAAACCAATTATTTCCATTTTACCATTTCTTCAATTTAATGAGAATTATTATTTGCTATTTTTTCGACACGATCGGTTTTCAGTTTTTTTAATCCAATTTTACTTCAGTATAAAAATAACGAAATAAATTAAAAATCTACATTTATTTCAAAAGGTAAATACGTGCATGATAGTTCTAATATATGCTATACTATCTTAGAAAACGATTGTAAAAGAACACTACATTTTTTTTTGCTTCCCCAATATCAAGCATTTTTATGTTATGTTCAATGTTTTCGTCCATTCACCGACATTTCCCCAAAATGTGTGTTGAGTGAAAACAGCAGAAGAAGCATTCATGCTTCCTCTGCTGTCTTTTTTTATTCTTCTAAAGACGATAACCACGCTGTCATCTTGTCAACGATGATTTGCTGCTGTTCTTCGTTGGTTAAACTTGTTTGTTCTTCGCCTCTTTGTTCTCCATAGGTACCAAACCCTGCATGGGTCCCTAAATCAATTTCTTGATAAAGCGTCGTTTCAGGCAAATACGTTTTTGCGGATTGCCAATTCTCATGGTTGACGATTTGATCCTGACTGCCAATCAATGACAGAACAGGCAGATCACTTTTAGCAAGGGAGCCTTTTTCATCAGGGTAGCTGGCGAAGAAAAACACACCGGCTAAAGTTTGTTCATATCCGTCCCCCTCATTGGCCGCGAATCGGCTAGCCATGACCCCGCCCAATGAATGTCCACCTATCACATAAGTGGTTTGCGCCACCTCATCTAAGACATTTGCGGCACGATTGCCGCCCAGCACTGCCAAATCAAAGGGCATCTTGACGATTGCCACAGCATAACCCTGTGCTGCTACACCAGAAGCCCAGACACTATAACTTTCAGCATCGACTAATGCGCCGGGATAAAAAATGACGAGCGGCTTTGCCTCATCTCCGGCAAAATAAAGAAAATCTCCTTTGTCTTCTGCTTTTTCTACAGCTTGTATTGCTTCGTCAACTGGTGGGTAATGAATATTTTGCCAACCAAACCATCCGCCGATACCTATAATGATGCACGCGGTTATCACGCCGATCAAGATTTTATTTCTTTTTTTCACAATTGTCCTCCTTATAAAAAAAGAACCTGGCTACATCAGTTTTTTTAGTTGAATCGAACCAACCGATGTGTCCACGTCCTACTATTTTTTGTTGATTATTGATGTGCTTGTGACAACAACTCTCTCGCATGTTCTACAGTCAAATCTGTGATTTCCGCCCCAGATAACATCCGAGCAATCTCAGTTACTCGTTCTTGCTGCGCCAGTTTACGAACATGGGTTTCTGTTCGTCCGTCTTGAATGGATTTTTCGATGAAGTATTGGTTATCAGCTACTGCAGCTACTTGAGGCAGATGGGTGATACATAAGACTTGCGAATGAGCCGCTATCTTGGCAATTTTCTCTGCGATTGCTTGAGCAACTCGACCACTGACGCCGGTATCCACTTCATCGAATACAATACTCGTAATGCCTTGTTTGCGAGAAAAGATCGATTTCAAGGCGAGCAGGATGCGGGAGAGTTCGCCGCCTGAGGCTACGCGAACCAAGGGCTTCAACCCTTCCCCTGGATTGGTTGTCAAATAAAACTCAACCACATCAAATCCATTGGCTGTTAGTTGTTTGCTGTTATTGGCAAATCGCACGTCAAACTGGGCATGTTCCATATAAAGTTCTTTTAATTCTTGAACGATTTCTTTTTCTAAGCGATGCGCGGCTTCTCTGCGTTTCACATGAAGTTCTTCTGCCAGTTGCCAAACTTCGTCTGCTTTTTGCGCCAATTCTGCCTCTAATTGCTCTAATTGACCTTCAGTATAAGCAGACTCACTGATTTCTTTGCTGATACTGTCATAATAAGCCAGAATGACAGGGATTGATTCACCATATTTGCGTTTTAATTGACGAATCGTTTCAAGGCGAGAGAGCACTTCTTCCAAACGTCCTTCATCTAGCTCAAGATTGTCGGCTTGCCGTGAAATATCAGCCGCTGCATCTTGCAGCAAGTAGTAGGCGCTTTGGATCGTTTCGCTGATTTTTTCATAAGCAGGATCTAAATGGGCGATCCCTTGGACTTCTGTCAGTGCCAGGCTCACTCCATCCACGCTATTGGCTTCTTCGGCGGACAAGGCAGCATAACTCTGACTTAATGCATCAACGATTTTTTGATAGTTGATCAATTTTTCCCGCTCATCCACCAGTTGCGCTTCCTCATCTTCTACCAACGCTGCTTGTGCGATTTCTTCTTGTTGAAATTGCAGCATATCCATCCGCTGCACATATAATTGTTCATTTTCCTGGATGGTACGCACTTGATTTTCTAATGCGCGATAAGATTGATAGGCCCCTCGATACACTGCCAATTCAGTTTTGAACTGCTCATCGCCAAAACCATCTAATAAAGACAAATGTTTTTCAGGCTGCAGCAATTCTTGGTGTTCATTTTGTCCTTGAATATCGACCAAAAAAAGCCCAATCTGTCTAAGTACGGATAAGGTGACCGTCCGTCCATTGACACGACAAAGATTCTTGCCAGACTGTGTAAAATCCCGCTGCACGATCAACACTTCTTCTTCATCGATACCGAGTTCTTCTGCCAACAAATGAAATTCAGGTTGCATTGGCCATTCAAAAATACCTTCTAAGCGACATTTATCTGCACCTTGACGCAAATAATCACTCGACCCGCGGCCGCCTGCCAATAAGCCCATGGCATCGATAATGATCGATTTCCCGGCACCTGTTTCCCCGGTAAGTGCTGTCATCCCTTCATGAAACGAAAGGTGCAGATTTGAAATGATCGCAAAATTTTGGATTGAAAGTTCTAATAACATTTCTGCCACTCCCCTGTGCTTCAGATATATCTTTGAAAATCTTTGAACAAACGATCCGTATCTTCTTCGGTTCTGGTGATCATCAGGACATTGTCATCATCATTTAGTGTAGCAAACAATTCTTTGACATATTGTTTCTCGATCAAATTAGCCAGCGCCGAAGCATTACCTGGCAATGTTTTGAGGATAACAAATTTATCCATTCGATCGATCGAAACAAAAGCAGTTTTTAATATTTTGTCTAATTTGCCATATACATCTTCCGTGGTTTCTTGGGGAATGCTGTATCGATAGCCGCCACTTTGCGCAGGTACTTTCACGAGTTTTAATTCTTTGATATCCCGTGATATGGTTGCTTGTGTCACTGAAACGCCGCGTTCTTGCAATAATCCAACAAAGTCTTCCTGTTTTTGAACATCTTGTTCGTTAAGCAGTCTGGTAATCAGGCGATGCCGTTCTCTTTTTCTCATCTTTTGTTCCTCCTGAATGAATTCCTATTAATTTTATCCTATTTTGGCTCAGAAAGAAAGAGAGCTGACACCTTAAATGTCCACTCTCTTGGATTGATTATTTCGAATGATGGAATGTTTCGTGGGCTTGTGCGACAACGCCCGGTATATCGATCCCATCAGTCTTGCCCATCGTATCCGATTTACGCAAATGCACGATAAATTCAATGTTGCCTTCACCGCCAGTGATTGGCGAAAAGCTTAGATCTAGCACATCAAATTTCGTTTCGGCAGCAAATGAGATAATTTCCTCTACTACGCGCTGATGCGTTGCGGGATCGCGTACGATCCCATTCTTACCAACTGATTCTTTACCTGCTTCAAACTGCGGTTTGATCAATGCCATCACATCACCGCCAGCCACCAAAATCTCATGAAGCGGCGGCAAGATAAGTTTTAAGGAAATAAATGAAACATCGATCGTCGCCACTTCTGGCAATCCTTCAAGGAAATCCGTCGCTTTTGCATAGCGGAAGTTGACCCGTTCCATCACGATCACCCGCTCATCTTGCCGCAGCTTCCATGCCAGCTGATTGTACCCGACATCTAGTGCATAACTCTTGGCTGCGCCATTTTGCAAGGCAGCATCTGTAAACCCACCGGTAGATGCACCGATATCTAAAAGGATTTTGTCTTGCACATTCAAGTCAAAAATCTTGAGGGCTTTTTCTAATTTGAGGCCCCCTCTGGATACATAAGGGAGTTTTTTCCCTTTGATCTGCAATAAGGTATCGGAGGCGATCTTTTCTCCTGGCTTATCTAAGCGCTCATTGTTGCTTTCTTTATAAACCAAACCAGCCATCACACCACGTTTTGCTTGCTCTCTTGTTTCAAACAGACCTTGTTGGACTGCTAATACATCTACTCGTTCTTTTTTCATTGGTTTTCTTCAACCTCAAATCGTTCAATAAAAGCGGAAAGTACCGTCGGATCAAATTGCCCATATGCGCTTAGATGCGCCAAAATTTGTTGAGCCAGTGCCAATTCTTTTGTTAACGCAGCTTTGGCTCCTTCCAGACCCAACAATGCTGGATAGGTGCTTTTCGCTAATGCGTCATCGCGATGGACAACTTTCCCAAGCGCCTCTGTCGTACTGATGACATCTAAAAGATCATCACGTATCTGGAAAGCCAAGCCGATATGCTGTGCGAACTGGTCCAATTCCTGAAGTATGGTTTCTGATTGATTGGCTAAAACGCCTCCCGCCACCACGGCAAAACGAATCAGTTCTCCCGTCTTCCGGGCATGGACTGCCATCAATTCATCTAATGTCAGTGTTTGGTTTTCGCCTTGGATGTCCGCTGCTTGTCCCGCAACCATGCCTTTGGTACCGGCCGATTGACTCAACTGTTGCAACAAAAGGACTTTTTTGTCGGCTTCGATATCTGCCATCGACAATAGTTGAAATGCCGCGGTCAATAAACCGTCACCTGCCAAAATCGCCAATGCTTCGCCGTATACGACATGATTGGTCGGTTTGCCTCTGCGGAGATCATCATCGTCCATAGCGGGAAGATCATCGTGGATCAGGGAATACGTATGGATCATTTCCAAGGCTGCCGCACATTGATACACTGGTAAATCAATTGGCTTGTCAAAGGCGGCTACTGTCGCAACCAGCAGCAAAGGCCTGATTCGCTTGCCGCCAGCATGGATTGAGTATAGCATACTCTCAGCAAGGCGAGGATCACTGGTCTGTTCGGTGACGAAGCGCACCATGACCTCCTCGATATGTGGGGCTTGTTCATTGGTGAATCTTGTTAACTTGCTCATTGACCCGCCTCATCAAAAACGACTTCCTCATTTGCATCAGTCATCATTTTTGTTAATGCCTTCTCTGCATTGCTCAAGGTATCTTTACATTGCTTGCTCAAGACCATCCCTTGTTGAAAAGCGGTCAACGCTTCTTCCAGAGGGACATCCCCTTGTTCCAAACGAGTAACGATTTGTTCTAATTCTTGTAATGATTCTTCAAATGTTGGATTTGCCATTTTCTTCTCCTTCAATCGTAATTACTTCAACTTCTGCTCGACCGTCTTGATAATGGATCTGTAATCGATCGCCCGTTGTCAGGTCCGCAGCCGATCGTACCACTTGCGCTTGTTTGGTCGTATAGGTATAACCTCGGCCCATGATTTTTAGTGGGCTCAATAAATCCAGGGATTGGATGGCTTGCAACAACCGATTTTCTTTCGCCGCATAGGTATCCTGCATACTTTTACTCAAACGTTGTGAGAGATAGGCAACTTCTTGTTGTGCAGACTTGATGCGGTTTTGCAGTTGTTGCTGCTCTAAACGGTGAATGATTTGTCTTGCTTGTTTGTCTTTGTCGAAAAGCATCGATTGCAGCCCTTGATTCATGCGTTGCTGCAATTGATCCAGCTTGATCGATTGGGCTTCATATAGGCGTTCCGGCTGTCGAAAGACGTAAGAACCGATGGCTCGTTGATACCGTTCTTGTTTGCGCTGGATCTGATGCATAAAAGCTTGCGATAAGCGTGCTTGTTTTTCTTCGATCCGCAAGATTTCTTCTGCCAATACCGGCACCGCCAATTCAGCTGCTGCTGTCGGTGTTGCTGCCCGAACATCTGCCACCAAGTCGGCGATCGTCGTGTCTGTTTCATGACCAACTGATGAGATGATCGGTGTTTTTGCGGCAAAGATAGCCCGCGCTACCCGCTCTTCATTGAAAGGCCATAAGTCTTCGATCGACCCGCCGCCGCGCCCGATGATCATCGTATCAAATTGTCCATCTGCTTCCACGCGGGCAATATTTTTAACCACATCATCCGCGGCTTTGCTGCCTTGTACAACAGTTGGAAACAAAACGATTTCTGCGATTGGATAACGCCTTTGAGTCGTTGTGATAATGTCGCGGATCACTGCACCGCTGGGACTTGTTAAGACAGCGATTCGCTTAGGATAGCGCGGTAATTGCTGCTTCGGCGCAGTGAACAACCCTTCGATTGACAGTTTTTGCTTTAATTGTTCATAGGCTTGATACAAAGCGCCTATACCGTCGGGTTCCATGTGTTCGATCATCATCTGGTAGTTGCCGCTGGACTCATATAAGGTGATGCGGCCGACAGCCATGACTTTCATGCCTTCTTCAGGTTGGAACTTTAATTTATCAAAGGCACCTTTGAACATGACCACCGATATTTTGGCTCCGTCATCTTTTAAACTGAAATATTGATGATTGGGTCGCCGACGAAAATTAGAGATCTCCCCCGTCAAATAGACCCGCTCTAAATAGGGATCTGCATCAAATTTGCGTTTTAAATACTTGGTCAAGGCCGTGACTGTGAGATATTCTTGTGCCATTTAAATTTTTCATTGCTCCTTTGCTGCTTCAATGGTTTGTGCCATCAGCATCGTGATCGTCATAGGTCCTACACCCCGAGGAACAGGCGTGATATAACTGGCGATTGGCTCTACTTCGTCAAATTTTACATCACCGATCAGTTTGCCTTGGTCATCACGATTCATGCCGACATCAATCACGACCGCACCCTCTTTGACAAATTCTTTCGTGACAAAATGACCGCGCCCGATAGCGACAACCAAAATATCGGCTTGTTTTGCCAATGCTGGCAAATCCTTTGTGCGAGAATGGGCGATCGTGACTGTGGCATTCTCAGCCAACAGCAGATGCGCCATCGGTTTACCGACGATATTACTGCGGCCGATCACTAAGGCATTTTTGCCTTCAAGTTCAATGCCATAAGCGGCGAACATCTTCATGATACCATAAGGCGTACACGGAATTCGATCAGGTACACCAGCAAATAGTTTCCCGAGGTTCATCGGATGGAATCCATCGACATCTTTTTCTGGTTTGATTGCTAAAAGGACTTTTTCTTCATTGATATGTTTAGGTAAAGGCAGTTGGACTAATATTCCGTGAAAAGCCTCATCAAGATTATATTTTTCTATTTCACGCAATAATTCTTCTTCACTGATTGTTTCAGAATAACGGGCTACCTGAGAGTGGATGCCAATTTTTGTTGCAGCCAGTTCTTTGTTTTTGACATAGGTCTGACTGGCTTTGTCTTCGCCTACGAGCAGTGCGACTAACCCTGGTGTAATGCCTTGTTCTTTCAACCCAGCTGTTTCTGTTTTCAATTCACTTTGCATCTTGTCTGCTAATTCTTTTCCATTGATCAATGTAGCCATTCTGACAATTCCTCCAACCTGATAAACCATCATTTTATTTGAATTCATCAAAAGACTGCAGCCTGATGGACTGAAGACTTTATGCTATCTATCATAGCATTTTCTGAAAAGAAAAACATCGTTAAATGTTTGATAATTGAATAAAGAACCTCTCAAATCGACAGGCTCTCTAGACAAGACATTTATTTTACAAAAAGCGCATTTATTCTAAATCATTCGTGACGTTTCTCAACGACATCGGTGCTGCAAAAGTATGGTAATTCAACCCGCTGATTGTCAACTTTTGAAGGACTGAGTTTTGATTTTGACTAAGTACGATCATTCCAGCCGTATTTTCCATCAATTCTTTTTCAGCTGCAATCATTGATTGCCAGCGTTTTTCTGGTTCTAAAGCATAAGTGAATCGAGCTTCATCGAGTAAGCGATCGTATTCAGGGTTTGAATAATGCCGATTGTTGCCACTATACATCATTTTCAACGTCGAATAGGGATCCTGATAATCTGGCGTCCAATAAATCAAAAACAGATCATAATCACTTTCACTAGCTGTATTTAATGCAACTTCTGCTGGCATTGAACGCATCGTGACCGTCAAACCATCAAAAAGATCCTCCAATGCCCATTGTAAACTTTCACCCATTTTTTTATATCCACTGTCGTCTGTTGTCAGCAAATCGAGGGTAATTGACTCTCCTAGCTCTTCTTGTGCCCGTTGCCAAAAAGATAATGCCTGCTCAGGATCATATTGCATCAGAGATCCTGCTTCCGAGCGAAAATCTTCCCCAGTTTTAGGATTACGCACAAATCCTTCTGTGATGGCACCATCTAATGGCTTAGAACCATCGGCCATAATATTAGTGATCAAATTATCTTTATCAATACCTAATGCCAATGCTTTTCGGAGGTTCTCATTTGCGAGGGGCGTTGCTCGCCCTCCTCTTTGTTGATTTAGACGAATATAATCCATTGTTGCTGCGGGATAGCTTTGGAACGTCTCACTGTTTTGCATCTGCTTAGCGATCTCACCTGTTACTATTGCCACATCCAATTGATCATCCTCAAAAAGATTCAACGCAGTCGATGTTTCTTTAATAACCTGAAAATGGATCTCTTCGGTTGGAATTGTTGAATGGTTCCAATAAGCAGGATTCTTTTTCAAACGCCAGTCCATTTGCGATTGCTGCCAATCTTCTACAATGAAAGGACCATTGAATACAATACTTTCACTGTTGGTACCATAGTCAGATCCGAAAGTTTCAACCACTTCACTGTTTTGAGGAAAGAAAATTGGGAATACCATTAAAGACGTAAAATACTGTGCTGGATTGGTCAACTTGACTTCCAAGAGGTTAGTATCGATGGCGCGAACACCCAATGTCTCTGGATCCATTTCACCAGTTGCGATCTCCGAAGCATTTTCAATTAAGTCGTGCATCAAAAAATTGTACAAAAATCCATTTTCGGGATCAATCATTCTTTTCCAAGCATATTCAAAATCAGCTGCTGTTACCGCATCACCGTTGCTCCATTTGGCGTTTTCTCTGAGGGTGAATGTGTAGGTTTTACCATCAGCAGAAATATCAGGTAAATCACTGGCGACGCCTGGCTGGACCTCATCATTTTCATCTAGAAAATACAAACCTTCAAAGGATGCATTCTGAATGATCGCATCAGGAAAATCTAACATTGCCGCTGGGTCCAACGAAGTCAATTCGCTTAAAGACATCATACGAATGATGTGCTCCCCATTTACATCGTTCGAATTTTCTGTATTTTCTCCCCCACATGCAGAAAGTACGGTAACAATACATATAATCAGCAAAGCAACATATCCATTTTTACTTTTCATGGTGATCACCTTCCTTCACTTCATTTGTGTAGGTCGAATCAACGAGTATCCAGATGAGTTCTGCGATCTCTTGGCTATCATTATAATTTTTGTGCCCTTCCCCAGCCGCTATCAACTGGAAATCTCCTTCTTTACCAACAATATCTTGCCCATCTTCTAGCACTGTATGCGCCTGACCTTTGATGACATAAGAATATTCATCTTGATCGTGTCTGGAGAAGCCGTGTTCCGGAATATGTTCTCCTGGCAATAAAGTAATATAACCCATTGTTACAGTTGTGTTCGGTTGATTCTTTGCTGTAAAAATTGTTTGCAACCCAGTTTGTTCACTTTTCCCTTTGATAATCATTTATCCACTTCCTTTTTTTGTTCTTATCCAATTAAAACTTTAAGAACACAAAAAGTCAACTTTTTGTTCAATTTTGATAAAATAATACACAATATAAGATAAATAATAGCGACAATTACATTTATTAATTAAATTGTATTTATAAAAAAACACCTTGATATCTCTATCAAGGTGTTTCAGCATTATTCTTTCGTTTTATCTTCAGCAGACAATTCTTGATTGACTGTCGACAAAATACCGTTGACAAATTTCCGTGATTGATCGTCACTGAAGGTTTTGGCAAGTTCGATGGCTTCATTAAGAGCCACTCGATTAGGCACGTTGTCCACATAGGTCATTTCATACAATGCAATACGTAAGATCGTCACATCCATTTTGGATAGACGTTGGATCTTCCAGCCGGATTTCAAATGACTTTGGATCACTTGATCCAATTCTTCCTTATAATGACACACACCAACCACCAATTGATCCAAATAGGCAGGAACAAAATGTTCTTGTTCTTCATCGATCAATTCATGATGTTCTAACTCAATGGCGTGTCTGATTGCATCTTGTTTGGTTAAATCTTTGTTGAAGTCTAGTGGGAATAATGCTTGTAACGCCATTTTCCGAATGTCATGTCTTGATAATTCTTTACTCATTTTCTTCCTCATCGTTTCCGAATAATTCTTCGATATCTGGTAAATCCACTTTTTCTGGTACGACAGCGACAACATGGACATTGACCTCAGTTAACTGTACATCTGTCATAAATAAGACTTGCTGTTTCACGCGCTCTTGAATCTCCATCGCCACTTTAGGAACAGAAACACCATAAGTCATGTAGCTGTAAAGATCGACTTTGATCCCTGTTTCATCGATTGTCAGGTAAACACCTTTACCATGGGCTGCACGGCCCAAAAGCTCAGTCACGCTGTTGGCGAATGTACCACGCATACCATAGACACCGTCTACTTTAGAAGCTGCGATACCAATAATGATCTCGATGACTTCAGGCGCGATCACGATTTCACCCAATTCAGGACTAGCGTCTAAGACTAGATTTTTATCTTCGTTCATCTGTTTTGCCTCCATTTTTGAACATCTGCTGAAATGAGCAACGCAACTTCACACTTCATTTGTTGACGAAACATGCGTGATTGCCATTTGCGCTTTGCAGAGAGGTTTATTCTCGTTTTTAGTTTATCATTTTCTCAGCGGATAATCTATAATAACCCACTTTTCTCAATGAATTTCCTGTTCACAAGCGAGTCAGATTATAAGATGATCAATTCTTTGGGCGCGTGGGTCAATACTTTGTTGCCTGTTTCAGTGATCAGTAAATCATCTTCGATTCGGACACCGCCAATGCCTGGCAAGTAAATACCCGGTTCGTCCGTGATCACATTACCGACGACAAACGGTTTATCTGCTCTGAATGACACATTTGGCCCTTCGTGGATCTCTAAACCAATGCCATGACCAGTTGAATGACCAAAGGCTTCCCCGTAGCCATAAGAAGCGATATGGTCCCGGGCAACAGCATCTAATTCGATACCTGTCATCCCAGGTTTCGCTGCAGCCAACACTTTTTCTTGTGCTTCTAATACGATTTTATAGATATCCTTTAATTGATCGCCAGGATCGCCTACGGCAAAAGTTCTCGTCATGTCTGATACATACCCTTGATAGTAACAGCCAAAATCAAGGGTAATCAAATCACCTTGTTCAATGACTTTTTCACTAGCTACGCCATGAGGCATTGCTGAGCGTAATCCGCTGGCAACGATCGTATCAAAGGATACACTTGTCGCGCCTAATGAACGCATGAAGAAATCTAATTGATTGGCTACTTCGATCTCTGTCATTCCAGGGCGAACCATTTTAAGAATATGTTCAAATCCTTGATCAGCAATATGGCAAGCCTGTTGAATCAACGCAATCTCTGATTCATCTTTGACTTCCCGTAAATTTTCGATCATGCCTGAAATTGGGGCCAATGAAGATTCTTCAACCAAATCTTCCAACACTGAATAATCAGAGAAACTGACGTAACTTTCTTCAAAGGCCAGAACATTGACTTCTTCATTTTTACAGATAGTTGCTACTTCATCGAAGATTGGCCCACTATTTTTCACGATCTCAAAGCCCACAGCTTGTGTCGCTGCTTGTTCTGTATAACGGAAGTCCGTCACAAAAAATGCTTTGTTCAAGGTAATGACTGCCAGACCAGTGGTCCCAGTAAAATTCGTCAAGTACCGCAGATTATATGGACTTGTGATCAAAAAGCCATCGATAGACTCTTTGCGCATTGCTTCTCTTAACTTCTCAACTCTTAACATATATTTTCCAACCTTTCTTTTACACTTCTTGTTTATTATAGCAAACTTCAAGAAAAAGCGGAAAGAATGGAAACATTTTCTGAAAAAAGAACCTGTCCGACTTCACTCATCGAAATAAATTAAATAAAGTCGTTTCCGTTACATTGACCGCCAACACATTCTCTCCGGTTTCCAATAAAGCGATCAGTTGATCCACATTGATACGTATAGATACCCCATATGTATTGACTCCGTGTTCTGCTACGTATGAAAGTGTGTCAGCAATCTGTTCGGAAGATATGATTTCTCGATCATAGGCTGGTTCAAGTGCCAGAAAGTCAGTTTGCGTCTGTAGAAAATGCAGCATTGATGTAAAATGAGCTGCTTGCTGTTCGGTTTCTGAATAGTTCATTTCTTGTGCATTGGTGGCATTACCATGTGTGAGAAAGGGAAATTCCTCCAAATAAGATTGGTCAATCTGTCGTTCACTCGGCAAAACGCCGCTATAAACACTGGCAAAGCCTAATGGCTGATAATCTTGATTGCCAGTCGGTACTTCGCTGCGTACAGCGGTCCATAACACTTCTCCTTGACCCAAGTTATACGTTTGCCACTCTGCTAACTCATCTAATGTCAAATCCTCGTCAAAAATGACCGTCGCTATGATATCGGTACTTTTTGGCAGTTCTTTGACTTTCGCCAATAGCAGTTCTTTATGTAACTCACTTTCAGTAAATACATCAGATGATGAATTCCGGAAACGCTGCTCAAATAAATAATCAGTCATTTCTGGTATTGATAATTGCGTTTCTTTTAGCTGATTTCGATTGATTGTATAGGTTTTCGTATTTGTTTGATTCTGAGCTAAATTTCGATAAATTTCAGTCACCGCATATTTGCCATACCCTTCTGCATTGATCTCATAGCGGCTTAGACTTTGATTTTGTGTTGTCAGTTCATTATTGATTTGTCGATTGATAATATAACTATCAACATCCGACAGCTGATTACCGCTTTTGGGATTATAGAAAAAAGAATCGACAAGTCTGGGCGCGCCAAAAATAACCGACAAAACGATCAAGGTGATCACACAGACTAGCCCTAAATTGCGGTGCCGCTGTTGTTTTTTGACTTGCAGTTGGATTTCCTTGAAATCAAATGGTTGATTCATGTAATAGTTCCTCCTTTAGTAATCGCCGTCCGCGATATAGCCGATTCTTGGTTTGCGTATAGGTCCATTCTTTATAGCTAGCGATCTCATCAATGGACAATTCCATAAAATAAAAGAGCAGAATCACTTCTCGTGTATCTTCTGGCAAACGATCAATGGATCGAAACAATGACCTTCTTTCTTCTTCTTTGATCATAACGTCCAATTGTGTTCCCTCCGTTTCTGATGCCAGATGTGTGCGTGCTGATCGTTGCCATAACTGATGCCGTTTGTCCTTACGCTGACCATCAATAAATCTATTTTTGATCGTCTTGAATAAATAATATTTGATTTGATCTTCACGTAAAAAGGGAAGAGCATTAAGGATCGCTAAATAGGCCTGGCTGACTAAGTCTTCTGCTTGGAGAGTGTCTTTAGTGAAATAGAGGGCATACAAATAGCACTCTCTCCCATACAAGTTGTAGATCCCCTCGAATTGATCCAATTTCACCCTACACGCCCCTTCCCTTTTACATTTACTATACGTGCCAGGTGAAAAAAAGTCACAAAAAAAAAGCATTTCATCTTCAAAGATAAAATGCTCTTGCATCAAATTATTTTTTTCGTCCAAATAAAAATGAAACCACTGCGACGAAAATAACCGCGCCGATAATAGCAGGTACAATGGCCATGTCAGCCACTTGGGGACCCCAATTACCAAATAATGCTTGACCGATAGAAGCGCCTACCAATCCAGCTACGATGTCAAAAATACAGCCGCGTTTTTCACCAGCGATCGCACCACCGACTGAACCGATGACCGCACCGACGATCAATGTCCATAAAAAGTGCATCGGAACACCTCCTTCATTTATACACTCTTAGCGTACCATAGGAAGCGATGATTGAAAAAAATTATGCTTACGTGTTATTTTCTGCGTACAAATGCCCGTTTCAACACATCGAAAAAGCCGAGAGAATGCACCATATGATCTGGATCAACATACACGCGAATGGCACGCAGGACTTTTTTTGGTTCTTTGGAAGAAAAGGTGTAGGTACCGTTTTTCTTCGTTTTTATGGCATAGCGAGGAATCCACCGCCCTTTGAACATGACAGACGCAATCACATAGTCTACATCTTCCCAAGGGATCTGGATAAATTTTCGTTTGTCACGATCGTTATAAAATTCAAAGGCATTATCACCGATCATGATTTTGCCATATTCATTGATACCTAAAAACGAGGTCGCATTGATTGTCAAATCAACTTTTGTATTCAAAGATTGTACCATCTGTTGTCTGCTCCATTTCTTTGTTTGGCTATATTATACGTGTTTTTGCGTCATTTGGCGAATATGAAAAAAAGTGCTTGGGTCACCCCAAGCACTTCGTTTTGAAAAGATTATAGCAATCCGATCAAGTGTCCACCAATACCGACTAAGAACAAGCCAATGATGATGATGATTGGAGAAACTTTTTTCTTCAATAACCACATGCATAGAAGTGTCAATAGCAAGGCAGCCAACCCAGGAATCAATTGATCCAAGTTGTTTTGCAGTGTAGTCACTTTAACATCAGACAACGAGCGACCTTCGGCTACTTGTTCTAAGGCAGTTTTTATGCCTTCTGAACCAGAAGGTAGGTTTGCCCAATCAATGTAGGCACCTTCATCAAGAGGGACTCTTGAAACAACTGGTGCAAAGGATACAGACACCCAACGTTGTACAAGTGAACCTAAGACGAACATCCCTAAAATAGACGCGCCTTTTGTTACATCTTGCAACAATCCGCCTGAAAGGTCATCAGTGATTTTAGAACCGGCACGATAACCGAATTCTTGGGTATACCACATAAATGCCCAACGGATGATATTCCATGCTAAGAAGAAGATGATTGGGCCTAGGATGTTTCCGCCTAAAGCCAGAGAAGCACCTAATGCACCTAACATCGGACGAACTGTAAACCAGAATACTGGGTCACCGACACCGGCTAAAGGACCCATCATCCCAACTTTAACCCCTTGGATTGCTACGTCATCGACTGGCGCACCATTGGCACGTTCTTCTTCTAACGCTAATGTTACACCTAAGATAGGTGAGGCAATATATGGGTGGGTATTAAAGAATTCCAAGTGACGTTTTAATGCAGCGGCACGGTCTTCTTTAGTTTTGTATAATTTTTTGATTGCTGGAATCATTGAGAATGCCCAACCACCATTTTGCATACGTTCATAGTTCCATGAACCTTGAATGAAGGTAGAGCGCCATGCTACGGCTAAACGATCTTTTTTATTTAATTGAATTTTTTCTGCCATTTTTTTCTCCTCCTTCGATTCTAATAGTCATTCAAGATATCGCCTAGAGGGTCGCCAGTGTTTCCGCCGCCGCCTCCATTTGATGATCCGCCCATTTTGGTAAGGTTCAAGTAGATCAATGCGATAGCTACTGCCAATGCACCGATCGCGATCAATGTCAATTCAGAGATTGCCGCAATCACAAAACCAATAATGAAGAATGGCCATACTTCGCGAGTTGCCATCATGTTGATAACCATTGCATAACCTACGGCAACGACCATACCACCACCGATAGCCATACCATCTGTTAACCATGCAGGCATAGATTCTAGGAATGTTTGTACTGTTTGTGCAGGGATTGCTAACAATGCTGCAGCAGGAATCGCGATACGTACCCCTTGCATAGCAACTGCAGCGATATGCCACATTTCAATTTTACGGATATTGCCTTCTTCAGCTGCAGCATCCATAAAGTGAACGATTGGCACAGCCAAAGTACGAACGATCATTGTTAAGAACAAACCAGCTACTGCTAAAGGAATCGCAACAGCAATTGCTGTATCAACGCCGGCAGTACCTTGTCCGCCTAATACCAAAATAATTGCAGATGCCACAGATGCTAAAGCCGCATCCGGTGCAACAGCGGCACCAATGTTTGCCCAACCTAAAGCGATCATTTGTAATGATCCACCCAAGATGATACATGCTTCTAAGTTACCGGTCACTAAACCGATCAATGTACAAGCTACTAGTGGTTGGTGGAATTGGAATTCATCCAAGATTCCTTCCATACCAGCTAAAAAGGCAACGAGTACTACTAATACCATAGATATAATAGTCATGATAGACCTCCTATTTAGTTGAATACAATTCTATTTGTTTGCTAATTCATTTTTTGCTTTGCGTAAGATTTCATCCATGTTGTCTTTTGAGTCATTCGGTACTTTACGTACATCGAATTTAATGCCGCGATTTTTTAATTCTTCAAATGTAGCAACATCTTCAGTTCCCATTGACAATACTTTACTTACAACAACTTTACCGACAGAATGCGCCATCGAACCAACATTGACTTCTTGAATATCAACGCCGCCTTCAACTGCACGCAGAACATCTTCCGGATTTTCAAATAATAGCAAAGCTTTTGTATTCCCAAAACGAGGGTCTTTAGAAACTTCAATCATTTTATCTACCGGAATCACGTTTGCTTTCACGCCTGGAGGCGCTGCTTGTTCAATCAATTTCTTACGTAAATCATCTTTGGCAACTGCGTCAGATACAACGATGATTCGTGAAGGATTGACTGATTTTGTCCAAGCTGTCGCAACTTGACCGTGCAACAAGCGAGAATCGACACGTGCCAAAACAATTTTGACTTTGCCATCACCTAGAACAGTTCCAGGAGGAAGTGAACCTTTTGGTTGGTCATCTTGGACCGCTTTTGGTGCAGCAGCTTCTGCTGGTTCAAGCGCTTCAGGTTTGACCTTGACCCCTTCTTTCGCTGTTTCAACGATATGCGCCGCAATTTCATGGGCTTTATTCATTGAAAAACGTGATGCATACGCTTCGATCACCATCGGTAAATTCATACCTGCCACGATTGCCCATGTTTCTTTGTGGTCTTCAAACAAACTGTTGGCTTGATTGAATGGTGTACCGCCCCATAAGTCAACTAAGAACAATACTTCTTCTTGGTCGTCAAATGTAGCGATCGCTTCTTGCATTTTTGCTTTGATGTCATCTGGTCCTTCACTTGGCATCAATGTAACAGCTTTAACGTTTTCTTGTTCGCCGAAAATCATTGAACCGGATTGCAAAATGCCGTTTGCAAATTCTCCATGACTTGCTAGGATAATTCCTACCATCTTTTTACCTCCTATTTCAAAATTGAACATTGTGACACGAATTTGAACGAAAAAACAACGACGAAAAATTAAGAGTGACTACTTTCTTTTTCTAAAATATCCTTCAAAAAAATTTTGCGGTCAGCTGGAACTTTACGAATCTCGACTTCGATGCCTTGCTTTTGTAAATAGAGCAAAGCGTCAAGATCTTGGTCATTGACAGAAACAAAGTTTGTGATCATGCGTTTTCCCATTGAAAAACTCATTCCACCAATATTCACTGAATGAATTGGAATGCCACCTTTGACGAGGGTCACGACATCTTGAGGGTTAGTAAATAATAACATGACTTTTTGGGTATTAAATAATGTGTTATGTGCTACCTCAAGCATTTTCGTTACCGTTACGACATTTGATTTGATTCCTGGCGGTGCAGCTTCTTTCAAAAGAAACTTGCGCAATTGATCATTGGCTACTTCATCACTGACCACGATGATTCGGTTGATACCCGTCAGTTTCGACCATGCTGTGGCGACTTGACCATGAATCAAACGGTCATCGATCCGGGCAAGACGTATATCCATTCCCATTGTAAAACCTCCTACATCGATCCGCTGAACAATTTGAGGATCCGTTCTTTTTTCGATCACCTCCTGTATCCACTTATATATAAGCAAGTTGCGTGCCAACTTTTAACAATACACTAATCTTGTAAAAAGCTTAAGAATCAACAATAGAACAATACACTAAAAAAGATACACTAGAATAAAGTGTATCTTTTTTAGTGTATCTGTATTCTTTTTTTATTTCAAATAAAGTTCTTTTTCTTGATGATTCTTGATGAGGGCCAACAAATAGTATTCCTCTGCATCGGGAATCGCTAAGTTCATCAAACGGGCAAAAGATTGAACATGTACATGTAACT